>Ga0182019_10000104_pt1 | contig 39855 bp, 24 predicted proteins | sample 812E2MmetaG_FD_120483 | JGI IMG/M metagenome (GOLD analysis project Ga0182019, IMG submission 120483) | Permafrost microbial communities from Stordalen Mire, Sweden - 812E2M metaG | ecosystem: Environmental > Terrestrial > Soil > Wetlands > Permafrost | place: Sweden: Stordalen | collected...
CGCGTTCCGCTGCCTGTCCCGGCGCGACACCGACGGCACGTTCTCGGTCGGCCTCGACGATCGCACCGGCGGGTGAGGGTCGCTGGCCCTCGAACTTGCCGTCATCCTGAGTGAGCGCAGCGAACGAAGGATCTCCCGGGTGCTGCGATGGCGACGGAAGCTGGCGAGGCGCGGAGCTTCGGCGTCGCGGCACCCGGGGCAAGGCTCCCCGAGATACGGACAATCCCCTATGCAATGGGTACCGCAGTGGATACCGTGTATGACGATCTCATAATGTCCCGTCCACGAGAGTCGGTGGCGCTCTCGGCACGCCTCTCCCCCTGACAACACACCGCTATTCGAGCCCATCTTCGTGAGATCGTGATACGCGGTACCCATTCACTGCGTGAGGATCCACGCCGCGGCAAACCGCTCCAGCTCACGCTGAAGGGGCTCTACTCCTGGCGCACCGGCGACTGGCGCATCGTCTACCGCATCGAAGCCGAGCGCATCGAGATCCTCGTTGTCACGACCGGCCACCGCCGCGAGGTCTTCGAGCGCGTCCGCGAGCTGCTCAGGTAGGCAACTTCCGGGGGCGCTCCGCTTCAGCTGCGCCCGTACGTGCCGCCTTGCGCCTCTTGCGCAAGAAGGTGAGATGGTGATACGCGGTACTGATGGTACTGATGCGCGGTACCAATGGTACCGATAGGCTTCGGTGCGACCCTCTACGCGTCAAGGTCAGGGGCCCTGTAGTCGGCGAGATCCATGTCGAGTGAAGCATCGAGAGCCGCCAGCCTCGCGACTGTGTTTGCGCCAAGGATCATCACCGGCCAGCTCTCCAGCGCGTCAATCCACAGGACCATTGTGACGCTGATACCCTTCTTGGTCCGAAGTGCAGCGAGCTCCCGTCTCCTCGGCCACACTGTCTCGATGACCTTCAGAAGCGGCGGTTCGATGTTGTCACCCGTCACGTCGAGTGATTTCTCCCAGAACGTTTCCACAGAAGGCGTGTTCCTGCTTCCAAAAGGCTCACCCTTCCGCCGTACCATGTCCGGTTGAACGCCGAGCAGGGCAGAAGTCTCCTCAAAGTCCAACCGGTCCCCGCTCAAGACGAGCATTACCCGAATCCTGGCCAGATTCTCAGTCACTGGACCTCCTAATGGGTACCGTGTATGACGATCTCACAATTATCTCCGAATATCCCTGCCGGCTTTCCCATTCGCCGTCTCCAGCCGCTCGCAATCGACCTTGATCGGGTATCACTTCATTACCTTCCCAAGCATGGCCGGCTGCTTTCTTGTTTTACAGATGCCGCCTTCGGCACCAGTTTCTCACCTTCTCTTCTTCGTCCGTGCATGTCACATCGCTCTCCAACCACGAATCTAGCACCCCCCAGTCGCCGCGAAGCGCCAGCAACCAGAGCTGGGCTCCGCGTCACTCGGCTGGCTCGGCGTGGCGGAAGTGGCCGAGCTCCTCGACGTTGCCGGCGGGGCCGGGGATCGGCGAGGGGATTCGGCCGCGGCAGTCCAGCCCGAGCTCGCGGGCGGATTCGAGCACCGATAGGATCGCGGCCTCGCGGACGACCGGGTCGCGCACGACGCCGCCCCTGCCGACCTGGCCTCTCCCCGCCTCGAACTGCGGTTTGATGAGCGCCACGAGGTCACCGTCGGCTGCGAGGACCGGGATCAGCGCCGGGAGCACGAGGCGGAGCGAGATGAACGAGACGTCCACGGTGACGAGGTCGAACGGGCCGGGGACGTCGGCCGGGGCGAGCAGGCGCGCGTTGACGCCCTCCATGACCACGACCCTGGGATCCTGCCTGAGCCGCCAGTCGAGCTGGCCGCGGCCGACGTCGAGCGCGACCACCTGCGCCGCGCCGCGCGAGAGCATCACGTCGGTGAAGCCGCCGGTCGAGGCGCCGACGTCGAGGCACCGCCTGCCGGCCGGGTCGACCCCGAACGCATCGAGCGCGGCGGCCAGCTTGACGCCGCCACGCGATACCCAGGGGTGATCCTGGCCGACGAGCTCGATTCGCGCCTCTGGCGCCACGGCCTTCCCGGCCTTGTCGGCCAGCTCGCCGTCGACGCGCACGACTCCGGCCAGGATGAGGCTCTGGGCCCGGGCCCGGGACGACGCGAGGCCGCGCTCGACGAGCGCTTGGTCCAGCCGCACTCGTGCCTTGGCCACGAGCGATGCTAGCATTGCCCCGGCTATGCTGGGGAAGCACATTTCCGCGCTGGTCCGGGCGATGCGGCCCCGCCATTGGCTCAAGAACGGCTTCGTTCTCGCTCCAGCGGTGTTCGCGGGCCACGCTCTGGATCCGGCGGCGATGTTGAAGGCCGTTTCGGTGGCCGTCGCCTTCTGCCTGGTTTCCTCGGCGGGGTACCTCGTCAACGACGTGCTCGACCGCGAGGCCGATCGCAACGACCCCGTCAAGAGGTTCCGCCCCGTCGCCGGCGGCGAGATGTCGGTCGCCGCGGCGCTCTCGTGGGCGGCGATCCTCTACGTCGTCGCAGTCACGGCGGCGTTCAGGAGCGGGCGGTCCGTGGTGCTCCTGCTGGTCGGGTACGTCGTGCTGACCCTGCTCTACTCGCTGTTCCTCAAGGCCATCGCCGTCGTGGACGCGATGGCGCTTGCCACCGGATTCCTGCTACGCCTGGTGGCCGGCGCGGTGGCGATACCGGTCACGATCTCCCCGTGGCTCATCGTGTGCGGCTTCCTCCTCGCCCTCCTGCTCGCGTTCGGCAAGCGCCTGCCGGAGGCCGAACACACCGGGGGGCGCTCGCCTATGTATCCCCAGTCGTACCTCCACGACGTGGTCACGATGCTCTCCGGGGTCACGCTGGTCGCCTATACGCTGTACACCGTGGCGCCGGACACGACCCGTAAGTTGGGCGGCTCGAACGCGCTGCTGCTGACCGTTCCGCTGGTGTTGTTCGGGATCATGCGGTACCTCCTCCTGCTTCACAAGGAGGGCGCGCAGGACCCGACCGCCACGCTGTTCCGCGACCGGCCGCTCCTGGCGACGGTGGCGCTCTGGATCGCCGTCGCGGGCGCCATCGTCTACACGACCGGAGGTGTGAAGTGAAGAGCCGGGTGGCCGTTCTGCGCACGAAACCCGAGACCGTCCTCCCCGACATCGAACGCCTCTGCGAGCTTGCGGGGATGAAGGACGCCCTCCGACCAGGCGCCACGACGATCCTCAAGGACAACATCTCCTGGCACTACCCGTTCCCCGGCGCCAACACGACGCCGTGGCAGCTCGAGGGGACGATCCGCGCGCTGCGTGCTTCGGGCCTTGCAGACCTGGTCTGCGTTCAGAACAACACCGTGGTCACAAACCCCAGGAAGGGCGAGCGCCTCAACGGCTACCTGGGCGTGCTCGAGCGCTACGGGATCCCCGTCCGCTACAACTGCGATCCCGACGACCTCAAGTGGGTCCGCTACGAGCCCAAGGCCGAGATGCTGGCGCTGCGGAAGGTCTTCCCGCACGGCATCAACATCCCCGAGTTCTTCCTCGGCACCAACATCGTCCACCTGCCGACGGTCAAGTGTCACATCTACACGACCACGACGGGGGCGATGAAGAACGCGTTCGGCGGGTTGCTCGCGACGCGGCGGCACTATACGCACACCTGGATCCACGAGACGCTGGTCGATCTCCTCGCCATCCAGAAGGAGATCCACACGGGGCTTTTTGCCGTCATGGACGGGACCACGGTCGGCAACGGCCCCGGGCCACGCACCATGGTCCCGGTCCGCAAGGACGTGATGTTGGCCGCTGCCGACCAGGTCGCGATCGACGCGGTGTCGGCGCGCATGATGGGGTTCGACCCGTTGTCCATTCGCTACCTCGCCCTCGCGCACGAGCGCGGCCTGGGGGTCGCGGACCCGCGCGAGATCGAGCTCGTGGGCGACACGGAGGCCGCCCGGGAGAACTGGCACTTCTCGGTCGGCGACAACTTCGCGAGCCGGGTCGGCGACGTGCTCTGGTTCGGCCCGCTGAAGGGCCTGCAGAAGCTCTTCTTCCACACGCCGCTCGTGTACGTCTTCGTCGCCGGGTCGTACTTCTACCACGACTTCCTCTGGTACCCGGTCCTCGGCAGGCGCAGGGTGCGCGAGTTCCTGCGGACCTCTCCATGGGGCGCGCTCTTCGCCCGCTACTTGAGCGATCAGGCCGGTGGACGATCCGTCGCGCCGCCGCCGGCACAAGGGGTGGCCTAGGTACGGCCGACCGGGCGATGCGCGGCCGATGAGAGCGGCGTTGACGCGCACACGGAGCCTCGCACTCGCGCTCCTCGCGGTCGCCCTGGCGGTCCGTCTCTTCGGGCTCAACTTCGATCAGTCGCACTACTACCACCCCGACGAGCGGCGCATCGCGGAAGCGGTCACCCAGCTGTCGTTCAGGCCGCTGCAGCTCGACCCGCACTTCTTCGCGTACGGATCGTTCCCCTTCTACGTCACCAAGCTCGTCACCTCTGCGCTCTCGAACGTGAAGCCGTGGTTTGCCAGCTACGACAGTGCGGTGCTCACGGGGCGCGCCCTCTCGGCGATTTGGGGGACCGCGACCGTCGCGCTGCTGATGCTCCTGGGGCGCCGCCTGTTCGGCGGGCGGACAGCGCTGCTCGCCGGAGGGCTCCTCGGCGCCACCGTGCTGCACGTCCAGAACTCCCACTTTGCGACCACCGACGTGCCGCTCACGTTCCTCGTCCTGGCGGCGCTCGCCTGCATGATTGCGGCTGAGAGGACCGGCGCCGCCGGCGCGTGGGCCGGCGCAGGCGCAGCCATCGGCTTCGCCGTCGCGACCAAGTTCAGCGCGATTCCTTTGCTGCTCCCGCTGGCGGTCGCGGCGGCGCTCGCGTGGCGCAGGGAACGCACCCCCAGGCGCGCGCTCGGCGGCCTCGCGATCGCCGGAGCGTGCGCGCTGGCCGCCTTCGCCGCCGGGGAACCGTACGCATTGCTCGACTCGCGGGCGTGGCTCCACGACATCCTGGAGCAGAGCCATATGGTGCGTCACGCCGGGGATGTCGCCTACACCAATCAGTACGTAGGCGTCCCAAAGGTGCTGTACGACCTGCGCGAGATGGTCGTATGGGGGATGGGACCGCTGCTCGGAATCGCGGCGCTTATCGGGACGGTCCGCCGGCTGAGGCCGAAAGCGCGTCCCCTCCCGGCCGCTGACTGGATTCTGCTCGCGTGGGTGGTGCCGTTCTTCGCCGTCACCTGCTCCTTCGATGTCAAGTTCGTGCGCTACCTCCTCCCGATCTACCCGCCGCTCATCCTCTGGGGCGCGGCGTGGCTCCAGGAGTGGGCCGAGCGGGCGCGGGCCGGCCGCTGGGCCCGCGGCACCGTCGTGGCCGGCACGGCCCTGTACCTCCTCGCCTTTCTCTCGATCTACACGCGACCCCATTCGGCGGTCAGCGCTTCCGCCTGGTTCTACGACCACGCCGAGGCGGGGTCGAAGGTTCTGACCCAGGATTGGGACGAGGGTTTCCCGTTCGGCCTTCCGGGACGGCCGCCGGACCGCTTCAAGGTCCTCCAGTTCGGCTTCTATGAAAGCGACTCGCCGGCCAAGGTCAAACACCTCGCCAGCGAGCTGGCATCTTCGGACTGGCTGGTGCTCCAGACCAAGAGGCTGTACGGGGCGATCAGCCGTGTGCCGAAGAAGTACCCTTTCACCGACAACTTCTTCCGGGAGCTGTTCGCGGGCGACCTCGGCTACACACTTGTGAAGGACGTGTCTTCCCGCCCCGGTCTGTTCGGCGTCGAGCTGCCCACCGAGCTTGCGGACGAGTCCTTCTCGGTCTACGACCATCCGAAGGCTGTCATCTTCCGGAACACCGGCCACTTCAACGCGGCCGCCTTCGAGACGAGGATCAGCAACTCGCTGCCGTCCCGTCCCGTATCCAGATCGGCCATGCTCCTGGCCTCGGCGGGCGAGAGCGCCCGCGCCAGCGGCGACAAGATCGTCCGCTCGTCGCTCCTCGCGACCGTCCTTTGCATGCTGCTGCTCGAGGCGGCGGCCCTCGCCGCCTACGCGCTGCTGCGCGTAGCGTTGCCGGCGCGCCCGGGGGTCTACGCGCTCGCCAAGGTGATTGGGGTGCTCGTCTTCGCGTACCTCCCCTGGATTGCGACGAGTCTGGGCCTGACCACATTCACTCGGCCCACGCTTGCCGCGTCGATGGCGGCGATCGCCGCGATGGGATGGCTCGTGAGCCGCTCCCGCCGCGAGCCGTGGCCGGAGAGCGCCGAGCTCGTGGCGAGCGAGGCGGTGTTCTGGGGTGCGTTCGCGCTCTTCCTCTGTTTGAGGCTGCTCAACCCGGAGATCTTCTGGGGCGAGAAACCGATGGACTTCTCGTTCCTCAACACCCTCTATCGCGCGGAGACCCTCCCGCCGCCGGAGCCGTGGTTCGCCGGCTCGCCGCTGATGTACACCTACTTCGGCCACTACGTCGTCGCCGCCATCGGCAAGATGCTGGCGATCCACCCGGCCGTGATGTTCAACCTCGGCATCGCGACCGTGGCAGGCCTCACCGCAGCGGCCCTCTTCGCCGTCGGCGCGCTCGTTGGCGGTGGGTGGCGTCTCGGGGCGACGGCCGCCGCCGTGACCCTGCTCCTCGGCAACCTCTCGGGCGTTCGGGAGCTGCTGCTCCGCCGGGCCGTCAACTTCGACTACTTCTGGGCGACGTCTCGCGTCATCCACGACACGATCAATGAGTACCCTTTCTGGAGCTTCGTTTTCGCCGACCTGCACGCGCACGTTCTGGTGATGCCGTGGGCGGTCGGTTTTCTCGCCCTCGTCGTTCTCTGGCTCGGCCGCCGGGCCGAACCGACCGCGGCACGCGCGCGAACGGCCACGATCACGCTGCTCCTGCTGTGCGCCCTGATGCTGGGCGCGATCACCGCCACGAACGGTTGGAGCATGCCCGCGTACTTCGCGCTGCTGATCGCGCTCCTCGGCGCCGACTGGCTGGCCCACCGTGCCCGCGGCGGCCTAGTCCGTGTTTTCCGCACCGGCCTCGGTTCGGTGCTCCTGCCGGCGACGGCGATCATCGGCGGAGCGTTGCTCGCGTTCCGGCCCTTCTGGCGGCACTTCTCCGTGCCCGCGCACCAGTGGGGACCCGAGGTCGGTCCCTACGCGCGCCCGACCGACGTGCTCACGATCTTCGGCGTCTTTCTCATCCTCCTCGTACCTTTCTTCTTTGCGAGGTGGAGACGCGGCCTCACTCCTGCGGGCGAGCCGCTTTCGCGCAGAAACCGGGCGAGGATGGGGGCGGTCGCTGCGGCGCTGCTGCTCTCGCTGATCGACCTCCGGGCGCTCGGACACCTCTCGCTCCGTCCGGCGGTCTCGGTGAGCACGTTTGCGATCGCTCTCACGCTGTTTGCTCTCCGCCTGGCGCTCGACCGCCGCATGCAGGAGCGGTACCGGCTGTCGCTGCTCCTCTCCTCGTTCGCGTTTGCGCTGGTCGCGGGATGCGAGTTCGTGTTCGTGTGGGACCGCATGAACACGGTTTTCAAGTTCTACCTGGAGGCGTGGTTCCTGCTGAGTATCGCATCCAGCATCGTGCTGTGGGATCTCTTCCGCGGCGAGAATTCGCGCAGCCGATCTCGTTTCGTCTGGCAGGGACTCGTCGGGGCGTCGTTGGCCTTCGCCGCGTTCACATCCATCTCCGGGGCGTGGGGCCTCGTGACGCACCGCCACACCCAAGGGCCGCGCTTCACGCTGGATGGGATGGCCTACCTCAAGCGGACGGACCCGCAGGAGCTCGCCGCGTTCGAGTGGCTGAACCGAAACGTGCGCGGGCTGCCCGTCCTCGCCGAGGCGTACGGGCCTTCGTACGGCGAGTACACAAGGGTGTGCATGAACACCGGCCTGCCGGTCGTCCTCGGCTGGGACTACCACGTCTTCCAGCGCGGCCATCGTCACGAGGAGATCGATAGACGTAAGGCCGACCTCGAGACGATCTTCACCGGGCGCAGCCAGGAGAGGGTGGCGGCCGTGCTTGCGCGCTACCACGTCGCGCTCGTGTACGTCGGGCCGCTGGAGCGCCGGACGTACGGCGGAGCAAACGTCACGAACTTCCGAAAGTGGAAGGACCTCATGACGCTGCTCTACGAGAACCCCGCGGTGACGATCTTCGCCGTCAACGGCAACTTCGTGGGTGCGAAGCCTCCCTTCACCTCCGAGACGGTCCTGGAGGAGACCGCGTTGACGGCAGCGCCCTCGGCATCGGCTCGGCCAGAAACCACCCCACAGGATCCAATCGGTAAGCTGAGACAACCCCGCGGACTTGCGGCCGATCGAGCCGGCAATCTCTACGTCTGCGACTTTGGAAACAACCGGATCCAAAAATTCGACCGAAACCTGAAGCCACTTTCCGCCTGGGGCCGGCGCGGGAGGGAGCCCGGGGAGTTTCAGGAACCTTGCGGAGTGGCGGTGGGCCCTGACGGTCTCGTGTATGTTGCCGACACGTGGAACAGCAGGATTCAGGTCTTCGATTCCAACGGCACTTACCTCCGACAGTGGCAAGGGGACTTCTTCGGCCCACGTGGTATCGCCACGGACGGACCCGGGCACATCTGGGTTGCCGACACCGGCAACAACCGGCTCATCAGGTTCTCGGTCGACGGCGCGAGGGAGTTGGTTGTCGCACCGACCACGGACCCGCCCGGCCGGCTCGCTGAGCCCTCCGGCATCGCGGTGGATGAACGGAATCGCGTCTTGGTGTGCGACAACGACAACGGCCGGCTCGTGGTCTTCGACACCGACGGCACCTACTTACGAGCCTTCCCCGTGCCGGGTTGGCGCCGCGAGGTCTACTCGGAACCCCACGTCGCCGTGGATGGGCACGGTGCAATCTGGGTCACCGTGCCGCTTGAAGGCGAGGTCAGGGCCTACTCCCCGGAAGGTTCGCTCCTGCACAGTCTCGCGACCGGCACCACACTCGGCGTTGGGCTTCGGAGGCCGTGCGGGATTCTGCTCCAGTCGAAGGACGGCCCGATCCTGGTCTCGGATATCGAAGGCCAGCTGATCTCGCTGGAGAAACCACGCCCATGATCGGGGAGGGAACCGTTCAACCAGTCCGGGACCGCGTTGAGCACCGCTGGATCATCGGGAGCGCCGTACTCCTCGCAGGACTGGGACTCATCACAGCTGGCCAGTGGGAGTTCGGCCGCACCTTCGTGTCGACTGGCAGCCGCCTTGCTCTTGTGGGCATGGCGCTCGCTGCGGTCGCCGTCTGGTTGATGTCTCCCCGCCCCGACACCGAAACTCCAGCGCCGCCGCACCTCGCGACGTGGGAAAAGGGGTTCCTCGCCGCGACCATTCTGGCGGCGGGCGTGCTGCGCTTCGTCGCGCTCGATCGCTGGCCGCCCGGCGGGTTCTTCGATGAGGCCCAGAACGTTCTCGTAGCCGGTGAGATCCTGAAAGGACATTTTGTAGTTTACATCGCCGACGCCACCCAGATGCCCGCCCTTTTCTTCTACCTCCTTGCCGGGGTCGTCAAACTTCTTGGACCGAGCTTCGAAGCCGGCCGGTGCCTGTCCGCGCTGCTCGGAACGTTGACCGTACCCGCCTTCTACATGCTGGCGCGCCGTCTCTTCCCGGGCGCCCCGGCCGTAGCCGCCACCATCCTCTTGGCAGGGTCCCGCTGGCATCTGAACTTTTCGAGGATCGGCTTTACCGGAATCCTCTGCCCACTGATCGAGATCGTCTCGCTCCTTGCGCTCCTCAGGGCGCTCGACCGGGGACGCCGCCGCGACTACGTCCTCCTGGGAGTCGCGGTCGCTGCCGGCCTCCAGACTTACTACGCGTTCAACATCTTCCCGGCTGTCCTCGCCGTGACGGCCGCGGTTTTTCTGTCGCGATCTGCGCTTGCAAGGCCACGCCCCAACCTGCGGGTGGTCGCCCGAGGCATTGGGTGGGCGGCCCTGACGGCAGCGATCCTACTCACGCCGCTGGCTGCATACGCCTTCAAACACCCCGAGGAGTTCTTTCGGCGCACTGGCACGGTCGCCCTTTGGAGCCCCCAGCACCATCTGCACTTCCCCGAGGCGCTCTGGACGAACCTCCGGGCCCACCTGCTGATGTTCAACGTCCTGGGGGACGGAAACCCCCGGCACAACCTCACCGGGAGCCCGCTCCTCACGGCGATTGAGGGCGTGCTGCTTGTCTTCGGGCTTGGATGCGCCTTTGGGCGCGGCACCCGATGGCCCGAGGCGCTCCTGCTCTCGTGGCTGGCTGTCATGATGCTGCCGGGGATCCTCACCATCGAGGCACCACAAGCCTACCGAACCATCGGCGCCGTACCTGCCGTGTTTCTCCTCATCGCGCTGGCTCTGCAGGTGATTTCGAGGTCGGCCGCCCATGTGGGGCGAAAGCCCCGGACCGGCCCGCTCCTCGCCCTCGCGTTCACGGCCTTGGCCTTCGCGGCAGCAGCAGAGAACGTAGTGACTTACTTCGTGCTCCAAGTCAGGGACCGCGGAGCCTGGATGGCGTTCGAGGCCGACTACCAGGAAGTCGCGAGGATCATCCGAGATGAGGCGAACGGGTTCAGGGTCTGGGTGGACCCGATCTACTACGACTACCCGACCGTACGGATTCCCCTGGGGGGGCAGCTCCGATACAACCGCTTTCTCCTCAGCGACCACCTGCCGGTCCCGCGGATCCCGGGGCCAGGGCAGCCGCCGGGCGACCTGTACGTTCTCGATGGGTACCAGATGGACCTCGTCCCGCTTTTCCGCCGAGCCTTCCCGCAAGCTTCGTTCCGACTGCACATCGATCCGTTCGGGCGGGTGATGCTCGTCAGCATCGCTGTACCCTGGCCCGCCGGGGCACGCCGCCCGGACTCAGCACTGGCCAACCGGGGCCTTCTAGGCGCCTTCTACAGCAACGACTCGTGGAGTGGAAAACCGGTCCTCTTCCGGTACGACCCCGCCGTCTCTTTCCACTTCCACTGGGACGGGGATGGCCTGCCCGGCCACTTCACCGCGGACTGGACCGCGCGCTTGCATGTCGAGCAGGGAGGCGAGTACGAGTTCGGCCTCGTCTCTAGCGATCCTGGTTACCTGCTCATCGACGGCGCGGTTGTCGTTGCGCAGGGACACAGGGAGGACACCGACGTGGTGAGAGGAAAGATCCGTCTGAAGCCCGGAGATCACCTCCTCGTCGTGCGTTACCAACGAGGGAGCTTCGCCTCGGCCCTGCGGTGCTGGTGGCAACCGCCAGGCTCCGGGCACCTGAGCGTGATTCCACTCGACAACCTGACACCGCTGACCAAACAGGAGTACGAGACGACCAGAGTGACACTGCCGATTCCCGTCCATACGACGGGTGACTGAGTAGTTGGCCGACGGTTCAGATGGGCCTGATAAGCGGCCCGCCGGGCCCGCCCCGGGGTTTGGTTCCGAGCGATGCCGTCCACACCGAACAGCCCGCCTATGCGCCAGTTGATGAGGCCCAAACTCGGAAGACACCGGAGGCGCCTGACAGCCTGGGGCCGTCCCCCGCTTCGAACCGCTGAGGTCAGGCTCGGCTCCGGCCAGGAAGCCGCCTCCATCTCACAACAAGTGCGAGGAGCCATGCCACGCAGGTGAGCCACCACGCACCGGTCGAGATAGCGTGGGCCAGGGCCACCGTGCTTGGGCTCAGTGCAGGGGGCGGCCGCGTGCCAAAGAGCACTTCGGGGAAGAACCGCAGGTAGAAGGTCACGAGCGCCAGTGTGGCGGTCAGGGTGTAAGGAACCGTCATAATCTCCAGCTCAAGTAAACTAAATGGAAGTAGCCAAATGAAATACTGCGAGCTGAGCCCTCCGAAAACGACAAAAAAGAGGAGGAACGTCATTGCGCACTGGCCGGCCAAGTTCCAATACCGTCGACCCAGTGGCAGCGCCACAAGATAGAGCGCTACAAAAACGATCTTCCCCCACCGGGTGAGGGTCTCCGCCAATGTGCCTGGCAAGTACAAGTTGCCTGTCCGCACAAACCAGAGAGAGCGAAGCGCCGCCACCCATCCTTGGTCCGTGACACCGCCGTAGCCGATGACGCTGGTCAGGACTGCTCGCGGCGCGTCCAGGAAGAAGGGCAGTATCGTGGCAGCAGCGGGAAGGCATGCCAGAACGAGGTACCGAGCCTGTCGCGACGGCGATCCGCGCAGGTGGAAGAGGACGACGGGCAGGAGCAGGACCGGCCAGACCTTGAAGCCGATTCCGGCGCCAAGACACAGGGCCGACAGCACTTCGAGAGCAGGGTCGCGCCGGTCCTCGATCAGGAGGACTGCAACGAGACAGCATAAGGCCGCGACGCCATCAAGCTGGCCGTGGAGCGAGGTGATGATCACGGCCACCGGATTCAGTGCATAGCCCAAGGCGGCAATCGAAGCAATGGCACGACTGCGCCTCTTCTGGAGGACTGAGTACAGAAGACCGACGATGGCCAGATCCGCAGCGAGTCCAGGAAGTTTGAAGAGCACGTCGAACGTGATACCGCTGAGGCGTGCCAATGCCCGGAGGAACACGCTCAGGAAGATTGCTGCCGGCGGGTAGTTGCACCGGTGGACAACGTAGGGGCTCTGACCACGCTCGATGTCTGTGGCCCAACCTTCGAATTGGGCGACATCCGCGACGCTCACTCCTCGAACGGCTATCACGCCCGCAAGTCTCACCGCTAGGGCAACGGCCAGGACAGCAGCCAGGATCAGCCGGTCGTACCCCTTAACGCGACCCAGGCTCATACACTCGAACCTCTCCGCCCTCTGTCACGTAGAGCCGCCCTTCCCGGACGTCCACACCCAGAGGTTGCCCGAAGACGACTCTCTCAGTGGGCCCTCCTCCAACCATGGCTACCACACCGTCAACCGTCGACACCGCAAAGACGCAACCCGAGAAGGGTGATGTTGCGAAGATCCGACCGTGATCGCCGAGTGCAACGTAGGCGGGGTCGCCCGGGAGCCTCCAGACAGCCACGGTGTGTCCGCTGATGTCCAGCTTCTTGATCCGCCCGTTGCCGCTGTCGGCCACGTACAACCACCCCGATTCGTCGATGCGAATCCCGATTGGCTCCCAGAAGCCGTCTCTGTCCCGTCCCTTTCGTCCGATGGACACTACCTTGCCGGAGGCCTCAATTCGAACCAATCGTGACGTGCCCGTGTCTGCCACGAACACGTTTCCGACTCCGTCGACCGCCAGACCTTGCGGGCTGAAAACACCGGTCCCGGGTCCGAGAAGACGACCACGGGGAGTACCCTGAGCGTCAAACCTGGACACATACCCCGAACCTGCGTCCAGCACGTACACAAGTCCTTTGGCGTCCAGGGCAATATCGACCGGCTTCTCTAGGCTGGTCCTTCCGTCGCCGCTGACGGTCCAAAACAACACCGGCTCGCCAGTCAGCCGAAACTTCAGAACTCTGGCGTTGGTGGTGTCAACAACGTAGACGCCACCCTCCACCGCGACGATACCGAGAGCGACGGAGGGACCGGCGGCGCCTTTCGTTAGTGTGCTCAGGACCGCCACGGAGTGGACGCCCAGGAACCCGACACGATCACGTCCGCAGACAAACAGGGTCGACAGGACCGCGATGAGACCGAAGAAAGCGGCAACTAGCACAATCGCCGGGATCACCCACCAGGAGCGGCGATATGGGCCCTCGCCGGCCCGACCGACAATGACGTTTGCTTTCGCGAACTGGTCAGGCATCAATCGCAAGATCCTCCGATGTTTGCCGTCGAGCCGCCCGCAACAGGCGTTCAGACATCGGAATTTCCTATCTCCGGAACCATGCGAAGTACCGCGAACCCGACGACCCGGCGCCGAGGTTGGCTATCCCCGCTCGGCTTCCCAACGGACTTTTCCTAGTTGCATCGTATCAGAGTGGCCAGCAGTTGTGGGGGGCTGGATGCGTACGGTCCTTAACTTCCCAGGAGCCGCAAACAGCCGCCCTCGTTCGTCACCCGGCCACCCGAAGGAAAGAAGATCTGGCAGCAGCACGTAAACAACAACGAGGCAGGGGTCGTAGCCGCCGGCGGCGGTGAAGGCCTCCTGTCCTGGAGCACCCCTGCCCGTACCGGCCCGACGACCAGAAGTCATCAACCCCCGGGAGAGCCGGGGGGTTGATGATGTTAACCGCTCAAAGCGGTCGTTCGTGTTGGGCCGCTCGCGAGCGGCGTTTGCTCGAACCGCCTCGTGCGGCTCGCAGACGGTAGCCACCCACGGGTGGCGCTCTCAGAACATCTGCAGTTGATCCAACCACCGATTTTCGTCCTCTTGGCCCCGGATGTACTCGCCAATGGTCTCCTCATCGCGACCCACCGTCGATACGTCGTACCCCGTGTCCAGAAACGCTGCCCCGTGGGTTTCTTCCTTGTACCGCCGAATACCCGCGCAATATGGAAAGCGCTCCTGCCCATGCTAAAGCCCACGACCTGCGCCACGGCGTGCTTCGGGGGTATCGAGATCAGCATGTGCACATGGTCCTCCAGCAGATGCCATGCCCTTCCTCGATCCGGCACTCCTTCTGCTGCGCCAACGCCCGGAACACCTCCCCAAAATGCCGCCGCAACTCCTTGAACAGCGCCCTCCTGCGGCGCTTCGGTATGAACGTCACGTGATACTCGCACTCCCACCTCGTGTGGCACCAATTTGGGGTCTCTCGAACAACTGGGTTGAAAACCGCACCGCAGGGGGGAAGAAAAACCTCCAATCGGCGGTTCCATCCAGTGAGCGGTCGTCAAGGGCCGCGTAGGGAGGACCTGATGAAAAACGCGAAGCTTGCTCTCGTGTGCTCGGCCATGATGCTGTCGGCCGGCGCTGTCTGGAGCGCAGAGCCCGCTGCGGCGCCGCAGAGCGGGCCCACGGCCGTGGCGGCCGTGCAGCCGCTGGGTACGAGCGCGGTCAAGGGGACGGTGCGGTTCATGCAACTCGAGCACGGGGTGGAGATCGACGCGGACATCGCCGGGCTCGCTCCCGGCTCGCACGGTTTCCACATTCACGAGTTCGGCGACTGCTCGGCGGCCGACGGCTCCTCCGCCGGCGGCCACTTCAACCCCGAAGGGAAAACCCACGGCGGGCCGGACTCCGCATCGGCCCACGCCGGCGATTTCGGCAACCTGGAGGCCGACGCGAGCGGCCACGCCGTACTGAAGCTCGTCTCGCATCGGATCACTCTCGACCAGGCTCCGACCGGGGTGCTCGGCCGTTCGGTGGTCGTACACGAGAAGACCGACGACCTCACGTCCCAGCCCGCCGGAAACGCCGGACCTCGCATCGGATGCGGCGTGATCATGCTGCACGGGGCCCCCACCACCGCGATCACGAAGAAGTAGCGCAGGAAAGAACCGGGCTCCGGGCTCCAGGCACCGGAACGACAAGACCCCACACGGCGAGAAGTCGGCTGAATGATGCAGGGCTGCGGCGGAGTGCATGTAGCCGCGCCGCCGAGGTTCGGCCAGCCGCTAGGCGCGCGAGCCGGCCGAACCGGAGTGTAGCCGGAGGCTACATGAGGATTCGAGCCGGCGAGCGCAACAACGCGCATGGCCGGAGATCGGCGACGCCTATCGCTTCTGGCGGAGGACGTTGAGCGCGCTGCCGGCGCGGAACCACCCCACCTGCTCGGCGTTGAGCGTGTGCCTGCACGCGATCTCGTCCTTCGATCCGTCGGCGTGATGGAGGACCACCGTCACCGCTTTGCCCGGAGCGAGCGCCGCGAGGCCCACGATGCTGGCCCGGTCGCCTTCCCGCACCTTGTCGTAGTCCGCCGGATCCACAAACGCGAGCGGAAGGAGACCCTGTTTCTTGAGGTTGGTCTCGTGGATGCGCGCGAACGAGCGGGCTATCACGGCGACGCCGCCGAGGTGGCGCGGCTCCATCGCGGCGTGCTCCCGCGAGCTGCCCTCGCCGTAGTTCTCGTCACCCACCGCGATCCAGCGCATGCCGCGATTCTTGAGGTCGCGGGCGATCTTGCAGAACTCCATCGACTCGCCCGTGATCGGGTGCTTCCCCCTGCCGGCCTCGCCGCTGAAGGCGTTCACCGCGCCGGAGAACATGTTGTTGGAGATGTTGTCGAGGTGCCCTCGGAACCTCAGCCACGGCCCGGCGGGCGAGATGTGGTCGGTGGTGCACTTCCCCTTGGCCTTGATGATCACCGGCAGCTCGACGTAGTCGTTGCCGTCCCAGGCCGGGAACGGCGCCAGGAGCTGCAACCTGTCGGAGCCCTCCCGCACCTGCACGTCAAGGTCTGACGGCGTTGCCGGCGGCGCCACATACCCATCCGCCTTGAAGACGAATCCCCTCTCGGGGACCTCGGGGGCCGGCGGCGGCGGCGAGAGCCTCACCGTGCGGCCGTCGACCTGAATCTCCTCCGCGATCGGGTTGACCGCGAGCGTGCCCGCGACGGAGTACGCGACGACCACCTCCGGCGACGCGATAAACGAGAGCGTCGCCGGGTTGCCGTCGTTGCGAGCCGGGAAGTTGCGGTTGAACGAATTGACGATCGTGTTGGCCTTCCCCTTGGGGAATTCGTCGCGCTGCCACTGGCCGATGCACGGGCCACAGGCGTTGGCGAGCACGGTGGCCCCGAACTCCTTGAACACCGCAAGCAGCCCGTCCCGCTCGATCGTGGCGTACACCTGCTCGGAGCCCGGCGTGATCAGGAGCGGCACGCGCGCCTTGACACCCGCCGCGAGAGCCTCGCGGGCCACGGCGGCGGCGCGTGTGATGTCCTCGTAGGAGGAGTTCGTGCACGAACCGACGAGCGCGACCGAGATCGCCGCCGTGTAGCCGTTCTCCCTGACTGCCTCAGGCACCTTCGACAGAGGCCGCGCGAGGTCGGGGGTGTGCGGGCCGACCAGGTAGGGCTCGAGGGCGGAGAGGTCGATCTCCACGACGCGGCCAAAAAACCCCTCCGGCCTGGCCTCGACCTCGGGGTCGGCCGCGAGCAGGTCGCGGTTGGCGTTGGCGAGATCCGCGATCGCCCCGCGCCTGGTCGCCCGAAGATAGGTCTCCATGCGGGCGTCGTACGGGAAGATCGAGGTCGTGGCGCCGTGCTCCGCGCCCATGTTGGTGATGGTCCCCTTGCCGGTGCACGAAATCGAGGCGCACCCGGGTCCGAAGAACTCGACGACGGCGTTCGTGCCGCCCTTGACCGTGAGAATGCCGAGGAGCTTGAGGATCACGTCCTTGGGTGCGGCCCAGCCGGAAAACTCCCCGGTGAGCTTGACGCCGATGAGCTTCGGCTGCAGGACCTCCCACGGAAAGCCGGACATCACGTCCACCGCGTCGGCGCCGCCCACGCCCGAGGCGAACATCCCGAGACCGCCGGCATTCGGCGTGTGCGAGTCGGTGCCGATCATCATCCCGCCGGGGAAGGCGTAGTTCTCGAGAACCACCTGGTGGATGATGCCGGAGCCGGGCTTCCAGAAGCCGATGCCGTAGCGCGCGGAAGCCGACTCCAGGAACGCGTAGACCTCCTTGTTCTCCTCGATGGCGCGCGCTACGTCGGCGGCAGCGCCGGACCTCGCCCGGATCAGGTGGTCGCAGTGGACCGTGGTCGGGACCGCGGTGCGGTCCATTCCGGCGAGCATGAACTGCAGCAACGCCATCTGCGCCGTCGCGTCCTGCATTGCCACGCGGTCGGGCCTGAGCTCCAGGTAGGCCTTGCCGGGATCCAACTCGGCCTGCTCCGGGTGTTCGAGGTGCCCGAAGAGGGTCTTCTCGGTCAGCGTCAGCGGCCTCCCAAGGAGCGCCCGGGCTGCCTTCAGGCGCATTCGCGTGCGGTCGTAGACGGCCTTGACGAACTCCGGAGTGCTCTCGATCGCTGCCATTTGTCCCCCCCGCAAGACAACCGCACGACGTGCGTCCCGCTTCCCGGCGTTGAGCTGCCCGCGGAGTATACCCGTTGCGACGGACCAAGAACGAGTGAAGAGTTGAGAGTGAAGAGTTTAGAGTTCAGGAGGAGGGACCAGGAGCGGCGTTTCGCAGCTACCGACGGAACGCGGGTGGTGGCTCGAGCCCGCTTCCAACTCTTCACTCTTCACTCTCAACTCTTAACTCGCTTCTGACGCTTCGAACGTTCGAGCCCGTGAACCTTCCAACCCCGCGCGTTGCCTGCCGCGTATAATTACGACATGCCTCAGCGCCTCACGGTCGGCGAGATCATGAGCCGCGACGAGATTGCGCTCGCGGAGGACGACACGCGGGCCGATGCTCGCTCGTGCATGGAGCGCGGGCGAATCCGGCACCTCCCGGTGGTGCACGGGCAGCAGTTGGTCGGCCTGGTCACGCATAGCGACATCCTGGCGGCCTCGTTCTCGGTGTTTGGGCAGGTGAGCCGGCGGGAAGAGCACCAGATCTTCGCGCAGATCCCGGTCCGCGAGGTCATGCACGACGCGTTCGCGGCGCCGAAGACGATGCGGGTGCCCGACGCCGCGCGCATCATGCTCGACAAGCAGTACGGGTGCCTCCCGGTGGTGGCCGACGATCGGACCTTGCTTGCTATCGTCACCGAGGCGGACTTCCTGCGCCTCGCGGTGTGAATGCTGGAGGCGATCAAGCCGTGATCGCCGGCGCGAACCCGGCCGGTTCGACAGACGTTGAAGCCTGTGGAGGTGATCATGCGCCGTGCCATCCTCATTGCCGTCCTGATCGTGGCGCTCGCCGGAAGCGCGTGCATTCGCACCAAGACACCGCTTTCGGTCCACGAGACCAAGACCTTCCCAACCGCTCCCGGCAAGTTGGTGAGGTTCGACGTTGGCTCGCTCGATGTTGACGTGAGGGTTGCTCCGGCCAGCGCAATCACCGCGGAGGTGGAAATCGACGCGCGCTCATCCTCCCGAGGCGCGGCGCACCGCTGGGTGGAGTCCCACTCCCCGGTGTTCGAGGACTCCTCGTCGGCCCTCGAGATCCGGCAGCCGTCCGGCCGTACCGGAATCGTGGTCTTCGGCTTCCTGAACGCCAAGGCACGAGTCAAGCTGGTGATACCGCCGGAGTGCCGCCTCGAGGTCCGCACCTCGTCCGGGGACGTCGCCGTCCGGGGCGACGCCGTGCTGGCAGGGCCGGTCCGTGTCCGCGCCTCGTCGGGCGACGTCACCGTCACCGGGGGCCTCCGAGAGCTGATCGTCAAGACGTCCTCCGGCGACGTGGTGGTTCGTCACCAGGCCCTCACGGAACTCGAGGCCGATACGACTTCCGGAGACGTCACGCTGGAGAGCGGAAGCCAGCGCGCGATCGTGGGCACCTCCTCGGGCGACGTGCGACTCGAGCAGCTTCAAGGCGGTCTCTCGGTGGACACCTCGTCCGGGGAGGTCGCGGCGAGCTGGGCCGCGCTCGCCCCCGGCGCGAACGTCCGGGTCCACACCTCGTCGGGAGACGTGAGGCTCCGGATTCCCGAGGCGGCGCCGCTCCGCGGCCATATCTCCACGAGGAGCGGGAGCATCCACTCGGACTTCTCAGGGACCGGCGAGCGTCGCGAGCACGAGATCTCGTTCACCGCCGCAGGGGACGCCATCGAGATCGACGTCAACACTTCATCCGGGGATGTCAACGTCCACAAGCACCCGTAGGTGTCCCCCTCCACGAGCGAGCGCGTGAAGCCCGGCCCACCTTGCCGGCTCCAATGCGCCCGGTTGGGGCCATTGTGCTGAAAATCCCACCGTGGGATTCGGAAGACCGGACAATCCCAACGCGTCGTCGTCCGGAAAACCGGATATAATTCGAAAGAATGGACGTATTCGACGGGAAAACCCCAGTCTCGGGGGACTCGGTTCACTTCGTGCTTCCAGGCCGGGGGTGGTTGAAGCTGCACGAGCACCGGGCCCGCAGCCTGGTCCTTGCAGTGGCCGGAGTCGTCTCGGTGGCCGCGGGACTCATCGGAGCCGAGCGCCGCGTGAGCGAGTTCCAACGCCTCGACTTCCGCGCCATACGGGTGGTCAGGAGCTTTACCGTCCTCAGCGTCAGCCCACGGAGCGGTGCGGCCCGTGCCGGAATCGCACCGGGCGATGCGATCGTCGCGGTCGATGCGACTGCCGCAGCCGAGCTTGACGACCTCGAGCGAGCGCTGTACTCCCGACGCGTTTCGACGCTGTCGATCCTGCGGGACGGCAAGGTCCGCGACGTCGCGTACTACCCGCCGGTCCCCCAGGTCGATGTGCGCTACCTGCTGGTGGCGTTCGCGGCGATGTTCACGCTGGCGGTGGCCGGACTCGTTTACCTCGGGCACCCCACTGCGCATGCGGGACGGTTCCTCGCTCTTGCCGAGGCGCTGTTTCCTGCCGTTGTCGTTCCGTTCCCCCTCGAGCCGGACTCCTCCTGGCAGCTCCTGCTGCTGATCCGTGATTTCGGCCGGCTCGCCCTGCCCCCGTTCCTCGTGGTGTTCTTCGCCAGCTTCCCGGCCCCGATCAAGCGGTTCTCATGGCTCTGGGTAACCTTCATCCCTTCGCTGGCGGTGGCGATCGGGCGTACGGTCCTGGCCGCGGGCCTGCTGCCCCCGGTAGTCGCCGACGTGCTGCTGCCTGAGGCTCTGGACAGCGCAACCGCCGTGCTCGCGGTCTTCGGCGTGATCGCGGCGGCCGCCCTATCCGTGCGTGCATACGTGAGCTACAAGAGCGACCCCACGCGGCGACGCCAGGTCGAGTGGGTGGCGCTGGGAGCAGCGGCGGGCTTCGCGCCGTACCTGCTGCTTTCGTTGATTCCGCAGTTGGCCGGAGCAGACCTCGAGGTCCTGACGTGGATCTCGTTGCTGCCGCTCGCGCTCGTGCCGCTGGGGGTGGCGTCCTCGCTGCTCGAGTTCCGGCTGTGGGACCTGGAGGAGATCACACGCCAGGTCGTTGCGACCGGCGTCGCCGTTCTGCTCGGCGGCGTCAGCTTCGCGTTCCTGAACTACGCCATCACCCAGTTCGGCTTCCGCCTCGGGAACTGGCGGAACCTGGTGGCGGTGGCGGGCGGCGTCCTGCTGGCGACGCTGACCGTGCCTGCGCGGAAGTTGCTGCTCGAAGGGCTCGAGCACCTGCAGTACCGCGAGCGCCTAACGGCGCGCCGCGCTCTCACGACATTCGCCGAGGAGGCGGTCGCCCACCGCGACCCCGAGACCCTTCTATTGCGCCTGGCCCAGCTCCTCCACGACGCACTCGGCGTCGAGCGCGTAGTGACGTACCTGGCGCTCGGCGGCAAGCTGTACCCCTCTGGTGCCGCGGATCGCTGGCCGGTGCTCGCGCTGGACGAGGTGCGCGGGCCGTTTCCCACCGAAGCCGAGGCCGAGCTTCCAGCCCGCGGGCTGTGGCACCGTTTTCCGGTGGAGCGGGACGGACGGATCATCGGCCTCGTCTACTGCGGGCGCCGCCACGGCGAGCTACCGCTCGGCCATGGAGAGCGCAGGCTCGTCGGAGCGCTCGCGGCCCAGGCCGCCCTGGCCCTCGAGAACACCCTCCTGATGGCGAACCTCCGACGCCAGGTCGAGGAGCACCGGCTCCTCGAAGACTACCTCGAGCGCATCTTCCAGTTCTCGGCTGCGGCGCTGCTGATCTGCGACACGGCAGGCCGCGTGCTGAGGGTCAACGAGCGTGCAGCGGTCCTTCTGCGCCGGGCGCCGCAGCAGCTCGTGGGCGAGTTTCTGCATACCCTGGTCGAACTGCGCAGCGACTGGCGGGGAGTTTTGCCGAGCGACCTTGCCGGCGTCCAGGTGCGGTTCGCTACGGGCGCGGACTGGCACACGTGCCTCATGTCCACGTCGGCGCTGGAGGTCGAGCCCGGGCGCTTCGACGGCCGCGTCGTCGCGCTCGACGACATCACCGAACAGCTGAACCTCGAACAGCGCCTCTCAGAGCAGGAGCGTCTCGCCTCGCTCGGCCGTCTGGCTGCCGGCCTCGCCCACGAGGTCAACACCCCGGTGACCGGAATCGCGTCCTACGCCCAGCTCCTGCGGGAGCTCACGCCCCCAAACGACCCGCGTTCGCCCCTGGCGCTCAAGCTCGAGGAGCAGGCTTTCCGCGTGTCGCGCATCGTGACCAACCTCCTCGAACTGGCGCGCCCTTCCGGATTCGAGCGGCAGCTCGTCGACCTCTCGCTCCTGGCACGCGAGGAGATGAGCCAGATGCGCACCGAGGCTGAGCGTGCCGGCGTGGCGCTCGAGATCGAGCGCGCGGCGGATCTGACCGCTTCCGTCAACCGCGTCCAGTTCGAGCTGGTCCTCCACAACCTCCTGCGGAACGCCCTCCAGGCCACTCCGCGCGGAGGCACGGTCGAGGTCCGTTTCGGCTCCAACAACGACGGGGTGTGGCTCGAGGTCCGCGACACCGGCCCCGGTGTAACCGAGGACCTCCGCGAGCGCATCTTCGAGCCGTTCGTCACATCCCGCCAGGGCCGCGGCGGCACCGGGCTCGGGCTGGCCATCACGAGGGACATCGTAGTCGCACACGGGGGAACGATCCGTGCGCTGGCAAATGAGGGCGGGGGCACGGCCATGCGGATCGAGGTTCCGACTCAACAGGAGAGAGAATGAGAGTACTGATCATCGACGACGAGCCGGTGTTGCAGGACGTCCTGTCCACCCTGCTCCGCAGGGAGGGTTTCCAGGTGCTGCAGGCGATGACGGCCGGCGAAGGGCTCCGCCAGGCTGAAGACGGGGACGTGGACCTCGTGCTGCTGGACCTAATGCTTCCCGACAAGCCCGGTATCGAGGTGCTGCGGGACCTCAAGGCCCGCGACCCCGAGGTCGTGGTCGTGGTGATCACGGCGTACTCGTCGGTTGAGACCGCCATCGCCGCGATGCGGGAAGGCGCGTTCCATTACATCGCGAAGCCTTTCAAAAACCAGGAGGTCGTCCTTACCGTCCGGAAGGGGCTGGACCAGCGCCGACTGCGCACCGAGAACCGCGACCTGCGCCAGCGCCTGGAGGGACTCGGGACGCTGGTGTGGCGCTCGCCTCTCATGGAGCAGGTTATCGAGATGGTGCGGCGTGCGGCGCCGTCGCGCTCGAACATCCTGCTCACGGGCGAGTCGGGGACCGGGAAGGAGCTGCTTGCGCGCGCCGTGCACCAGCTCTCGCCCAGGGCTGGCGCGCCGTTCGTCGTCGTAAACACCGGTTCCGTTCCAACCGATCTCCTCGAGTCCACGCTGTTCGGGCACATGCGCGGCGCGTTCACCGGCGCGGTTGCCAATCGCCGCGGGCTCTTCGAGGTCGCAGACACGGGAACGATCTTCCTCGACGAGATCGGGACGATCACGCCGCCAACCCAGGCCAAGCTCCTGCGCGTGATCCAGGAGCGGGAGTTCATCCCGGTCGGAGGCGAGCAGACCGTCAAGGTGGATGTTCGCATCATCGCCGCCACCAATGCCGACCTGCCCAAGATGGTTGCGGAGGGCACGTTCCGCGAAGACCTCTTCTACCGGCTCAACGTCATCACGATCGAGCTCCCTCCGTTGCGCAGCCGGCGCGAAGACGTCCTGGCCCTCGCCGGCCAGTTCCTGAAGCGCTACGGGGAGGAGAACGACAAGCCCGGTCTCGCCCTCACGCCGCGTGCCCTCGATGTGCTCGTCGGCTATCACTGGCCGGGCAACGTCCGCCAGCTGGAAAACGTCATCGAGCGGGCCGTCGTGCTCTGTCCTGAGGACGTCATCGATGTGGACCTCCTGCCGGGCGAGGTGCTGAGCCCCCAGGCCGCTCCCACCGCGCAGTTCCCGGCCGAAGGCATGGACCTCAAGGATGCGGTGAACGCGTACACCCGTGCGCTCATCGAGGCGTCGCTCGCCCGGTGCGGCGGGGTCCAGCGCCGCGCAGCCCAGATGCTCAGGGTACGGCCATCCACCCTCAACGAGATGATCCGTAGGCTCGGCATCCAGGAGACCGAAGGGAGCTGACCGCCCGCCCCAGCCACATTCGCAATCAGACCTTCGACACCGTCGACGATGTCGTCGCCGTCCTCAGCGCCAGCCTCCACTCCCTCTACGCCAACCCCACGCTCGTCCGCTCCATCACCGCCTTCGATTGCGTCAGAACTCTGCGTGCAATGAAGAGACTGCATGAGGTGCGAGGGGCGCCGGCTCCGGTCGAGCCCTACACGGCGACGCTGTGTACCACTTCGTCGATCGCGGCGAGCATCTGGTCAGGCGTGACCGGCTTCTCGAGGAAACGAACAACAGGCAACCAGTCCTTGTCCTTCTCGTTGCTGAAGCTCCACTGGTCGCTCATGAAATCGTGGACCGCCGTGAGAAGCAGGATAGGCAGCTTCGGGTACTTGATCGCCACGTCGTGGGCCAGACGAAAACCGGAGTCGAACTCCTCCATCATCACGTCGAGGACCAGAACGTCGGGCCTGGACTTCTCCAGGGCGTCCCATCCTTGCTGGCCGGAAAATGCCGCCGAGACCGTGTGGCCCTTGGCCTCGAGCACCGTTCGATAGATCTCGATGATGTCCGCGTCGTCGTCAACCAAAAGAACGTGAGCCACCGCGAGCCTCCCTCAACGACACTGCGGATTCTACCGTGCCTCAGCAGAAAAGGGGGCACCCACTTCCCCGCAAAGCCGCGGGAGGTGGGATGTCAATTTCAGTTGTCGACAATTGGGAGAAAGACGGTAAAGGTCGAGCCGGCGCCTTCCCGGCTCTCCACCACCACCCGCCCCCGAAACCGCTCCACCAGCTCTTTGACGATCACCAGCCCCAGCCCCGTCCCCGTCTCCAATGCCATCGCGTTCGGCGCCCGGAAAAACTCCGTAAACAGTCGCCCCTGCGCCTGTGCCGGGATTCCGATCCCGGTGTCCGCCACCCGTACCGCCACCTGCGGCCCCACCCGCTCCACACGTACGGCCACCCGACCCCCATCCGGCGTGTACTTCACCGCGTTCCCTACCAGGTTGCTGAAGATCCGCCCCAGCCCCTGCGCCGTCGCCTCCACCACCAACCCATCCGCCCCCTCCCCGCGCTCCAACACCAGCGTTTGATGCTTCCCCTCCGCCTGCGCCTCCACCTGTCCGACGGCCTTCTCCAACACTTCGAGGAGCCCAACCCTGCCCACATCCTCCACACCCAACCCTGTCCGTCCGGCCGCCAGGCTCATCAGGTCGTCGATCAGCTGTTGCAGCGTCTCCAATCGCCGCCGCAACCGCTCCAAGAAACCAGCCTGCTTCGGCTCCAACGGTCCCGCGTACCCTTCGATGATCAGGCTCACGAGCGTCTGCGCCCCACTCACCGGCGCCCGCAATTCGTGTGTGACCGTCCGCGTGAACTTCGACTTCTGCTCGTCCAACCGGCGCAATGCCTGGTACGCCATGGCGTTTTCGATCGCGACCGCCCCCTGCGCCGCGATCGCCTCCAGGAACCGTACTTCTTCCGCACCGAACGCCCTCTCGCGGCTGCTGTACGCCCGCACAACCCCCAGGGGCTGCCCCTTCCCGCGCAACGGCACGAACACCATCGACCGGATGTTCTCCGCCTCCGCCGCCGCCGGGTACTGCAGCCGCGCCCGCTCCTCCTCACTCTGGATGATCGCCGGCACCCCAGCGATCAGCGCCTGCTGGTGTGCCGGGCTCTGGCTCACAAGCACCGGCCCCTTGTTGAGGTATACCTCGCTCAGCCCGTATGACGCCGCCAGCTCCACCTGCGTGCCTGTCGTGTCCAGCAAGCCGATCGACGCCCCCTGCACGCCCATCGCCTCGACCGTCGCCTGAACCAGCCGCTCCAGCACCTCCCGCAGCTCCAGCGTCGAGTTGATCGCCTGCACCCCTGCTACCAGCGTCGCCAATTGGTCCTCGCGCCGCCGCACCCGCGCCGCCACCGACGACGTGACCGCCCACGTCATCAGGCTGACCACCCCGAACGTCGCCAGGATCACCACCCCGAAAGCCACCTTCCCGTTCGGCTCGCCGGGCAGAAACCCCTGCATGTGCCGGTGTCCCAGCAACCCCGTCGCCTCCGCCACCGCCAGACCAGCGCTCAACCCGATCGCAGCCAACGTGTACCCGAGAGCCGACCACCGCGCGAACACCGACGACGCCACCACGATGTGAAACACGAACATGAACAACAGGGGGCTCTCCACGCCCCCAGTCAGGTGGATCAAGACCACCATCGCGACCCAGTCGAACCCCAGTTGCACGTGGGTCAACCGCTGGTAATCCGATCGAGCGGCTCCCCCCCCCCTCAGCCGCCTCTGCCACGCCCAGAAAACCGCGTTGGCCGCCACGATCAGCGCACCCATCGCGTACAGTCCCGCCGCCTCAAGCCCCGGAAGCAGCGTCCGCCGCACCACCCAAACGCCCACCACCACCCCGACGCCTGCCACCCACCTCATCGCCACCAGCCACCCGCTCGACGCCACGACCTCCTGCGTCCGGGTCAACGGCAGCCCGACCTCCCCATCGCCCCTACCCTCGACCATCGCTCCCCCCGACCGAATCACACTCCCCCGTGCGGCAGAGCAAGGCCACGCTCAGATGTCTGATGATGTTGTACCACTTTTTGCGGCCGCAGAAGCGATGCGACCGCGCACGCCCGGGAGCGGACCGGCTTCCCCGTCCGTCGTATCATGTCCCGCCCGATCACGCCTCCTTCGGCTTCGCGGAGGCGCCGGCATCAGGGCTGTTGCCGCACGTCGTGTCCACACCTCTGGAGGGGAGGCGAGCATGCGCAAGGAGATGCTGGTTCTCGGGGTCCTGCTCGTAGCCGGCTCAATCAGGCAAGCGGTCGGTTGCACCAACATCATCGTTACGAAGGGCGCATCGTCCGACGGATCCGTGATCATCACCTATGCCGTGGACGGCGAATTTTTGCCGACGCTGCGCACCACGCCCGCAGCGGACCACGCGCAGGGGGATCTTTACGAGGTCAAGGGCCGGGACGGCGCCGTGCGCCTGAGAATCCCCCAACCGCCCCACACCTACTCGGTGATCGGGATCATGAACGAGCATCAGCTCGCCATCGGCGAGACGACGTTCGACGGCCGGCCAGAGCTGGAGAACAAGCAGGGCGGCCTTCACTACTGGATCCTGATGCAGCTCGCCCTGCAGCGCGCCCGAACTGCCCGGGAAGCCATCAAGGTGATGGCCGACCTCGTGGACCAGTACGGCTACGCCTCGACGGGAGAGTCGTTCTCCATCGCGGACCCCAACGAGGCCTGGATCCTCGAGATGATCGGACCCGGCGACGGCGGCAAGGGCGCGATCTGGGTGGCGGTCAAGGTCCCGGACGGCATGATCTCGGCGCACGCCAACAAATCGCGCATCGGGACGTTCCCGCTGGCTGACCCGCAGAACTGCATCTACTCCTCGAACGTCATCGAGTTCGCGGTCCAGAAGGGGTACTACAACCCCAAGACGGACGGCCCGTTCCGTTTCTGCGACGTCTACTGCCCGGCGACGGCGCAGACGCTGCGCTACACGGAGACCCGCGTCTGGTCTATCTTCAGGAGGGCGGCGCCGTCGCTCGAGCTGCCGCTGGACTACAGTCGCGGCAAGGCGGGCGCCAGACCCTACCCACTCTGGATCAAACCCGACCGCAAGCTCTCAGTACAGGACGTGATGGCTCTCATGCGCGACCACTACGAGGGAACACCCATCGACATGACCCAGGGCGTGGACGCCGGACCCTATGGCTCGCCTCTGCGGGCCCGCCCGATGACGTTCAAGCTCGACGGTGAGACCTACTCCTGGGAGCGGCCGATTTCCACGCAGCAGACCGGCTGCTCGTTCGTGGCCCATCTCAGGTCGTTCATGCCCGACGAGGTGGGCGGTGTCCTCTGGTACGGCGTGGACGACACCTACACGAGCTGTTATTTGCCGCTCTACGCCGGCATCACGGCCGTCCCGCCGTCGTACGCCCGCGGCAGCCTGCAGAGGTTCTCCTGGGACTCGGCGTGGTGGGTGTTCAACCTGGTGGCCAACTACGCGCAGCTCAAGTTCTCCTATATGGTCAAGGACATCGTGAAGGTCCAGCAGGAACTCGAGGGGAACTTCTTCGCCCTTCAGCCTGCCGTCGAGAAGACTGCCATGGACATGCTCAAGGGCGACCCGGAGCGCGCCCGGCGGTTCCTCACCGATTACAGCGTCTCGGCCGGCGAGCAGGTGTTCCGGCGCTGGAGGGAGCTGGCGGAGGTTCTGTTCACCACGTACAACGACGGGTACGTAAAGAACGAGGCCAGCGAACCCCAGGAGCTGGGCTATCCGGAAGCGTGGCTCCGCGAGGTCGTAAAGGCGCGCCCGGAGCAGTTCAAGCTGCCGTCGGACGGCATCATCAAGAGCCCCTCCTCCTACTGAGGCTGCCCACCGGCCGCTGGTAACACAGCAAATCACTGAGGCCAAACGCTTCAGTGGAGGATCTAGGTAGCGCTCTTGTCCAGCACGGCCCGAAGCTCGCGGGCGAGGGTGTCCATGTCGAACGGCTTCTGCGGGAAACGGATGTCGCCTGCGGCCATGTCGTAGCGGGTGGTTTCTCCAGGCGCGTATCCCGACATCAGGATGACCTTGAGCGCTGACCACCGGGCCTGCAGGTGGCCAGTGAGCTCCGTGCCTGGAATCCCGGGCAGCATGTAGTCGGTCAGGAGCACGTCGAACACCGGTTCAAGCGGCAGCGCGGCCGCCTCCTCGCCGCTCCGCACGGCGACCACCTCGTAGCCGAGCGCGGCGACAACGTCGCGCAGGCCTTCGCGGACGCCGTCCTCGTCCTCGACGACCAGGACGCGCTCGCCCGAGCCTTGCGACGGCTCGGACAGTTGTTCGGAGGTCTCCACGACGGACGAGGCGTCGGAAGGTACCGCAGGGAAGACGACGCGGAAGGTAGCGCCATGCCCGGGCGTGCTGTCCACGCCGACGTGGCCCCGGTGCAGGTCCACAATTGTCCTCACCACCGAGAGGCCCAGGCCGGTCCCCTTGCCCGCCTCCTTTGTCGTGAAGAACGGCTCGAAGATGCGGTCGCGTATCTCCGCCGGCACGCCCCGACCGGTATCCTCGACGGCGAACCACACCCAGCCCGGATCCTCTCTGCCGGTGCGGATCGTGAGGCTGCCGCCTGCGGGCATTGCTTCGCTGGCGTTGACCACGAGGTTCACGAGCGCCTGCTCGAGTTGGGGAAAGTCTGCATCCACCGCGAGCGGCAGCGGGTGCGACTGGACGTCGAAGGCGACGTTGGCCGGCACGAGCCTCCTGAGCATCTGGCTCGCGTCGCGGATCACCCCGTTGAGGTCGACCCGCGAAATCCGAGTCGTCTCCTGGCGCGAGAACAGAAGAAGCTGCCGTGTGAGCGCGGAGCCGCGTCTCACCTGTTGTTCCAGCTCCCCAGCCACGGCAACCACCTTGTCAGATACTGCGGATCGGGCTCGAAGCAGTTGTGTCTGACTTAGCATCGCCTGGAGCAGATTGTTGAAGTCGTGCGCCACCCCGCCCGCGAGCTTCCCGATCGCCTCGAGCTTCTGCGCCTGGCGGAGCTGTTCCTCGACCATGCGGTGCTGAGTCATGTCCCTGGCAACTCCGACGACCAGGGTCACGTCGCCACTTTCGTCCCGGATCGGCATCGCCGAATCCCACAGCCACCGGACCGACCCGTCCGGTCGGACGATGCGGTACTCGAAGTCGCCGCCGCGCGCTATCTGCTCCTCCATGAGTGCGGCGACACGGTCGCGGTCGCCCGGGTGGATCGCCCGGACCCAGACCTTCGCATCGCGGTAGAGACTCTCGCACGGGTACCCGAAGACCTTTTCGAACGCCGGGTTGACGTACAAGATCCGATCGACCTTGGGGGTCGACATCCAGAACACGTCGTGGATCGTCTCGGCCATCTTCTTGAAGCGGTCTTCGCTCCGGCGAAGCTGCTCCTCGGTCCGCTTGCGCTCGATCGCCAGCGCCACCTGGCGCGACACGAACGCCAGAATGTCCTGCTCCCGCTTCCCGTACCGCGGGCCCTCGGCATAGGTCTGGACTACCAGGACACCGAACGTCTGGTCGCCGGCGAAGAGGGGCACACCGAGCCAGTCGACGGAAGGGGCGCCTACCAACTCGGTCTCCCCTTTGCGGCACAGCTCCTCGAACACCTCGGGAGTGGCCAGAAGAGGCTTGCCGGTGCGCAGGACGTATTCGGTCAGGCCTCGCAGCAATGGGCGCGAAGGAACGGGAACGTCCTGCTGGTCTACGAAGTACGGGAAGCTGAGCAGTTCCGACAACGGATCGTAGAGGGCGATGTAGAGGTTCCTCGCGTCCATCAACCGCCCGACGATCCGGTGGATGGCGGCGAGGAGGTCTTCGAGCCCGGTAGACTGCTGAGCCGCGTCGGCGATCTCGTAGATGGCCGCCTGCAGGTCAGCCGCGCGCTTGCGCTCCGTGATGTCCCTGATGTTGCACTGGATCACCTGGTCCCCATCGACCAGGTAGCTGTTGCTCACGAACTCGACGTCGATCCGCCGACCGTCCTTGGTTTCAAGAGGCAGGTCGTCGTAGCGAACGAACCCCTTCTTCTTGAGTTCCGAGAACGCGCTCTTGCTGGCTGCGATGTCCTTCAGAGGCGCTATCTCCCAGAACTTGCTGCCGAGTAGGGCGTCTCTCGTGGTCCCGAGCAGCTCGGTCAGGTTGGGGTTGACGTCCACGATCCCGCCCGAGTCCCAGTCGAGGATGAGAATCCCTTCCTTGGCGGATTCGAACAGCCTCCGATATCGGGCCTCGGACGCCGCGAGTGCGTGCCGCTGCCTCGCCTTGCCGATCGCGGACCGAACAGCGGCGGGCAAGCGGGGGAGATCCCGCTGGTCCTTGAGCACGTAATCGTCGAGGCCCGCGTGCAGAGCGCCCATGAGATCCCGCTTCGTGGCGGTTCCGGTGAGGATGATCACGGGGCAGTCGGGCCAGTGCGCCTTCACGGTCCTCAGCCGGTCGAGCCCGCTCCAGCTCTTCATGTGGAAGTCGCTGACGACGATATCGAAATCGCCCTCCGCGACGACCGACTCGAAGTCCTCGACGGAGGTCAGCTCATGCACCACGGCCGTTGGAAGCTCCAGCCTGAGGAGGGTGATCGCCGCCTGCCGGTCGTCCGCGCTGTCGTCGACCAGGAGCACCCGAACCGGCTCATCGAACGCGGGGGCGAGCGCGTCGAGGGCATCCGCAAGCGCAGCCGGCGTCAACGGCTTGAGCAGGTGTGACTTGGCACCCAGCGAGTAGGCGTGCTTCAGCTCGGCGGAAAACTTCGAAGAGGTGAGCACAACCACGGGTATTTCGCGGATTTCCTTGCGCGGGAGGCGCCACTCCAGCACCGCCAGGCCGGGCTCACCGACACCGAGGTCGAGCAGGATGACAGACGGCAGTGGATACCGAGAGCGGTCGGTGAAATCGCCTTCGCCAGCCAGGTACGCGATCGCCTTCGCCCCGTCCTCGACGACCTGAACGTGGGCGCGCGGGTCGGTCCGCCGGAGAAAATCGGTGATGAGAGCGGCGTCGTCGGGCCGATTCTCGATGAGCAGGATGAGGTTAGTCGCCATTGCTGGTTCCCGCGCTCTCCGGGCCCTTCCCTCGGCTTGCCCGGCCTTTTGAACGCGACGACCGGGTGACCAGTTTCAATTCTAATCCCTTCCTGGTACGAGCCCCGCGGGGAAGCCCCGGTTAACGAACAGCCTGATCTTGATAGACTGAATATCTTGTGAGACACACCCCGACCAGTCACAAGGAGGAGCACCGATGAAGACCCCACGTCTGGCCGCCCTGGCACTCATGGTTCCCGTTGCATTTGCCGCTTCGGCCGACCAGCCGAAAACCGACAAGCCCAAGGACGAGACCAAGCCGGCAGACGTGATGTCGGCCGAGACCTTTGCCGGGTTGAAGCTCCGCGCCCTGGGCCCGTCCCTGACGTCGGGCCGGATCGGCGACCTTGCCGTCGACCCGAAGCACCCCGGGCGCTACTTCGTTGCGGTGGCGTCGGGAGGCGTCTGGAAAACGGTCAACGACGGGACCACCTGGGCCCCCGTGTTCGACCGCGAGGGCTCGTACTCGATCGGATGCGTCACCATCGACCCGAACAACCCGAACACCGTTTGGGTCGGCACCGGCGAGAACAACAGCCAGCGCTCGGTCGGGTGGGGCGACGGCGTGTACCGCTCCGACGACGGCGGCCAGCACTGGCAGAACATGGGGCTGAAGCACTCCGAGCACATCGGCAAGATCCTCCTGGATCCGCGCGACTTCAACGTGGTCTGGGTCGCGGCCCAGGGGCCTCTGTGGGGCCCGGGCGGCGACCGCGGGCTCTACAAGTCCGTTGACGGTGGGAAGACCTGGGTCGCCTCGCTCAAGATCAGCGAGAACACCGGCGTCTCCGACGTAGCGATGGACCCGCGCAACCCCGACCTGCTGTACGCCTCGGCGTACCAGCGCCGCCGGCACGTGTGGACCCTGATCAACGGCGGACCAGAGTCCGCCGTTTACAAGACTACCGACGGCGGCAAGAGCTGGCGCAAGGTCCAGGAGGGCCTCCCGAAGGACGTGGACCTGGGGCGCATCGGCCTGGCGGTTTCTCCCGTCGACCCCGACGTGGTCTTCGCGCTGGTCGAGGCGGCCGAGGACAAGAGCGGCTTCTTCCGCTCCTCCAACCGGGGCGAGACCTGGGAGAAGCGGGGCGACTACAAGACGACCAGCGGCCAGTACTACCAGGAGATCTTCTGCGATCCTAAGAACGTCGACCGGGTCTACTCGATGGACACGTGGCTCCACGTCACCGAGGACGGCGGCAAGACGTTCAAGAAGGTCGGCGAGAAGACCAAGCACGTAGACAACCACGCCTTGTGGATCGATCCGGCCGACACCGACCACCTGCTCGCGGGGTGCGACGGCGGGATCTACGAGACCTACGACCGTGGCGCAACCTGGCAGTTCAAGACCAACCTGCCCGTGACGCAGTTCTACCGCGTCGCGGTGGACGACGCCCGACCGTTCTACAACGTCTACGGCGGCACCCAGGACAACTTCTCGCTCGGCGGCCCATCCCGGACCAACACGAGCAACGGGATCACCAACGCCGACTGGTTCGTCACCACGGGCGGGGACGGCTTCTTCTCCCGGATCGATCCCGAGGACCCGGCGATCGTCTACTCGGAGTCGCAGCATGGCGGACTCGTGCGCTTCGACCGGCGGAGCGGCGAGGAGGTCGACATCAAGCCGCGGGAGGGCAAGGACGACCCGCCGTTGCGGTGGAACTGGGACTCCCCGCTGATCATCTCGCCCCACTCCCACACCCGCCTGTACTTCGCCGCCAACGAGCTCTTCCGCAGCGACGACCGGGGCAACACCTGGAAGGCCATCTCCGGCGACCTCTCCCGCGGCATCGACCGAAACACACTGCCGCTGATGGGGAAGGTGTGGCCCGCCGACGCCGTGGCGAAGAGCGCGTCCACGTCGTTCTATGGCAACGCGACCGCGCTCTGTGAGTCGCCGCTGGTCGAGGGTCTGCTCTACGTCGGCACCGATGACGGGCTCGTCCACATCAGCGAGGACGGGGGCGCGACCTGGCGTAAGGTCGACGCGTTCCCCGGCGTCCCGGAACGCACGTTTGTGAGCCATCTCGAGGCCTCGCAACACGCCAAGGACATCGTGTTCGCTTCGTTCGACAATCACAAGAACGCCGACTTCAAGCCGTACCTCCTCAAGAGCTCCGACAGAGGCCGCACCTGGGCCTCGGTCGCCGGCGACCTCCCGCCGGGCGAGGTCGTTTACGCCGTGATCGAGGACACGAAGGAGCCGGGCCTCCTGTTCGCCGGCTGCGAGTACGGCGCGTACTTCACGCTCGACGGAGGCGCACACTGGATCAAGCTGAAGGGCGGCATGCCCACGATCGAGGTGCGCGACCTCGCGATGCAGAAGAGGGAGGGCGACCTCGTCCTGGCCACGTTCGGCCGCGGATTCTACGTGCTCGACGATGTCGCGCCGCTGCGCGAGCTCACACGCTCCGCGCTCGAGAAGGGCGCGCTCCTCCTCCCGGTCAAGGACGCCCCCGCGTACGTCGAGAAGTCGCTCCTTGGCGGCAAGGGCAAATCGTTCCAGGGGGATACCTTCTTCACCGCCGAAAACCCTCCGTTCGGGGCCGTGTTCACCTACTACCTCAAGAACGATTTCAAGACGAAAAAGGAGCGGCGGCACGAGGCGGAAAAGGAAGCCTACAAGAAAGACACGGTACCGCCCTATCCCACGGCGGAGCAACTCCGCGAGGAGGCGATCGAGGAGAAACCGGCCGTCATCCTCATGGTCAGCGACCCGGATGGTAGCGTCATCCGACGGATTGTCGGCGAAACGGGGAAAGGGCTCCACAGGGTGGCGTGGGATCTGCGCTTCCCTGCGTCCGTTCCGGCAAACCCCGAGGCGGAGAAGGCCGAGAAGGAGCCCTGGGACGCCCCCGATCAGGGCCCGATGGCCGTTCCCGGCACCTACCGGGTCACGCTGACAGCGAGGGTCGACGGAGTGACCACCGAGCTCGCGGGACCTCAGAGCTTCAACGTCGTGCCGCTCGGCCTCGCAACCCTGAAGGCCCAGGACCAGAAGGTCGTTCTGGCGTTCGAGCAGAAGACCGCGCGCCTGCAGCGGGCGGTGCTCGGCGCGGTCGAGGTCGCCAAGGAAACCAGGACCCGCCTGGAGAAGATCAAGGTCGCTCTGCGCGACACCCCGGCCGCGCGACCCGAGCTGCTCGACCAGGCGGACGCGATCCGGTCGCGCTTGCGCGCGATCGACGTCGCTCTCTCCGGCGATCGCGAGATGGCGAAGCGCAACGAGCCGACCAGGCCCGGCATCGTCGAGCGCGTGCAGAACGTGGTGACCAGCCAGTGGGCGACCACCCAGGCACCGACGACGACGATGCGCGATGCCTACATGATCGCAGCCGACGAGTTCACACCGGTGCTGGCAAGCCTCAGGGCGCTGGTCGAAGGCGACCTGAAGCGTCTCGAGGATGCTCTCGAGAAGGCCGGAGGACCGTGGACGCCCGGCCGCGTCCCGATTTGGACGAGGGAGTAGCCGCCGGCCGCCCGGGGCTGCGACGATAATCACCGGGTTCGTCCTCGCCCTGGCTCGAACAGGACTCCCGGCCCCGAGACTCCCGGCGAGTTCGCGCACGTGGAACGGTGCGGCCGGCCACGTCCGAGCATATTTGGCTGGCTCTGATTGACAAGGTCGACGGTCCTTCGCAGGCATTTCCCTATCGCCTCGCATTGATGGTTACACCGCTGGCTTGGCGGCCGCCCGGCGGCGACCTTGCGCACAAATGTGACACTTGACAATGTGACATCTACTGTTAGATTAATTCCGTGAGTACGGAGCGCGTATTTTCGATCGGTGCCCTGACGGCCGCCGCCGGCGTTTCGCGCCGTACCGTGCACTTCTACGTCCAGCGCGAGCTGCTGCCACCCCCGGAAGGTCTTGGTCGCGGAGCTCAATATTCCGAAGCACATCTGACCCGCCTGCTTCAGATCAAGGCGTGGCAGGAGGAGGGGGCCCTCCTCCACGAAATCCGCGACCGGGTGGCCCCGGCAGTGCCGCCGGCGGCCGTTCCGGCACCCGAGCCCCAGCCCGAAGAAGAGAAACGTGACACCTGGTGGGCCGCGTGGGACGAGTCTCCGGCCGCCGAGAGAGCTCCTGCCCTCCGCTATGTCCCCGGGCAGACCTGGCTGCGCCAGCCGCTGACCATGGGGTACGAACTTCACGTCCCGGCCGACCGCACTCCCCTCTCGTCCGTGCAGCTGGCCGAACTCGCGCAGCGCCTTTTCGAGCTTCTGGAGAGCGGGCAGACGCGATAGTCAGACTCGAGCTGGCGTCTGCCGCTGCTTCAGGAAGATCCCGTCCCGCAGCTGGGAGAAAGCATCCTCGAGTTCGGCCTGGGTGTTCATCACGATCGGGCCATACCAGGCCACCGGCTCTTCGAGCGGCTTGCCCGACACGAGGAGGAATCGGATCCCGTGCTCGCCCGCCTGCACCGTCACCTCATCGCCGCGGTCGAACACGACGAGCGAGCGGTTGCCGGCCTCCTCCCATGACACCGGCTCGCCGCTCCCGACACGATCGGTGAGCACCGCGAGGGGGGCCAACGCGTTGGCGAACTTGCCGGAACCCGCGAACACGTAGGCGAAAGCATGTCGCGTGGTCTCGACCGGGAGGACCTTCCTCCTGCCCGGCGGGACCCACACGTCCACGTACGCCGGCTCAGCCGCGATGCCATCGACGGGGCCCGTCTTGCCCCAAAAACTGCCGCAGATCACGCGGGCCGTGGTGCCATCGTCGTCGGTCACCTCGGGGATGTCGGCTCCCTTCACGTCCTGGTAACGCGGCGCCGTCATCTTGAGCGAGGACGGGAGGTTCGCCCATAGCTGGAACCCGTGCATTCTGCCTTCCGGGTCGCCCTTCGGCATCTCCTGGTGGATGATGCCGCTTCCCGCCGTCATCCACTGCACATCGCCGGCGCCAAGGGCGCCCTTGTTTCCGAGGCTGTCGCCGTGCTCGACCGTGCCCGCCAGGACATAGGTGATCGTCTCGATGCCGCGGTGTGGATGCCACGGGAAACCGGCGAGGTAGTCCTGGGGATGGTCGTTCCGAAAGTCGTCGAGGAGCAGGAATGGATCGAATTCAGCCGTGTCGCCGAACCCGAAAGCCCGGCGCAGGCGCACGCCGGCTCCTTCGATCGTCGGTGTCGACTGGGTCAACCGCTTCACAGGGCGGATCGACACGGGAGCCTCCTGTTCGGCCGGGCGGTCCGCCCGTCACTTGAGAACAACGCCGAGCCTGCGTGAGTATTCCTGAGGCCTTGGGAACACCTTGAGGTTCGTCCCGACGCGCCCACTTCTAAAGCCCCAGGAACTCGTTCAACGCCCCGGCCATCTCCTTGGCGCGGCGCCTGGCAAAAGCGTCGAACGCCGACGCGTCGAGGAGCTCGAGCTCCCGGACCGGGATGAATTGATGACTCGCCCAGCGCTTCTGCTCCGGACCCAGCCGCTCGTATGCGGTCTTGGGCACCTCGTCGGCCAGCACACCGTTGTCGGCGTCCGTGAGGATCGCGTAGTTGGCCATCGCGTTCGCGTCGTGACCGAGCCCCAGGCGCTCGAACACCTGCCGCGGGAAGATGCTATGGACTTCGAGGGCGTGCCGGCCTTCTCCCTGCCGGCTGGCCTCGCCGAGGGCCTGGCCGCTCGGCCAGCTCCTGGCCTGCCTGGAGACGAGGTACGCAAGGTACGTCTGCATCAGGGGGCCGACCTTGGAGGTCTCCTCCAGGATGTCGTCCACCGTGATCCGGGGCGTGTGCTTCTTGGGCACCCAGGCGCCGAGCCCTGATGACTCGCAGTTCGCGCCGGCGTTCTGGAGGTGGTGCACGTAGCGATCGATCGCAGTCTTCGCCGAACCACCGAACGCCCCGCCCCAGGCGGCCTTGCACAGGTACTTGACGAGCTCGGTGCGGTCGGCCGCCAGGATGGTGCCGCCCTTCAGCTTCGCGTAGTACGCAACAGGGATCAGTGCGTTGATCGAGGGCAGCCACGCCCTCGCGGACCAGCCGGCCCCCTGCGCGACCCCGATCGCCGCCGCCAGGCTCCGGCGCACGACGCTCCAGTCCTGCTCGATCGGCGGCGGGCCTGCCACCCAGTGCCTCGGCAGGTCGGCGACCTTCGCGCTCCCGCGCCGGAACGTCACCAGCGTCCGGGTCAGGAAGCCGAAGTTGATGCCGAGCGCGACACAGGCCGGGTCCCGCGCAAAGTCGCGCATTGGGCCGAGAATGCCCTCGGTCGCCTCGTGCGAGAGTCGCGCGGCTGCAACGTCCGCAGCGCTGAGCGTCAGGCCACCCCGGTTCAGCCGCTCGAAGATCGTGATCGCCTGGTCGACCTCGTCCTCGCCCTCGGAACCTGGGGTACCCGTCTCGACCGACTGGCAGAGCACGTCCACGTCCAGCATCCGGGCGACGCGGGCCAGCCGCGTGCGGACCATGTTCTTCTCCGCTTCGTTGTCCGTGATGTGGCCGTCGGCGACCATCCGGCGCACGGTCTCTTCCGTGACCGCGGTGACCCGGGCGACATCGAGCCCGCGGAGCGACACCAGGTCGGACATCGCCACCAAGCCCGGGTCATGGGCCGCGATCCGCCTCCGGGCCCGCGCGCTGCGGCCCTTCACGATGAACGCCTCGGTCTTGATGTCGAAGAAGGCCCGCCAACTGATGGCGTCGCGCTGTCCGCCGCCCGGCGGCGGCAGCGGTGTCTCCTGACCTTCCGACGTGACCGCGCGGGCCAGGCTGGCCAGCTGCTGTTGCCCGTCCAGCGGGTAACGGACGGGCTCGCCCTGCAGCAGCTTCTGCCTCCCAGACCGCGCGGGCTGTTTCCGCGACGGCCGCCAGAGGTAGAAGCTGCCTATCGGGTACTTGTGGTAGAGGGAGTCCAGGAGCGCTTCGACCTTCTTCGCCTTCCAGACGTACTCTCGCTGCATGATCGGTAGGACGATCTCTCCCGCTTCGAACTGGCGAACGAGCTCAACGAGCTTCTCCACGGCGGACCTCCTCGCGAGGGGTAGAATTGCTCGCTGAGTACCACGTGGCGTGTCAAGACGGCCGGTACGCTCGGGCCTCTGCGGAGCGCCGCTGAGCAAACGGGCGCGGGCATGAGACACCACGGGCGCCACGGTGTTCCTCCTGCGTCGGACCCGACCCGAGGTGCCGCCCGTGTGTGTGGTTATCCCCCGTCGTGCCGGCGCTCTTCATCCTGGCGTCGGCCCTGCTGGTGGTCAAGACGATCGCGCGAGCGGCGGACGGTTCGAGAGGTCGTCGGAGGCGAGCCGGGTGTTGATGCCGACCATGGTGGAGTAGGCCGTCAAAAACGCCCCAAACCCGCCGGAACCCGAGGCCATGGGTGGGTCTGATAAGGTCAACAACAGCAACGGACGAGCAGTTAGGACTGGAGGAACGACATGCCGCAGAGCCCGCACATCGAGCGCCACTTCACGGGTTCCGAAACCGTTCGAGACCTCGTCATTGGGATGTCCGACGGGCTGACGGTTCCCTTCGCCCTCGCGGCAGGACTTTCCGGCATCGCCAACTCCACGACCATCGTGATCACCGGCGGCCTTGCCGAGATCGCGGCCGGCTCGATCGCCATGGGACTTGGTGGTTACCTTGCGGCCCGAAGCGATGCCGAGCACTACGCGACCGAGCGAGCGACGGAGCGGCGCGCGGTGGACACGGTCCCCGAGGCCGAGGTCGCCGAATTGGAACAGGTCCTTGTGGGGTATGGCCTCGAAAACAAGCAGAGTAACCTTGTGGCCAGGGCCTTCAGCCTGCGTCCCGAAGCGTTCGTTGATTTCATGATGCGTGTTGAATTGGGCCTCAATGAGCCTGACCCCAAACGCGCCCTGAGGAGCGCCCTGACGATCGGCTTCTCCTACATCGGCGGCGGGCTGGTGCCTTTGGCACCCTACATGCTGGTGCACGCGCCGGCGACGGCCCTTCTGTACTCCATAGGCTTCACGCTTCTGGCTCTGTTCGTTTTCGGATACGTCAAGGGTCGCTTCACCGGCACTCGGCCGTTCCGCAGCGCGGTCCAGACCGCATTGATCGGCGGCGTTGCCGCCGCTGCGGCGTTTGGCCTGGCCAAAGCCATTTCTCCGTGAATTTCGTGGCGGGTGGTTGCCCGCGAATCTGCCGTCATTGCAAGGAGCGAAGTGGCGAAGCAATCCCATCGTCCCCAACTGTCATTGTTCTGAGAGTCTCCCCGACTATCTCTGGCATCCTGAGGAGGCCCGCCGCAGGCGAACCGATGAAGGACCTCCCCGAACCCGCGAGCGACCGGGTCCGTGCGCTCGCGGGAATCGACATAGGTAGGCCCTCGCGGGCTTTCCCTGTCACACCACCGTGCGTACGGGTCCGTACACGGCGGTTCGGTTGGTTTTGGCGTCACAAGGCGAGCTCCAGACGGGGGAGACCGA
>Ga0182019_10000105_pt1 | contig 39777 bp, 38 predicted proteins | sample 812E2MmetaG_FD_120483 | JGI IMG/M metagenome (GOLD analysis project Ga0182019, IMG submission 120483) | Permafrost microbial communities from Stordalen Mire, Sweden - 812E2M metaG | ecosystem: Environmental > Terrestrial > Soil > Wetlands > Permafrost | place: Sweden: Stordalen | collected...
AGTGAGCGGAGCGACGGTTCATTACGTCGACGAGGAGTACGACCACGGTCCGATCGTGCTCCAGCGGACAGTCCCCGTTCTTCCCGGGGATACTCCCGAGTCGCTCGCCGCACGGGTGCTTGCTGCAGAACATGAGGTTTATCCCTCGGCGATCCGCCGGATTGCCGAGGAAGAACGAACGTCCGGGCACCATACCGCCTGACTGCATAACCGGAGAAGCCGTGCCCATTGTTCGCCGTGCCCTGATCAGCGTTTCCGACAAGCGCGGAATTGTCGAGTTCGCGCTCGCGCTCAAGAAGATGAACGTGGAGATACTCTCCACCGGAGGGACCGCTTCCGCCCTGCGCGCGGCGGGGGTCGACGTCCGCAATGTGTCCGACGTGACGGGCTTTCCGGAAATCCTGGGGGGGCGCGTGAAGACGCTGCATCCCCTGATACACGGGGCCCTCCTTGCAATCCCCGGCGAACCCGACCACATGCGCCAATGCGCGGAACTGGGGATCGAGCCGATCGATATGGTCGTCGTCAACCTCTATCCGTTCGAAGAATCGATCGCGCGACCGGGCATCACGCTCGGGGAAGCGCTCGAGCAGATCGATATCGGCGGCCCGTCGATGCTCCGCTCGGCGTCAAAGAATTTCCGCCACAAGGCGGTGATCGTGAACCCGGACCGGTATCCCGCGGTGGTCGCGGAGATGCAATCCTCGGGCGGCGGCGTTTCGGAAGCAACGTGCGAGAGCCTTGCCGGGGAAGTGTTCCGGACCACTGCGGCGTACGACGCCGCGATCGCCGGATACCTCGGGAGCCGCTCCAAAGGGACCGGGGACCACCCTGCGATTCTTCACATCACGGCGCCCAGGGAATACGCTCTCCGCTACGGGGAGAATCCCCACCAACGGGGCACGCTGTACGGAAATTTCTCGTCGATCTTCCGGACGCTTCACGGCAAGGAGCTTTCGTACAACAATATCGTTGACATCGCCGCGGCGGCGCTCTGCGCGGCCGATTTCGAGGCACCCACCGCGGCCATTATCAAGCACACGAACCCGTGCGGCGTGGGCAGCGACGCGACACTCGCCGGAGCGTACGGGAAAGCGCTGGCCACAGACAGAACGTCTGCATTCGGCGGGATCGTGGCGCTGAACCGGCCGCTGGATATGGAGACCGCCGTGAAGATCAACGAGATATTCACGGAGGTCATACTCGCGCCCGGGATCCCTGCGGACGTCCTCGAATTTCTCCGCAAGAAGAAGGACAGGAGGATCGTCGAGGTCCGCTCCGAACTCCGCACGAGGCATGACCCGGATGTGCGAAGCGTGCCGGGAGGATACCTGGTGCAGGACCCCGATTCCGGCGACCTGAAGAACGAGGAGTTTCGCGTTGTAACCCGCCGCGCTCCCACTGACGGGGAAACCGAGGCCCTCCGGTTCGCCTGGCGCGTCGCCAGGCACGTGAAGTCCAATGCCATTGTGTACGCCGCTTCGGATCGGACGCTCGGCGTCGGCGCGGGCCAGATGTCGCGCGTGGAATCCGCCGTCATCGCAGCCCGGAAGGCGCAGGCCGCAGGGCTCGATCTGAAGGGCTCGGCCGTCGCCTCCGATGCGTACTTCCCGTTCGCGGACGGTCTTCTGGAGGCGGTCCACGCGGGATCCACTGCGGTGATACAACCGGGGGGATCGGTCCGCGACGGGGAGGTTATCGCCGCCGCCGACGCCAACGGGATCGCAATGGTCTTTACAGGCGCACGACACTTTCGACACTAGTTGACTGGCTGCTACAGGCGTCAGTGTTCATCATTCACTATTAAACGTCCCCTCTTCCCCATGGGCTTGTTCTCGCTGTTTTCCGCAGATCTTGCGATCGATCTCGGCACCGCAAATACACTCATCTACGTCAAAGGCAAGGGGATACTCCTGAATGAGCCTTCGATCGTGGCGTTCGACCGGAATACGAAAAGGATCGTCGCCATCGGCAAGGAAGCCCAGGAGATGCTCGGACGGACGCACCGGGACATCCGCACGATACGCCCGATGAAGGACGGGGTAATCGCCGATTTCGAGATGGCGGAAGGGATGCTCCGCGAGTTCATCAAGAAGATTCATGCCAACTGGATGCCGAGCCGCAGGATTGTGGTGTGCGTTCCCAGCGGCGTTACCGAAGTGGAGAAGCGGGCTGTGAGGGATTCCGCGGAACATGCCGGGGCGAAGGAGGTGCATCTCATCGCTGAACCGATGGCAGCGGCGATCGGCGTGGGACTCGACGTGGAGGCGCCCGTCGGCAACATGATCGTTGACATCGGCGGGGGCACGACGGAGATCGCGGTGATCGCGCTTTCCGGCATCGTGAACGAGGAATCCGTCAGGATCGCGGGGGACGAGATGAACAACGCGATCATACAGTTCTTCAAGAAGAACCACAATATCCTCGTCGGCGAACGAACCGCCGAGGCGATCAAGTGCGAGGTCGGCTCCGCCATGCCGATGAAGGAGGAGATCACCATCCAGGTGAAGGGGCGCGATCTCGTCAACGGCATTCCCAAGACGACGGAGGCAAGCTCCGTCGAAATCCGTGAAGCGCTGAGCGAACCCGTCCTCCAGATCGTCCAGGCGGTGAAGCTGACGCTCGAGCGGACGCCTCCGGAACTTTCCGCCGATATCCTTGACCGGGGTGTGATGCTGAGCGGCGGCGGGGCGCTCCTCAAGGGGCTGGACGAGCGCCTCAGGCTCGAGACGAGCCTTCCGGTGCACGTCGCCGAAGACCCGCTGACGGCGGTGGTCCGTGGGACGGGGAAGGTGCTTGACAATCTCGGGAAGTACTCGAAGGTGCTCATCAAGAGCCGCCGCTACTGAGTCTCCATGATACGACGCCTGTACGAGTTTCTGTTTCTCTTTAAGGAGTACCTTGTCGCCGGGGTGCTCCTTGCCGTTTCGGTGGCGCTCCTCGCGCTGAACGACGACACGCAGATCCGCACGATCAGGACGGTGACTGTCGTCGCCGTCGGAGCGCTGCAGGATGCCCTGGGGATCATCCCGAATTATTTCGACCTCAGACACGAAAACCGGGTGCTCCGGGAGCTGAACGTCACGCTCGCCGACGAGGTGAATCGTCTCCGGGAAGCGCGGCTCGAGAACCTGCGGCTGCGACAGCTGCTCGGCCTGAAGGAACGGGGCCAGTTCGGTTTTGTCGCCGCAAACGTGATCGGGAAGAATTTGCAGCTCCTGCGGAATACGGTGACGCTCGATGCGGGGGAGCGCAGCGGCGTGAAGATGGACATGCCGATCGTGACGGAGAACGGCCTTGCCGGGAAGATCGTCGCGACGAGCACCGGCTATGCGGTGGCGCAGATACTCTTCAACAAGGAGATCCGCGTGAGCGCGAAGATCGAGCGGAGCAGGGTCGACGGCATCATCCGGTGGGACGGCGGATCGATGCTCGCGCTGCAGGACGTTGCGAAAACGCTCGACGTCCAGACGGGGGATGTCATCATCACGTCGGAGTACAGCAGCTTCTTCCCTCCGGGGATCCGGATCGGCGTCGTAACGGCGGCCCGGGGCGCGGAAGGATCCCTGTTTCAGTCCATCGAAGTCAAGCCTGCGGTGGACTTTTCACGCCTCGAGGAGGTGTTCGTTATCACCACGGTCCCCGACAGCGAGCGGATCGCGCTGGAACACCGGGTCCGTGAGTGAGGCCCCGTGCGCCAGACTCTGATCGATATCGCGCTGACCCTCCTGTTCATCCTCCTGCAGACGACGCTTGCCCGCTATCTCGCCGTGGCAGGTCTTCCTCCCGACATCGCCCTGATCTGGATCGTCTACCTGGCACTGAAGCGCGGACAGATCGCCGGGACCGTCGCGGGATTTTGCACCGGGCTCGTTCTCGACGTGCTGAGCGGCAGCGACGGAATGCTGGGGCTTGCGGCGCTCTCCAAGACGGCAGCGGGATTTACGGCGGGTTACTTTTTCAGCGAGAATAAGACGCTCCAAACGCTCGGCAGCTACCGGTTCGTCCTCCTGATCTTCTCCGTGGCGCTTGTGCATAATCTCATTTATTTCATTATCTTTCTTCAGGGAAGCGGCGCACACTGGTGGCAGGCGATCCTCCTGTACGGCATTCCCGCAGCGTTGTATACCGCCGCGGTCGGACTCATCCCGACATTCGTGTTCGCCCGACGCGCGCTCCTGTAACGGGCGGACCGCCCGTTTTCACGCCCTTCCGGAATTCCCCGGCAATTGTAACGACAATGGCACAACAGGACGACATTGCGATATACGGCAAGCGCCGCACGATGTATGCGGTGATCGCCATGATGTTCCTTTTCTTTTTCGCGCGGCTCTTCCAGCTGCAGATGATTTACAGCGAGGAGTACGGCAGGAAATCGGAAGAGAACAGTATACGCACGATACCGAAGGAGCCCGTCCGGGGCTACATTTTCGACCGGAACGGGACGCTCGTCGTCGACAACCGCCCCGCGTTCACCGTGACGATCATGCCCTTCGAGTTCGACAAACGCACAATCGACGAGCTCTCACGGCTTCTCTCCCTCGATCCCGAGTTCATCCGGGACAGGCTCAGGAAGGGGGAGGCGTATTCCCGGTTCGCGCCGGTGAAGATCAAGCGGGACATCGACTTCAAGACGCTCGCCGCCCTCGAAGAGAAACGCGACAGGCTCCCCGGGGTCGATACGCAGGTGGAATCGAAACGATGGTATACGACACGCGCGGTGGCGTCCCATACGCTCGGCTACACGAAGGAGATCTCCGAATCGCAGATGAAGCTGCAGGTGGACGAGTACGCGCCGGGCGACGTGGTGGGATCCGCCGGACTCGAAGCGCGGTACGAGCCGAGCCTGCGGGGACAAAAGGGCGCGGAATTCAGCATGGTCAACGTCCGGGGGCAGGTGATCGGCCGATTCGAGAACGGGAACAACGACGTCCCTGCGGTGGAGGGGGACGACCTCATCCTCACGATGGATTTCGGCCTCCAGGCCTTTGCGGAGTCGCTCATGACGGACAAGCGGGGGGCGTTCGTCGCCATCGACCCGACCGACGGCGGCATATTGGCGATGGTGAGCAAGCCGGATTACGACCTCTCCAAGTTCAGCGGCGTCACCCCCCCCGACATCTGGCGATCGCTCAACGAGGACGAAGCGGCGCCGCTGTACAACAGGGCGACGCTTACCCGCTACCCCCCGGGGTCGACGTTCAAAATGCTCCTGGCGATTGCGGCGCTTGAATCGGGGAGCGTCACAAAGTCCTGGCGCGTGAACTGCGGGGGATCGTTCCGGATGGGAAATAAGGTGTTCAAGGACCTTCATGTCCACGGAAGCGTGGACCTCGTGAACGCCATCCAGAAGTCGTGCAATGTCTATTTTTACCAGTGCATGCTGAAGACCGGTCTGGATGCGTGGTCGCATTACGGCAATGAATTCGGATTCGGGCGGCTGACGGGGATCGACCTGTATGAGGAGAACCCCGGCCTTCTCCCCACGACGGCGTACATGGACAAGCGCTACGGCAAAGACGGATGGACGCGCGGGTTCCTCCCGAGCCTGGGGATCGGACAGGGAGAGCTGGGGGTGACACCCCTGCAGATGGCGTGCTACGCGGCGGCGCTTGCAACACGCGGCGAGTATCATCAGCCGCACGTCGCCCGCGCCATCGTGACGAAATCCCCGCGGGCCACCGATTCGCTGACGTTCCAGACCCGCCACATCGATGTTTCCGCGAGCACGTGGGACGTCGTCCGTGAGGGGATGCGCCGCGTGGTCGAGGAACCGGGGGGCACGGGCGGCATGGCGCGCATCCGGGGGATCGTGAGCGCCGGAAAGACCGGCACGGCGCAGAATCCGCACGGCCCCGATCACGCATGGTACGTCGGGTTCGCCCCGTTCGACAGCCCGCGCATCGCCGTGGCGATGCTTCTTGAAAATGCCGGGTACGGCGGAACGCAGGCGGCCCCGCTGGCGGGCCTCTGCATCGAGCGTTACCTGAAGGGGTGGGTTACCCACCACGACACCCCTCCTCCCCGCCCGAGACCGGTTCCCTTCCCGCAAGCTCTTCCTCCGCTTCATGCGGGGCTCGCGCGATGATTTACCAGGAAATCAAAGAGCGGGTCGACTACCGGATCGCGCTTATCGTTCTTGCGCTCCTCACTATCGGCATCGTCTCCGTCTACAGCGCGACGTACGACGCGCGCGCGGCGGAGATTTTTCACAAACAGGTGGTCTGGGTGGGCCTCGGCATTCTTGCGCTCGCCGCGGTCGCGTTCGTTCCGTTCCGGCTGCTCCAGCTCGCCTCGTACCCCGCCTACTTCCTTTCCATACTCCTCCTCGTCTCTGTTCTCATACTCGGCAAGACGGTCTCGGGCTCCATGAGCTGGTTCAACCTCGGATGGATCCGCCTGCAGCCGTCGGAGTTTTCGAAGGTGGCCACCGTGCTGGCCCTCGCCACGTACCTGGCCCGGAGCGATGTCTCACTCAGGAAGAAGCGTGACCTCGCCGTCGCGGCAGGGATCGTCCTCCTCCCCATCGCGCTGATCATGATGCAGCCCGATACGGGAACCGCCATCATATTCCTCGGCATGTTCTTCCCCGTCCTGTTCTGGGGAGGGGCGTCGCGGTTCACGCTTGTGGCGATCGTTGCCCCCGTGGGGACCGCAGTTGCCGCACTGTTTGGCACTACGCCGTTCCTGACAGCCGTCCTTGTGTTCGGCGTGCTCATCTACGTGACGAAGGAGGGCCGGATCGTCGCCGCGGCGGTCTTTTCGCTCACCGTTCTCGTCGGCGTGTCGGTCCAGTTCATTTACGAGGGACTCAAACACTACCAGCAGAAGCGTATCGCGACATTTCTTGATCCGAACGCCGATCCGCTGGGCGCAGGCTACAACATACTCCAGTCGAAGGTCGCGATCGGCTCCGGTGGGTTTTTCGGGAAGGGCTTTCTTCACGGAACGCAGACACAGCTGAATTTCATCCCCGAACAGTGGACGGATTTTATTTTCTGCGTTCCCGGCGAAGAATTCGGCTTCCTGGGGGCGGCGACCGTTCTCCTCCTTCTTATGGGGCTCCTGCTCCGCGGGGTGTCGATCGGCGCATCGGTCAAGAACAGGTACGGCGGGTTTGTCGCAATCGGACTGACGGCCATTTTCGCCACGCACATTTTTCTCAACATCGGAATGTCGATCGGCCTCCTCCCGGTGATCGGCGTCCCCCTCCCATTCCTCAGCTACGGAGGCTCCGCGCTCCTCTCCGCGATGACGATGGTGGGGATACTGATGAACCTCTACGCCAACAGAAAAGAATACTGACAATGCCGAAAAAACACCCCCGCAGGACTCCTCCCCGACGGAACTCTTCCGCTCCTGCCGAGATCCCGCCCGAGAAGCTCCGCTGGTCCTGCACGTCCGATATGCTCCTCGTCGCGGATACTGCCGACGTTACGACGTCGCGCGGCATCATCGGACAGGACCGCGCACTTCAGGCAATACAGGTAGGCCTGGAGATGAAACACTACGGCTACAACATCTTCGTCACCGGGCTCCCGGGGACCGGCAGGATGACCGCCATCCAGCGGATGCTCCACGATTTCGAGGGGCGGAAGATCCCACTGACCGACAAGGTGTACGTGCATAACTTCAGGAACCCGGATGCGCCGGTGATGCTCGTGTTCCAGGCTGGTCAGGGAATGGCGTTCAAGCGGGAGATGGCCTCGTTCCTGGACGACCTCCAGAAGGGCATCCCCGCCGTCTTCGAGAGCCGCCGCTATATCGAACAGCGGAAGGGGATGCTCGAGCACTTCCAGGACAGGCAGCGCACCGTGCTGAAGGACTTTGAGAAGAAGGTAAAAGGGAAAGGCTTCGAGGTCGTTCAGGTGCAAGGGGGACCGACGAACAGGCCCGAGATCGCCCCCGTCATCGACGGCACCCCCCTGGGGCTGGACCAGCTTCAGACGAAGGTCGATGCGGGAGAGCTCCCCGCCGAGGAACTGAAACGCCTGACGTCCGAGCAGGCCGTTCTTGAAGGACAGATGGACATTGTCATGCGGGAGATGCGGAACATCGAGCGGCGCGCCAAGAAGTCGCTCGACGACCTCAACAACAAGATCATGGTCCCCGTCGTCGAGGAGCTCCTCGACGAAATCCGCGACAAGTTCAAAACCGTGGGGCTCGAGCCGTATCTCGCCGAGGTGAAGAAGAGCATCCTGGACAACCTCGCGCGCTTCCACCAGAAGGAGGAGCAGATGCCGTCTGTTCTCGGGATGCAGATGCCCCGGGAGGAGGACACGTTTTTCGAGTTCGGCGTGAACGTGATCGCGGATAACGGCGGCGTCCAGGGGCCCCCGGTGGTCCTTGAAAAAAACCCGCGCTATAAGAACCTCTTCGGCACGATCGACAGGGAGGTCGACAGAAACGGGGTGTGGCGTTCGGATTTTACGCTCATCAAGGCCGGGTCGATCGTGAAGGCGGACGGAGGATACCTCGTTCTGAACGCCCTGGACGCCCTGTCTGAGCCGGGCGTATGGAACACGCTGAAGAGAATCCTCCGCAACCGGCAGATCGAGATCCAGCCTCCGGAGTCGGGACTACTCGGGTCGAGCTCCGCGCTCAAGCCCCAGGCAATCGACCTCGACGTCAAAGTGATCATGACCGGCGATTCCCCGATGTACCAGATGCTCTACGAATACGACGAGGATTTCAAGAAGATCTTTAAGATCCGGGCCGACTTCGATACCGAGATGCAGAAGGGGGAGAAGAGCATAAGCAGCTACCTCTCGTTCATCAAGAACCTGTGCGAAAGGGAAGACCTCATTGTGTTCGATCCTTCCGCGCTCTGCGAGGTGGTGGAATACGGCGTGAGGCTCGCGGGACGCCAGAACAAGCTGTCGACCCGGTTCAGCCATCTTGCGGATGTTCTCCGCGAGGCAAATTACTGGGCGTCGCGGGAGAAGTCAACGCACGTCTCGCGGGATCATGTCCGCAGGGCGATCAACGAGCGGATCGAGCGGGTGAGGCTCGTGGAGGAAAAAATCCAGGAGATGATCGACGAGGGGTCGATCATGATCGATACCGAGGGGAAGGTCATCGGGCAGGTGAACGGGCTCAGCGTCTACCAGACCGGGGAGCACGAGTTCGGCAAACCCGTGCGGATCACCGCGAAGACCGCGGTGGGACGTTCGGGGATCATCAATATCGAGAGGGAGGCCTCGCTGAGCGGACCTTCGCACAACAAGGGTGTGCTCATTCTCGGAGGGTATCTCAGGGGGAAATACGCGCAGAAACACCCGCTCGAGCTGGCCGCAAGCCTCGCGTTCGAGCAATCCTATTCGGGGATTGACGGCGACAGCGCCTCGTCGACGGAAATCTACGCCCTCCTCTCGAGCCTCTCCGGAATACCGATCGATCAGGGGATCGCCGTGACGGGCTCGGTGAACCAGCACGGCGAGATACAGCCGATCGGGGGGGTCAACCTGAAGATCGAAGGGTTTTTCGACTGCTGCAGGGCGCGGGGACTCAACGGGCATCAGGGGGTAATCATCCCGCATCAGAACGTCGCAGACCTGATGCTGAGACACGATGTGATCGAGGCCGTACGGAAGCACCTCTTCCACGTCCGCGCGGTCCGGTCGATCGACGAGGGAATCGCCATTCTGACCGGCCTCCCGGCCGCTACGGTTCATGCAAAGGTCGTTGCGCGCCTGAAGGAATTCACCCGGATGCAGAAGAAGCATTCCTGATACACCGGGAACTCCCGCATGACGAACATGGAATTCCGCACATACGCGCACGAACTCGTCGAGTGGATGGCGGATTATCTGGACGAGGTGGAGAAGTATCCGGTGAAGTCACCGGTCGCCCCCGGCGAGATCATCGGCCGGCTCCCCCTCCATCCTCCCGCCAGCGGGGAGACGTTCGCGATGATATTCAAGGATTTCCGCGGCACGATACTCCCCGGGATGACGCACTGGCAGCATCCGTCATTCTTCGCCTACTTCCCCGCGAACAACAGCGCTCCTTCCATACTTGCGGAGATGCTGACCGCGACGATGGGGGCACAGTGCATGAGCTGGGCGACGTCCCCCGCGGCGACGGAGCTCGAGGAACGGATGATGCAGTGGCTCGGCGAGATGACGGGCCTCCCCCCTTCGTTCACCGGCGTCATACAGGACACGGCGTCAACCGCGACTCTCTGCGCGATACTGACCGCGCGGGAGAGGCACACGGCGTTCCGTGCCAATGCGGAGGGACTTTCCACCCACCCCCGCTATGCCGTCTATGCGTCGACCGAGACGCATTCATCGATAGAACGCGCGGTGAAGATCGCCGGCCTGGGGGCCGCCGCACTCCGGAAGCTTCCCGTCGATGCCCGGTTCGCCCTCATTCCCGACGCGCTCGAATCGGCGATCGCCGACGATGTCTCGCGGGGAATCGAACCGCTCTGCGCCGTCGCGACGCTCGGTACGACCGGGTCGACGGCGGTCGATCCTCTGCGGCGCATGGGAGAGATCTGCAGGAAGCACGGACTCTGGCTCCATGTCGACGCCGCGTATGCGGGGACCGCCCTCCTCCTTCCCGAACTCAGGTGGATGTCCGAGGGGATCGACATGGCCGATTCGTTCGTGTTCAATCCTCACAAGTGGATGTTCACGAATTTCGACTGCTCCGCGTATTTCGTGAAGGACGCCTCGCTCCTGGTCAGGACGTTCGAGATTCTCCCTGAATATCTCAAGACGCGGGAGGGGGACCGGGTCCGCAATTACAGGGACTGGGGGATACAGCTCGGCCGCCGGTTCCGGGCCCTGAAACTCTGGTTCGTGATCCGCAGCTTCGGCGTCGAGGGACTCCGGGAACGGATACGGGCGCACATTGCCCTTGCGCGCTTGTTTGCACAGTATGTCGAAGCGGAGCCGGATTTCGAGCTCCTGGCCCCCGTTCCGCTTGCCGCGGTCTGTTTCAGGCATCATCCGGTCTCGCAGGATGATCCGACGGCGCTCGATTCGATGAATGCCGCGCTCCTGGAGGAACTCAACAGAACCGGGCGCGTGTTCTTAACACATACAAAGCTGAACGGCCGCTTTGCTCTCCGCTTCGTGGCGAGCCAGACAAACGTCACACAGCGGCATGTCGACGCCGCGTGGGACCTGATACGCACGACGGCACGCTCCCTGACCTCCACTGCTCCCGTCTGACGAGGGAGACAGGAGGCACTCAATTCTGCGTCCCCGAAATTCCGTTCTTTGAGCGACTATCTTTCAGGAGGATGCCATGTCTTCATTTTCCCTCACCGTCAATGGGAAGCCGTCGACGGTGGACGTCAGCCCCGATATGCCCCTTCTCTGGGTGTTGCGTGACACGCTGGGACTCACAGGGACCAAGTTCGGGTGCGGCCACGCGCTCTGCGGCGCGTGCACGGTGCACCTGGACGGGGAAGCCACCCGGTCGTGCGTGACGCCGGTGAGCGAAGCCGCGGGGAAAAAGATCACGACGATCGAAGGCCTTTCCGCAGACCGGTCTCATCCCCTTCAAAAGGCGTGGATCGCGGTCGACGTTCCCCAGTGCGGCTACTGCCAGTCCGGCCAGATCATGACCGCCGCGGCACTCCTGAAGGAGAAGCCCTCCCCCACGGATGAGGATATCGATGCGGCGATGTCGGGGATTCTCTGCCGCTGCGGCACGTACCAGCGGATACGGCGCGCGATTCATCTTGCCGCGCAGGCGGGAGGGTCACGATGAGAACGCTCGCATCGCTCACACGCAGAGAGTTTCTGACGGTCACAGCCACGTCCGGTGCAGGTTTGATTATCGGGATGTATCTTCCGGCGGCCGCACGCGCCGATCTCAAGGCGGCGGATCCGCCCTCGCCGTTCGCTCCCAACGCCTGGCTGCGCATCGATCCTTCCGGGACCGTCACCGTCACCGTGGCAAAATCCGAAATGGGACAGGGGGTGCTGACGTCCCTCCCGATGATCGTGGCGGAAGAGCTCGACGCCGACTGGTCGCACATGCGCTACGAGCAGGCGATCGCCGACGACAAATACGGGTCGATGGGGACCGGAGGGAGCAGGAGCGTCAGGGGCGGCTGGCAGACGCTTCGCGAGGCGGGCGCCGCCGCGCGCATGATGCTCGTGGCCGCCGCCGCGCAGCAGTGGGAAGTCGACTCTTCAGCATGCACGACGGAGTCGGGCGTCGTTCATCACCGCGCGAGCGGCCGATCGGTCTCCTACGGGGAGATCGCCGGCAAAGCTTCCGGCATGACGCTTCCCGCCAAGGTCGCGCTGAAGGATCCGAAGGATTTCCGGATCATCGGAAGGCGGACGCAGAAGCTCGATACGCCCGTCAAGGTGGACGGGAGCGGAAAGTTCGGCATCGACGTCCGTCTCCCCGGGATGCTGTACGCAACGGTCGTCCATTCCCCCGTGTTCGGCGCGGCGGTGAAGTCGTTCAACCCCGCGAAGGCGAAGGCGATACCGGGCGTGAAGGACGTCGTGAAGATCGAGACGGGTGTCGCGGTTATCGCTCGCTCCACGTGGGAGGCGTTTCAGGGTCGCGATGCGCTCGAGATCATCTGGGATGAGGGTGACGGCGCACTCGCGTCGAGCGCCACGATCGCCCGGTCGCTCCTCGAAGCCTCAACGCGGCCGGGAGTGGTCGCCGAAAAGACCGGCGATCCCGCCGCGGCGCTCGCCTCGGCGGCGGTGAAGATCGAGGCGGCGTATGATGCGCCGTTCGTCCCCCACGCAACGATGGAGCCGATGAATTGCACGGCCGCCGTCAGGAAGGATTCATGCGAGATCTGGGCGCCGACACAGGTGCCGCAGGGGGCGCAGCACGAGGCCGCATCCGTGCTGGGGATCCCTGTATCGAGCGTCACGGTGCACACGACGCTGCTGGGGGGCGGTTTCGGACGACGGCTGCAGAGCGACTTTGTCAGGGACGCGGTGCTCTGTTCGAAGGCGGCGGGGGCGCCGGTGAAGATGACATGGACCCGTGAAGAGGATATGCAGCACGATTTCTACCGCCCGGTGAGCCGGCACATACTCGCGGGGGGCGTCGACGCATCCGGAAAGGCCATTGTGCTGACGCACAAGGTTGTTGCGCCGTCGATGGGGGACCAGAGGCAACCGGGAAGCCTGAAAGACGGGCTCGACAGAGGCGCCGTTGAAGGGGCGGTGAAATCCGTATACGGCATCCCCAATTTCCTCGTGGAATACGTCCTTGCACGGACGCCTGTGCCGATCGGCGCATGGCGGTCGGTGTTTCCCTCGCAGACGGTGTTTGCCCTCGAATGTTTTATCGATGAGCTCGCCGCGGCGGCCGGGAAGGATCCCCTGGCATTCCGGCTCGCACTGACGGAGAACACGCCGCGCGCGCACGGCGTTCTCGAGCTGGCGGCGGAGAAATCGGGATGGGGACAACCCGTTCCCGAGGGGGTGTTCAGAGGGATCGCATGCGGACCGCCGGCGTTTTTCGGTTCGTACGTGGCCCACGTGGCGGAAGTCTCGCTGACGGCCGGCAAAAAGGTCAGGCTGCGGCGAATTGTGACCGCAGTCGACTGCGGGACGGCGGTCAATCCGGAGTCGATCGAGGCACAGATGGAAGGGGCCATCGTGTACGGACTTTCCGCCGCGATGAAGGAGGAGATCACGATCGAGAGGGGGCGCGTCGTCCAGGGGAATTTCGATGATTACCCGCTCCTGACGATCGATGAGATGCCGAAGGTTGAGATACACATTGTGAAGAGCACCGAACCACCGGACGGAATCGGAGAACCGGGTCTGCCCCCCATAGCTCCCGCTGTTGCCAATGCGGTCTCCGCGGCGACAGGGAAACGGATACGCAGCCTGCCGATCCGCATACAGGCATAACACCGGCTCCACACCGGGGATGACGACAATGAAAGAACAGGCCGAGATCTTCGCACTCTATGAATCGCTCCGCGCCTCCGGAGGCGCCGCCGTTCTTGCAACTGTTGTCAGAACGAGCGGCTCCACGTACAGGAGGGCGGGGGCGCGCATGCTCGTGACCGGCGACGGCAGGTCGGCCGGGCTCATCAGCGGAGGCTGCCTCGAGGCCGACCTCCGCGAACGCTCGGCCTCCGTGTTTGCGGCGGGGAAACCCCTCCTTGTGACGTACGACTCGACGTCGCCCGATGATATACTCTGGGGGCTCGGGCTCGGCTGCACAGGGGTCGCGCACGTCCTCCTCGAGCGCGTTTCTGATACGGAGGAGTGCGGGGTGATTGAGTTTCTTGAAGAGTGCCGCCGGACCCGGCGCGCATGCGCCATCGCCGTTCCGTATCTCCTTTCCGGCACCGGGCCTGTGCTGACGGAGTCGCGTGTGTTCTTCCGCGAGGGGGATACGCCAGGCGACGACGGGAGCGGACTCGAGGACGAGCTCCGCCGCGCATGCAGGTCGGCCCTTGCCTCCCGCAAATCCTCTTACGTCTCCCTGACGGTCGCCGAAGGAAAGGCCGAAGCGTTCATCGAGTACGTCCCTCCCCCCGTCTCTCTTTTCGTCTTCGGCGCGGGACCTGACGCCGGACCGCTCGTGCGGCTGGCGAAGGAGCTGGGGTGGCATGTGACGGTGGCGGACGGGCGCCCGGCATACCTGAGGCGGGAATTATTCCCGCTGGCCGACGAGCTCCTCCTTTCCCATCCGGCCGGGGAACATGATGCGTTCACGATTCCGCGCGGCGCTGCGGCGGTGATCATGACGCACAATTTTAACAATGACGTGGCGCTGGCCGGGAGCCTCTTCCGCTCTCCGGCAGGATTTGTGGGACTTCTCGGACCCCGCGCAAAATCCGACATGCTCATTGCCCGGCTGGCGGCTGACGGAATAGTGCCGACCACCGAAGAGCTTGCGCGATTCCATTCTCCGGTGGGACTCGACATCGGCGCCGAGACGCCCGAGGAGATCGCTCTGGCGATCATCGCCGAGATACAGGCGGTGCTTCACGATCGCCCGGGCACACCGCTGCGGCTGCGGGAAGGCCCGATCCACAGGTGAACGTCACCGCGGTCATACTCGCTGCCGGCTCCTCCTCACGCCTCGGCTCACCGAAACAACTTCTGCGGTGTGAGGGAACGTCGCTTCTGCGCCGCGCAGCCCTGGCGGCATGCGGCTCGCGCGCGGGGGAGATCATCACCGTCCTCGGCCATGACGCTCCCGCGATGATGAATGAACTCGAGGGACTCCGCGTGCGGACGGTGGAGAATTCCCTCTGGCGCGAAGGGATCGGCTCTTCGATACGGCGCGCGGTGAGCGCAATCGGGGCCGGATGCGACGGCGTGCTTCTGATGCTCTGCGATCAGACGAAGCTCACGGCCGCTCATCTTGATGCGCTTATCGACGCATTCGCCCGGAGGCCGGATCTCCCGGCGGCGAGCGCATATGCCGGATCGCCGGGCGTTCCCGCGCTCTTTCCCCGCAAGATGTTCGGTGAACTTCTTGCTTTGACGGGGGACAGCGGGGCGAAACGGCTGCTCGTGGCGTGCGGGAAGGATCTCTCCCTCATCCCGTGGCCGGGCGGGGAATACGACGTGGACACCGCACAGGACGTTTCATCCCATCTTTGATTTTCCTGCCGATTTCTCTACATTAGGAAACTCCTCTTCCCCCACGTCTCCAGCATCATGATACTCACGGATACATCTATTCTCGCCGAGATGGCAAAGGGGACGATCGTCATCTCCCCCTTCGACAGGAAAAACCTCGGATCGAATTCCTATGACGTGCACCTCGCAAAACACCTGGCGGTGTACCGGAGCGACATACTCGATGCGCGCGTGCATAACGAGATCGATCACTTTCACATCCCCGATGACGGCCTGATTCTCCTCCCCCACCGGCTCTATCTGGGGGTAACCGAAGAATACACGGAAACGCACCGTCATGTCCCTTTCCTCGAAGGGAAGAGCAGCATCGGACGGCTGGGGATCGATATACACGCCACGGCCGGCAAGGGAGACGTCGGATTCTGCAATACATGGACGCTCGAAATCTCGGTGAAGCAGCCGGTCCGGGTTTACCACGGGATGCCGATCGGACAGCTTATCTACTTCGAGGTTTCAGGTGAGATCGGATCGACGTACGACACGAAGATCTCCGCAAAGTACACGAAGAGGACCGACCTCCCCGTCGAGTCGATGATGTGGAAGAATTTCAACAAAGAAACGGGCATCTGAACGACCTCTTTTCCCACCGGAAAGCGCATGATGACTCGATCGCACGCCGCAATTTCCGCCCTCCTTCTTGTATTCTCCGCGATCCTCTCCCCCGCACAGGCAAAACGGGGGATCGTCACCGCCGACCTCTTTGCGATGAAGAGGATTGCCGGGCCTGCGGTCTCGCCGGACGGGAAATGGGTCGCGTTTAACGTCACGACGCCGGACACCGGGTCAAACAGAAACGTCACCGCCCTGGCGATGTGCCCGGTCGACGGTGGCCCGGCGAGGGAACTGACCCACAACGCGGCATTTAACGGGAACGCGGCGTGGTCCCCCGACGGTCAATGGATCGCATTCGAGTCCACCCGCTCCGGCACGCAGCAGATATGGCTGCTTGCGATGGAGGGGGGAGAACCGCGGCAGCTGACGACGCTCTCCACGGGCGCTTCGGAGGCTGTCTGGTCCCCCGACGGAAAAACGATCGCGTTTGTCTCGAACGTGTATCCGGAGTTCTCTTCGCTTCCGTTCAGGGAGAGCGATGCGCTGAACCGGAAGAAGATCGACAATACGGAAAACGGGAAGGTGAAGGCAAGACTCATCACGCATCTGATGTACCGCCACTGGAATACATGGGTGGAGGGAAAACGGTCGCACATTTTTGTCCAGCCCCTTGACAGCGATCCGCTCGACGTGACCCCGGGGGACAGGGATGCGGTTCCCACGTCGGAGACGTTCTCCGGGGGCATTGACTTCTGCTTCTCCCCCGACGGGAAGGAGATCGCGTACACCGCGACGCCTTTTCCGTCGCGCGAGGAAGCGTGGAGCACAAACCACGACATTTATACGGTGAGCGTGCACGGCGGGGCGCCGCACCAGATTACGACGAATCCCGCCGCAGACGGATTTCCCCGTTATTCCCCCGACGGGAAGTACATTGCCTACAGGGCCCAGCGGCGGAGCGGTTTCGAGGCGGACCGGTGGGAGATTATGCTGTACGACAGGATTACAGGGAGCGCGCGGAGCCTGACGGCGAATTTTGATTCACACGCCGGACCGTTTATCTGGTCTCCCGACGGATCCACGCTCTATTTCGAGGCGGAGGAGAACGCCCGCGTCCCGCTGTTCCGGGTCAGCGTTGCAGGGGGCGATGTGACGAAGGTATTCGCGGGGAACTCCAACAGCGAGGTCCGGATCACCCCCGACGGGAAGACTCTTCTGTTTGTTCATGTGAGCGCGGTGCGACCCGCGGAGATTTACCGCTGTGCGATCGACGGGAGCGGCGGAAGGGCCGTCACGGGCGCGAACGATGCTCTCTTCGCCGGACTCGATGTGCCGGCTCCGGCCAGCATTACGTACGACGGGGCGGGGGGGACGAAAATCCAGGCGTGGATATACCTGCCCCCCGGGTTCTCCCCTTCGAAGAAGTATCCGCTCGTGTTCATGGTCCACGGCGGGCCGCAGGGCGCGTGGCTCGACGACTGGTCGTACCGCTGGAATCCGCCGCTCTGGGCCGCTCAAGGGTATGTTGTGATGACGCCGAATCCCCGCGGGAGCACGGGGTTCGGACAGAAATTCGTCGATGACATAAGCCGGGACTGGGGAGGAAAGGTCTACACCGATCTCCTGGACGGCATTGATTACGCCGCCGCACTGCCGTATGTCGACAACGGCAGGATGGCCGCCGCGGGAGCATCGTTCGGCGGATACATGATGAACTGGTTTCTGGGAAACGCCGGGACCCGGTTCAGGGCGATTATTTCCCATGACGGTTCCTACAACTTCGAGAGCAATTACGGAACCACCGATGAACTCTGGTTCGACGAATGGGAACACGGCGGCACGCCGTGGCAGAAGCCGGAGGAGTTCACGGGCTTCTCTCCCCACCGCTTTGCAAGAAATTTCAGGACGCCGACGCTTGTCATACACGGCGCGCTGGACTTCCGCGTACCGGAGAGCGAGGGGATGCAGCTCTTTGCAGCGCTGCAGAGACAGGGTGTCCCGTCGGAGTTCCTCTATTTTCCGGATGAGGGACACTGGGTGCTGAAACCCGCGAACAGCGCGCTCTGGCATGCCACGGTCTTCGACTGGCTCTCACGCTACCTGAAGGAATAAGCTCCACACGGGAATATCCGTCGTGGGAGAATGATATCGACCCGGAAGCCCGGGCACAGATGGACGCGATTCATGCCACGCCTCGTCACGATGGCCCCTTCGGGGGAACGTCCGGAGGATTGAGTATGCCTCTTCACAAACAGATCGGCGCTGCGACGCTGACGCTCGTCCGCGGCGATATCACGGAGCAGGACACCGAGGCAATCGTGAACGCCGCAAATTCAAGCCTCCTCGGCGGCGGCGGGGTGGACGGCGCGATTCACCGCGCCGGCGGCTCGCAGATACTCGAGGAGTGCAGGAAGATCCGCGCAGCGAAGGGGAAGTGTCCGACGGGGGAGTCGGTGATAACCTGCGGAGGGAACCTGAAGGCCCGGTTCGTCATCCATACGGTAGGTCCGGTCTGGCACGGAGGGGAAGGGGAGGAGGAGATTCTCCTCGGGAACGCATACAGAAACAGCCTGCTCCTTGCCGCCGCCCATCACCTTCACACGATAGCGTTCCCGTCCATCTCAACCGGCGCATATGGTTTCCCCGTCGAGCGGGCATCGGCGATCGCCATGAAGACGGTCTCCACGTTCCTGCAGAATGATTCTTCCATTGAGGAGGTCCGGTTTGTCGTCTACAGCCACGAAGATTACGAGGTGTATGCGTACCTCTTCTGATGCAGGAGTCTCATCTCACCGATCTGTCACAGGAGGGAGCGCATCCAATGAGTGAACGCCCGACGACGCTTGAGCACAGGGTTCTTCTCCCCGAAGGGAGGGGCGCGGAGAAATATCCGACGGTGGTCATGCTCCACGGACGGGGAGCGGATGAAGAGGATCTGATCCCGCTTGCGGAGCAGTATGATCCCCGGCTCCTTGTGCTGAGCGTCCGCGCTCCGTTTCCGTTCCCGAACGGCGGCGGGTTCACATGGTACGACATGGGAAACGCCGCAACGCCGGATCCCGTCACGTTCCGGCAAAGCTACGACAGGCTTTCGCAGTTCATCGACGACGCTCTCGGTGCGTATCCCGTTGATCCGTCGCGCGTGTTTCTCCTGGGGTTCAGCATGGGGACGGTGATGGCGTATGCCGTTTCACTGACGCGTCCCGGGCTTTTTCGGGGGGTGATCGCCAACAGCGGATATGTCCCCGAGGGAACACACCTTGAGTTCCGCTGGAATGAGCTCCGGAATGTTGCGTTCTTCGTTGCACACGGAAAGGAGGACCCCGTCATTCCCGTGGATCTCGCGCGGCGCGCGCAGGTTCTTTTTGCGTCATCCAACGCGGCGGTCACGTACAGGGAATACGACATGGGCCACCAGATCACGCAGGAGTCTATTCGCGATTCCTCCCTGTTTCTGGACGGTCTGCTCGCAAATCCGCGGAAGGGATAAAATGACAGAAAAAAAAGAATTTTCTGCTTGACAACCCGCCGCCGCGATGTTATATTGAACCATGGTCGTGATTTACGCGAAATTGCAGCGACCCTAAATAAATGCTAAAGAGCTGTCGCCGATTAAGGGCAACTTGCAGCGACAGAAAATAATTTGCTAAAGCGCCAAATGAGAAGAGTTCGCGTCAGGGAACCCTCGCCATCCGGCGGGGGTTTTGTGTTTTAGATCCCCCTATGGAAGGACCGGAGGCGAGCCGTACCAGCTCCCCGTTGCAACACCAGTGATTCTTTGCCGTGAGAACGGCATCAGTGGGATTTGCACCGTATTGCAGCCACTATAAAAAACTGCTAAAAAGGATCAGCCTGACGCTGCCTCTTTAGCGCCAGGCTTTTTTCGTTCAGATCCCCGGGGGATTCAAAGCAGATATCGAGTTTTCATACACATAAACGCACACAAGGAGAGCACAATGGGCACCAACGGAAAGAAACGCAGCTACAGATTCGAGACGCTCCAGCTCCACGCGGGCCAGCAACCCGACCCGACGACGGGATCGCGCGCGTTGCCGATCTATCAGACGACGTCTTACCAGTTCCACGACTCGGCTCATGCCGCCAACCTGTTCGGCCTGAAAGAGTTCGGGAACATCTACACGCGCATCATGAACCCGACGACAGGAGTGTTCGAGGAGAGGATCGCGGCACTGGAAGGGGGCGCGGGCGCGCTGGCGACCTCGTCGGGGCAGGCGGCACAGTTCCTTGCGATCGCGACGATTCTCCAGGCGGGGGACAACATCGTCTCCACGAGCTTTCTCTACGGAGGGACATATAACCAGTTCAAGGTGACGTTTCCCCGACTCGGGATCAACGTGAAGTTCGTGAAGGGGGACACGCCGGCGGATTTCGAGCGCCTTATCGACAAGCGGACGCGGGCGCTGTATATCGAGACGATCGGCAACCCTCGGCTCAATATCGCGGATATCGAGGGAATCGCGAAGGTCGCACACGCACACGGGATTCCGCTTGTCGTCGACAACACGTTCGGCGCGGCAGGGTACCTCTGCCGTCCGATCGATTTCGGGGCCGACATCGTCGTGCATTCCGCGACGAAATGGATCGGCGGGCACGGAACCACAATCGGAGGGGTGATCGTGGACTCCGGAAAGTTCAACTGGGCGAACGGAAATTTCCCGGTGTTCACGGAGCCGAGCCCGGGATACCACGGTCTCAAGTTCTGGGATGCGTTCGGGGCGGGAAGCCCGCTCGGCAACATCGCATTCATCATCCGGGCCCGCGTGGAATCGCTCCGCGATCTGGGTCCGTGCCAGAGTCCGTTCAACTCATTCCTCCTGACACAGGGACTCGAGACGCTCTCCCTGCGGATCGACAGGCATTGCGAGAACGCGGTGGCGCTTGCCAAATGGCTCAAACGCGATCCGCGCGTCGAGTGGGTTCTTTATCCGGGGCTCGAGGATCATCCGTATCACGCGCTGGCGAAGAAGTACCTGCGTCCCGGTCACTTCGGCAGCATTGTCGTGTTCGGAGTGAAGGGAGGGCTCGAGGCGGGAAGGGCGCTCATCGATAACGTCGTCCTCTCGAGCCACGTGGCAAACGTCGGGGACGCGCGGACGCTTGTCATCCACCCGGCGTCGACGACGCACGAACAGCTCAACGAGGCCGAACAGGCGGAATCGGGCGTTTCACCGGGCCTCGTGCGGATCTCGGTGGGCCTCGAGCACATTGACGACATCATCGAGGACTTCGACACCGCGCTGAGCGCCGCAGTGAAAACCGGCTCTCCGGTGAAGGGCTGATCCGATGCATGTCCTGACATCCGGCCTGACGCCGGCCGGGACCGTCGCCGGTTCAGGGACGGTCCTGAAGGATGGGGGGGCCAACGCTCGGATCTCCGCACCCCCCGGAAGCAACAAGATTGCAAACACGCTCGAATTCGCGTACTATGAGAAGTTGAGGAACCTGGGGGGGAGGAGGGGGAGCCGTTATCTCTATGAGACGACGGTGGGCGCCGCAACCCCGATGCTTCAGGTACTCAGGGACCTCAGGCGCACGGGCGATGCGATACACCGCGTGGAGAGCCTCGTCCCCGGGGAGCTCAAGGGGATCGCCGACCCGCACGAGTTTCTGAACCGCCTTGCGGATATCGTTGCATCATGGTCCGCAAGGGCGCTTCGCTCAGCCGGGCGGAGGAACCTGCTCGCATATATTGCGCGCTATGACGGGACGACCGCCAGCGTGGGGGTCGAGGAGGTGGGGCGTGAAAGCCCGTTTGTCCGTCTCCGCGCATCCGAAAACGCGGTCCATTATTATTCCGACCGGCATAGACCCATACCGCTGACGATTCAGGGGATAGGCGCCGGTCCCGAAGTGACGGCACGCGGCGTGTTTGTCGACCTCATACACACGGCGGTCGACCTCGCAGCGTAGCCCTGAATTCTGTCTCTCTCTGCATCCGATCCCGATGACCCGCCCACAGGGAATTCCGTTTACTCCCGGTACGACCCGGAACGGCAATATCTTTTCTCCCGACGGGCCGTTCCGCATGGAATCCGGAACGGCCCTCCCCTCAATTGAAATCGCCTACACGACGCTGGGCCACCTGAATGCATCAGGGACGAATGCGGTTCTCGTTTGCCACGCTCTGACAGGAAACGCGCATGCAGTTGATGCGCACCTGCCGGAGGGAGAGACGATTCCCGGATGGTTCAATGGTCTTATCGGGCCCTCACGCGGGCTCGATACCGACCGCTATTTCGTCATCTCCTCGAATATACTCGGAAGCTGTTACGGAACGACGGGGCCTTCAAGCATCAATCCCGCCACGGGTTCGGCGTACCGCATGACGTTCCCGCAGATGACCGTGCGCGACATGGTCAGGGCGCAGAAGCTCCTTGTCGATCACCTGGGTGTGCGGAAGCTCGTGACGATAATCGGAGGGTCTCTCGGAGGGATGCAGGCGCTCGAATGGGCGGTGATGTACCCCGGGTGCGTCGGGTCGATCGTTCCGATTGCGACGGCAGCGGCACACTCCGCATGGTGCATCGGCATCAGCGAGACACAGCGGCTTGCCATCATGAACGACCCGGCGTGGCAGGGGGGAAACTACAGCGCCCAGCCGGAGCGGGGTCTCGCGATCGCCAGAGGCATCGCCATGATAACCTACAGGAGTCAGTTCTCGTTTGAGGGACGGTTCGGACGGAGCGGCGTGGCGGCGGGGGACGGTCACGAGCGGGTCCGCGTGTTCCCGGATGTCCCGATGTCGTTTGCCGTCGAGTCGTATCTCCGCTACCAGGGACAGAAACTCGCGGACAGGTTCGACGCAAACTCCTATCTCTACCTGACGCGCGCAATGGATTTGCACGATGTGAGCGCGGGGCGGGGGTCCGTCCGTGAAGTGCTGGGGGGGGTGTCGGCGAGAGTACTCTCGATCGGCATCTCCAGCGACGTCCTCTACCCTCCGGCGGAGCAGAGGGCGATCGCGTCCGCGATTCCGGGGGCGGCCTACGCCGAACTGGACTCACCGCATGGACACGACGCCTTCCTTATCGAATTCGAGAAGATGAACGGCCTCCTTAGAGATTTCCTCGACTGAAGAATTCCGACGGGAGTACAATTTCTGGGATCCCCACGGGCCGACCCCCGGCGCCGCGACGGCACCGGGGGTGACCGGCCCTTCGTTCATTCGTAGACGGTCGTCAGCTCCGCAGGCGCAGAGGCCGGCGTCCCCCGGCCGTCTCCGTTTTCCTGCGCGTCCCGAACCGCCATTGCCGTGACGTTGACGATGTCGGCGACTTCGTTTCCGGGGATGAGGAGATAGACCGGTTTGCGGATCCCCAGGATGATGGGGCCGACGCAGTCCGCGTTGCCGAGCTTGGCAAGCAGCTTGACCGCGATGTTCGCCGACTGCAGGTCCGGACACACAAGCAGATTCGCCCCCCCCTTCAGCGAGCTGAACGAATACAGGGTTTCCAGGATCTCCGGAACCACCGCGGTATCGGCCATCATTTCGCCGTCGACCATGAGGTCCGGCGCACGCCTCTTGACGAGCTCCGCCGCCCGCGCCATCTTCTGCGCGGACGGATGCCGCGTGCTGCCGAAGTTGCTGAAGGAGAGCATGGCGATCCGGGGCTCGATGTCGACGCTCCGGACCTTCTCCGCCGCGAGAATCGCGATGTCGGCAAGCTGCTCCGCCGTGGGCTCAAAGTTCACCGTTGCATCCGTGATGAACCGGACGTCGTTTTTGAATATGAGCATGTAGAGCCCCGCCACCGTGAGCGTCCCAGGCTTGGGCCGGATGATCTGCAGCGCGGGACGCATCGTCTCCGGATAATGCTGTGTCAGCCCCGACACGAGCCCGTCGGCGTCCCCCGTGTGCACCATCATCATGCCGAAGTCGATCGGGCGGCGCACGTGATTGCGGGCGATGGTCTGCGTCACCCCTTTGCGCTTCCGGATATCGTAGTACTTGCTTGCGTATTCATCGAACTTCGGACTGTTCGCCGGATCGATGATTTCGATCCCTTCCAGGTTGAGGTCGAGCATCGTGATCTTTTCCCGGATCAGTTTCTCGTCTCCGAGGACGATCGGTTTCGCGATCTCTTCATCAAGTATAATCTGGCTCGCGCGGAGGATCTTATCTTCGCTCCCCTCGGGAAACACGATGCGCTTCGGCGCGCGCTGCGCTTTGTGGATGAATATCCGCATGAGCTGTTTCGAGCGGCCGAACCGACTTTCCAGATCGTCCCGGTATTTGTTCAGGTCCTCGATCGGTTTGCGCGCAACGCCGCTCGCCATCGCCGCTTTTGCGACGGCGGGGGCCTCCCAGAGAAGAACGCGGGGGTCGAGCGGCTTGGGAATGATGTAGTTCCGCCCGAACCTCAGGCGTTCGCCCCCGTAAGCCTTGATGACGGAATCGGGGACGTCCTCCTTGGCAAGTTGCGCGAGCGCTTGCGAGGCGGCAAGCTTCATCTCGTCGTTGATTGCCGTCGCCATGCAGTCGAGCGCACCCCGGAATATGAAGGGGAAGCCCAGAACGTTGTTGACCTGGTTCGGATAGTCGGATCTCCCCGTCGCCATGATGACGTCCTTCCGCGCATCAAGGGCGTCTTCAAACGTGATCTCGGGGTCCGGGTTCGCCATCGCGAAGATGATCGGGTCTTTCGCCATGCTCCGCACCATATCCTTCGTCACGACCCCCTTCACCGAGACTCCGGCGAAGACGTCGGCGCCCTTCATGGCGTCGGCAAGCGTCCTGCACGGCGTGTCGAGCGCGAAATATTCCTTGTACGGGTTCATGCCGTCTTTGCGACCGCGGTAGACGACCCCCTTTGTGTCGCAGAGGATGAGATTCTCCTTCCTGATGCCGAGCGTGAGGTAGAACTTCGCGCAGGCGATCCCCGCGGCGCCCGCGCCGCTGAAGACGACCTTGACCTTGTCGATCTTCTTGCCGACGATCTCCAGCGCGTTGACGAGACCCGCGCCCGAAATGATCGCCGTGCCGTGCTGGTCGTCGTGGAAGACGGGGATCGTCATCGTCTTCTTGAGCTCTTCCTCGATGTGGAAGCACTCGGGGGCCTTGATATCCTCCAGATTGATCCCGCCGAACGTCGGTTCGAGCGCACGGACGATCCTGATGATCTCCTCAGGATCCTTCGTGTCAAGCTCGATGTCGAAGACGTCGACATCCGCAAACCGTTTGAAGAGGACCCCCTTCCCTTCCATCACCGGTTTGCCTGCCAGGGGACCGATATCGCCGAGCCCGAGGACGGCCGTCCCGTTGCTGACGACCGCCACCAGGTTTCCTTTCGCCGTGTACTTGTACCCGTCGGCAGGGTTGGCGGCGATCTCCAGACAGGGGACGGCGACGCCGGGAGTGTATGCGAGGGAGAGATCGTGCTGGGTTGCACAGGGTTTCGTCGAAACGACTTCGATTTTGCCGCGGCGCCCCTGACTGTGATAGTCAAGCGCTTCCTGCTTGCGGATCATTGCCATAGCGGGATCTCCTCATTTGACAATGCGCGTCGTAAATGCAGAATGAACAGACAGCGGGGTCGATGGTGTGCCATCAACGAGCAAAGGTACGGGAAAATACGACATCGTCCAAATCGCCGGCGCCGATTGATTTTCAGACTCATTCTCATTACTTTCCATAAACACACTGGTCCAATATCCCGACGCCGCGCCGTGCCATGGTATCAGAAGGGCTGATGTCACCGCGGAGTTCACCTCCGCGGACCGTTGACGCAAAAGCGTATAATCGCATCAAGCTCGCCGCCGGAATCACCGCCTCCCTCCTCTCCTTCGCCCTACTCGCAACCCTTGCCACCACCGCCGCCGGACGTTCACTCGGAGCGTGGTGTTCATCCCTCTCCGCGAATCCGTACGCCGGTCTGCTCGCCTTCGCCTGCGCGGTCGGCGCACTGCGGGCGGCGCTTACGCTCCCTCTTGCATGGTACTCGGGGTTCCTCGTCGAGCACAGGTTCGGCCTTTCAAACCAGTCGGCGGGGGCGTGGGCGCGGGAACGCCTGAAGGGACTCGCTCTGGCAGCGCCGCTGGGGGCGGGGGTATTCTGCATTCTGTATTTCTGTCTCGGGAGATTCGGCCCGCTCTGGTGGATCCCCGTGGGGACCGCGCTGACGCTGATCTCGGTGGTTCTCGTGCGCCTTGCCCCCGTCCTGATTATGCCGCTCTTTTACCGTTTTACGCCGCTCGCGGAGGGGACGCTGAAGGACCGGATTACGAACCTTGCGGAGAGCGCGGGCGTTCACGTGGAGGGGATATTCTCGTTCGATCTGAGCAAGAACACCCGGAAGGCAAACGCCGCCTTTACGGGCCTCGGCCGCTCGCGCCGCATCATACTCGGCGATACGCTCGTGAGGGGTTTTTCAGAAGAGGAAATCGAAACCGTCTTCGCGCACGAGCTCGGGCATTACCGGTTCGGCCACATCCGCTCGGGGATCGTGACGGGGACGGTATCGACTTTCGCGGGGCTGTTTGTGGCCGCCAGGCTCTACGAGGCATCGGCCGCGGCGCTCGGCTTCCCGTCCACGACCGATCTCGCCGCGCTCCCGCTTCTCGCGATCTGGCTGTCGCTCTTCGGGCTTGTGACCTCACCCGTCGCCAACATGATTTCGCGGCGTCACGAGAGGCAGGCCGACGCGTACGCGGTGCGCACGACGGGAAAACGCGATGCGTTCGCCTCGGCGCTCCGGAAGCTGTCAGAGATGAACCTGGCGGATCCCACACCTCATCCGTTCGTCGAGTTCATGTTCTACAGCCATCCCCCCGTCGCGAAGCGCATCCGGGCACTCGGGACGGGAATTCCCTGAAAGGCGGCGACGTGGGCGTTCTCCGGTTCTTTACCGCTGCCTTCATCTCGATCGTGAGCGCGATCGCGGAGCTCCTTTTGATATGGCTCGACCGGAAGAGAGGACGGGTGTTTCATGCAATTGCCCGGGGCTGGGCGAGGGCGGTGCTCACCGTCTGCAGCGTGCGCGTGACGGTGCGCGGACTTGAGAAGGTGGACCTCTCGCGCAACTATGTGTACGTGTCGAACCATGCAAGCATGTTCGATATCCCAGCCATCCTGGCGGGGATACCGGACCAGATCCGGATTATCTACAAGAGAGAGCTCGACGTCATCCCGTTTTTCGGGTGGGGGCTCCGCTACGGTTCGTATATCGGCATCGACAGGGGCCGCGGGAGCAGGGCCGTGAAGAGCCTCGAGGAGGCGGTGGAGAAGATCCGCAGCGGCGCGTCGGTGCTCATGTATGCGGAGGGGACAAGGACGCTGGACGGAAAACTCCAGCCCTTCAAGCGCGGTGCGTTCAACCTCGCGCTGAAGGCGGGGATTCCCGTCGTTCCCCTCACGGTGAACGGCAGTTTCTCGATCCTGCCGAAACACTCCGTGTCCGTCCGGCCCGGAAGGGTCGAGCTCGTTCTTGAGGCGCCCATTCCGGTCCCCCCGGGGGAAGGAAGGGACGCCGAGTTGCGGCTTATGGAAGACGTCCACGCAGCGATCGCGCGTCATTATATCGATCAGGGATAACCGCATGGCTATTTCGATTCAGGATGTGGAACACGTCGCCGCGCTTGCGAGGCTCTCCTTCACGGAGGAGGAGAAGAAACGACTCGCGCTGGAGCTCAACGAGATCCTGGCGTACATGGAGCAGCTCAATTCGCTCGACACGGAACACGTTGAACCGCTGTCGCACGTGATCGACCCCGGCAATGTGTTCCGCGAGGACGTCCTGCGGCCCGGACTCGACCGGGAGACGGCCCTGAAGAACGCTCCCGCAAGAACGGAGAAGTTCTTCAGGGTTCCGAAGGTCATCGGTGACCGATGAGCGGCCCCGGCCCAAGAAGGACGGTGGCAGTGATCCCTGCACGGTACGCCTCGCAGCGGTTCCCGGGGAAGCCGCTCGCGCTCATCGGGGGGAAGCCGATGATCGTGCACGTGATGGAGCGGGCGGCACGGGCCCGACTTGTAGACGGCGTCCTCGTTGCAACGGACGATGAACGGATCGCGGAAGCCGTGCGCTCGCACGGCGGGGAAGCCGTGATGACGCCGGCGGACATCAGGAGCGGGTCGGACAGGATCGCGCTCGCGGCGCGGGAGATGACGGGAACGGAAATTATCGTGAACGTGCAGGGGGATGAGCCGCTGATCCCGCCGGAGATGATCGACGAGGCGGTTCGCCCCCTCCTCGGGGACCCCTCGATCGAGGCCGGAACGCTCGTTCGCCGGCTCCGCTCGGCAGCGGATCTCGACAATCCCAATATCCCCAAGGTCGTCCTCGACCGGTCGGGCAGATGCCTTTACTTTTCCCGGGCGGCCGTGCCGTACGGCAGGGGGATGTCCCGCGAGGAGCTTCTCGCGTCGTTCCCGGTCTACGGGCACATCGGCCTGTACGTATTCCGCCGGGAGTTTCTCATGGAGTTCACCTCCATGACACAGACGCCCCTGGAACTGGCGGAACAGCTTGAACAACTGAGGATTCTTGAACACGGTCGCACGCTTCATGCGGTCGTCACCGCGCACGAGAGCATCGCGGTGGACACGCCGGCGGATCTCGAGAGGGTCCGCGCCGCGTACGCCGCCGGGGGAGAAACCCCGGCACATGAACCCCACTAACGATTCACGAGAATGGACGGCATGCAAAAAACGTTCTTCGGTCACCTGAGGACGACGTTCCTCCGGGGGATCGCCGTCATCGTCCCCCTCGGCCTGACGTACTGGTTTTTCCAGGCTCTCCTGAACGCCCTTGACGGCGTCTTCGCCCCCCTTCTCACAACCTGGATCGGCCATCAGATTCCGGGGCTCGGATTTCTCGCGATGGTCGCCCTGATTTTCATCGTGGGGCTTATCACACGCAATCTCGTGGGCCGCCTGCTGTTCGCCTGGTTTGAGAACCTTCTCCGGTCGATCCCCTTCGTGCGCTCGGTCTACAGCGGCGTCAAGGACTTTGTCAACGCTTTCAACATCGGGGGGAACAGCAAGACGTTCCGCCTCGTCGTGATGCTCGAATATCCCCGGAAGGGAATCTACTGCATCGGGTTTGTGACGAATGAATCGTCGTTCGCAGGACCGGATCCGCCTGCGGTCAACTTCTACCATATTTACATCCCCAACCCGCCGAACCCGACGTCCGGGTATCTCGCACTCGTCCCCAGGACGGAGGCGATTCCCCTGGCGCTCAGCGTGGAAGAGGGGCTCAAACTCGTTCTGTCGGGGGGTATCGTCACGCCCGCCGTTCTTCATCGACTTCCGCCCGCACAAACTTAAGGAGTACCCGTGGCCCGCCGACACCAGGTAAAATACATTTTTGTCACCGGGGGGGTCGTTTCTTCCCTGGGAAAGGGAATCGCCTCCGCTTCCATCGGACTGCTTCTGAAATCCCGGGGCCTCCGCGTCACAATACAGAAGTTCGATCCATACCTCAACGTCGATCCAGGGACGATGAACCCGTTTCAGCACGGGGAGGTGTACGTCACGGACGACGGCGCCGAAACCGATCTGGATCTCGGCCATTACGAACGGTTTCTCGACATCACGACGACCCGCCGGAACAACTCGACGACGGGACAGATCTACAACGAGGTGATCACGAAGGAGCGCCGCGGGGACTACCTCGGGGCCACCGTGCAGGTCATCCCCCACATCACGGACGAGATCAAACGGCGCTTCGAGGCACTCGGCGAGACGGGGGACTATGACGTCGTCATTACGGAGGTGGGGGGAACCGTCGGCGACATCGAGAGCCTCCCGTTTCTCGAGGCGATGCGCCAGTTCATGTTCAAGTGCGGCGACAGGAATGCGATCGCCATCCACGTGACGCTCGTCCCCTATATCACCTCCGCGGGTGAAACGAAGACAAAACCGACGCAGCACAGCGTGAAGTCCCTCCTCGAACTCGGCATACAGCCCGATATGCTTATCTGCAGGTCGGACCGTCCGCTCTCTCATGACGTGCGCGAGAAGATCGCGCTCTTTACAAACGTGGAGCCGGAATGCGTGATCGAGGGACGAGACGTTCCCACGATCTACGAGGTTCCGCTCGCGTTCGCCGAGCAGGAGGTCGACGAGATCGTTCTGGAGAAGCTGGACCTTACCTGCCCGCGCCCGAATCTCCGCGACTGGAAGAAATTCGTCGAGCGGGTGAAGAACCCCGCGGGGAAGATCACGATCGGCGTCTGCGGCAAGTACACCGAGCATAAGGACGCGTACAAGAGCATTGCGGAGGCGTTCGTGCACGCCGGCGCGGCGAATAATGTTGAAGTCGAGCTCCGGTGGATCCGCGCGGAGGACATCGAACGCGAGGGGCCGGAGAAGCACCTGCAAGGGATCGCGGGGCTTCTTGTGGCACCGGGATTCGGCGAGCGCGGGATCGAAGGGAAGATACGGTCCATCCAGTTCGTCAGAACCCGCAAGATCCCGTTTCTGGGAATCTGCCTGGGCCTGCAGTGCGCCGTTATCGAATTTGCGCGCAACGTGTGCGGCCTCGACCACGCCAACAGCATGGAGTTCCGGCAGACGGATCAGAACGTGATCGACATGATGCTTGAGCAGAAGAAGGTGAAGGAATACGGCGGCACGATGAGGCTGGGGTCGTTTCCGTGCAAGCTGGAAAAGGGAACGCGCGCACACAAGGCGTACAAGAGCGAGCTGATTCACGAACGTCACCGCCACCGGTATGAAGTGAACGACGCCTTCCGGTCGACGCTTGCCTCGCACGGCATGATCTTCAGCGGCATCTGTCCCGACAACGGGCTTGTGGAGATGATCGAGCTCGGCGACCATCCCTGGTTTGTGGCGGGCCAGTTCCATCCCGAGCTGAAATCGCGCGCGACCAACGCGCATCCTCTTTTCCGGGAGTTCGTCAAGGCATCGCTGGAGTATGCGGAGTCCACGCAGCAGAGGGACTAGGCGTATGCGCCTGCAGGGACTCGCCGCTGCGGCGGCATGTGCACTCGTTCTGCTCCCCTGCGCCGCCCGGGCGCAGGCGGCCGGCGAACCCCTGCACGTCAGCGGCGTCCGCGTTGTGTTCTTCGGACCCTCCCGTGCCGAGCGCGATTCGATCGCACGGGATGAAGGGCTCGAGATCGACGATCTCCTTGACGACTTCAATTATAGCGCAGGGAAGGCGGCCGTGTATCTGAGCCGCGCAGGAATCCCCTCGGAGTTCACCGAGAGCCGCATAGTGATCGTGAAGACCGGAGGAGCGCAGTTCCGGACGTTCGACCGGAAGTCGATTCCCGATCCCGTGGGGATGGTACTCACGGACGGGTTCCATGAACCGCGCGTCGTCCCCGGCCGCGGTACGGACAGGGACCTCCTCATCGAGATCAAGGACTACTTTCACCTCGGCCAGTGAAACGGAAGATGACAGAACGGACGAAACACGCTGAGGGCGTGCTGCCGGAGAGAATCCGCTGATGCCGGCCTCCCCGCTCCCTTCGAAGCAGAAGGACGCCGAGGCCGTGGTCCTGAATTCGTTCAGCGGTCACGCCGACAGGAACGAGCTGCTGCGCTACATTGCGGGCTTTCCGCCCGCAGCACTGAAGGGCATTTTTCTCGTGCACGGCGATTCCGATCAGGCGGAGAAACTCGGTGTGGGACTGAAGGAGGCCGGGTTCGGTCATGTCGGTATTCCCGAGCGCGGTGATGAAGTTTCCCTGGTGTGACGGGAATGATGCAATGGCTGCGTCCGCTCTCGGTGGTTCCGATCCTCGGAGCCTTCACGGTGTGCACCGGGCTGGGCCAGGAGTCGTACCGCGGCGGGGACTTCCCGTCGGGCCCGGTCGACAGCACGCTGCGTGTGAATACGGCGAGTATCCTCTTCGACCGCAACCTGAACACGTATAACTGGATGGGACGAGCGGCCATCGATACGTCCGCAAACGGCATCCATGTCGGTTTACTCCAGCAATTCACCTCGAATGTGATAGAGTTCCAGGGGGGATCCGGCCCCACACCGCCGAAATTGCAGAGTACCCAGGAGAATCTCTCGCTCCTCCTTAGGGCGCCCGTGTCGGCGGGTTTCTCCCCACGCGCCCAGTGGTCATCGTTCGTGTATTCCGACAACAGGGGGACGGGACTGAACAACGCTTCCAGCGAGAACATCCTGGGGGGCGCCGAGGTCGTCCCTTTTTCCTGGATGTCCGTGACCCCGATGGCGGGGTACCGGTGGGACTCGCAGGCGGGAATCAGGGACCGCGGCATGACGTACTTCCTCGGCGCACGGATCCCCGGGTTCGACGCAGACGGGTACCAGGTGAGCGGCAACGCCCAGTTCAGGGAGGACGATCTCGCTCCCCGGACGCTTGAGGGGGACTTCGCCCGGATCAGCGTCGAGAAGGTGTTTTCGGATTATGCGCGCGATAGCATTGACGTCGGCGTGAACAGGAACCGTCACGAGTTCTATTCGCCGACGGACAGCACGATCGAGAGCCGGACGGAGCAGATCTTCTCGTTCGCAGACAAACTCGAGTATATTATCGACCCTTCCCTTGTGTCGACGTTTTTCGTCTCCATCAACGGCCGGGGTCTCGACAAGGCGGTGAGAAACTGGGATGCACTCGCGCCGCAGAGCGTCGTGTTCAGCACGCGGATTAATCAGTTTTCCCTCGATTCGTACGCACAGTCGGTGTACCGGACACCGGACGGACGAACCGCCGCCTGGCTGAGATTGTTTTACAGCGAGCGCTCGGAGACCCACTCGGCGGAACTGCCGGGAACGAGCTCTCCCTCGATCGACAGCCTGTTTTCCCAGGCAAATGCCCAGGAACACGTGAACGATAACACCGCCCGGCGCACGCAGCTCAGCGGGGCGGTCGACGTGCCGCTGTCAGCCTCGGACAGGGTTGATCTCTCCGGGTCCGTCGGCATCCTCCGGTACGACACGCCGAGCGATCAGAACCTCGAAGACAGGGATGAGCTGCTTGTGGCGCTGTCGCTCGCCACCTCGCACCGGGTCAGCCGATCACTGGAACTGGGCATTGTCCTTGACGGTTCGATTGACCATCTTGTGTACCTCCTGAAGGAGCGGAGCGCCAACAACAACATCAACCGCGTGCTCCGGCTTTCTCCCCGGACGATCTACAGGCCGGCGCCATGGCTGTACAGCCTGAACGCATTTGAGGTCCTTGCAAACTACACGGTGTACGATTTCGAACAGGAGCTTCCTTCAGTCAGGAGCTTCTCCTATCGCCAGCTCGGATGGCTCGATTCCACGTCGGTGGACGTCACGCAGCGCTTGGGATTCGATTTTTTTGCATATTGGAAAGTCTATGAAAGGGGACAGCTTGAATGGTCCCAGTTCCGGGAACGGCTGGAGAGCTCGGCAACGGAACTGACGTACGCGGTCGAGTGCAGGGTGCAACCCGCTCCGCGTGCACTTTTTGCGGTCGGCATCAGGTACTTCGGCCAGACGAGGTATACGTATACCGGAGGGGTGCGGGAGGTGGATTCGTTTCTCAACAGCGTCGGGCCCACCTGCACGATTTCATGGGATCCGGGCCCGCATTCCAGGATCCAGTTCCAGGGCTGGTATGAGCGGCAGAAGCAACCTGACGGGAGTCTTCTCTCGCTTGCCAGCATGACGATGAATATATACGTCACTCTTTGACGGGGGACCCGGTGGCATCCAAGCAGATTGTGTACCGATTGACGCTCGCCAGCAACCCGAAGAACATCGGGAAGATCGAGCGCTTCCTCAAGACCATCGGGAAGAGCGTGCACCTCGACGAGATCCAGTTCCACAAGCTGATGGTGTCGCTGACGGAAGCCGTCAATAACGCCATTGTCCACGGGAACCGCTCCGTCGCCGAAAAGAAAGTTCACGTGAAGTGCGAGCTGCTCCCGGGCTGGCTTCTTCTCCTGGTCCAGGATGAAGGGAAGGGGTTCAAACCGGAAAAGGTGGGAAACCCGCTTGCAAAGGAAAACCTGCTCCGCGAGAGCGGCAGGGGCATTTTCCTTATGCGGACGCTCATGGATAAGGTGGAATTCGAGGTGGGAAAATCAGGAACTCTCGTGCGCCTCTGGCTCGACACGAACAAGTGACTCCGCCAGCGGCCTTCAGTGCTTCGTGAGCGAGGCGAGATTCAGGAGGAACCCGTTGGCGATCGGGGTTGATGCCTCCTCGATGACGAGAAACGCCGGCGGGATGTCCGAGACAATGATCGTGTACTCGAGATCGAGCGAGCTGAGCGAAACACCGTATCCGTGAAAGACCGTCTTCACGCCGTTCAGCATCGCGACAAAGTACTGCTCGTCCCCGTTCACCGTCCCCCGGAGCGTATCCAGTCCCGTCGTATCAGCCGTTCCCACCGCCCAGGTGGCCGTCGAGGGGAGGGAGAACGCGGCGATCCGGTCCCACGACGGTGCAAGGCGCACTCCCTCCCTACGCATGACCACCCTCGCGATGAATCCGTACTGGTAAATGTCGCCGTTGGAGAGGAACCGGAAACGAAGCGTGTCGGTTTTTCCGGGCGGTTCTGCAGGAGGAGAAAATTCCTGGATCGATGTGACGTTTGCGGCGCCCGCCCAGGTGTCGTTTACCGCATACACCTTCCAGAAGGGTGTCGTGTGCGATGCCGCGACAATCTCGTTGTACGCGTCGTAGTTCCATGCGTCGAAGATGAGCGTGTCGCCCGCTGCGAAGACGAGTCCGGACACCGTCTGGCGCGCCGCGCCGGAGGGTCCCGTCCCGCTGTCGCGGCATCCCGCGAGGGGCACGAGGAGAAAAAAAAGGAAAGCACCGACGCACGCACTCCCGCCGGGAAGTGCGCGCAGGGCTCTCCCGCTCGCACGCGACATTTGTCAGATCTTGAGTTTCGCTATCGAGCCTTTTACGTCCTCGGCCGACTTTGCAAGAGCCGCCTGCTCGTCGGGATTCAGCTTGATCTGGATGATCTCCTCCATCCCCTTTCTGCCGAGTTTCACCGGGACGCCGACGAACGTGTCCCTGAGCCCGTATTCGCCCTGCAGCCACGCGGCGCAGGGAAGGATCCTCTTCTTGTCTCTGACGATGGATTCGACCATGGCGACGGCCGATGACGAAGGGGCGTAATATGCGCTTCCCGTCTTCAGGTAATTGACGATCTCGATGCCGCCGTCCCGCGTTCGTTTGACGAGCCGCTCGATCGTCGCCTGGCTCATGAGCTCCGTGATGGGGATTCCCGCAACCGTCGAGTAGCGCGGGAGCGGCACCATGGAGTCCCCGTGACCGCCGAGAACGAACGCATTGACGTCTTCGACGGATACGTTGAGCTCCGCGGCAATGAACGATCGGAACCGGGCCGCGTCGAGAACGCCTGCCATCCCGATCACCCGATGCCTCTCGAACCCGCTGACTTTCAGCGCCACATACGTCATGACGTCCAGGGGATTGGAGACGACGATGATGATGGCCCCCGGCGATTTTGCGACGGCGGACACGGTGCAGCTTTTGACGATGCCGCTGTTCGTGTTCATCAGATCGTCCCGGCTCATTCCGGGTTTGCGCGCGATCCCTGCGGTGATGACGACGATGTCAGAGTTCGCGGTTTCATTGTACCCGTTCGATCCCACGACCCGGACATCGGTCTTCTCGACGGGGGTGGCCTCAACGATGTCAAGCGCTTTTCCCTGCGGGATCCCCTCGATGACGTCCACGAGGACGACTTCGTTCGCGAGTTGTTTGTCGACGAGCCGCTGCGCTGTTGTGGCGCCGACGTTTCCTGCCCCGATGACGGTAATTTTCATGCCGATTCCTCCGAGTTTTTCATGCGAGTAGGGGTTCAGTCCGTTTACGGGCGAGTGTGGATCGGGGGTACCGCGCGGCCGGCCCCGGAAAACCGCACGGTCAATGACAGAGAAGAGAGAGCGGAGAGGCGCGCTTAAGGCTTCGGAAGGATGCTGACGACTTTCTTGGCCTTCCGGTATTTCCTGAAGTGCACCACACCGTCGATTTTTGCATACAGGGTATCGTCGCCGCCGATGCCGACGTTGGTTCCCGGCGCGAACCGGGTGCCCCGCTGACGGACGATGATGCTCCCGGCGGGCACAACCTCGCCACCGAAACGCTTCACGCCGAGACGCTGCGCGTTGCTGTCACGCCCGTTCCTGGAACTCCCTACACCTTTTTTGTGCGCCATGACAGGTCCTCTTAGATCGCGATGTTCGTTATTTTCACTTCGGTGTACGCCTGGCGGTGTCCGCGTCTCAGGCGATATCCTTTTCTTTTCTTCTTCTTCAGGATCATGACCTTGTCGGATTTGCCGACGCCGACGACCGTGGCTTCGACGTTGGCGCCGCTGACGAGGGGATGACCGACCGTGATCTGTTTTTCGCTGCCGACAAGAAGGACACGGTCAAACTTGACGTTTGTCCCTTCCTTTTCGTCAAGCGTGGGGACCTGGATCGTGTCATTCTGGCTGACCCTGTACTGCTTTCCGGCAATCTGAACGACGGCATACATCGGCGTGATCCTCTCTGAGGAAGAGACTCAACTCATTCGAAACTTCAAGGGTTTTAAATGTACCGATTTTCCGGAAGAATGTCAACGGGCCGGGCGGGCACGGAGGGGGGGTCAGCTGAAGTACCCGTCGATATCGGGCTTCTGGAGCGGTGTTCCGACGATCCGGAGGAGGTAATATCCCCCCACTTCGGCATAGTCAAAATGAAGATCTCTCCCGTGTTCATGCTCTAACCTGACAAGGTCTTTCAGGGCGGTACCGACGCCGGCGGCATCGGCCGCAAAGAGGAAATCGCAGCCGATCGCCGTGTCCCTTGTCGCCACGAGGCGGGAGCGGAGAAATCCGTGGGCCGCATTGAACTGTTCGGTCCCTCCCCTGTCTCCGAGCACTTCACGCAGGACCTGTATGTGGGATGAGGGGCGGCTCATGCCGTGTCCGCGTAGGCGAGAATCCTGAGCGCGTTAAATATCACGGCGAGCGCTGCACCGTCGTCGGCCAGGATCGCGGTCCAGAGCGTCGCCCCCCCGGCAAGGGCGAGCCCGCAGACGACAAGTTTCACGCAGAGCGCCAGCGCGACATTTTGCCGGACAATTCTGAGCGTCAGCCGGCTCAGCCCGAAGAGGTACGGCAGGTGGCCGAGGTTGTCGGACATCAGGACGACGTCCGCCGTGTCGAGCGCGGCGTCCGACCCGCTGATTCCCATGGCAATGCCGACGGACGCCGCCGCCAGTGCGGGGGCATCGTTGATGCCGTCGCCGACCATGCCCACGACGGTGCCTGCACCCCTGAGACGTTCGATCTCACGGACTTTATCCGCCGGAAGAAGTCCGGCGCGCACTTCATCGAGACCGAGCGCGTTCCCCAGGGGGCGCGCGGCGGATTCGCTGTCCCCCGAAAGCATGACGACGCGACTGATCCCGCCGCGGCGGAGCCTGTCGATGATGCCGCGCCCGCCGAGCCTCATGCCGTCCCGGAACGCGACAACCCCGAGCGGGATTCCCCCTGTCCCCAGAACGATGGACGTCTTTCCTTCGCCGTCAAATCTCTTCAACGCGGCTTCGACGTCCCCGTTGAGAAATCCCGACTCCCTGCTCAGGGCGCGGTTTCCGAGGTAGTATGTCTTCCCCCCGATGATCCCCCGCACTCCCCTGCCGGGGATCGCTTCGAATTCTTCGACGGCAGGGACGGGATCCGGCGCCGGTTCCTTCTCCGACGCGCGCAGGGCGGCGGAAGCGAGATGGTGCTCGGAGTCCTTTTCCAGCGCGGCCACGGTCGCCAGGAGCTGTCCCCGCGTCCGTGAGTCGAGGGGAACCACGTCCGTGACCGAGGGATCCCCCGTCGTGAGCGTGCCGGTCTTGTCCAGCGCCAGAGCCGAGACCCTCGCAAGCGTCTCAACATGCGTCCCCCCTTTGATGAGTATGCCGGACCGCGCGGCGTTCGTGAGCGCACTGACAAACGCGACGGGGGTCGCGATGACGAGCGCGCAGGGACAGGCGATGACGAGGAGTACGAGCGACCTGTAAAGCCATGTCCCGGGCGATGCGCCCGGGAGAAGGATCCCCGTGAGCGCAACGAGGATTGACAGGCCGAGAACCGCGGGAGTGTAAACGCGCGCGAAACGGTCTACCGTGTTCTGTACGGGCGCGCGCCGATCCCGGGTTTCCCCGATGAGGTGCAGGAGGCGCGCAATCGTCGACTCTCCTGCTGCACTGATCGTCCTGAGCCTGAGCGCGCCCGTCCCGTTCAGGGATCCCGCGTAGAGCATGTCCCCGGTCTCTTTCGTTCTGCGCGCCGACTCTCCGGTGATCGGGGCCTCGTCAACCGTCGAGCGCCCGTCGACGACGATGCCGTCGAGAGGGACGCGGTCACCCGGCCTGATGACGATGAGTTCGCCCGGACGGATGTCTGCAACGCCGGTGACGAGCTCGCGTCCGTCGCGGAGGACGGAGGCCGTTTCAGGCGCCAGGGACATCAACGAGCGGAGCGCCCTGCGGGTCCGTGTGCTGCTGTACGATTCGAGCATGAGGGAAACGGCGAACAGGACGATCACCGCCGCCCCCTCTTCCCATCTGCCGATGGCGAGTGCCCCCGCCACGGCGACGCAGATCAGCACGTTCATATCCAGGGCGCGCATTCTGAGGGACCCAAACGCCCTCCGGACGATCCTGTGTCCGCCGACGAGTATCGACGCGCCGAGGAGCACGCGGGATGTTACGCCGCCGGCGGCCATTCCCCCACCACAGAGGAGGGCTGCGGCCGCAACGGTGATCCCCTGGGCGTGTCGGCGGAGGAACGGCTCCGGGAGTTCCTCTTCCCCGCTCTCCTTGCCCCCGAACCCGGCCGCCCGGAGACTTGCAATGACGCCCGACGCCGGAACTCCGGATTCCACACGGAGCTCGCAGCTCACGGAGTTGTAGTCGTACCGACCGGCGCCCAGCTCCCTGTCGAGCGACTTCCGGAGCACGGCCTCCTCGGTGGAACAGCACACGCCCGAGACAAGATATTTCCGGCCGCTATTCGGAGACATGGCGGACGCCGAGCCGGATAAGGTCCTCGATGTGATCATCATCGAGCATATAAAAGGTCATTTTCCCCTCTTTTCGGTATTTGACAAGCCGCATGGCCTTCATGATCCTCAGCTGGTGCGAGACCCCGGACTCAGAGAGGCCGACGAGTCCGGCAACGTCGTTGACGCACAATTCGCGCCGGGCAAGGACGAGGCAGATCTTCAGGCGCGTCTCATCCCCCAGCATTTTGAAGATCTCGGAAAGGCCCTGCAGGGTCGCGCTGCCGTGGATGGCTTTGCGGGCATCCTCGGCGGCGCGGCGGCGGATAAATACTGTCCCCGGTGTCCCGGGAAGGGAATGGTCCCTCATTTTCTCATCCTGTCTCAATTGAACAAATGATCATGTATCGAATTATAGAAAGGCCGGGCCGGAATGTCAAGCGGTTACTCTGCGGGGAAACGCGATTCCATTGTTGCGAGGCGGTCTTTTGCGGTACGATAGAGAAAGGGTGCCGTGAGGACGCAGAGCACCATGAACGCGGCCCCGCCGAGAAGGTCCACCACATAATGGTACCGTTCATAGACGGTCGCCACGATGAGAAGGCTGCCCGTGACCGCGATGAACCACCGGAAACGGATCCTGAATCG
>Ga0182019_10000106_pt1 | contig 39623 bp, 27 predicted proteins | sample 812E2MmetaG_FD_120483 | JGI IMG/M metagenome (GOLD analysis project Ga0182019, IMG submission 120483) | Permafrost microbial communities from Stordalen Mire, Sweden - 812E2M metaG | ecosystem: Environmental > Terrestrial > Soil > Wetlands > Permafrost | place: Sweden: Stordalen | collected...
TGAATCCCTCAAACAAGGGCGACTGGAAGAATATTATTTGTATAACCGCCGACGACGAAGATGGAAACGCTCATGTTTATGATGCAGAAGGACTTTCGGCTGCATTGACTGACAGTGTTCCTGTTTACAATATTGATAAGATATATCTTGATGCTTACAAGCAGGTTACCACAGCAAACGGGCAGACCTATCCTGATGTAGAGGAGGCAATAAACAACAGGATCAATGCTGGGTGCCTAATTTTTAACTATATCGGCCATGGAAATGAGACCGGTCTGGCTCATGAAAGAGTTGTGAAGACAGATGATATTAATTCATGGAAGAACGGTCCTAAGCTCCCATTATTCATAACGGCGACATGCGAGTTCAGCAGGTGGGACGATGGCGAGCTGAACATTATAACAAGGGAAATCAAGGAAAAGAAGTCAGCAGGGGAAATGGTTCTGCTAAATGAAAACGGCGGAGGAATAGCATTAATGTCTACAACACGTGTTGTTTATTCAGCACCCAACTATTTTCTTAACAAAAATATCTACAATTATGCCTTCAGGATAGATTCTGCAGGGAATCCACTGACGCTCGGTGATATTCTCAGATTGGCAAAAAACGATTCGGGCACCAGTCCAAATAATAGAAATTTCTCACTCCTCGGCGACCCGGCGTTAAGTCTTGCATTCCCATGGTACGGTAAGGTTGTGACAGATTCAATAAATCATTCACCTGCCACATCAGGCACCGATAGCCTGAAAGCATTGAGCCTTGTTACCATTTCCGGACATATAGAAGACTACCAGGGCAAATTGATGAACAATTTCAACGGAACTGTTTCGCCCGTGGTGTTCGACAAGGCATCGGAAATAAGCACACTAGGCAATGACGGCGGATTGACATTAAAGTTCAGCCTCAGGAACAATATTTTATTTAGCGGCAAAACCACAACCTCAAACGGCAGGTTCAAATTCTCCTTCATCATTCCGAGGGATATTGATTATACTTATGGAAACGGCAAGATAAGCTATTATGCAAACAATTCATCTAAAGACATGAACGGCTATTTTTCAGACGTAGTCGTAGGTGGATTCGCAAGCTCCACATCAGCAGATACTTCGGGTCCCAACATCAGGCTGTTCATGAACGATACCCTCTTCAGGAACGGTGGAATAACTGATGAGAATCCAACTCTGCTTGCACTGATCAACGATACCGGGGGGATCAACACAACTGGTTCAGGCATCGGGCATGATCTGACAGCTTACCTTGACATGGACAGGAATAATTCAATTGTCCTGAACAGCTACTTTGAGAATGATCTGGATAATTACATGAAAGGCAAACTGACATATAACTTATTCGACCTTAGCCTCGGTAACCATTCACTGACTCTGAAAGCCTGGGATAATTATAATAACTCATCCGAGGAGACTATTCATTTTTTAGTGGAAGCGGGAGGAAAATTCATTTTGAAAAACCTTATGAATTATCCTAACCCTGTAAATTATGATACTAAATTTACTGCTGAACAAAACCGTCCCGATCAGCAGTTTGATATCACCATCACGATTTATGATCTTGGAGGAAGGGCTATAAAGGTTATCAAAACATCGGAATTCATATCAGGTTACGAGATACCGCCTGTCTCCTGGGATGGATCGGTTGAAGGCGGGAAAAGGGCCGGAAGAGGCATATACCCGTACAGGATCACCGTTAAAACGAATAGCGGAGAAACGGCTGAAGGGTCAGGCCGCTTAATCATTTTATAAGCTTAGTACAATAACGCAGGAAAAAAATTGTTTTATATTTGCACTTTTGCAGAATTACCTGAACCAGAATGAAACACAGATTAATTGCATTTGTCTTGCTATCAGCAGCCTTGCTGAACAGTACCAGACTTTACTCACAGTCAAGTTCCGGCGAGCTTAATGCCATACAGACAGTTGTCCCGTTCCTTATCATTGCCCCTGATTCCAGGGCCGGTGCAATGGGAGATGCCGGAGTGGCGACCACTCCTGATGTTTACAGCATGCACTGGAATCCTGCAAAATTTGCCTTTATCGATGGCAAAGCCGGTGTAGGAATATCTTATGCCCCCTGGCTGCGTAACCTTGTCCCGGATATTAATATAGCCTATCTTACAGGATATAAAAGAATTGACAAAAAGCAGGTGCTGAGCGGAAGCCTTATTTATTCTTCACTCGGAGATGTCCAGTTTACAGACATCTATGGCAACTTCATGATGAACTTCAAGCCAAATGAACTGGCTGTAGATGCCGCTTATTCAAGGATCCTGACAGATCATTTCTCTGGTGGGATTGCATTCAGGTTTATCTATTCCAACCTTTCCGGAGGATCATATATTAATGGCGAATCATCAAAAGCCGGTATCTCTTTTGCAGCCGATGTATCAGGATATTACCAGAAATCCGTTACTCTTTTCAATAAAGACGCCATAATAGCTGCCGGCATTAATTTCTCAAATATCGGAACGAAAATGAGCTACTCCGATTCCCATGCTTCCGATTTCATTCCCATGAACCTGAGGATTGGTACTTCCGGCACAATTAATCTTGACTCTTACAACAAGCTGACACTTACAATCGACCTCAACAAACTCCTTGTCCCGACACCCCCTATATATTATTCAGTTGGTGAAATCGATGCCAAAGGAGATACGGTCAAAACCGCATTGAGCGAGATAAAGGCCGGAAAAGATCCGACTAACCTCTCAGTGCCTGCAGCCATATTCCAGTCATTCTATGATGCACCGGGCGGATTCAGTGAAGAGCTGAAAGAGATTACCTATTCACTGGGAGCAGAATACTGGTATAACAACCAGTTTGCAATACGGGGAGGATACTTTCATGAAGACGCATCAAAGGGCAACAGGAAATATTATACTGTCGGAGCAGGATTCAGGATGAGCGGCTTCACCATCGATTTCTCCTACCTGATTCCTGTCAAGCAGAATAACCCTCTAGCAAGGACATTGCGTTTTTCCCTTTCATTTGACCTCAGCGCACTAAGGAACGCCAGCAAATCGCATACATGAAAATAAGGATTGGCCAGGGCATCGATTTCCATCGGCTGGAGAAAGACATCCGGCTCTGGCTGGGAGGAATAAATGTTCCTTCGGAAAAAGGCTTTTCAGCCCATTCCGACGGTGATATTCTTCTTCATGCAATTTGTGATGCAATCCTTGGCGCAGCCGGATTTGAAGATATCGGTCATCAATTCCCCGATACTGATCCTCAATATAAAAACATTGACAGCAGGATACTGCTGAAGAGATCATTTGACCTGATAAAGAAAAGTGGATATCACATTATAAACATCGACAGTACGGTCTGCCTCGAAAAACCGAAAATAGCTCCTTTCATTCCAGAGATGAAAGCAATCATATCAAATATTCTTGAAACCGTGCCGGAAAATATTTCAATAAAGGCAACCACAACAGAGAAGCTCGGGTTTATCGGAAAAGAGGAAGGAGCAGTAGCCATTGCGATTGCTCTTCTTGAAAAATGACCCTCGGTTAAATTACTTCATCAATCAGCTTATCGTCTGCAATTGAAGGCATTGTTACAACCAGCCGGGGAGTCCTGTTCATTTCCCTTTCAATAGCAAACATTGCTCCATCATTGCGCGCCCAACTCCTTCGGGCAATTCCGTTATTGACGTCCCATTTAAGCATCATTTTCAGCTTGTCTCCGGTCGATTTCAGTCCATCAAGAACCATTCCGAAACCGCCGTTTATAACTTCACCCCATCCCACTCCGCCACCGTTATGGATAGAGACCCATGTAGCGCCACGGAATGAATCTCCGATTACATTCTGGACTGCCATGTCGGCAGTAAACTTAGACCCGTCATATATATTTGATGTTTCCCGATATGGCGAATCAGTTCCTGAAACATCATGATGATCCCTGCCGATTACGACTGGAGCGCTGAGTTTCCCTTTTGCAACAGCTTTGTTGAAAGCATCGGCAATGGCAATCCTCCCTTCTGCATCGGCATAGAGTATCCTTGCCTGCGAACCAACAACCAGGTTGTTTTTGCCTGCTTCTCTTATCCAGTGAATATTATCCTCAAGCTGTTGTTTTATCTCCGCTGGAGCACCCTTCATTATTTTTTCAAGCGTTGAGGCAGCTATCTTATCAGTTACAGCAAGATCGGCAGGGTCATTTGAGCAGCAAACCCAGCGAAAAGGTCCAAAGCCATAATCAAAGCAGAGAGGCCCCATAATATCCTGAACATATGAAGGATACCTGAATTCTCCGTCGGCTTTAAGAACATCGGCTCCGGCTCGCGAAGACTCAAGAAGGAATGCATTCCCATAATCGAAAAAATATGTGCCGTTTTTTGTGTGCCTGTTAATTGCCTCAACCTGGCGGACCAGGGATTCTCTGACATACCATTTGAATTTCTCAGGGTCATCGGAGATCATCCTGTTCGACTCTTCAAATGTGAGGCCGGCCGGATAGTATCCTCCGGCCCATGGATTATGCAATGATGTCTGGTCAGAACCGATATCGACCCTGATATCATGATCGGCAAACTTTTCCCACAGGTCGACTATATTTCCCTGGTAAGCAAATGAGACCGCTTCTCCGAGTTCCCTGGCTTTTTTAACCCTGCTTATCAGCTTATCCATATCAACAAAAACTTCATCGACCCAGCCCTGCGAGTGACGGGTTCTGATAGCCTTCGGGTTCACCTCGGCAATCACTGAGATCAACCCGGCAATCTTTGCTGCTTTGGGCTGAGCGCCCGACATGCCACCAAGTCCGGAAGAGACAAAAAGCATCTGCCTGTTGCTCTTCCTGTTTTTATTTATCAGCCGGCAGGCGTTGAGAATTGTGATCGTTGTCCCGTGAACGATGCCTTGCGGACCAATATACATATATGATCCTGCAGTCATCTGGCCATATTGTGACACACCCAGGGCATTGAATCTTTCCCAGTGATCCTGCGATGAGTAATTGGGAATGACCATGCCGTTTGAAACAACCACCCTCGGTGCATCAGGATGTGATGGGAACAGTCCCAGGGGGTGGCCGGAATACATGACGAGAGTCTGCTCGTCTGTCATCTCTGACAGGTATTTCATTGTAAGCCTGTACTGTGCCCAGTTTTGAAAAACAGCGCCATTTCCGCCGTAAGTGATAAGTTCATGAGGATGCTGGGCAACATCCGCATCAAGGTTATTTGTTATCATCAGCATTATAGCTGCTGCTTTGCGTGATCTTGAAGGATAGTTGTCGATATTCCGTGCTTTTATCTCATAATCGGGACGGAACCTGTACATATAGATCCTTCCGTAATTCTTCAACTCTTCGGCAAATTCCTTTGCCAGAATCTGATGAAATTCAACCGGGAAGTATCTCAGCGCGTTTTTCAGCGCCAGCTTCTTCTCAGTTTTCGTAAGGATATCTTTCCGTTTCGGAGCGTGATTAATGTTTTTATCGTATGGTTTTGCCTGAGGAAGCACTGAAGGTATACCTTCGGAAACGAGTTTTCTAAATTGAGCTGATGTCATTGTGAAAGAATTATTAACTACCGTAAAATTAATAAAAAAGCCGGTCACGACGGACCGGCTTTCCAAGGCATATCAAAGATTGTTAAATCTTGCCTTCCTTAATTATTTCATCATCTACCAGGATGCGTCCGCAATATTCGCAAACTATGATCTTCTTCCTCGATTTGATGTCAAGCTGACGCTGAGGCGGGATCTGGTTGAAGCAGCCGCCGCATGCATCGCGCTGTACCGGAACAACCGCCAGACCGTTTCTCGCATTTGTGCGAATCCGCTTGTATGCTGTAAGAAGCCTGTCTTCGATTATCCCCTGTACTTTTTCATGTTTCTTATAAAGACCTTCTTCCTCTTTCTGGGTATCTGAGATGATCTCATCAAGCTCTGATCTCTTGGTATCCAGGTCTGATTTCCTGTCTTCAAGCAGAGCTTCGGATTCACCAATCAAGACTTTCTTCTCGTCAATCTGTACATTGAATTCCTTGATTTTCTTGTTGTAAAGCTCAATTTCAAGGTTCTGATATTCAATCTCTTTCGAAAGTGAATCGAACTCCCTGTTATTTCTGACATTCTTCTGCTGTTCTTCGTATTTTTTTATCAGGGCTTCAGAATCTCCGATCTCGGTATGTTTTTTCGAAACCGATTTATCAAGAGTGGTAACTTCGTCCCTGAGATTGCCAAGCCTGGTTTCAAGACCGGCAATATCGTCTTCGAGATCCTGAACCTCAAGAGGTAGCTCGCCTCTCAGGGTCTTAATTTTATCAATCTCTGAATCGACCATCTGAAGGCTGTATAATGCCCGTAACCTATCCTCGACAGAAATTTCGGCGTCTTTTGTCTTGTTTTTTTCCATATTAAAAATAGTTAATCGGATTTGTATTTATCTCTGAAAACCGGAGTGCAAATGTAGGGAATTTTTTAATAATTAATTCGTATAAAATTTCCACAGAGAATTTTTCACCCTCATAATGACCTATATCAGCCAGGAGTATCCTGTTTTCAGCATCAAAAAAAGCATGGTATTTAATATCTGCAGTCACAAAGGCATCTGCACCACAGGCAACTGCTTCCTTCAAAAGGGATGCTCCCGAGCCGCCGCAAAGTGCCACCTTTGAGATTTTACCATCCAATATCCCCGAGTATCTTAATCCTCTGGCTGAAAAAACAACTGAAAGATGCTTTATAAATTCACCGGCTTCCATTTGCTTAGGCAGCATGCCTATACAGCCTAATCCTGCTTCCGTACTTTCGTTTTCAAGCATGTAGATATCGTAAGCAGGTTCCTCGTAGGGGTGAGCATGAAGCAGCGCTTCAATAACCTTCTCCTTCAACCCGGTGTATAGAATTGTTTCAAACCTCACTTCCCTCTCAAAATGTATCTTGCCCTTTTTGCCGACGAACGGATTTGCGTTTTCTCCGGGACGAAAGGTTCCGGTACCTGGTGTACTGAAACTGCATTTGTCATAATTGCCTGTTACTCCTGCTCCTGCCTCAAAGACTGCATCCTTAACCTTTTCGAGATAATTCTCAGGGATAAAAACGACAAGTTTCAGGAGCCTGTTTTTCAAAGGGGCAAGAACTTTAACATTCGTAAGACCAAGTTTATCGGCCATCCTGCAACTGACTCCTCCGGGAAGAGAATCAAGGTTTGTGTGAGCAGAATAGATCGCAATATCATTCTTTATTGCTTTTGCCACTATCCTTTCCGTCATTGAACCCCCTGCTAATTTTCTTATTGACCTGAAGATCAGCGGATGATGTGAGACTATTAAATTACAACTGTTAGCAATAGCTTCATCAATTATATCTTCTGTAATATCGAGTGCAAGCAATGCCGAGTTTACCTCCATTTCGGGAACACCGACCTGCAAACCCGAATTATCATAATCTTCCTGGTAAGATAAGGGGATTGAAGTATCCAGGAATGAACAAAGCTCTTTTAGTTTCATATATTATCTCTCAAGTCAAGCAACAATCCTTTTATTTTCTGAAGCGATTCATTGATCTCATATTTATATTGAGTTTCTTCCCATTTTCCGGTAAGTCTTTTCTTTGCACCGGGAAGCGTCATCCTCTCCTCTTTGAGAAGATGGTATATTATCTTCAGATTCTTAATATCTTCAGGAGTGAACATCCTGTTTCCCTTCTTGTTCTTCATCGGTTTAAGGATGTCGAATTCATTTTCCCAGAATCTGACAGTCGATACCGGGACATCCAACATTTTAGCAGTTTCGCCTATTGAATAATAGAGCTTTTCGACAGGTTTTTCAATGTAGGGCATAGCTTTTATTTGTATGAAATATAACCATTTTCCGAGATATTGACAACTGCATCCGGAAAATCGGCAGCAGTCAGCTCACGGATTTTCTTTATCACCCTTTTCTCTGGATCAATCCTGACCCCTTCAGGTCGGGACTGGAAGACAGGTATTATCCTTCCGTTCAGAAATCTTCCCTTTGAATCGACTTCTAACTTTATAATAGGTGCAATCCCGTTAGGGCCAAGAATATTGAATTTCCCGTAAGTGCAGAAATTGCCAAGGCTGTATGCAATGAATCTTTCCTTATATACCTCAATGGCGCGGGTCACATGGGGACCGCTTCCGAATATAACATCTGCTCCGGCGTCTATCATCCTATGGGCAAAATCATGAACATCGCCTCTGTTTTCGCCATAAAATATTTCCTCGCATTTCGGGACATGCTGAAAATCCGCACCTTCAGCACCTCCATGGAATGCAACAATTACTATGTCACAGGTATCAGCAAGTTTTTTCACAATCGCTTCGGCCTTTTCAGTTTCATTTATATCCAGTGTTCCGGCATTGGGAGAAAAAGCACAAAAACCATAAAGAACGGAGTCTTTCCTGAATATCGACGTTGGATTCTCCAGGAGGCCTCCATAATGAACGCCCAGCGAATCAAGCAGCTTCTTTGTCCTCACTCTTGCGGAGTATCCGAAATCACCAAAATGGTTATTCGCAAGGTTGAGGATATCAAATCCTGATTGTGCCAGAGCAACAGCATACCTTTCAGGCATTCTGAAGAGGTAACATATTGTCGTATCCCTGCATTTTTTTGAAGGTACACCATTATTCAAAAAGGAACCCTCAAGGTTTCCGACTGTAATGTCAAAAGAAGCAAGAGTATCAGCCAGGTTGCCAAGAAGCAACAAAGGATTATCATGAGGTGGGAGCATTCCAGAGTCAGGGAATGTCGATCCGAGCATAATGTCGCCGACACCTGCAATGGATATTCTCCGTTGAGAAATTGCAGAATCAGCCTGTCCGGCTGAATTCTGAATGAATAAAAAGCTGATTAATATAATTGATGTTAAATAGATAAGGTTTCTCTTCATGATTGCAATCCGGAATTCCTAATCAAATGATTGTCCGGTTTTCGAGGCAATCTCAATCATCTTCTCGTATTCTGAGGCTGAAAGATCGTTAAAGAAATAATTGACAGGGTCGACATTTATTCCGTTTACCTTTATCTCATAATGAAGATGGGGTGCAACCGACAAGCCGGTACTGCCGACAAAGCCTATAACATCGCCTCTTGAAACTTTCTGTCCCTTCCTGACATTGATCCTGTCGAGATGGGCATATATTGACTGGTATCCAAAACCGTGATCGATGGTTATATGATTCCCCAAACCTCTTTTGGATGATTCAACATCAGAAACAACTCCGTTGCCTGTTACATAAACATCGGTTCCGGTAGGAGCCGTGAAATCCATGCCTGCATGGAATTTTATTATTTTATATATAGGGTGTATCCTTAATCCGAAGCCGGATGCAATATGGATAAGATCCCTGTTCGAAATTGGCATTATTGCCGGTATCGCTCCAAGCATATCTTCCTTTCTTTTTGCCAGGGAAATGAGTTCATCAAATGACTTTGACTGCACATAAACTTTCTTCCTTATATTATCGAGTCTTTTTGAAGTCTCAATGACTATGTTCGAATTATTATAACCCTCCAGTTCCTTGAACTTGTTTATGCCACCCGTTCCTCCTGCACGAAGCGTTTGAGGAATAGGTTCAGCTTCAAAAATAGTTCTGTAGAGATTATCATCTGTCTCCTGCAGTTGCACTATAACTTTGTCGATGTTATCCATTTCACGATGAATGATGTCGTACTGCAGTGTCATCTGGTCGATTTCGCGGAGAAGAGCTTTATCTTTTGGAGAGTCAACAAAAGAAGCGAAGATGAGATAATAAACAGCTGCGATAATTACCGATCCCACAAAATAAGCAAATCCCCTGAGCAGTACTGCCCATATGCCCAGTCGGATCTTGTCAAAACTGAGCGATTCGGGATTGAACCTATAATGTGACTTTGGCATGATGCAAAGATAATCAAATCATCATAAAACAAAATATGACCTTTGCAGGCCATAGATATAATAAAAGTAACAGTAAAAATCTATCTGTATTTTGATTTTGATTCGAAAGCCTGGATCATTTCATTGAATTGATCCTGAGAGATATCGTTATTGAAGAAATTGATGGCAGGAGTGGGTTGACCATATTTATTTATCTGATAATGCAAATGTGGCCCTGTTGATGCTCCTGTGCTTCCACTTAACCCAATAAGGTCTCCCCTTTTAATATTCATTCCAACAGGAACCAGTATTTTGCTGAGATGTCCGTATATTGATTCAAGTCCATATCCGTGATCGATCATGATAACATTTCCGAATCCGCCGGTATTCCAGCCTGACTCTATTACCTTCCCGTCGCCTGTTGCATATACTTTTGTACCATAAGGTACATCAATATCCTGACCATAATGCATCCTGCTATCTCCAAACACTGGGTGAACTTCACGGAAATGGTATCCTTCACCCAGTCTGAAAGATGGATCAACCGGGCTGATAGCAGGAAGATGATCCATTTCTATTTTCCATTCGGCAGCTTTATCTTTTACAGAACTGAACGATTCGCTCTGAACAGAAACCATATCTTTCATCTCCTCAATTTTCATCCTTGCGCTTTTCATCACATAAGCGGTTCCATAGCCATCAAGATCAGCAAAGCGCTCAACACCTCCGAAACCTGGTTTCCTGTACGACTCAGGCAGGCTGTCCATATCAAGAATGGGTCTGTAGCGCATCTCATCCGACATCCTGAGGCTGTTGATCAGTTTCAGTGAATTATTCATGTTCCTGTCTGCAAGCCTGTACTGAAGCCTGATGTTGTCTATCTGCTGGTTCAGAAGAGCCTCCTTGGGGGATCCGAACAAATTATGAAAAACAGTACTGTAGAAAATCGTTATTGCAATGGTTCCGGCAAACCATAAGACCATACGCAGAAGCTTCTTCTCCAAAGAAAGCCGCACCTGCTTGTACTGCAAATCGTTAAGGTCTAAAAAATACTTATGCTTTCGCATCAGCCGGAATTAAATTATAAACTTTTATTTTTCACAACTGACAAATCTATATCAAATAAATTAATTTTACAAAACGATTTACAGGTATATTTACATAATTCAATGATAAGTAGCATATGAAGGCACAGGAACTGAGGGAGTTGTTTTTGGAATTTTTCAGGTCGAAAGAACATGTAATAGTCCCTTCTGCACCTATGGTGGTAAAGAATGATCCGACTCTTATGTTCACAAATGCAGGAATGAATCAGTTCAAGGATATCTTCCTTGGAAACAGCCAGGCAAAAAACAAAAGGGTCGCCAATTCTCAAAAGTGCCTCAGGGTGTCAGGAAAGCATAATGACCTCGAAGAGGTCGGACATGACACCTACCATCATACAATGTTCGAGATGCTCGGCAACTGGTCGTTTGGCGATTATTTCAAGAAGGAGGCTATTGAATGGGCATGGGAGTTTCTGACAGACAAGCTCAAAATTCCGAAAGAGAGGCTTTATGCTACTATCTTTGAGGGAAGCCCTGAAGATAATGTACCTCGTGATGATGAGGCTTTCAAAAAGTGGCAGAAATGCTTTGGTGCCAGGCCGCTTCATATACTGGAAGGATCAAAAAAGGACAATTTCTGGGAAATGGGCGAGACAGGCCCCTGCGGCCCCTGCTCGGAAATTCATGTTGACCTCCGCGACGACCTTGAGAGATCGAAAGTCCCCGGTCATGAACTGGTAAATAAAGGACACCCTCTTGTAATTGAGATATGGAACCTCGTTTTTATTCAGTATAACCGCAAAGCTGACGGCTCTCTTGAACAACTACCGTCAAAACATGTCGACACCGGCATGGGCTTTGAGAGACTCTGCATGGTTGTCCAGGGCAAAAAATCAAATTATGATACCGATATTTTTCAGTCTCTCATAAGTGAAATATCAAAGATCACCGGGAAAAAATATGGTGAGAGTGCGAAAACAGATATTGCAATGAGAGTGATTGCCGATCATGTCAGGGCTGTAGCCTTTTCAATTGCCGACGGCCAGCTGCCCTCTAACAATAAAGCCGGATATGTGATCCGGAGGATCCTCAGAAGGGCAGTCAGGTACGGATATAATAACCTTGGAATAGAGGAACCATTCATTTACAGACTTATTCCAGTTCTTACCGAAATAATGGGTGATCATTATCCTGAACTAAAGAGATCGGAAGAACAGATAACAAAAGTCATTTTTGAGGAGGAAACTGCATTTCTGAAAACTCTTGGAAAGGGGCTGAAAATGATCAATAAAATGATCGCCGGGCTCAGGGATGAGAACAAAAACATCCTTCCGGGAAAAGTTGCTTTCGAGCTTTATGATACATTCGGATTTCCTGTCGACCTTACCCAGCTGATCCTCAAGGAGAACGGAATGCAGCTCGATCTTAAAGGGTTTGAAAGCGAGATGAATAGTCAGAAGACAAGGTCACGTGAAGATGCTTCCCTTGATGCAGGCGACTGGCAGGTGATCAGGGATTCTGAAGAGACTGAATTTACCGGTTATAATAAGACAGAAGATGAAGTTCTTATCAATAAATTCAGAAAAGTAAAGATTAAAGGTAATGAGGTAATACAGCTGGTACTGAATAAGACACCATTCTATGCAGAGTCCGGAGGACAAACCGGGGATACGGGATATATTTGTCAAAATGATGAGAAAATTCCGATAAAGGATACAATAAAGGAGAATAACCTTGTAATTCATATTGCCGACAAGGTTCCATCCGATCCCAAAGCACATTTTGTTGCAAAAGTCGATACCGGAAAACGGCTTATGACTGCAAATAACCATTCAGCGACACACCTTTTGCATTATGCTTTAAGGTCAGTACTCGGAAACCATGTTGAGCAGAAAGGATCTCTTGTCACTCCTGACCGGCTAAGGTTCGACTTCAGCCATTTTGCCAAAATGACAAATGATGAGATTATTAAGGTAGAAGAGATCGCGAATAGTATGGTCAGGGCAAATTACCCGGGTAAGATCATGGAACATGTATCCATGAAAAAGGCAAAATCCATGGGTGCAATGGCGCTATTCGGCGAAAAGTACGGCGAAAATGTCAGAGTGGTTCAGTTCGGGGATTCCATTGAGCTCTGCGGCGGGACTCACGTCAACTCAACCGGCAGCATCGGGCTCATTAAAATTATCTCTGAAGGCGCAATTGCATCAGGCATCAGAAGGATTGAAGCCGTAACTGCCGAAAAGGCCGATGAATATATTAACGAAAAACTCGTTCAATCCGAAGAGGTTGCCACCCTGTTGAAAAGCACCGGATCAATTAAAGAGAGCGTTGAGAAGCTAATTGCTGAAAACAACTCGCTCAGGAAGACAATTGAGAAATTCAAGGCACAATCTGCAAAGGCCGCTCTAAAAGAGCTTGAAGAAAATGGCGTTGACATTAAAGGCATTAAATTTATCTCTGGAAAGATTGAAACGGATTCTGCTGATACTCTGAAGGCAATAGCATTTGAATTGAGGAGTATTTCAGACAACATTGTCGCAGTGATCGGATCTGCTATCGGAGGGAAAGCCAATATAGTTGTCATGGTTAGCGATAACCTTGTTAGTGAGAAGAAAATAAATGCTGTTAATATAATAAAGGAAATCTCGGTTGAAATAAGTGGAGGTGGTGGAGGACAACCATTCCTGGCTACTGCAGGAGGCAAAAAGCCCGAAGGAATCAAAAATGCAATTGCCAGGGCTGCAGAATACCTGAAGAACCTTCCTTGATTTAAGGCATTTGTTTTGTTAAAATCTTATTCTTCCCTGGGAAGATCGTGCCATTTTCATATAATCCTGTTTTGCCCGCTAATTTTTTATATTTTTGAGGCTTCGGATTATTTTATGAGAAGTTTCAGGAATCTATTAATTGCATCAATTCTGGCAGGATTTTTTCTGCTGGCTTACTCCTGTACACCCGGTGCATGTTTCGACGAAACGAATGCCTACATGAAAGCATCGCTTTTTCTTGACAGCACGGGCAAGCAGACTGCACCTGACAGCCTGTCACTCTGGGGTACAGGGATGGATACAAGCAAAATATATGATGCAAAGGTAAGCTTGAAGCAGGCATTTTTACCTCTTGATGGCTCATCTGTCAAATGCAAATTCACGATAATGATCAATGGAGTTTATGATACGCTTACCGCCTGGTATTCGACATTTCCGCATCTTATCTCGAAAGAGTGCGGTTATACATTCTATCATAATTTAGATTCAGTTCATACCACAAATCATAAAATAATTAAAATAAGCATAACCAAAAACAGTATCACCAACCAGATTGAAGAGAACATACGCATATATTATTAGCCTGCTGGCGCTTATTTCAACCAGTGATATTGTGGCTCAGAAACCCGCAGCTTCAGAGCCGCATAACGGTAATATTATGGCTCATAAACCTGCAGCTACAGAGCCGCCTGATACTGTTGTATTTCCCCTTGCCATAAGGGTTGGAATTGACTTTGCAGGTCCTGTTATTTATTTAACAGATAAAAACAATCTTACGGCAGAAGGTTATCTATCGGCTGATCTGAATGAAAAAAGATCTTTGCTTTTGGGAGTCGGATACGCAAATTATAAGTATTCCCAGTATAACTATAGTTACCGTACAAATGGAATGTTCATCAGGGCAGGTGTCGACTTCAATCTCCTTAAGCCTAAGACATCAATGGGTAAATACTGGGCAGGAGTCGGACTTCATTATGGTATAAGCGTCTTTACATACGAAATTCCGGAATTAAGCCAGGAAAATTACTGGGGTATGACTACATCATCTGTTCCCTCTCAAGCACACTGGGGACACTTTATTGAGCTCACACCTGGATTCAGGGCCCAGCTTTTCGGAAATCTATCATTAGGATGGTCGCTCGGCCTTAGAAAAATGATATACTCAGGGGGCAGCAAGGACACCAGGCCTATCTATATCCCGGGGTACGGGCTCTCGGCTAATACCTTCAGCACTGGCATTAATTATTTTTTAGTCTGGAATTTCCGGTACAGGAAAATCAATGTTATAATTAAAAAGGAACCCCCCCAAGAACCGGATGAGGATGTAACGCCTCAGCCAAATTCAGGGTCCGGGAATAATCAGAAAATGGAACCTTAGCCTGTAATGATTATTACAGCAATTTCTTTTTTCTGCTGAAGGCTAACAACCCGGCAAAGGTCAGCAATCCATTCAGGAGCAGCAGTTCAAAACCAAACTTGTACCCGTTGAAAAGCTGAACGGAGTATTTGCTTAAAAAGAAGCAGATAACCGGTGACAATACTGCAATAAAAGGTGTAGCCTTGTCGTTGGGAATTCTTCTGGTAAATAGCCCGAAGGAATAGAGCCCAAGCAATGGTCCGTATGTATATCCAGCAATAGTAAACAGCTTATCTATAATTGCCTTGTTGTTCAGAGTGCTGAAAACCAAAATGCTGATAAAGAACAAAATTGCAATCGACAGGTGAACCACATACCTTATGCTTGTTGCAGCTTTTTCTGATAATCCCTCCCTCCTGTTCAGTCCAAGGAAATCTATGCTGACCACAGTTGTCAGCGAAGTCAGAGCACCATCTGCGCTTGGAAAAGCAGCTGAGATAAGCCCTACCAGGAAAACGAGGCCTGCTGCCGGACTGAGATACTTAAGAGCGATTGTAGGGAAGAGTTCATCTGACGAGGTTACAGAGACCCCTTTCCTCTGAGCATAAATCATCAGGAAAGCGCCAAGGAAAAGGAACAGAAAGTTTACAAAAATGAGTATCCCGCTGAAGGTGAACATGTTTTTCTGAGCCTCCTTTAAATTCTTACAACTCAGGTTTTTCTGCATCATCTCCTGGTCAAGGCCTGTCATTGTGATTGTAATGAACATCCCGGAGAAAAACTGCTTAAGGAAAAACCTCTCATGATGCCAGTCTGTGATAAACATTCTTGAAATATGACTCTCCTTAATATCAGTAATGAGTTTTGCAATTGGCACACCAAGCCCTTTGCTTATAAAAGCTATTGAAAGAATAACTGCCAGAAGCATGAATGTCGTCTGAAGTGTATCAGTCCAGACTATAGTCCTGATTCCACCTTTAAGCGTATATAGAATTATTAATATAATGAATATCATGGCATTAACCCAGAAAGGTATGCCCCAGGCATTAAAGACAAAAACCTGCAGAACGCTGATTACCAAGAACATCCTTAGTGACGCTCCAAGTGTCCGTGAAATGATGAAAAAGCCAGCTCCTGTCTTGTATGACCATGAGCCGAACCTCTGGTCAAGGTACGAGTATATTGAAGTCAGCTTCAGCCTGTAATACAATGGCAGGAGTATGAGCGCAATCACAATATAGCCAAACAGGTAACCCATTACGACAACCATATAGCTGAACTGCGTATCGCTTACCCATCCGGGAACTGACATGAATGTAACTCCCGACAATGAGGCGCCAATCATTCCGTATGCCACCACGTACCACGGAGATTTCCTGTTCCCGATAAAAAACGACTGGCTGTCAGCTTTCCTTGAAGTTATCCAGGTAATGGTAAACAAAAGAATTGTATATGCCAGGAATAATACAAGGATAAGGGTTGGCGACATAGAGACAAAAATTGATTTTGCAAGGTTAGCAAAAAGAAAGGAAGTCAAAAAATTATCAGACTATTTAATATAAAGCAATAATTGAAGTAATTTTGTCAGAAAGGATCTGTTATGAGTTTTACCGAATTTCCCTCCAGGCTTCTCGAGGACGCTGTTAATGAATTTGCATCACTTCCGGGTGTCGGGAGGAAGACGGCTTTCAGGCTGGTTATGAATCTTTTAAGACGCGATCCCGAGGAAGTTAAAAGATTCGGTGAGAGTATCATAAGACTGCATGGCGAGATCCATTATTGCAAGATCTGCAATAACATTTCGGATACTGAGATCTGCAGCATCTGCAGTGATACGAAGCGTGACAAGACAGTTATCTGTGTTGTCGAGAACATACAGGATGTGATGGCTCTCGAAAACACTCGCCAGTTCAGGGGAATGTACCATGTTCTTGGCGGAATTATTTCTCCCATAAATGGTATCGGACCTTCGGATCTAAAGATCGAGAGCCTTGAAGAGAAGATCAAAGCAGGAGGCATTAATGAAATTATCTTCGCCCTCAGCACAACAATGGAAGGAGATACTACAAACTATTATCTTTACAGGAAACTCAGCAAATATGACATTGCTATTTCCACTCTGGCAAGAGGTGTCGCAATCGGTGATGAGCTGGAATATACAGATGAAATAACTCTCGGCAGGGCCATTAACAATAGAAATCCGTATCAGCAATGATAAAATCCGTCAGGAGATTCCTGTCAGCGTCAGGAAAGGGAATGAAGCGTTCCGCGATAAGGGAGATACTTAAGGTTCTCCAGAAACCCGGAATGATATCATTTGCCGGAGGGCTTCCCGCTCCCGAAACATTTCCCGTAGCTGATCTCAGGGATATCGTAATAGAGGTTCTTGACAAATCCGGGGCCGAGGCGCTTCAGTATGGTACTACCGAGGGTGATGCCGGCCTCCGGAATGCCCTTGTTGAAAGACATAATAAACAGGGCCTTCATATAGGCATTGATAACCTGATAATTACCTCCGGGTCACAGCAGGCGCTCGACCTGATTGCAAGGATATTCATTGATCCCGGCGATTACGTGCTCTGCGGACTTCCCTCTTACCTTGGCGGGCTTAATGCCTTCACGGCATATAGTGTGAAGCTAAAGGGAATTTCACTCGATTCGAACGGCATGAAGCCGGATGAGCTCGAAAAGGCTATCATTCACCTGAAGGAATCTGGACGGAACATCAAGTTCATTTACCTGATACCTGATTTTCAAAACCCTGCAGGCATTACCCTTCCGGAATCGAGGAGGATAAAGATCATAGAAATAGCCGAAAAGTACGATCTTCTGATTGTTGAAGACAGCCCCTATCGAGAAATCCGTTTCAGTGGAGAGCAACAGAGAATGATGTATGAACTCGACACGACGGGCAGGGTTATTACCCTGTGCACTTTCTCCAAAATATTGTCGCCAGGATTCAGAGTAGGATGGGTGATCGGGCATCCTGATATCCTGGATAAAATAGCAATGGCAAAGCAAACGGCAGACCTGTGCACTTCTTCCTTCGCTCAAAAAATAATAGCCCTCTATATCGAAAAAGGACTCCTCGAAAAGAATCTTAAGAAAACTATCGCCCTGTATAGTGAAAGACGGGATTTCATGATTAAATGCTTCCGTAATTACATGCCTGAGAATGTGACGTGGACAGAACCTGAAGGCGGACTCTTCCTGTTTGTTACTCTTCCTCCGCATCTTGATACCGATGATGTGCTCAGGAAAGCAATTGAAAGGAATGTCGCATTCGTATCAGGTTCATCCTTCTTCTGCAATGACTCGGGCAGGAATACCATGCGTATCAATTTCTCATATTCGAACCCTGCAGAGATAGAAGAGGGAGTTAAACGACTCTCAGCAGTTATCAGGGAAGAACTTACCGGTAAATAATAGTTAATGGAGCTCTCGGTAATCATTGTCAGCTACAATGTCAGGCATTTCCTCGAACAGTGCCTGCTATCGGTTTTTAAAGCCCTGGAAGGGATTGACTCCGAAGTATTTGTCATAGACAATAATTCTGCCGACGGATCAAGTTCCATGGTCAACAGCAGGTTCCCCGATGCAAGGCTCATAATAAATCATGAAAACAGAGGTTTCTCTGCAGCCAATAACCAGGCTCTTAAGTTGGCAAAAGGGAAGTATATACTTATTCTGAATCCGGATACATTAGTTGAAGAAGAGACATTTAAGAAATGCATTTCCTTTATGGATAATCACCCTGAAGCAGGAGCAGCAGGTGTAAGGATGATAGATGGCAAGGGGAGGTTTCTGCCTGAGTCAAAAAGAGCCATTCCGACGCCGGTAACTGCGTTCTTCAAGATATCAGGGCTCTCACGTCTGTTTCCTCATTCCGGTCTCTTCAACAAGTATTATCTCGGCAACCTCGATAATAATATTACCACCCCTGCTGAAGTAATTTCAGGAGCATTCATGTTTATCCGCCACGAAGCATTGTTGAAGACCGGACTGCTGGACGAGGATTATTTTATGTATGGAGAGGATATTGATTACAGTTACAGGCTGATCAGATTAGGTTACATTAATTACTATTACCCGGGTACAAAGATCATTCATTATAAAGGAGAAAGCACCAAAAAGGAGCAACTGAACGTCCTGCTTAATTTTTACAGTGCTATGCTGATTTTTGTAAGGAAGCATTTTAACAGCGGAACCCACAAGTGGTATATATTCCTGGTGCAGACTGCCATTTTTTTCAGGGCGGGACTCTCCATGCTGAAAAGAGTCATTAAGTACCTGTTTCTACCTATATCCGACGGTCTCCTGGTATGGATTATCTTCAGGCTGGCTGCAGAAGTATGGGAGAATTACAGGTTTGGCCCCGGGTACAATTATCCCGGAGCTTTTACAGGGGTGATCGTCCCTGTCTATGTGATAATCATTATTCTTTCCATTGCATTATTCTCAGGTTACAGGAAGCCTTCCGGAATCGGCAGAACTTTAAAGGGAATCTGCACCGGGATTCTCGTGATACTTGTTTTTTATGCACTTCTGCCTCTTGACATAAGGTTTTCAAGAGCTGTAATTATAATCGGAGGATTGATATCAATACCGGCAGTTGCCCTCTTAAGGATGTTCCTGTCAATCGTCCTGCCGGAATTTGCAGATAATCCTTTCAAAAAGGAAAGGAAGACAGTAATTGTGTCCGATCCTGAAGGATATAAGGGCGTCAAAGAGCTTCTGGAATTGAATTCCCGTGAATATGTTATTTCCGGGAGGGTCAGTATAAGTCCTGACGACATAAGCGAAGAAGTGCTCGGCAATCTTCAGCAGCTAAAGGAAGTTGTACGGATAAACAAGATCAAGGAGGTGATCTTTGCTTCGCGCAATCTGAACTCTTCAGTTATAATCGGCTCAATACATTCTCTTGCTGACAGTAATGTATCAATTAAAATTGCATCCTCTGACGAAAAGTATATTTTAGGAAGCCGGTATGTAAATCCGAATGAATATGTCATATCCCTTGACAGGACAACCTTTCGGAACAGGCTGCATGAAAGCCTTAAAAGGCTGTTCAAATGATTCCGGGCTGCCTTCATATTTACTGAACTTTTTTCGGTTTTAGCTGTTAATTGGAAGGGTTACTAAATTTATCAACCCACTGATCCTCTTTAGGAAATTTTCAGTATTTAGAGGGCCGGGTTAAATAAATTAGATCTTTTATCAACATGGCAAGAATGAATATTGTTCTACCTGCAATGGGAGAAGGAGTAATTGAAGCAACAATAAACAAGTGGCTTGTCGCTGAAGGTGCCACGGTAAAGGAAGATGACCCGCTTGTTGAAGTTGCAACTGACAAAGTGGATTCCGAGGTTCCGGCTCCCGCAGCCGGAATTATAGTATCCATTATGGCAGCAGAAGGAACCGTTGTCAGGATTGGTGAAATAATTGCAATAATTGAAAATAATTATGATCCACAGCCCGGGGAAGAACAAAAAATAACAAAAGAAGTTGAAAGGATCCGCGAGACCATTGAAGAGACGAGGAGTGAGAAAAATGAGCTTGAAAATATCTCGCATGACCTTAAAAGCCGGACACCCTCCGGTAAATTCCTTTCACCGCTGGTGAGAAGCATTGCAGCAAACGAAGGGATTACTTATTCTGAGCTTGACAATATTGCCGGAACGGGGATGGATGGAAGAATAACAAAAGATGATATTTCAGGGTTCATCAGCCTTAAACAAAAGGCGAAGGAAGAGAATGAAGCTGCTTATATCAAAAATACATCTCCCATTAATGAGGCAATTAAGCGCGAATCTTCCGAAAACGGTGACGAAATAATTAAAATGGACAGAGTGCGCAAGCTGATTGCCGAACACATGGTTATGTCAAAAAGAACCTCTCCTCATGTAACGTCATTTATTGATGCTGATGTAACCAGGCTTGTCAGGTGGAGAAATTCCGTAAAGGATAAATTCCTGGCAGATGAAGGGCAGAAGCTTACTCTGACTCCCATTTTCATAGATGTCGCTGCAAGGGCGTTACACGAATTTCCGATGATAAACATATCCGTTGACGGAAACAATATTATCAGGAAGAAGAATATCAATATAGGTATGGCTACAGCGCTGCCTGACGGAAACCTTATAGTACCGGTAATCAGGAATGCCAATGAAAAAAGTCTGACCGGATTGGCAAGAAGTGTAAATGATCTTGCTGAAAGAGCCAGAAACAACAAGCTTAAGCCGGATGAAATCACGGGAGGAACCTTCACGATCACTAATTTCGGAAGCTATAACAACCTTGCCGGAACACCTATTATAAATCAGCCCCAGGCTGCCATTCTCGGAACGGGAGCGGTGCGAAAAATGCCTGCCGTTATTGAGACACCCGATGGAGATGTAATTGCAATCCGCAATATTATGATCCTGTCACTCAGTTATGATCACAGGGTAATAGACGGTGCGCTTGCAGGCAAATTCCTGAACAAGGTAAAGGATATTCTGGAGAACTATGCTGCTGATGATATTTAACATTATTCTGCAGCATATATCATTCTGAAATTCATCCTCTGAAATTCAGGCTTGGCAGAATAATCCTGCAGGTTTATAAAAAAGGACAAATAGTTTTTGTCCTTTTTCCTTTATTTCTGCTATATTAGTACCTTTATGAATTGAATTTGAGTAATATAAAACCTCAATCCCTGTAAAACATTGTATTGCAGAATAATGTATTATTATTCAGGGTTATGTTAAATCAGTTATACCTGTTCTGAAAAGATGAAAAGAGTTAGTCTGTTTGCATTTCTCCTGGTCTTTGCTACCGGAAATAATCTGTTCGCCCAGGCAAAAGTTGAGAATAAACTAACTTTCTATGATGCTGAAAGCTGGGTGCTTTTTGAGGACTACAAGGAAGCTCTTCCTGAGTATCAGCAGCTTTTAAGGTCATATCCCAATAATTATAATTTCAAATACCGTATCGGACAATGTTATTTAAATGTACCCGGCGAAAAGGATAAAGCGATAGGTTATCTTGAAGATGCTGTTAAACACATTAATCCGAAGTACAAAGAGGGAAAATTCAGGGAGACCGGTGCTCCCTACGATGCATATTATTATCTTGCAAATGCTTACAGGATCAACAATCAGCTCGATAAGGCAATTGAGAGCTATACAATTTTTAAAAAAGGCCTTGACCCCAAAGTTTATGATTCAATAATTGTAAACCAGCAAATCCAATCATGCTACAATGCAAAAGATCTTATTGCTCTTCCTCTTTATGTGAAGGAGAAAAACCTGGGAAGCAACATAAATAACAATAACTCAGATTTTAACCCTGTTGTTTCTGAGGATGAGAAAATGATTGTATTTTCAAGGAGCGAGGCATTCTATGATGCTATTCTATATTCAACCAGGAATCCTGACGGAACATGGGGGAACCCATTAAACATGAATGAGATTTTTAAAGTTGATAAGGACCTTTACCCGACATCCATATCAAAGGACGGCAAAACTCTTTATCTTTACAGTTCAGCCGATTATGACGGAATCATTTACTCCTCGACCTTTGCAAACGGCACATGGGGGCCACTTGTTAAACTGAATGATAATATAAACACAAAATACTGGGAATCTCACGCTACAATCTCCCACGACAATAAAAAGCTTTATTTTACGAGTAACCGAAAAGGCACGCTTGGTGGACTTGACATCTATGTATCAGAAAGGGATTCTACAGGGGACTGGGGACCGGCTGTAAATCTCGGACCTACAATTAATACTCCATACAATGAGGAAACTCCGTTCCTTAGCAAGGATGACAAGACTCTTTTCTTCAGTTCAAGGGGACACTTCAATATCGGAGGATATGATATTTTCTATTCCACCCTGCTCGATAATGGAGAATGGTCAGTTCCGCTTAATTTAGGATACCCGCTTAACTCAACTGATGATGATGTCTTCTTTGATCCTGTAAATGAAGGTTATGAAGGATACTATTCTAAAGTTGAACCATCAGGATACGGTTTGCAGGATATCTACAGGATAGAGATATTTTCTGACCAGCACCCCAGAAAATTTCTGGTAAGAGGTATGGTCAAGGTAGCTGACCTGATATCCAATTTCAACGATAGCGTTAAGATCAGCGCAATGAATATCAAGAATCCCAACCAGACAATAATTGTCTATTCCAATCCAAAGACCGGGGAGTACGAATTTGAGGTGCCTCAGGGTAATTATGAGGTTACCTATGAATCGCCAAGCAGTGAGAAGGTAAAAAGGAACCTTAACCTCGAACTTACAAACCCATCCGACAGCTTTGTAATGCCAGGCACGATTCTTCCCAAAACGGATTTTGTCGCAGATCTCCAGGTAATGACCAATAAAACAATCTCTGTATCTAAGGGAGATACCATTCTTTTCCCTCTGAAGACTGAACCCAAATCCAGGCTTGTAATTGAACTATGGTCAGGAGATTCACTTATCAAGACTGATACCTACGACATCACTGACTCTACCTTCAGTTATAAAATGGTTCCAAGGCCCGGCGATAACAAAGTGACCTTTACATTGACTGACAGGTTTAGCAATACAACCACTACCGATGTTTTCATTACAAGGGAGAAGGGAGTTATATCCCAGCCGCTTATAAGACCAGAGTACAGCAGGATCATCGCCAAAAAACAGGTAGCTGCTCTTGCTGCCATGATGTATAACCGCGCCGATGACAAGCTGAAGAAAGTCATATCTGGTGCCGATATAGATAATCAACAGTTTGGTAAGGTCGATGACCTCGTATCCTACATAAAGGAGCAAGCTTCAAAGAGTTCAATAAGCCCTGAGGAGGTTGACAAACTGGCCCTGAAGGTTGCAGTCATGGATAATGTGCTGACGCAATCTGCAGTCAACCTGATGGCTAAATATTCCGAAGGCGATCTGAAGAAAATACTTGGAGACATCGATATTTACCAGCAGAACCTTAAGACATGGACCAATCTTCAGGAGTACATAGCTTCGAAGACTGGAGGTAAAGTGACTCCATCTGACCTGAATAAAATTGCTGCTGATATTCTGACCAATACTGATCCTTCCATAGCGATTATGAAGGAAAAGATACTGGCTTATAGTGAAAACTCAGGATCAGCTTCATCAATTAGACTATCAGTCGAAGCTACTGACAAACTGAAGATTAAACAATCAGGCCAATGGCTGAAATCATTTTATGATGAATCCATCAAGAATAATTTCAGTGATGACCTGTTTAGCAAATTAATAGCTGGAATAAGTACTTACAAAGGCACTAAAGCTGAAAAATATGCCGGTGACCTGGCTAATAATTCTGAGGAACCTCTGAGAACATGGATTAATTCATTGAACCTGAAGAAAGAGAAAATCACTTCCCCGGAAAAGGTTATTCTTTACATTCTGAAAAACAAGGGAAAAGGCAATATAACTGATGAAGCATTCTTCAATAGCCTTGCAAATCTGATTTCATCGGCTAATATTCCTATTGATATAATAAAATCCCAGATGAATGCCTCACAGCGTCATAAACTTTGGTATCTGTGGGTCCTTGGCGCAGCAGGAGCATTATTCCTGTTATTCTTCTTCAGAAGAAAGAGGGATGAGGATAAGGATAAGGAAAAGAAAAATTAAAGAAATGGCCGGGTAATTCCGGCCATTTTTCATTTAATTAATAACAGGTTAGTTATTTGTTCCGCTTTTTTTTAAATTTGTTAGCAAAACCAATAGATATGCGCAGGATAATTGTGACACTGATCATTATTGCTTTTCTTCCCTGTTTCCTGATTGCACAGGATATCAAAACTTACCAGGAGACTTTCAATGATGCTGAATATTTCTTTATGAATGGGGATTATTCAGATGCTATCTCTTATTATATTCAGATCGCTGAAAAGTTTCCTGACAATGCAAATATAAATTACAGGATAGGCGTCTGCTATCTTAATATAAACGGGAAAAAGAACCTTTCGATCGATTACCTGGAGACGGCTTCCAAAAACATGTCAGCAAAGCGCAAGGAGGGTTCAGTAAGTCAGCTTACGGCACCTTATGATGCCTTATTTGAGCTGGGTGAAGCATATCTTGTAAATTATCAGTTCGATAAAGCTCAGAATGCCTTTAAGAGGTACCTGGCCACACTAATCCCTGATGACCATGAAAATATTGACTTTGTCAATCAGCAGATCAGATCCTGCGATATAGCTAAACAGTACATTTCCAAACCGGTCTCTTATATTGAAGAGAATATCGGATCTCCTTTTAACGACGAAAGATCAAATTTCAATCCTGTTATCTCTGCTGATGGCAAAACTTTTGCATTTATGGTATCTCTAAAGTTTTATAATGCAGTAATGGTTTCGCGGAACCTGAACGGGAAATGGAGCACTCCTGTCAACATTACTCCGGATTTACAGTCCGACGGCGACTTATTCATTTCCTGTCTCTCACCTGATGGCAAAACCTTATATCTTTCAAAAGACGATAACTATAACAGTGATATCTATACAAGTTCATTTGACGGTAAAAGCTGGGGACCGACAGTGAAGCTCAATAAGAATGTAAATACCAAAAACTGGGAATCACATGGTTTTGTATCAGAAGATGGCAGTCAGCTTATTTTTGCCTCTGACAGGCCGGGAGGATTTGGCGGACTTGACCTTTATATCTCAAAAAAAGTTAATGGTGACTGGGGGCCGGCTGTCAATCTGGGTCCGGAAATCAATACGCAGTTCAATGAAGATCGTCCTTTCCTGATAAACAACGGTAAGACGCTCTTCTTTAGTTCGCAGGGCCATTCAACCATGGGAGGATATGATATTTTCAGATCGGACCTTCAGTCAAATAATATCTGGAGTCAACCTGAAAATCTCGGGTATCCTATCAATACTCCTGATGATAATATCTTCTTCATGCCGATCGAAAATGGAAAAGCAGGTTATTACTCCCTGTTTAAAGAGTCAGAGGGCTTCGGAAAAGAGGATATCTATAAAATTACTTTTAAATAAAATAAGCCAGTGCTTCAGGCATTTGGTGTTGAAAAATTACTATATTTGTTTTGATGAATAAGTCCGGAGTGAAAATACTCCTGTTCAGGTTGCAGTTATTGACTCTGTTTTTTTTCTCTTTAGCTGCTTCAGCTCAGTCCTCAAAAGAGCTAAAGAACATTTTTGCCCAGGCCGAAAGCTATTTCCTTTATGAGGAATATGAACTCGCAAACCCTCTCTACATTCTTCTTGACACACCAGATAACCTCAATATAAAATATAAGATCGGTACCTGCTATCTGAATATCCAAGGCGAAAAAGTCAAAGCTATTCCGTACCTCGAAGAGGCAGTGAAGAATGCCAGCTATGACTCAAAGACCGAATCATTTACCGAAAAAAAAGCCCCTCTTGACGCCTATTTCTCCCTTGCCAAGGCATATATGATCAATAACGAACTGGAGAAAGGGCTTAATACCCTCCAGACTTTCAATAACCTTTCAAGAGGATCTGAAATCAAAGGAGCAATGAAAAACCTGGAATTCGTCGACCAGCAGATTCAGGCTTGCAAGAATGCAATTAAATTTGAGGAGACTCCGGTTGTATTCAGCAAAAGATTGCTTGGAGGTGGTTTTTCACAGGGTTCCATTAATGAAAACCCAGCCGTTAGCTTCGACGGCAACTCAATAGTATATACCGAACGCAGAGGAATGGTCAATGCTATCCTCTATTCGCGGAAAGAGAGAGGCGTTTGGCAATCTCCCATCGATATTACGGCTATGATCAAAGCCGGTGAAGATTGTTCGTCCTGCTCACTTAATAAAGACGGATCGGAGCTATTTCTTTATAAGAACGACGGTTATGATGGCAATATATATTCCTCAACACTCATAAACGGAACTTGGACGCCAATAAAAAAGCTTAACAAAAATATAAATACCAAGTTTTACGAGTCTCACGCTTCGATCTCTTCTGACGGAAAGAAACTCTATTTCACAAGTAATAGGGATGGAGGTGCCGGAGGCCTTGACATTTATGTCTCGGAAAAAGATGCCTCTGGCGACTGGGGTCCTGCAGTCAATCTCGGAAATACTATAAATACTCCATACAACGAGGATACTCCCTTTATAACAGATAATGATTCCGTTCTTTATTTCAGTTCTGAAGGTCACAACTCAATGGGAGGCTTTGACAACTTCAAAAGTGTCAGGCAGGGTACAGCGTGGAAGACGCCTTCGAACCTCGGATTCCCGATCAACTCCACTGATGATGATAAATTCTTCCAGCCTCTCAATGGAGGGAAAAATGCTTATTATTCAATAACTACTGATTACAAGAAAAAGGATATTTTCTTCATTGGCATGGGTAATACCGATGTAAACCAGTCATACGAGATAATGGGAAAATATAATCTTGCCGACACTATCATTCCATTCGATAAAAAATATTCAATACACCTGGTAAATAAATCATCAGGCGATACTGTTGATGTCGGATTCCCCAATAAATACACAGGCCATTACAGCTTTATCGTAACTCCTGGGTCTTACAGACTTATATATATGGGCTTTGGCTACCTGACTCAGTCAAGAGACACTTCAGTTCTGCAGGATAACCCTTCCCTTTCCATTGTTATGGATGCAACCATGGAAAAGGATACATCTGTTATTATTAAACCTGTTGAAACTCCGCCTGCTGTATATGAAAAAATAAACCTGAAGGATATTCCTGTAGTCGCATCCATCGACTCAAGTATCCTTATTAAGAATATGAACGTCAATGATGTGAATGATGCTAACATTAAAGATTCAGATGTGCTTTACTATACCGTACAGGTTATGGCTCTGTATAATCCTGTTGATGTAACCTATTTCAAGCGTATTAACGACATGAAGGTAATGTACAATGATGTTGATAGATTCTACAGGTATACCACGGGACGGTTTAAAACAAGGGAGGAAGCAACAGCTTTAAGACTGGAGTTGATAAGGAAAGGTTATCCTGAAGAAATCTTCATCAAAAAAGTATCCAAACAATGAATCGGTCATCGAAAATCATCCTTTTTTCTTTGATTACATGCTGCATCTCCCCACTTTACTCCCAGGACTTATCTAAAAAAGAATTTATCAGGGCCATTCAGGAAGCCGATATATCCTATTATTATGATGAGGATTATGTGAAAGCTGCCAGCCTGTACGAACCATTGCTTAAATCACATCCTGATAATTCAAGCCTGCAGGCAAAACTTGGAATATCCTATCTGAATATTGATGGAAAGAAATTAGAGGCCCTCAAGCTTCTGAAAACGGCTTCTAAAAATGTAGTTGCCAGCGACAAGGAATACGTTGAATATGGTGAGAAAGCTCCATTGGACGCTTACCTTTACCTTGCCGTAGCATACCATGTGAATGACAGCCTTGAAAAAGCAATCACCCTCTACAACGAATTCAAGAAGAAACTAAACGAGACTGATGTCTTCAGGATGGATTATGTCGATAACCAGATCAGGAATTGCAGATATGCAATCGAGATGAAGAAAAAGCCCCTGACTATTATCTCCGAACTCTTTATACCATGGCTTAAAGATTACCCGGGGGCATCCAACCCTGTTCTAGCAAAAAACGATTCAATCTTTATATTTACTCAGAAAACCGGAGATAAAACTAAAATTTTCTGCTCTTTCAAGAAAGATAAATGGCAGACTCCTTTCGACATAACCAGGCAGCTGGGAGGATATGACAGGCTTTATTCCAATTCAATTACCGGCGATGGCAGAACCCTTGTAATATATCTGGATGACGGGGGTGACGGCAACTTATATTATTCAATAAGGAAAGATTCGACCTGGTCAAAAATAAAAAGCTTCGGAAAGCCCATTAATACGATTTACTGGGAATCATATGGTTTTATCACTCCTGACAATTCGAAATTATATTTCTCGAGTAACAGGCCAGGCGGATTTGGTGAACTCGACATATGGGTCGCTGAAAGGAAAGCCAACGGGTCGTGGAATACCCCTGTCAATTGCGGAGAGGTAATAAATTCAGCCTTCAATGAGGATACTCCGTTCTTTGATCAGGCAAATAATGCACTTACATTCAGTTCCGTAGGCCACATAAGCATGGGTGGCTATGATGTATTCAGGTCAATTTACAGGAACGGAGGGTGGACAAACCCGGTTGGATTGCCTTATGCCTTTAATACAACCGGGGAGAACACTTTCTTTATCCTCAACAACGACAAGCCGGGATTTATTACAAGTATCTATGATGATAAAACCGGCGAGAGGAATATTTACTCACTGGTAGCCATTGATCCAGCTGATGAAATTACTACTGCCGAGGGCTCTGTTATTCTTAAGGATGGACTTGCAGCCGATCCAAAAAAGGCAACTGTCAGACTTTTTGACCTTAAGAATAACACGCTTGTCAGAACAATTTCATTAAAGGAAGATGCCACATTCAAATTTGAAATGAAACCCGGTGAGTACAAGCTGGTGACAACACACCCCGGTTATAAAACTGATACGATTAATCTGAGCCTGCCCCTTTACTTCCTCAGTCATTACATGGTTATAAATCCAACACTTACTCCTGAAAAAGTGGCAGAAAGAAACTTCCTGGCAATTAAAAACATACTTTTTGCTTTCGACAGCTTTAAGCTTGATGAGACTGCAAAAGAAGGGTTAGAACAGATTAAATCGATCCTGATAAGCAACCCCGACCTTAAAATTGAGGTTGCCGGTTACACTGATGCTAAAGGAAGCAGCGCGTACAATCTGAAGCTTGCAAAGAAAAGAGCCCGTTCAGTAATTGAGTATCTTGTTTCATCAGCTATACCTTCAAACAGATTCGTCTGCAAGGCATTCGGACAGTCAAATTTTGCTGCTATTAATACCAACCGGGATGGGTCTGATAACCCCGAAGGAAGAAAATATAACAGAAGAGTTGCGTTTGGAATAGTTGATCCGCAGACCGGGGTCGTAATCAGGCAGGATACATATACTCCTGAACACCTCAGGCTGGCCTCATCAATGAAATATAGCATTATACTTGAAATAGCAAGTGCTGTAATTTCGGATAGTCATTTTGAAAATCTCAAGCTAAGCGGTATGTTGTTCATCAGGACAATACCCGCTGATTCAATGAATATTTATGCCCTGGGTGTATTTTATAATAAGCCGGATGCAATAAAATTTCTTGGCTATGTTAAGGAGAAGGGATTTACGGGAGCCTACGTGGTAAATCAGTACGATCTTAATCATATCACAAGTGCAAATGCAAAGCTTGCTCCTACTGTCAGCCAGTCTAATAAGAAAAGGCTTTATACTATCCAGCTCAAGGCAGCTATTTCACCTATTAACATGAGCCTTTTCAGGAATTTCAAGGGTGTAAAAGAGATCCTTTCTGAAGACGGCTATTACAGGTATATAATGGGTGAATACCCCCAGTTCTCGAAGGCAAAGGAAGCTCTTCAAGCGGTTCAGGATGCCGGATTCGGGGATGCGTTCATAAGAGAACTAAACCTTCTTATTACTAATTGAAATATTACTTTTCTCGTTATGAAGAGTGAAAAAATAAAGTTGAGAGCGCTGGAACCGGAAGACCTTGAGCTTCTATATGAATGGGAAAATAATGATTCTTACTGGGTTATCAGCAATACTGTAGCTCCATTCTCAAAATATACGCTGAAGCGATACCTGGAGAATTCTCACAAGAATATCTTTGAGACCGGGCAGCTTCGTCTGATGATTGAGCTTGTTCCCGGGAAAAAGACAATAGGTACAATTGATTTATTTGATTTCGACCCTTTTCATATGAGGGCAGGAGTTGGCATCCTTATAGCCGATGATGCAGAACGAAGAAAAGGATATGCTTCCATGGCCCTGAAACGACTTATTGATTATTGTTTCACCACTCTTCAGTTGCACCAGCTCTATTGCAATATTCTTGCTAATAATTCTGAGAGCATGGAATTATTCAAAATACAGGGGTTTGTTCAGTCGGGTATCAGGAAAGAATGGGTAAAGACCTCCGAAGGATATCTCGATGAATATATGTTCCAGCTGATTAACAGATAAATGTTATAAACTTTACCTAACGGCTCTTGTATCCCTGTATTCGCCCTTGAAATAATTGATCCCCATAACATCGTATCTCTTTCCTGATGCTTCAAAACGCGCCAGGAAGTCATCGAAGTCCTTAAGCCTGTCCTGCGTCCATCCAGTCTCAGCTATCGCAATCATCCTCGGGTAAGTCATGTAATCAAGGTAATCCCGTGTTCCTATATATTCCGTCCAGACATTGCCCTGTATGCCAAGTATGTATTTCTGCTCTTCTGATTTAAGCTCGGCAGGCATCGGGTTGTAGGAATAAACTCTCTCAAGGGGCAGATAACCTCCGATAGCCAGTGGCTGATCAGCTGGTTCACATTGATAATGATCGAGATAAACATATTCACCGGGTGTCATTATAACATCATGCTTTTGCTGTGCAGCAGCTATCCCTCCATCTGTTCCTCTCCATGACATGACCGTTGCTTCCGGAGCCAGCCCACCTTCAAGTATCTCATCCCAGCCGATGATCTTGCGGCCTTTCGAATTAAGGAATTTCTCTATCCTCCGGATGAAATAGCTTTGAAGCTCCTGTTCATCCTTCAGCCCTTCCGCTTTTATCCTCTTCTGACAGAGAGGACACTTCTCCCATCGGATCTTCGGACACTCGTCTCCGCCAATGTGAATGTACTTGCCCGGAAAAAGGCCGATCACTTCAGTAAGAACATCCTCAAGAAAATTGAAAGTCTCCTCCTTCCCGGCGCAATAAACATCGTCGACAACACCCCATCGTGTATATACATCAAACGGCCCCCCGGTGCAAGACAATGCAGGGTATGCTGCCAGCGCGGCAAGAGCATGACCAGGCATCTCTATTTCAGGGATAATGGTGACAAACTTTGATTTTGCATAAGCTACAATATCCCTTATCTCATCCTGGGTATAAAAACCTCCATATGGTTTTCCATCATAGACAAAAGGTTGCTTCCCGTCATGACCCACAAGAGTCTCTTTACGAAATGCTCCAACCTCTGTAAGCCGGGGATATTTCTTTATTTCTATCCTCCATCCCTGGTCATCAGTCAGATGCCAGTGAAAAGTGTTCATTTTATGAAGTGCAATCATATCGATATACCTCTTTACATCCTCAGGGGGGAAAAAATGACGACACACGTCAAGATGCATCCCCCTGTAGGCAAACCTTGGAGCATCCTTTATCTCGCATGCCGGAACGGCAAGCCTGAATCCTTCAACAACAAAAGGTTTCTCCACATCAACAGGCATGAGCTGCCTGATTGTCTGAACCGCGTAAAAGAGCCCAGGAGCAGATTTGGCTTTAATGATTATTTTTTTCGGAGTAATTGTTAAAACATATCCTTCCTTATCCTTTATGGCAGTATCAAGCATCATGAATACCGATCCGGATTCCGGTTTCTTTCCTTCTGCAACCTTAGTTTTAAATCCTGTCGGGTTTGCGACGAGGTGTGAAAGAAAATCTGCCGCAAGCAGTGTCTCATCGTTGAAGGTCGATAGTATTATCCTGCTTTTTGTCGTGAAGACAAAATCACCATTCAACTCGATTAACGAAACCGGTGCCGGGATAATGGCATAATTCTCTCTCGAATTGACCTGATCTCCTGAATTGCATCCGGCTGCCAGAAGTAATATCGCGATAATTGAAAAGAGGCATTTTTTCATGATCAGTATTTTACATAAATATAATAAGCGGGAATTTTCTTTAAAAACATTTTACTGTTAATAATTTCACAATGCTTCATGATTAAACCCTGATGCAAGGAGACCGCATGCTGCTGATATATCAGCTCCGCGAGATTTTCTGATAGATGATGAGATACCTGAGGTAACCAGGTTGTGCTTGAAAAACATCATTCTTTCAACCGGGGAAGAGCGGTTTATTTCATTTCCGATACTGTGATACGGAAGCAGGTTTATCCTGATGCCAGTTCCTCCCAGCAGCTCCTTCAATCCTTCTAGATGCCTGTCTGTATCATTAACACCTTTGATCATCACGTATGCCACGCTCAGTCTTCTCTTCCTGCCAAGTGGGTAATCTCTCATGATATCAATGATACCGTTAGCAGGATATTTTGTTTCGGCAGGAACGACCATTCTTCTCTCCTCCGGGAAAGGAGAAAAAAGGCTTAAAGTAAGATTGCATCCCGACTTTGCAAGGAATTTTTTTACTCCGGGTGTAATTCCGACGGTTGAGACGGTTATATTAACCTGGTTCAGGGCTTTGCCCCATTCCGCAGACAATATACTGCATGCTTTAATTACATTTTCAATATTGTCCATTGGCTCCCCCATGCCCATGAACACCACGTGAGTAACCATCTCCGCTTCAGAAATGCCTATAACCTGGTTAACTATATCGCCGGCATCAAGGTTACCGTGAAATCCGTATTTGCCGGTAACACAGAACGGGCACCCCATTCTGCAACCTGACTGGGTTGAAACACAAACTGTATTTCTTTTACCGTCAGGGATGAAGACAGACTCGAAATGCAACCCGTCCCGATTCATGAACAGGTATTTTTTTGTTCCGTCGCCGGATATCTCAGCGGCAACAGAACTATAAACACCTGTCTCCGCTCTTGATGAGAGAAATTCCATTAATTTTTTCGGAATCTTTGAAACACTGAAAAAGCTGACTGCTCCTTTTTTGTAAATGGCATTGGCAATAGATAATGCATGCTCATGACTAAAACCCTCATCCTTAATAAAGTCATGCATTTCCCCGGCACTCAGGCCGCACATTTTTTTTCTTTCCATGCCTATGGCATTTAAACCTGTCAATTTACTCATTAGATTTACATCTCTTACTACCCTGCCATTCTGGAGACGCTACAGATACCTTAAAGATAAAAAGAATAAATAACCCAATTAAATCAGATTGTCTAAGCAAAAAAAATCCCTCCGCTTTACGAAGGGATGACGTTGGTTAAAAAGTTTTTACACAACTTGCATGACTTTATAATTAATTAAGCAACCCAGTATTCTTCAGCAGAGGTTCAATCTTTGGTTCGCGGCCCCGGAAGTTGACGAACATCTGCATGGCATCCATGGTTCCGTTTTTCTCAAGGATGTTTTTCCTGTATGATTGTGCGGTTGCCTGGTCGAAGATTCCTTTTTCCTTAAAAGCTTCAAAGGCATCATTATCGAGAACGGCAGCCCATTTATAACAATAATATCCTGCATCATAGCCGTCGGCGATATGGAGAAAATATGTTGTCCTGTACCGTGAGACGATCTCAGGGATAAGTCCGATCTTAGTGAAATATTCCTTTTCAAAGCCTTGAACATCAATACTTACCGGAGCCTGTAGAGTATGATAAGCCATATCGAGCATTGAAGCAGCCAGTACCTCAACGTTGGCGAAACCCTGGTTAAAATATCCGCTGTTTGTAATTTTCTTCACAAGGTCAGCCGGAATAGGTTCGCCGGTCTTGTAATTCTTTGCATACATGTTCAGTACTTCAGGTTCTGTAGCCCAGTGCTCATTAAGCTGCGAAGGCATTTCGACAAAATCCTGAGCTACATATGATGAATTATATGGGTTCTTATTAAACAGATTGTCAAGAGCATGCCCAAACTCGTGGAAAAGAGTTGTTACCTCATCCATGTCTAGAAGAGCCGGTATATCGCCGTTTGCATTTGTAAAGTTGAAAACACAGGTGACTACAGGGGTTATTGCTTTTCCAGTTTTGACATGATAGCTGCGATAAGTTCCGCACCATGCCCCCTGATGTTTGCTTTCGCGGGGATGAAAGTCCATGTAAAGGACCCCAAGGTGCGATCCGTCATTATCCTTGACTTCAAACGCCTTTGCATCAGGATGAGGAAGAGGAATATTTGCAATCGGGGAAAATGTGATCCCGTAGAGCTTGTTTGCACATCCAAGCACTCCTTCGATAACATTTTCAAGCTTAAAGTACGGACGAAGCTCAGAGTCGTTCAGATCATATTTCTGCTTTCTTAGCTTTTCGGAATAGTACCACCAGTCGGAAGGCTCGAGCTTGAATTTTCCACCCTCCTTGTTTATTATCTTCTGCATCTCACCGACCTCATTTTTTGCAACGGGAATAGCCTTTTCCCATAGGCTGTTGAGAAGCTTATCGACATTCTCCGGATTTTTAGCCATCCTTAGTTCGAGCATATAATCGGCGTGCGACTTGTAACCAAGTATCTTTGCGTGTGCTGCGCGAAGGGCTACAAGTTCAGCAAATACCTTATTGTTATCGTATTCGTTGTCATTATTACCACGGTTTATATAGGCATTGAACAACTCGCGGCGCAACTCCCTGTTTGGTGAATATGTAAGGAATGGGAAGATGCTTGGCTTTTGAGTTGTGAATAGCCATTTACCCTCTTGCCCGTCAGCTTTTGCAGCATCAGCAGCAGCTGCTGCTATTGATTCAGGCAACCCTTCAATTCCCTTTCTGTCGACAAAAAGCTTAAAGTTGTTAGTCTCGCTAAGTATATTCTGGGAGAATCTTACAGAAAGCACGGATATCTGCTGGTTTAACTTTTTAAGGGAATCCTGATCCTGCTTGTTAAGGTTGGCTCCATTGCGGACAAATCCCTTGTAAAGGTTTTCCAGGATAAAGGCCTGTTGAGGATCGAGATTTAATTTTGCCTGGTTGTCATATATATATTTTATCTTTTTGAAAAGATCCGGATTGAGCCTTATCTCGTCGCTGTAAGCGGCAAGCTTAGGTGATATCTCCACTTCAATTTTCTTAAGGGAGTCGTTGGTATTTGCAGAAGCCTGTGAAAAGAAAACCGAGGAGACATTTGAAAGGAGTTCACCGGCATTATCCATTGCCAGTATAGTGTTCTCGAATGTCGGGGTCTGCCCGTTCTTAACGATTTGTTCAATATCATTTCTTCCGTCGGTCATGCCCTTCTCAAAGGCAGGCATATAATGCTTCGCCATTATCTTTTCGAAGGCCGGAACATTGAACGGAGTGTTAAACTCGCTGAAAAAGGGGTTGGATTTATCAACCTGCTTTTCATTTTTGCAGGAAATCAGGTTCATTACTGTTAAAATTATAACAATGAATAATTTAAAAAGCTTTTCCACGGCATAAAGGTTTATTAATGTTATCGATAAATGAATTTCAAGCTAAGGTAGGATTTTATCCAAAATTAAAACTTCTGATATAAATTTTAATTAAATTAGCATGTGCTAAAGTAGTTTTTCAGGAATAAATACTTATTAAAATGAAAAGATCGCTGCTCCTTTCAAGGTCATCTTATTCCATTCTTTTTCTCTGCATAGGATTAATTGTGAATGGACAAACAGTGCTATTCTATGAAAATTTTTCAGGTTTTACATCCGGCTCTCATTCTTTACCCTCCACAAGTGATGTGTCCGCAGTTCTTGATCTGCGGACACAGTCTCCGGGTTGGACAGGTTCCAAAATATATTCTGCCGGAGGAGAAATTAAAATAGGCACCTCGGATATTACCGGATGGATCGAGACTCCCTTAATTGACCTTTCAGGTTATGAAGATGCTATTGTTCTAAAATTCGATATTTCAGGATGGCCGGGGAATACATCAAGCATACAGGTTTCTGTCAATGGATTCTCACTGGGGGATCCAATTACTCCATCAGATGAATACAGGACAATTGAGATGCCTATTATGTCAGGTATAGCTTCAGGTAAAATAAAATTTGAGTCTTTGGCTAAAAGGTTTTTTCTTGACAATATTATGGTCACTACCAAGATAATTACCTCGACTCAGACTCTAAAAGAAGGATTAATACCGGTCAGTATATTTCCAAATCCAGCCAAAGATGTCATAACATTTTCAAATTTAAAAGCTTACAAACTACTGGAAATATCCGATTTAAATGGAATGATTCGTAAGACTTTAAAATTAGATGGAACAAATGTTCTTGAGGTTTTACTGGTTGATCTTCAACCGGGCATATATATTGTAAGGTTTTCTTCAGACCGGGGGTCTATCGTAAGCAGGATAATTAAATACAATTGAGTTCTTAAAAGAATTATCTTCTTGTTTTTAGTAGTATACTGCAATTCTTTAAATAAAATTGCTCAAATTTGCGCCTCCGGGATATGGTTCCGATATACCGGGACGGCAATAATTTTTGGAGAGATGGCAGAGTGGTCGATTGCGGCGGTCTCGAAAACCGTTGTCCGCCTTCCGGCGGACCGGGGGTTCGAATCCCCCCCTCTCCGCAAAGCCAAAGCAAACCACCCCGACGGGATCGTCGGGGTGGTTTTTTGTCTTTAGAGTTTCCGTTCAAAGCTTGCTTTGAAAAGGGAACGATGAAAACAAAAATAACCCGCATTGCGGGTTTGCTTTGGCTTTGCAAGGACCCACTAAAGGGGATCATGAGCGTAGCGAATAATCCCTTATAAGTCCCGAAGGGTTCATGAAGGCTTTGCTGGGACCCCTAAAGGGGATCACTGAAGGAAATTCCCTATAGCAGTATCCCCGCCAGAGAAGCTGAGATATATGATGCCATTGTTCCGCAGATCATAGCTTTCAATCCCAGTTTCGCAAGATCGGCTTTGCGGTTAGGAGCAATTGCCCCGATACCTCCAAGCTGAATAGCCACAGAAGAGAAATTTGCAAATCCGCACAGTGCAAAGCTTGCGATCACAACTGACTTGGCGCTTAGAATTCCCTTGGCGATCATAGGTGATAGATCGGAATATGCAACGAATTCGTTGATAACCATCTTCGTTCCCATAAGAGATCCGACTGACATCGATTCTTTAGGCGGAACTCCCATCACAATTGCCAGTAGCGAAAAGAGAGATCCAACGACACTTTTCAGGCTGAGATGATCGACATCAAGGCCTAGAACGCTCAGAGATAATCCGGTCCATGCCAGGAAATGTCCAAAATAACCTAACAGTGCATCAATCAGAGCAATAAGAGCAATTACTCCGATGAGCATGGCAATTACGTTTATCGATATTCTCATTCCATCGGATGCTCCGGAGGCAATTGCGTCCATGATATTTGAATGTTCCTTTTTTACCTCAAGAGTGACCTTGCCCATGGTTTCGGATACCTCTGTCTCAGGAAAAACTATTTTTGCGATAACCAGGGCGCCGGGAGCAGCCATAAGGCTGGCTGCAAGAAGGTACGATGCGGGCACTCCCATGGAAATATATACTGCCATTACCCCTCCTGCTATACATGCCATTGAGCCGGTCATGGAGGCAAGAAGTTCAGATTTAGTCATTCCTGACAGGTAGGGCCGGATCATGATCTGTGCCTCAACCTGACCGACAAAGGCGCTTGCTACATTTGAAAGCGCTTCGCTACCGCTTACTCTCATTGCCCAGCGGACGAACCTCGCCAGTACAGCTACAACTCTTTGCATGATTCCCACATGATATGCCATTGCAACAAGAACACAAACAAAGATTATTGTGGGAAGAAGTATAAAAAGGAAGACTCCGCTCTTTACAATGCCTGCAGGGAGTATCTGTGTAATTTTTGTAAGGTCGCCAAAGACGAACTGCCCTCCCTGTTGTGAAAAATCGAGAAGTTTATTGATCGCCTTCCCCAGAAAGGCAAAAATTTCCTGACCAAGAGGTACCTTCAGAATGAATATTGCAAGTACCAGCTGAAGTAAGAGACCGGTGATCACAAGCCTCTTGTTAATTGCCTTACGATTGTTTGACCATAAAAATGCCAGTCCGAGGATTATCACAATCCCGATAACGCCGGTAAATCTTCCCATGAAAGTTATTTTTAAAATAATACAATCATAAACTTACATTTTTTTTTGATGTAAGCTGAACCGGGAGTAAATAATTTTGATTACCTGTATACGGCGATCTGGCCATGAACCGGAAGGGCCCGGTAGATTATCTTAGCATCTGCCCTGGGTATCCTGATCTTTATAAAGGGATGGTAGTCAGGGACTTTAAAAAACATGGTCCTTTTTATTGCATTAAATGTATTCTGAAGCCTGTACTTCATATCGAACTTAAAGAGGTGCATCTTGTCGCCAGGATGAGGAAATTCAGCCTGGTAAACAAATATCCTGGTACCGTTGCTCATCTCGAGGACATAATTAACCGGTTCGTGGTATGCAGTATCAGGTACGGCATCAGGCACGAATTCTGAGGTATCCTTTGGCGCCATCTTAATCATGAGAGGTTCCTTAGGAATAGTGGAAAAACTGTTTTCAATTGAAAATGGTTTGCTCAGCATGGACGAAATAATATATTCATTCCCCGATTTTATAATATTACTTATGCTCATTTTCTGAATCTTCGTACTATGTACTACTACTCCGCAGCTCTCAAGATCAATCGTACTGTCGGGTATGTTAATGGTAACATATATAGAATCTGATTCAGCCATTGCAATTCTTGATTGCAGAAATGATTTCTCCTTCAATAATTTAAGATAAGCTGAATCGGAATATATCCTTTCATCAATTTTATTCTTCGAATCAGGCTGAAAAGTATATTCCTCATTTATTTCCTTAAGTTTCCTTACCGGAGCAAGAATACACATGACTGAAAA
>Ga0182019_10000107_pt1 | contig 39584 bp, 34 predicted proteins | sample 812E2MmetaG_FD_120483 | JGI IMG/M metagenome (GOLD analysis project Ga0182019, IMG submission 120483) | Permafrost microbial communities from Stordalen Mire, Sweden - 812E2M metaG | ecosystem: Environmental > Terrestrial > Soil > Wetlands > Permafrost | place: Sweden: Stordalen | collected...
AAAGGTCGCCAAGCAGCAAAGTCATGTAGGAGCAGTACTGTAACTGAAGCCGAGAGGATTTGGATGCGCTATCCCCAAGGCCTCACGGCCTTGGCTACAAGTATACCTTTGCGACCGTTGCGCACTTGGCGTGAGGCGCAATGACCTCGATCCGAACTTCGTCGGTGCCCACGAGGATTTTGACCTATAGTAGTACATAGATCACAGGGAAATCCTCTTTGAGTTTCCTGTACGACAGTAATTCGAAATCCCTCTGGCCTGAGAAGAACTCGAAAACTCCAACGCAGTCCTTTTTCCGCGGATTCCACGGATAGGCGCGGATAAGCCGGTTTTCATCCGTGTCATCCGCGCAATCCGCGGGCGAGGTTGCTATCAATCTTTTGGATGAGGCTCCGTCGCGCTCGACTACAGCCAGGCTATGGGCTTGGCACCACGGGCGGACTTGGCTGAACTGGGCGATCGCAATGAACGACGATCGTCAGGCCCTCCTTGAAGAAAAGCTCGCCTGGCTGCAGCGCCACGTGGCGGAGCAGGACAAGGCCATGCTCGAGATGGCGGCCGAGATCGACCGTCTGAAGAAACGGGCGGCGGAGGTGGCGGAGAAGCTGGCGGCCGAGCCCGGTTCGCCGCCGGCAGGTGACGAACATCCGCCGCACTACTGAGAGTTGATGCGATGGGGCACGGGCGGACAGGGCCAAGCCAGGTCTGCGGCTAGAACGTGGCGGAGACCTCTTGCTCGGTGCCAGGCGCGAGGGTGAGTGGGCCGATCGGAGCCTCGAGTTTGTCGTTCTTGTAAATCCGGCAGACCACGGGGGTCGTAGCCTCGCCGGTTTCCCAGCGCCAGCGCCCGATGGAGACGAACTGCAGCGGCACGCCTTTGGTCGCGCTCAGGCCCGGGCCCTCACCACGGAGGTACAGCTTGTTGCCGATGCCGATGTAAGATGTGACAGTCAGGCGCGTGCGGCCGTCGGCCGACGGGGTCGCGAGGGGCAGGTTTTCCTCGGGGGGAACCTGCGAGAAACTCTCGGGGGCCGGCGGCTCGTCCGTGACCGGTTCAGCAATAAGTTCGGCTGGCTGCGCGGGAGACGAGGGATGGGCAAATGCGGGCGCGGATCCGGTGCCGGGCGCCGGTTCGCCGGGCCTGGAGGTTCGCGGAGCCCGCGGCTTGCGGGGAGGTTTCGGCATCGGCGGCATTGTCAAATCGTCTGCCGCGGAATCCGAGGCGGCCGGCTCAGCCGGATGAACCACCACGGGCGCGGCGGCAGGAATCGGTTCAGCGGACGGCGCTGGCGTGGGAGTCACCAGTGAAGGCGTGCTGGCGGCCACTGGAACCGCGATTGGCGTCGGCGTCTCGATGGCCGGTGGCACATGTTCAGGACCGACCGGCGAAAATGATGCGGGCGCGAGAACTTCGACGGCCACAGCCGGGCCGGAGGATTCCGGCGCGAAGGGCGCTGCCGTCTTGGGCTTTCGCGGAGTGCGTGGTGGGCGCACCGGCTTGGGTGCGGCTTCTGGCGAGGGCTCGTCTTTCGCGACGACGGATGGTGCGCTGGCTGGTTCGACCGAAGCGGCCACGGCCGGCGCAGGTTCGACAGGCGGGCGGGAGCCCGGAAGAACCGGCGGAGGTGGCGCGATGGCGGCGATCTTGCCGTCGATGGCGGCGAGCACGGCGGTGAGTTTTTCGTGGAGTTCGCCGGCGGCCGCGAGCTGTTGGCGCGTGCCGGCCTCAAGCCTGGTCCACTCCACGACGGCCTTCGCGATCTTATCGGCGGCCGTGGTGAGGCGCTCGTTTTCAGTGGACCGCAATGTCGCCAGCTCCTGTTCCAGAGCTTCCTTATCCTCGGTTTCCGTTTCGGCGAGCTGCTGGTTGAACTCGGCGATTTTTTCCTGCAGGCGGTAAGGAAGCCTCTCGGCCGCCTGCAGGTTCTTGGTGGCAATCTCCTCGATGGTCTTGAGCTGGACCGTGGAATGCTGGAGGTGCTCGGAGGCGGCCATCAGCCGCTTGAATTGCTCGCTCAGTTCGCGGCGCAGAGCGCCCGCGACCTCCTCCTGATCGCGCACATAGTTGATCACGATCGGAAGGATGAATGCCAGGCAGCCGGCGCCCACGCAGCCGGTCATGATGAGCAGCGGGAGAGGCGAGAGGGGATTCGGATGGCGAACAGCGATGAAACCGGCGAGCAGCAGCAAGGCAACGTCGCCAACGATGAAGGGGAGCTTGGGCAACCGCGGGGCGTCTTCGAATTTCATAGGCGGGGAACGGGGGGAGAAGCAGCGGGACGCACCCGTTTTGCTGGTGGATTCACGATTGCTCAAGGCTAAATCCGCCTCCATCTTGCCCATGGTCCTCGCGGAGACCGCGGGCCGGCGGGAGATCGGCAAATTGGGGCTTGTGGCGGGTGATGGGATGGTTACGGTGCGGGTCGCTCGCGGCCATGCATTTTCCCAACTTCCTGCGGATCGAGCACGACGAGCCCGGTTCGTCCCGACACTACGTGGTGCATACGCGGCAACCGAATTTCCTGATGGAGCTCGCCCCGGATTCGGGGGCTCCGGACCGGGTTGGCAACGGGGTCTTGAAACGGATCTGCGTTCCGAACTCCTGGGCCGGTGACTACCAGAAATACTTCCGGCTCATGAGCGGCGCCCAGAAGTTCTTCGTCGCGTCGTTCGGTCCGCCGGCACCCAAGGGGTTCACGCGACGCCTGGGATACTGACGTCACTTTAATCGGGCGGGGCAGCAGTGACCGGTGCGGCGCACGACGATTCTGATTCTCCCTCAGCCATCCTTTGTCGCCGAGGATACGGAGGACAGATCGCGCGCAAGCGCGCTTCCTACAGATGCATCGTGCGGGCTACAGCAGCCGGCGCCACGCGAGCACGCAGAGTGACAGCAGCATGCCGATGCGGATGGACCCCTCAAAAGTCAGAATCACGAGCAGCCATTTCAGTCCGCAACCGCGCCGGATCGCGAAGCCGAGCCCGGAGACGCCAATGAGGATCAGCACCTGCAACTGCCCCCACGGCTGGAACAGCATTAGCAGCATCCACCCCCAGTAAGCCATCAGCGTCAGGCTCCAGACCGCGGCGGTAACCTCGCCGAGGCCGAGCTCGCGCGGATCCGTGCCCCGCGCGATCTGCTTAAGCCCGACATAACGCTCTGCGATGACGAGCTGCCAGAGCTCAAATGCGAAGAACATGGGAGCGAAGGCGAAAAGCAGGGTCACGGCACCGGACAGTCTCGCGCAGAGCCGGGGTGCTGCCAAGGCCGGAGCGCAAGCGCCTCTCCGAGTTGCCGGTCGCCCGAGGTGGCATGGGCCTCCGGCATTGGTTTTCCATTCCCCAAAGCCCACGGCTCGGGAGAGCCGTGCCACTTTTGATCAGAATCACAATCTACCATCAATCGGGAGATGTGTCCCCGGCGCCCAACGCCCTCACTTTCCTGCTGCAAGCGGCAGTCGTCCTGGCACCATGTGGCGCATGACTTACCGTGAGGCGAAGCCGGCTGATTATCCGTTGCTGGGCTCACTGAATCACCAGCTCATCCGGGACGAAGGGCATCGCAACCCGATGAACGTGGTGGAGTTGACGGCGCGCATGCGGCGCTGGATCGGCAGCGGCGATTACACAGCGAAGCTATTCGAAGAAGACGGCGAGCTGGTGGCTTACGCGCTTTACCGTGAGTTCACCGAGGAGATCTACCTGCGGCACCTGTTCGTGGTGCGCAGCCGGCGGCGGCAGGCGGTGGGTCGCCGCGTGATGCAGCTGCTCCGCGAGGAGATCTGGCCGCGCGGCCGGCGGCTGACGGTCGAGGTGTTGTGCGCAAATGCCGCGGGCGTCGCCTTCTGGAAGGCGATGGGTTACCAGGAGTATTCCGTGTGTCTCGAGATCATGCCGGAAAAACAGTCGTGACCGGCGCCATGCATTAACATGGATTCAGGAGTTCGTCACAGAGCACACAGAGAGATGGAATAGAGAAATCGGAATGCAGACCTTCACCCGCCGGGTGAGGTAATCAGAAAAAGACGGCGCATTCCCGACAATCTCTCCGTGCCCGCTGTGACTTGCCTCAACTGCGGACTCTAAGGTTGATTCTGGCCGGCGCCGATTATCCGTTCCAGCTCGCGGTGGTCCACCTTGCCCGTGCCGAGCTTGGGGATGGCGCGCACGAAGCGCAGCTCGCGCGGCAGCCCCAGGTTGGGCAGGCCCTTGGCACGAAGCACCGCGCGAATTTCGTCGAGTTTCAGGCGGGGTTCGTTGCTGATCGCGACGAGTTTCTCACCCTTGTCGGCGTCGGGATGGGCGATAACCGCGACCTGGCAGCGCAGCCCGTAATGCGGAAACGCGCCGGCCAGGGCATCCTCGACCGCGCCCAGACTAACCATCTCGCCGCTGATCTTCGCGAAGCGTTTCAGCCGTCCCTGGATGTGGACAAACCGCTCTTCATCCACTGTGGCGATGTCTCCCGTGTCGTACCAGCCCCCGAGGGCTTGGAAGCGGGCGTTGGCCTCGGCATTGAGGTAGCCCTTCATCACGTTCGGCCCGCGCACCAGCAGCCTTCCGCCCTCGGTCACGCCCGGGACCGCGTCGAGCCGGAACTCGATGCCCGGCAAGAGCCGGCCGGCCGCGCCGTGCTTCGGACGCAGCGGCGTGTTGGCGGCAATGACGGGACTGCACTCGGTCGCACCATAACCCTCGAGGACCCGCACGCCGAACTGCCGCGCCCAGGCCGTCGCTGTGGCCTCCTGCACCTTTTCCGCGCCGGCGAAAAGGTAGCGCAGGGTGTGGAAATCGTAGGGATGCGCGCGGCGGGCGTAGAGGTTGAGAAACGTGTTGGTCGCGAGCAGCAGGGTACTGTCCTGCAGGTAGACCAGCATCGGGATGACACGGTAGTGCAGGGGCGAGGGGTACAGGAACGTACCAAAGCCGCGCACGAGCGGCAGGAGCAGACCAGCGGTCAAGCCGAAGCTGTGGAAGAGGGGCAGGGCATTGAACATGCGGTCGTCATCCTGCAGATCGCAAACCGCGAGCATTTGCCGGACATTCGCAAGCAGATTGGCATGGGTCAGCTCGACTCCCTTGGGCGTGCCCTCGGAGCCGCTCGTAAAAAGCACGACGGCGGTGGCCTGCGGGTCGCGGCCGGGCGGCCTCGGCAGCCGCATCAACCCGCCGAACACCGCCAGCTTGCGCGCCCTGCCGATGGTCCGGCGGACGTCTTCGAGGTAGATCAACCGAAGGCCGGCGGCAGTGAGCGGCTCCAGCTTCAACCGGGCCTTGTCCACGAATGCGCGCGAGGTGATGACATACTGCAGTCCGGCCAGTTGAGCGCACGCCAGCATCGTCGCGGGTCCTGAGGTGAAGTTGAGCAGGGCCGGCACCTTGCCCAGAGACCACAGGCTGAGCAGTGTCACCGGGGCGGCGGTGACATTCGGCAGGAGAACGCCGACGCGGGTCGTCTGCGCTGGAAGGAGCTTCCGCCATTGGTTCGCCAGCAGTGCGGCGGCCTGGAGGAACCGCCGGCCGGTGAGGATTCCCGTGAGATCCCCGAGCGCACGGTGACTGGGCCGCCGCCGCACGGTTTCGACAATGGCGGCGGGCACGGTGGACGGGCCGAACAACATTTCCGTCTCGAACTGCTGCTCCAGCATCCGGTCGCGCAGCCAGTCGCTGAGCCGATTCCGCGCCTCCGCCGTCGGGAGGTGCGGGAGTTTCGGTGGGGTCAGCACTGCGCCGAAATGGACCGTGACACGCGAGAACAGCTGCTTCCGGTCCGGGTTGCGCGAGAACGGCAGCCGGTGGGTGCCGCGCAGATAGGCGGTGATGACGCGGGTATCGGAGCGGTGAAGCAGAAAGCCGGCGCCGTCGAAGAGCTTCATCAGCGAACCGGTCTGCGACATGCGGCCCTCGGGAAACAGCACCAGCCGCCCACCGGTCTGCAGGTACCCCGCCAGGTGCTTGGCCGCGTACGGCGAGAGCGGATCGATGGGGTAGGTGCGACGGTTGATCATGATCCAGCGATGCAGAAATGAGAACTGGGCGGTCGTGGACGAGGCCACGAAACGCCAGTCCGATTCCAGGCACACGCCGAGGAAGATCCAGTCGAACCACGAAAGGTGATTGGGGAGCAGCAACACCGGGCCGGGCGTCTGCAACACGGCCTCGTTGAATGCCTTGAAACGGAAGAGCAGGCGGAGCAGGAGGCGGGCGAATCTCAGCATGGTCGGGTTGGTTACTTCGGCGCTAAATATATCCGCTCCCGGTGCGAGCCGTTAATCGAAAAATCTGATGCCGGTCATTGCGTGGGCCGATGGGTTCGCGACCTCTTCAGCTGGTGAAACGGCGGGGTTCGGCGACCCCGCCCTACAACACTGCGCCGGAAATCTCACAGAACTACGCGCGAAAACGGGCGGCAGCCTACCGATACGGACTCATGCATTAGAACCATGGTCGTCCTCAGAGGAACACAAACCGCTCGATGAATGAGGTAGGAAGCCCGCTTGCGGGCGATTTCCGCTTTGCCATCGCGCTTCCTACAGATGCATGGTTCCGACCTACGCCGCGCTGGATCCTGCAGCGGTTTTCGCCGGATCCGCCGGTGGAATCCCTGGCAGCGCCATTGGCGCCAGCTCCATGTCGCGCTGCAGGTGGCGGGAGCCGAGCAACCAGAGGGCGCCGGCGACCAGGAACATCACGCCCACCACCAGAAAGCCGACCGTCAGGCTGTATTTGTCGCTCAGCACACCGATTACCACCGGCGAGAGCACGTCGCCGAGCGTGTGAATGACAAAGATGTTGAGCGCGAACCCGGCGGCGCGCATCGAGGGATGGGTAACATTGGCCAAAATCGTGTTGGTTGGACCGGTGTTGAAAAAGAGGCAGAAGCAGGCGAGGAAAATCAGCCCCCAGCCCAGCGGAAAGGGCGCCTTCAGCACAGCAAGGAAGAGCGGGAAGCCCACGAGCATCGCTGTGCCGGAAACGAGAAAATAGGAACCGGGAAACCGCTGACGCAGCTTATCACCCGCCAGACCGCCGAGAAATGTCCCGGCCAGCCCCGAAACGACGACGATGGCGCCGAACGTGGTGATCGGAGATCCGCCGGTGCCCGGGCGTTGCTGCAGGTAGAACGGCATCCAGAAGGCGATGCCACCGATGGCGAAGGTCATCGCGGCCATACCGAGCGTGCAAAACACATAGGAGGGAGTGCGCAGCAGCACCAGATAGTCACGCCAACGGACGGCAACCGGCGCGGCGGCATGAACCAGATCCGCCTGACCGCGCGGCGGTTCGCGCAGGAAGAAGCACCGGGCGCCCAGGAGGAGGCCTGGCACCACCACGAGGTAGAACGCCCACCGCCAGCTTTCGGGACTAGTGCCGAGGACCGCCGCCCCCCAGGGACCGATGCCGGATTTCGCCACCTTCTCGCCCAGCACGTAGCCCAGGGCGGTGCCCACGGGGATCGCCATGTAAAACCACGCCAGAACCTGCCCGCGGACCTTCACCGGATAGAAATCGGAAATAATCGAGGGCGCGACCGGTCCGTACGCGGCCTCGCCGATGCCGACGAAGCAGCGGGTCAGCAGGAGCATCAAGAAGGTCGCGGCCAGGCCGGAGGCGCCGCTCGCCAGACTCCAGAGCACCACACCTATTCCCACCAGCATCCACCGTGACCATCTCTCGGCCAGCCGGCCGAAAACCGGTGCCCCGATCATGTAGATGACCATGAAGGCGGTGCCGAGGATTCCGATCAGCGCATTCTCCGGCTTGAAGCCGAGGTGCCTTTGGGACCATTGCAGCACCGCCGTGAGCGTCTCGCCGCCGTCCATCACGACCCCGTTTGCGCCGAAAAAGGATTCCTTGATCCAAGGCACAACCGCAGCGAGCACGTAGCGGTCGATATAATTGAACAGGTTAATGAGCAGCAGCAACACGAGGGCGCTGCGGGCGCCGGGATAGGGCTGATCACGGCCAAGGGGCGGGTTGGCCGGACGCAAGGCGGCGGATGTCATGGGGATGACTGGCGGGGCGAAGGCTTGGATGGTGGCCGCGGCAAGAGAGACTGAAAAGGCAAAACGCGGCGGCAGGCAAGGGGCGGTTCTTCAGAAAACCGGTTCATGGCGGAAAAGGTCCTGCAGGCGGTTCAAGGCTGGCGGGGGCTTTCGGTGGGGGTGGCGAGCGCCGGCGCTGACGGAAGCGCCCCAGAGCTCGCTGTAAGCCGAGGCCACGGCCATCCCGGCGCCGACAACGGTGCCCGCCCCGAGGACAACATAGGTCCCGGTCTGCCGCGCGCCATTGGTCTCCCACCACTTCTTGCTCAGCCGTTCGAGCGCCCAGGGATCGACCCCGGGATTGATCGGAGCGCCTTGTTGATCGTGCAAGACGACGGAATCGATCGTAAGTGGTGCCGGACCCCGGTTCGTTGCACTCACGACATACTCGTCCCGAAAGGCTTCGCGCTTCCACGAGCGGGGTCCTTGATACACGACGACCTGGTGCACGGCCGCCCCGACCGGTGGTTGCGCCGCCTCCAAATGAAGCGCCACCGGCGCGGGCGTATTCTTGGGCGCGAGCTTGTAGCCGCGGGTGACGCATCCGCTCAGAGCAAGCGCGGCTGCGCCAAGAGCGGCGGCGTTGGCATGCGAATGCAGAGAGGTGCGGCTCAGCAGAATGCTCATGGTCGGATGGGGATCAACGGGGCCGAGTCTACCTGATCCGCGAGCGCACCGGTTAATTGATAAATCTAATGCCGGTCATTGCGCGGGCCAATGACACCCGGCTTGGCGGCGGGCCGCGCTTTTCACCCCGACTCCCGTGAGGAACAATCCGAACCAGACCCCGCCGGCTTGGTTGGAGTGCTGGGTCGGCCCAGCCCATGAACGGGAGGCTCACATCGTGTTAAGGTGAATGCCGCCGCTCGCGAGGAACAACAGAAAGGCCACTCCGACCACAATTACGATGCCCCCGACGCCAGCCAGGGCGGTGCGAGCCGGATCCACTTTCGCCACCTGCAAGCTCGCCATGTCTTGAAACTTCACCCGGACCTCCTGCGCAGAGGAGGAAGTCTTGCCGACCAGCGTGTCTGATTCGATGACGGTGATCGTGAAAGCGTATTTCTCGCCGGTCCTGGTCTGCACCTCGACCTTGTCGCCGACTTTCACGACGACCGCCTCTGCCGACTGACCCGGTGCCGGCACCGGCACGCTTTTCATGGTGACGCAGCCGGAGAACAGGACGCTCATTCCGAGCAGCAGCGCAATGATGGAGCGGAAGCCGGGAATCGGGGAGAAGTTGGCGAATGAAGTTAGCGTTTTCATCCTGGGGTTTCCTTCAGTTCTCGGCCTTTGATCTTGCCGGGCAGGTTTGGGCGGACGGGTAAACGCGGAATGTCGGGCTTCCCGGGCGCAGGATCCGTGGCGATGAGCAGGGAGAGCAGTGCGAGGACGATGATGCATTCATTCATGGCTGAGCGGAGGTTCGACTCCATTCATCCATGCGAAAATACGCTCCCAAAGGGATCATTGTTATGACACGGCGATAGTCCGGGGATGCCGGATACACTGCCGGCCGTTGAATCAAGGTGATGCAACGGTCGAAATTGACGGAGCGTCCGGAGGACTCTTGGCATGAGGTTTAACGTGCAGTTTTGCCAGCGGCGGCAGCGCGAGCGTCACTTCGCCGGCGCCACCGGCTGACCGATAACGCACGACGAGCTGCCGGGGGGCCGGCGTGACGGGAAAATACCAACTGCCCTGCAGCACCTGGCCGGGGGCGACCGGCACCGGCAACGCCAGGCGTCGTTGGTTGAAGTCGGCCTCAACCTGCTTCCGACCCTTGGCGTTGAATTCGGCCGCTTTGACGGCGTAGAGGGGCGCAAGCACCGCGGCGGCTACCCCGTACGATCCCCAAGTCAGTAGACAGGGCGCGTACAGTCCAACCGCCACCAGGGGCGGACCCACGGCGCCAACGGCCACTGCGCCAAAGCCGATCCGGCCAGCGCTGGTCACTCCGTGACTGTCGGTTTGCTCGAACCATGGCTTGCGGCGGTTGGCGAGCCCCCAGGGGTTGTCGCCGGGAACAACGGACTTCCCCTGGCCGTCGATCAACTCAGCAGCCTCGACGGTGACCGGCACGGTGCCGTGGACGGTGATGGTGGTGACGTATTCGTCCCAGTAGGAGTTGCGCCCCATCGGGCCCGCTTCCTGCAGGATGACCACGGTCTGAAGGGTCAGCTCGAGCGCGGGCGCGGCGCCAGTCGGGTTGGGCGTAGCCGCGGCGGACAGATGGACCGCGACCTCGGCCGGGTTGGCGGGCGGACTGGTGCGTTGACGGGGAGAAGCGCAGCCGCAGCAGAGCAGGACCAACGAGAAACAGACCGTGCCGATCGGAACGGTGACACGCGGACGGCGCCGCGCCTCTCCGAGCGCTTTGACCATGAAGCACAATCCAGCGATGACATCAGGTACGGCATTCACGGCTCGGACCGCGTTCCTTAGAATATTGGGGCGGTTAGGACGAATCGCTGGGCGTGCCGTTGTGAGGGATCATGAACATCGACCGGTCGAACGCAGCCCGGTTGCGCGAGGTGGATCACTCCAGCCACCGCGCAACCGAGACTGCAGATCTAGTCCCGGTTATATCCGGGCTCTTTATTACAGGAGGCGAGCGGCGCCTACTTGATACGCAACTCGGCCGCGAGCGCCGCGTGATCGGACGACCACAGCGGTGGCTCCGTCCGGCCCAGGGAAATGTCGATCGGCTCGGCCTTCAGCGGGACGAAGCCGAATCCCCGGAAGAACACGAAGTCAATGCGCCGGTCGAACGCCACGCTCGGGTCAGCCAGAAACTCGTCATGGCCCCAGGTTAAGCCCCCGGCCGGATGGAACGGATGCAGGAGCGCCCAGGTGTCCCAGAAGCCCGCGGCGAGGAACTTGGGGTAGGCAGTGGGCTGGCCCTTCGGGCGGTCGCGGTGCAGGGGATCGGAGTTGAAATCCCCGACCAGCACAACGGGCAGGCAGGTCTTCGCCGGGCCGGCGAGGAGTTCTTTCGCCTGCGCCACCTGGATATCCGGCCAGGTTTCCTCCTCCAGGTGCGTGCAGAGGTAGCGGAAATTCTCACCATGGAAGCAAACATCCACCGAGCACCAGCCCCGCGTCACCGGAAAACCCTGGAAGCTCACGTTGACGAAATTGCCGCTTTGGGGATGCGACACGCGCAACTGACCGGGAGGCAGATCGGTTCGGACCAGGATCGCCTCGCGATCGGTCTGACGCACGTCGTCGACACCGGTCGGCACCCCGTCAGGTCCGAGAATATACATCGGCATCTCGACATCCCACTCCTGGGAAGTAGAAACGACTGCGTAATGCGCCCCGCGCGCCTTGAGGGAATCCACGAGGATCTGCAGATAATCATACACGACCTCAGTTGCGGGCGTCGTGCCGCTCAGGGCGATGTTACCGTGCACCCGGAGCAGCGTCGCCTCTTCCACGGCCACCATATCCGGCTGGCGGGCGGCGATGCGGTCCGCTAGGGCCTGGAGGCGAAGAGGCGGTTGCGAGGCCAGGAGCTCGTAGTAGGTACCCGTCACGGCCGCGAGCAGTTCATCGACGTAGTTTGGATCAGCTGGATTCAAATTCGTGATGGTTTCCGTACCTGTGCCGATGTACAGGTTGGCGGTCATCGTCTTGAAGTCGCGCTTGCCATCGGCACACTTTTCACCCGCCCGGGCCGGCAGGGCCGACGCCAGCAGGGTGGTCAACAGGAGGAGGCACGCGAGGGGAGCAAACGCCCCGGCGCTTGCGCGGAATATCCAAGGCCATGCCGAAGGGCGCATGGTTTCGTATATTTTCAAGGTACTCATGATAGGATGTCCTTTTGTGGCGGGGATTCGTGCCACCGCGCCGGTCCGTCACCAGCCGGCGTTGGCGGAGATGCGTCCGCTTGATCGATCAAGCGGATGTTTCAGGAAAAGCGGTGCATGGACGGATTTCGTTCTGATAAGGCGCCTCGGCTCGAGGCCTGCGGGGTGGGGTCAGTACGCGCCGAGTCTATCCAATGTCGGGACGAATTCCCTAATTGATAAATTCAATGGGATCTATTGCGCGGGCCAATGGTCGGCCGCCGGATCACGCGCGGCCTCCCGGCAACAGGCAGGGCAGTTTGGATGTGTCCCCGCGCGGCTGGGCCGCAGTCGAATGTGGAGGGCCCGGCGGCGTCCGGGCCAGAGAATCGGACATTGCCGGCGACGGCGCACCGCCCTCCAGCAAAGTCGACGCGCGCCGCGACGAAGCGCAAACGGCGGCGGCAACGAACCTCGTCACCGGACGTGGTGGAACAACCCCGGCAGCCAGGTCGTCAGCCACGGCACATAGGTGATCAGGAGCACGCCGATCACCATGACGGCGAGCATGGGCAGCGCCGCGCGGGTGACCTGGCTCATCGGTTTGTTGAACCGGTACGAGGCGAGCAGGAGGTTCAGCCCGACCGGCGGGGCCAGGAAGCCGAGCTCCATGTTGGCCAGGAAGATGATCCCGAGATGGATGGGATTGATCCCGAAGGCGATCCCCAGCGGCACCAGCAGCGGGACCACCACCACGATCGCCGCATAGATCTCCACGAGTCCGCCAATCACGAGCAGCACGACGTTGAGCCCGAGGAGGAAAACCCATTTCGAGTGGATCGTGGCCGTGGCCCATGCGACCGCCTGGTCGGGGATCTGCGCATCAACAAGGTAGTAGGTGAAACCGAGGGCCACCCCCAGGATTAGCAGCACGCCGCCGACGAGCAACCCGCATTCGGTCATGACCCGCGGCACATCGCGGAATAGGTGGAGGTCGCGGTGAATCACGACGTTGATAAGGAAGGTATAGAGCGCCGTGATCGCCGCCGCCTCGACCGGGGTAGCGTATCCGCTGAACAACGCTGTCAACGCCACCACCGGCACCAGCAGCTCCCACTTGGCCGCCCAGGCCGCGGCCCGGGCCTCGCGGGCATTGAACGGCTGCCGCCCCGCCTCGCCGCGGCGCGGACCCTCGCGAATGCCCCACCAACACGTCATGCCGACCAGCAGCACGCCGGGCAGGAACCCCCCTTGAAACATCTCCTCGATGCTCACACTCACCTGTCCGCCGGTGCTGGCGATGATGGCGTAGAGAATCGGCGGCAGGCAGGGTGGGAAGAGCATGCCGAGCGAACCGGCACCGGTCAGCAGGCCGAGCGAGGAGCGCTCCGAGTAGCGGGCCGCGAGCAGGACCGGCATCAAAACGCCCCCAAGCGCGAGGATCGTGGCGCCCGATGCGCCCGTGAACGAGGTGAAGAAAGCGCAGACCAGCGTCGTGACGATCGCCGGGCCGCCGCGCAGGCCGCCGAACAGCGCCTGGAACACCCGCACGAGGCGCTTGGCCGCCGCGCCTTCGGCGAGAAAATATCCGGCCAGCGTGAACAGCGGGATGCTCGGCAGGGTCGGGTTCACCGTGAGTTGGTAATGCTTCAGCGGCACCGGCGAGACCGGCTCGCCCCCAGTCCAAAGGAGGATGAGTGCCGCGCCGCCCAGCGCCGTGAAGACCGGGGCGCCCATCGCGACGGCGATCAGCAGCACGATCATTGCCGGCCAGCGCAGGTCCTGCGGGTCGACCGGCGCCCATTGGATCACGGCAATAAAGGCGACGGCCAGCGCCAGCGTGGCCACCCGCCAGCGCCAGCAGGCGGAGGCGTTCAGGATGAGCCGGACGGCCACCAGGCCGAAACCGATCACCAGCAGCAGCTGCACAACCCAGGCGGGCAGGCCGAGGCCCAGAAAATGAAAGAGGATCTTGCCGAGTGATTTCTGCGAGACCACGAATTGCCAGCTGGCCGCACATAGCAGGGCGCTCACCGCCGCGGCGAACCCATAGCCGATCACATGGGAGAGCGTGAGCAGGCTGCCCTTGAACCACTGGGCCGCCGCGGAGAGCGCGAGCAGGCGGTTTTCGCGCGCGGCCACGGCGCCGCCCAGCATGCCGACGGCGAGCACGAGATGCTGCACAATCGTCGCCGAGGCCGAAATGCCCGTGCGGAAGAAAAAGCGGAGGACGACCTCGGTGACCGGCAGGATGGTCATCAACGCCAGGGCTGCGACTACCAGGAGGTTCTCGCCACGTCGCAGGCTCCGGAGCCAGCCGGGCAGGTTGGGCGGCTCGGTCAGAGCGATCCCGGGCCCCTGGGCAGCTGGAGGATTCATGGGTCGGGACCGGCTCCGCCTATTTCTTCTGCGCCGCGCGGTACGCGGCGAGCGCCCGCATGGTTTCGTCGAAAATGTCCGCCGGGACGAGCTCGCCGCGAATTTTTGGATACACCGCCTCCGCGAGCGCCCGCCATTCCGCCTCGATCTCGGGCGTGACCGGGGTGACCTTCAGTCCGCGCTTGACCATCGCGGCCACCGACTCGTCCATTTCGCGGCGGCTGATGGCCTTGATCTCGCGGCCGGCGGTCTCGGCGGACTTGAGCAGCGCCGCGCGGGTGTCGCTGGGAAGCTTGTTCCACGTTTCGGCGCGCACCACGAGCGCTCCGACGAGCGGCGCCCAGTTGAGTTCAAGCATGTAGGGGGCGCGTGAATCCATCTGGCTGGCCATGGCAAAGAACGGAATCGTCGGCACGGCGTCGATCAACTTGGTCTGCAAACCCGGGACGATGTCGACCGTTTCGAGCGGCACCGAGTCAAAGCCTACGGAGTTGTAGAGACCCACCTGCTCCGGGCTGCCCGACCAGGTGAAAAGCTTGAGCTTCCGCAGGTCGGCGGGATGGGTGACGGGTTGATTGGAGAAGAACCGGACCCAGCCGGCGTCGGTCCAGAAGAGGACCACGAAGCCCTTGGCAGCCATCCGTTGCTCGAGAAAGGGGCGGAGCTTTTCGCCCACGTAGTCGACCTCGTCAAGGTTGCGGAAGCCCATCGGGATATATTGGAGGCCGGTGACCGCGGGTTCGATCTCGGAGACGCCGACGACGGTGAGCAGCGCGGCCTGGAGGGAATTCACTTTCATCAGGCCCACCATCTCCGCTTCGCCGCCGAGCTTGCCGCCGGCGAAGATATTGAGATCCACCGCGCCGGCCGAATCCTTGCGCCAAGCCTCGCCCATCATCATGAGCGCCTTGTAGGCGGACGTGCCGACGGGCACAAGGGTGCCGAGTTTGAGCTTGGGCGCAGCCTGCGCGCCAGTGGCCAGGAGGGCGGCCAGCAGGACCGGGGCGGCCAGCCGGCGACGAAGTTTCGGGGAAAACGGGAACATAAAGGGAGTCAGTTGCCGGCCGGCTTTGCCGGGCTGAGGAAGAGGTCGTCCTTTTTTGACAGCAGCCAGCGTGCCCGCCGCTGCATGACGAGGTTGGCGAGGCGGAATTCCGGCGCTGCATCCGGATCCACCGCGAGGGCCCGGTTTAGCAGCTGCTCGAATTGCGCGGCATCCTGCTTCTCGACGCAGACTGCCTCGGCCAGCGCGACGAACGGTCCGGCCTGCCGGCCGCCCGACAGTTCCAGCGCCCGGTCGAAATGGCGCCGCGCGCGCTCGGCCGGGTCGCCCTTGATCCCCGAGCGGCTCATTTCGTAGGTGATGAGGAAGGTGTGGATGGAACCATGGTCCCAGCTTTCGTTGAGCTCCAGAGCGCGGTCGATCAGCGTCTCCACCTGGGGAATCTCCGCGATGAGCGCCGGATCGTCCTTACCCAGGGAAATGGCCGCGCCCCAGGAGGCCGCCGCCCAGTACGCCATGGGCACGTCGGGTTTTTGCAGCAGCCGTCCCGCCGCCCGGGGCGTCGTCCGCAGCTCGCCGCTGAAACCCGGATGCGCCGCGTCCAGGCCGCGCAGGGCGTAATCGCGTGCGCGCAAGTAGAGCCGGCGCGCCCGGATTCGCATGGCCTGCGCCGCCTCCACGTTCTGTCCCTCCAGTTCATCGGCGTCCTGCTGGACGAACGCGTAGGCGTATTGCGTGAACCCGCTGGAGGTGGCGAAGAGCAAGCCGCGGTGGCGTGGGCTCTCCGCCAGCAGGCTCTCCATCAGCTTCAGGCTGAACGGGACCGCATCCTTGACGAGCTGGGGATCGTTGTCGGAGGCAAACACGCCGCCCCCGCCGGCCAGCGCATCTCCGACTTTGTTGGCCACCATCTGGTTGATTGAACAGCCGGTGGCCAGCCCGGCCAGGAGCCCAGCCAGCAGCACTTTGACGGCCGGGGCGGCGGGGCGGCCGCGCAGCCAGAGCCGTGCAGTCTGGCCTGAATGCTTCGAAGGCAGACGCGGTCCAACTGCATGAATTCGGCTCAGCGGCACCAGGCAATATTCTTCGGGCTGCATAGGATCAGCGGCGGGAATCGGGAAGGGATTCTGGTAGAAAGATGCGAGATTGGGATATTAAAAGGACCATGCCGTCACCGGGCGAGAAAAACGAGGACGCAGTGGAATGGAGAAATCAAGGGCTTGGGCGCAAGAAGGAGCGGAGGGAGACGCAGCCTGGCGCGGCACCGATCGTAGTCGATTCCATGGAGAATCCGTTAATTGATAAACTTGATGCCGGTTATCACCGGGGCCAATGGCGACCGCCGGATGGACATTGCGTCCAGGTCGGCGCCCGGTACGCTGCCACACATGATGAATATTCATCATCTGGAGCTGTTTTATTATGTCGCGAAAAACGGAGGCATCAGCCGCGCCGTGCGCCATATTCCCTACGGCATCCAGCAACCCGCTGTTAGCAGTCAAATCTTGCTGCTTGAGGAGGACCTCGGCACAAAGCTGTTTGAGCGCAGTCCGTTCCGGCTCACCGCCGAAGGGGAGGAGCTGTTCGCTTATGTCCAGCCGTTCTTCGAAAACCTCGAGGCGCTCGGAACAAAGCTTCGCAAGACCTCAACACCCCAGATCCGGATCGGCGCGCCCGAACTGGTGCTGCGCGAGTACCTGCCGGCCGTCATGCAGTTGCTGGGCCGGAAGCATCCGGGCGTCCGGCTGAGCCTCCAGTCCGGCTTCACACCCCAGCTGGAGGCGTGGCTGCAGGACCGACAGATTGATCTCGCCATCACCCCGCTCGACGGCCGCCCGCCGGCCCGGCTGCGTTGTCTGCGGCTGATGCGCGTCCCGCTCGTGCTGCTTGTGCACAAGAAATCCCGGTACCGTTCGGCGGAAGAGTTGTGGGGGCAAAGCCGGATCGAAGAGTCGTTGATCACCCTGCCGGCGATCGAGAACATCAGCCGGCTGTTCAAGAAGGGCCTGCAGCGCCGGCGGATCGATTGGACGCCGGCCATCGAGGCCAGTTCCCTCGACATCGTCACCCAATATGTCGCCAACGGTTATGGCGTCGGCGTCAACGTGAACCTGCCCGGCGTGTCCCGCCACCCCCAGGTGCGCATCCTGCCACTGGAGGGGTTCGAACCGATCGAGATGGCCGCCTTGTGGCACGGGCAGCCGACGCCCCTGATCCGGGCGGTGCTGGAGGAGGGCCAGCGGTACATCCGCCAGGCCTGGCCCCAGTGGCAGTGTGACGACACGCTCGAGTAGCGGACGGCGAGGCGTGTTATTTGCCGGCGGGCACCGGTGCCCTGACGTGGAGTCCATGCACGGAATCCAACGGAAGCATGAGTTCCCCGCCGGATGTGCCGCTCAACCAGTGCAGGGTAAGTGCGCGGGGATTGGGGATCATCGGGAAGAAAAGGCTGCCGACGCGCGCCCCCCCGGGTGCGATGGTCAGCGGCAGCGCGAGGCGACGCTGCCCGAACTCGCTCGCGAAATAGACCTTGTTGAGGCTGACGATTTTCCTGACGTAAAAAGCCGGTACCGGGACTACAGCCGCTGCGACTGCCAAGGCAATGCCATCGCCCAAAGCGCCACCGGTGGCAGCAACGAGGCGAACCCCGCCGCCCACGGTGACCGCAGCCGGTCCGGCATCGCGCGCGAAGGCCAGGTCGGTGGCGAGGTATTTCTGCTCGAGAGTTGTGCTGCGCTTTTCCAAGGTCTGCATCTCGACGCCGGCGGCGTGGCTGGTGCCGGCAGAATCAGTCAGCGTCGCGGAGGCGATGGTCAGGGGCTGGCCGCCCTGGTTGGAGATGGTGACGACATATTCATCCCAAAGAGCTTCCCGCTTCCACGAGCCCGGACTGTCGTAGGTGATGATCGTGTGCAACACCATAGCCGCCGGAGGTTGCACAGTGGCCAGATTGACCGGCACGAGTGGAGGCGTGTCTCCTTGCGCCGTCTGGTCATTGGTGGAGGCGCCGCTGGACAACAGCGCGCCGGCGCTGAGCAAAAAGGCAACGAGGGTTGTTGTTCTCATGTGCTTTCGTTGGGCTAAAGGTTGAGAGCAGGCGCCTTACTTGCCAGCCGAGGCCGGGGCCTTCAGGTGCAGTCCTTGCAGAAAATCGAGCGGGAGCGTGAGTTCATCTCCAGACGGACCGCTCAACCAGCGCAAGGTGAGCGCGCGGGGACTGGGGGTCATTGGGAAGAAAAGGCTGCCGATGCGCGTCTCGCCGGGTGCGAGCGTCAGCGGCGGAGCCAGGCGCCGGCGGGTGAACTCGGCCGCGATGCCAGCCTTGTTGTCACTGTTGACGGCCCACACACCGAGAAAATAGATCGGCAGCGCGACTCCGACCGCCGCGCTGGCTGCCGCGCCGGCGCCTGCCGCCATCACGCCGCCCGCGGCGGCCACCGCACCACCCCCAACGCCGCCCACAATGACCACGCCCGCCCCGGCATCGCGCAGGAAGGCGACGCCAGCGGCGCGGTATTTCTGCTCCAGCGTCTGACTTTCCTTCTCTAAAGCCCAGAGGTCGGTGCCGGGAGCGTGGCTGGTGCCGGCGAAATCGGTCAGCGCTGCGGACGCGATGGTCAGCGGTCGGTCGCCCTGATTGGAGATGGTGACAACATACTCGTCCCAGAATGCCACCCGTTTCCACGATCCGGGACCCCGGTAGATGATGACCATGTTCAACGCCACCTTGAGCGGCGGTTGCGCCGCAGCAAGATTGAGCAGCCTGGGTGGAGGCGCATTTTCCGGCGCCATCTTGTACTTGGTGGAGACGCAGCCGGATAAAAACACGCTGGCGCCAAGCAGCAGGTGGGCCACCGCCAGAGGCGGCGCAGGATGAGCACGGGGGGTCATGAGGTTCATGGGGCTGGTGCGTGGATGGTGGGTATGGCTACGCGGACGCCGCGGCGAGGAATATCATCGTTGGGCCGAGACTCGCCGGGCGCGGGGTCAGTGGCGGTGAGCAGCGAAAGCAGCGCGAGGATAATGACGCAGGTGACCATGGCGAGATTAGACCGAGGAGTTGACGGTGCTTGAAGCGATCGCGTCGAGAATACCCGACTTTGGAGAAAGCCCGTGAATTGATAAATTCCTCGGAAGCCATTGAGCCAGCCAATGGCCCGTGTTCTTGGAGACGGGCCACGGTTCAACTGAAAAGGGGGCCGCTGGTGGGCTCACGGAAGGGCGTTGCCATCGGAAAACCGCGCCGTTAATCCTGTCCAACCCCTGTGAACATCCATCATCTGGAGCTGTTCTATTATGTGGCCCGGAGCGGCGGGATCAGCCGCGCGGTCCAGCGCATGCCGTATGGCATCCAGCAGCCGGCCCTCAGCAGCCAGATCCTGCTGCTCGAGGAGGACCTCGGCACCAGGCTGTTTGAGCGCAGCCCGTTCCGGCTGACACCTGCAGGCGAAGAGCTCTACGCATTTGTCCGTCCTTTTTTCGAAAATCTCGCTCCGGTGGGTGCGCGCCTGCGCAAACAATACAAACCGTCCGTCCCTTCCATCCGGATCGGGGCCTCGGAGTTTGTGCTGCGCGATCACCTGCCGGCCGTGATCGAGCGTTTGCGCGCCCAGCACCCTCAGATCCGCCTCTCACTGCGTTCCGGTTACGATCCGGAGCTGCTGGCGTGGGTGCTGGACCGACAGATCGACCTGGCCGTGACCGCCATGGAATCCCGCCCCCAGCCGGTGATCCGCTGCCTGCGGTTGATGCGCCTGCCCCTCGTCCTGCTGGTGCCGCGAAAATCCAAACTCAAGTCCGCCGCCGAGCTCTGGGCCCAGAAGCCCATGAAGCAGCCCCTGATTACCATGCCGTCCTTCGAGCCCATCACGCGGCTTTTTCAAAAGGGTCTGCAGCGCCTCAAGGTCGACTGGCCGACGGCGATCGAGGCCAGCTCGATGGACATGATCACCTGGTACGTCGCGAACGGCGACGGGATCGGCTTGAGCGTGCAGTTCGCGCTCGCGGCAAAACCCGCCGGCGTTCGCGTGCTGCCGCTGGAAGGCTTTGCTCCGCTCGAGGTGGCGGCGTTCTGGCGCGGCGCCCCCACGCCGCTGATCCGAGCGATCATCGAGGAGGGGCAGCGCTACGTGCGCGAGAACTGGCCCGAATGGCAGTGCGACGATACACTCAAGTAGCGGCCGGCCGGCCGCTGCAGTCGGAGCAATCGGCTCCGGACCGGGCTGCAAGTCTGCCGGGGATTGCTGGTTACCACGGAGACACGGAGGGATCCATGCAATCGGACCACGATCTCGCTCGCGCTGTTTTCAACCGTTTGATGGACGTTGGAGGAGCCTGCCTGCAGGCGAAATCCCCGGTGGAATCGCGAGTGAACTCGCTCCTACAATTGCATTACTCCGTCGCAGAATGGATCGATCTGAGTGATGCACCGCGTTGTATCAGGATAGTTCGAAATGAACGCCGAGAAGGTTGCCCGTGGAATGGGCCCGCCTGGCAACCAAACCCAAAGAAACCGTGCCGATGACCGATCATCAGAAATCCAACCTTACATGAGGACGCGGAGGCAGCAGAGAGCCCGTTTCGCTACCATTGCGTGAAGAAGCTATCGGGAAAACCGAGATGACTGAGGCCCCGAGCCTGCGCCATGGGCCCCGCTGCCCCACAAAACCGCGCCCCGCCTTCCGCCCCAGCGTTCAATCGGCTGGGTTAGCGCCGGCAGAGCTAGGAAATGGTGAAATGCACGGCCTGACCATTTTGGTGTCTTCCCCAACGAAGTGATTGGATAGCCTCCCGTCAGCAGATGCCGGGGCCGTGGTGAACGGGTCTGATCTGCATGCAGCGAGCATCATTGAACCGAGCCTGCCGAATGGACCGCCCCAGGGACGCGGCCAATCCCCGAATGTTTGACTTCCCTCATCCGGCCAAACACCATCGCACCGTGCAAATGCTGCTTCTGGCAGGTGCCGAACGACGCGTGACCTTCGGCGCAGGAAGGCGATCTTTTTTCAGTCGGCCAACAATCAACTGTCCCATGATTACGCCCCGCGCCTGGACCGCGATCACCGTGCTCGCCGCGGCCTTGGTTCTGCCCCTCCACTCTGCGCACGCGGCCCTGCCCGATTACAAGTTGGGCGATGTGGCCAGGGAAGATATCATCACCCCCGTCCGGTTGCTCGTGGTGAATCCCGACGCCACGGAAGCCTTGAAACAGAAGGTGGCGCTGCAGGTTCCCTTCATCGTCCGCCGGACGCCGCAGAGCGCGGATGAGGCGGAACAGGACTTGCGGCAAAGCATCGCCACGGCCCGGACGAAATTCATGGCCGCGCTGCAGGGGGCCGTGCGCGGCCGCGTCCCCAGCGTGGCGGATTTGGACACGCCGGCAGGCACGAGCGTGATCCAGGCAATGGGCCGCGAGTCCCCCCAAGACCTGCCGATCGACAAGCTGGCGCCCCTCTGGGTCCTCGGAGTGAGCGATCAACCCTTTGTGGAAAGCCTGCTCCGGCCGTTGCGTGAGGTGATGGCCCAGCCCGTCGTGGGCAACAAGACGGAGAGTCAGTTGCCCGCCAATCAGTCCGTGCGCCTGATTTCGGTGAAGAGCGCCAGCGAGCGCCCGACCGCACTGGAACTTGAAGACACCGGGGTGACGGTGTCGGCTGGAAAAGTGATCAGCCTCTGGCGCGCGCGGCGCCTGGTCGAAACCCGTTTTCCGGCCGGCCAGGAGCAGATGGGCAGGTTCGCCGGGTCGTTCGTCCGCGTCAGCGCGTACTCCGACGCGGGCCTGACCGCAATTCTGCGCGACCATCGATTGGAAGGGGTCGCGGCGAACGACACGTACGAAGCGGCGCAAGTCATCGTCCGCAAGGGACAGACGATTGACCGCAAGGCGCTGAACGCCCTGGCGGTGCTGCGCGAAAAGAGCCTCATCGGCACCCTGCAAACCAAACTCGAGCAGGAACAGTCCGTCGCCGGCCAGATCGCAAAACAGACGCTGTGGATCGCCGGGGGTCTGGGAGTCGTGGGCCTCGCGCTCATCCTGATTTTCTGGCGTCTGCGCACCCGTCCTGCCCCCATGCTGCTTCCGGTGCTGGAGAACCCGGCCCTGCCCGGATCGGAACAGAAGGCCTTGCCGGGCGATGCAGGCGAAGACGAGTGGCGCAGCCGGGCCCTGTTGGCCGAGGGGAAGGCTGAGCGGGCCCATGCCGCCATCCGCTCCGGGACTCTCGGCTGGATGCGTGAGAAGATTTTCCAGACTCTGTTCCGCCAGCGGGCGGAATTGCTCTCGGTGCAGCAGAAAGCCGAGGCTGAGATGCACGAATTGGAGCAGCGGCTGGAGCAGTTGCACACCCCCCTGCAGGAGCGCATCAGCGCCTACGAAAAGCGCATCGCGGAACTGGAGAAGGAGCTGGCCGCCAAGGGCGAGGAGAACCGCGAGTTGATCGGGGCCCGGATTAATGTGGCCAAACAGCAGTTGTCCCTGGAACGCGAACGGTTTGCCACTAATTAGGGCGGGTCGTCAGACGCTCGCTTTTTGACAGCTGTCTGAATCATGGAGTTTGAAAACACGGCCTAAACCGGACTCATGCAGTAGAACGTAGGGCCGGACCTTGTGTCCGCGCTGTCTTGCGAGGAAAGAGCCACCGACCAAGGTCGGGCCCGGCCCGTACGATCGGTCGCAAGCACCCAAACTGTTCGGTGAATGATGTCGGGGTAGTGGGTCAGTTTGCCAGGACTGGACCGTGCCGGTAGGTCGGGGTTTATCCCCGACAGCGTGATGTCGATGCGCATTGCGTCGGGCATGAAGTCCGACCTACATAAACTGACCCGCCGCCGATGCAGGCGCCTGCTCGCAGGCGATGTTCGCTCCGTCATCGCGAGCAGGCTCGCTCCGACAACTGCATGAGTCCGGTTTAGGCGTGGCCGGCCGACTTACTTTCCTCGGCTCGCGCCGGCAGGGCATGCTCATAGCATTCCAGCGCTTCGTCGTAGCGCTGCAGCCGGTTGCAGACCCTGCCCTTGGAAAGATAGGCGATGGCCATTCTTGGATCGGCCTTGATGGCGCGATCGTAACACTGGAGGGCCTCATGATCCTGCTTCAACTGCTCCAGCGCCGCACCCTTTTTGACCAGCGCTTCGGGATGGTTTCCGTCGAGCTTCAGAATCTCATCATAGCAGGCCACTGCCTCGGCGGCCCGGTTCCGGTTATATAACGACCAGCCCTTGCCCAGTAACGCGGTGATCAGCGCGGCTTGATCGTTGGCCGCGGTGTCAGCGGCGGCGGCGCGCTGGGGAAAATCAGTTTCGCCCGCCGGCTCAGCTGATGCGGCCGGCAACGGAGGCTCCGCGGTGTGTTCGAGCTCGGAAATGCGCTGCTCCATCCGGCGGATCACCGATAGCATACGCTGGTTGGACAGTGCCACCGCCTCGCCCGAAGGAGCGCCGTTGTCGTCGGGCGAAAACCCCAGCCGGGCCTGGTCCGGCAGCTGCAGGCGCAGGGCCGTGACTTCCGCGATGCGGCTGACCGACCGCCACTGGAACAGCGTCGTGAAGAGCATCGCCAGCAAGCCCACGCCACCGATTGCCGACGCGACATAGAGGACCGTGTGATACGAATGCTGCGCCTCGGCCTGCTGACGCTCGCGTTCCGCCGCCACGCGCGACGCTTCGAGTTGCTGACGCGCGCGCTCGGCGGCCAAATCCGCTTTGATCGCGTCGAGCTTCTCCGTGATGGCCGCGGCCTGGGAGCGGGCCGTCGCCTCGCTCTCGAGGCGGTTGTTCACGATGGCCACCTCTGCCGTGTGCAATTGCTCCCGTAGTTGCAGGTAGGACTTCAGTAACTCGTCGCGGCCGAGGTCCTCAGGGTTGGCGGACTTGGGCGGCGGAACGTCAGCCGCCGGTTGGGCCCGCAACGCGCTGCGCCCGGCGCCGAGAAACAACAGGGCGACACAAAGCGCGCCGAACCGGGAAAGCATAACCATGTTCCGCATGACAAGCTGCTGCCGGAGGTTCAAACCGCACACCGCCGATGTCAAGACGGCTGGCGGCAGCCTCGGGGGATGATTGGCCCCAGAACCGCGACGGCCGCCGCGCAGCGCTCCGGTACGTTCGGTCCGACATCAGTGGCCGAGAGGAACCGCGCGGTGACGGGCTCGGCGCTGAACTCGTCGGCGCCCTTGGCCTTTTTTTCCGGCCGGGCAGTCCCGGGTGGACCCCGCCCTCGAGGCCAACGCGATGGGCTGGTTTCCACTGCGCGCATTTCGAAAGACGCAACCTCCGCGGACTGCTGCCACCCGTGCAGACGTGCAGAGCAGGAGGCCGGCAGCATTGATCGCCCGCTTGTCTTGGCCGGACGTTGGCGAGGGCAACCAGACACTTTTCTGCCGACGCCAAGGCGGACAAGTTTGGGTTGTTGAACAAGGAAGCGTCCAAAGCCTAGCTGAGAATCGGTAGGAATTGGAGGGCACGCGCTGTCGTTGTCCAATCCCCAAACGGCGCTGACGGAGCCGCTCGGCGGGGCGCGCCGCAGGCAGCGCCTTCTGCCGGACACCGCAGCAGGGTCCGCGCAAATGAGTTTTACGCGGCGGGACCGTGATATGAAACCGAGAGTAGATTCCCGTCGGGGTCCTTGAACCAGGCCACTTGGGCTCCCCCCGGAGCGGTCCAGATGGCAAGCTTGTCCTGCTCCAGCCCAGGGTAGCATTCGAAAACGACCCCACGCTCCGACAACGCGGTCACCGTTTCCGGCATCGCCGCCACCTGCCAGCCAAGAATGGTGTACGGCGCGGGCACAAAACCGCCCACCTTGACAACGCGGATCATCGTGCCGCCGCTCTCAAAAACCAGCGCGAACCCGTCGTTCGCAATGAAGCGCAATCCCAGCATGGCCTCATAGAAGGCCCGGGCCCGGCCGAAGTCCGTCGTCGCAACAAAACCAATGATTGGGCGGGAGCCGAGCATGGGCGGGTGGATTCGGCGGAAGGCGGCCGGGGGCTGCTCAGAAGTCCCGCATCTCCGCCCGGACGGCAGCGTCGTCCGCCGGGTCGTCGGGAATGCGCATGCGGTAGAAGCTGCGGTAAACGAAGACCAGCCCGACGATCAGGATGGCGGTGCCGATGACATATTTGAGGTCGTTGTCGGCCATCTTCACCGCGATCTCCACCGCGAGCAGCCCGAAGAGCGTGGTGAACTTGATGACCGGGTTGAGCGAGACCGCCGAGGTGTCCTTGAACGGGTCGCCCACGGTGTCGCCCACGACGGTGGCGGCGTGCAGCGGCGTGTTCTTCTGCCGGAGGTCGGTCTCGACAATCTTCTTGGCGTTGTCCCAGGCGCCGCCGGCATTGGCCATGAAGATGGCCTGGTAGAGGCCGAAGAACGCTAGGCCGATCAGGTATCCGATGAAGAAATACGGATCGAAGAACGGCAGCGCCAGGGCAAAGCAGAAGATCACCACGAAGATGTTGATCATGCCGCGCTGGGCGTACTGCGTGCAGATTCTCACGATCTCCTTGGAGTCGGCCGTCGACGCCGTGGCGGCCTCGAGGCGCAGGTGCCGCTTGATGTAGACGACGGCGCGATAGGCGCCGGTCACGACCGCCTGCATGGAGGCCCCGGTGAACCAGTAGATGACCGCGCCCCCCGCGAGCAGGCCGAGCACGACCTCGGGATGCACCAGGCTGAGCCGGTCCACCACGCCGCCGAACGCCCGCTCGAGCAGGAGGATGATGCCGAAAACCATGGTGGTGGCGCCGACCACCGCGGTGCCGATCAGCACCGGCTTGGCCGTGGCCTTGAAGGTGTTGCCCGCGCCGTCGCCCTTTTCAAGCGCGAGCTTGGCATGGGCGAAGTCGGGCGTGAAGCCGAAGTCCCGCGCGATTTCGGCGGCGATGCCCGGGAGCCGCTCGATCTGCGAAAGCTCGAAAACCGACTGCGCGTTGTCGGTGACCGGGCCGAAGCTGTCGACCGCGATGGTCACGGGACCCATGCCGAGGAAGCCGAAGGCCACGAGGCCGAAGGCGAAGATCGGCGCGGCGAACCGGATCCCCACCGGCATCAGGCCGGCCACGGCGATATTCTGCGAGAAATGGTAGGCCGCGGCCATGAGGACGAGGATGACCAGGCCCATCCAGAACGCGGAGTAGTTGCCCGCCACCAGACCCGAGAGGATGTTGAGGGAGGCGCCGCCCTGGCGCGAGGAGCTGACGATCTCATGCACATGCCGCGACTTGGTGCTGGTGAAGACGCGGGTGAACTCGGGGATGACCGCCCCGGCCAGCGTGCCCAGGCTGATGATCATGGCGAGGTTCCACCAAAGGTGGTCGTGGCCCACGAGGCCGCCGAGCAGCAGGTAGCTCGCGAGAAACGTCACAAGAATCGAGACCACCGACGTGATCCAGACCAGGTTGGTCAGCGGCGCCTCGAGGTCGAAATCGTTGTGCTGGCCGTAGAGTGTGCGGCTCATCCCCTCGTTGAGCAGGTAGGAGCCGAGCGAGGTGAGGATCATCAGGATGCGCATGGCGAAGATCCAGACGATGAGCGTGCCGCACATCACCGGATCGTGGACCAGCGCGAGGGCGAGGAAGGCGATCAGCGCCACGCCGGTGACGCCATAGGTCTCGAAGCCGTCGGCGGTGGGCCCGACCGAATCGCCGGCATTATCGCCGGTGCAATCGGCGATCACGCCCGGATTACGCGGGTCGTCCTCGGGGAGCTGGAAGACGATCTTCATGAGGTCGGCGCCGATGTCGGCGATCTTGGTGAAGATGCCGCCGCAGATGCGCAGCGCGCTCGCGCCGAGCGACTCGCCGATGGCGAAGCCCACGAAGCACGCGCCCGCCAGCGAGGCCGGCAGGAAGGTGAGAATCGCGATCATGAAGAACAGCTCGATGGCCACGAGCACCAGGCCGACGCTCATGCCCGAGCGCAGCGGGATCGAGAGCGTGGCGAGCGAGTTGCCGCGCAGCGCCGAGAACGCGGTGCGCGAGTTGGCGACGGTGTTGATCCGGATGCCGAACCAGGCGACGCCATAGCTGCCGAGGATCCCGAGGATCGAGCAGAGCAGGATGACGCTGACATTGAAGAACGACTCGTGGACCAGCCCGGCGAAATAGTAGGCGATGCAGATCGCGATCAGCCCCCAGAGCCCGACCAGGAACCGGCCCTGCTGCAGCAGGTAGGTCTTGCAGGTTTCCCAGATGGTCGCGGATACGCGAGCCATCGCGGGGTGGACGGGGAGCCGCCGCGTTTGCCAATACTGCCACAGGCCGAAAAGAAGGCCGAGGGCGCAGACGGCGATGCCGGCGTAGAGCACCGCCAGACCGGAGACGACTCCGCCGGGTACCCGGAACGACACGGCGTGCAGATCGGGGAGCTGGATCTGGGATTCGTCGGCAATCGCCTCGGAAGAACAAACCACCACCGCAGCTGCCAGGGCGGCAGGCTGCCAAAGAATAGTTTTCCTCATGGGGTAAAGGGATGAACTAGGGATTTCGGCCGGGTTTTTCTCCGGACCGGCGGGCCGGCGCGATGAGTTTCAATTTTTGCATGCGACAAGAAAATCGAAGTTGGCCGGAGTGCAACCCGCCGTCGCAAATCGATGGCGCCGGGCGGCGGCGCGGCCCGTTTTAGCGCGAGATGTCGCGCTGGGTGAGCACCCGGAAACCCCGGTGGCCAAGCGCCTGCGCGCCGATTTCCGCATCTTCCGTGTGGAGCGCAAACGCCGCCCGTCCCTCGGGCCGTTTGGAAAACGCGTACACATATTGGATGTTGATCTCGGCTTCGAGCAGCGCCGCGAGCACCTGCTTGAGGCTGGCTTCGCCGGACAGCTCCACCGCAAGAATGTCCTCCTCGACGCAGGGGAAATGGTTCTTCACCAGCAGCTCGCGGGTCCGGTCGGGATCGTCGACGATCAGGCGCATGATCGCGCTCTCGGTGGTGTCGAGCACCGTAACCGCCACGATGTGCACGTTGTGCTGGGACAAAAGCGAGGTGAGGTCGAACAGGCGGCCCACGCGGTTCTCGGTGAACACAGAGAACTGCTTCACAGGACCGGTGGAGAGGGTGAGATCGGCCATGGGCGGGCGGAACCGCGGCGATGCTGGGCCAGGAGGATCGGCCGGTCAACCTTGCGCGGTCAGCGGAAGCGCTGCGCCAGCTTCCAGCCGGCATAGACGCCGAGGAGGGCCGCCACTCCGCTGAGCACGATGGCCATGCCGATTCCAAACTGCATCCCGAGGAGCCAGCCCGCATAACTGCCAATAAACGCGCCGCCGAATGTGCAGAGTTTATTCATGGCCGGGGAAACCCGGAAGCTAGGACCGCCCGCAGAAAGATCCACCCAAAATCATGGGACGAGTTGGGTTTTCCGCTTTTCCCCGTGATTTCCTGTTTACTCGACGGAAGGCGCTTTCTAGCGTGCCGCCGCCAATGAAAACAAGGAATCTGGAAACTCCGCTCAGCACCAACCCCCATCTGGTAACCTGGGTGAGGAAGATGGTGGCTCTCTGCAAGCCCGCCCATGTCCACTGGGTCGACGGATCCCAGGAGGAATACGACGCCCTGTGCGGGCAGTTGGTCGCGGCGGGCACCTTCGTCCGCCTGAACGAGGAGAAATGGCCCGGATGTTTCCTGGTGCGCTCCGATCCCAGCGACGTGGCGCGCGTTGAGGACCGGACGTTTATTTGCAGCCTCTCGAAGGACAACGCCGGTCCCACCAACAACTGGGTGGATCCCTTCGAGATGAAGAAGACCCTGCGCGGCCTGTTCAGCGGCTGCATGCAGGGGCGCACGATGTATGTGCTGGCCTTCTGCATGGGTCCGTTGGACTCGCCCATGTCGAGGATCGGGGTGGAGCTGACGGATTCGGGCTACGTCGTGGCCAACATGCGCATCATGACGCGCATTGGCCGGCCGGTGCTCGCGCTGATTGACAAGGGCGACCAGCGCGTCGTGCCCTGCATGCATTCGGTCGGCGCGCCGCTGCCGAAGGGCCGGCGGGACGTGCCCTGGCCCTGCAACGCGGACCAGAAATACATCGTGCATTTTCCCGAGACGCGCGAGATCTGGTCCTACGGCTCCGGCTACGGTGGCAACGCGCTGCTGGGCAAGAAGTGCTTCGCCCTGCGCATCGCCTCCAACATCGCGCGCGACGAGGGCTGGATGGCCGAGCACATGCTCATCCTTGGCGTTGAGAACCCGCAGGGCGAGAAGACCCATGTGGCGGCGGCGTTTCCAAGCGCGTGCGGCAAGACCAATTTTGCCATGCTGATCCCGCCGAAGGCTTTCAAGGGCTGGAAGGTGTGGACCGTGGGCGACGACATCGCGTGGATCAAGCCCGGCGCGGACGGCCGCCTCCACGCCATCAACCCTGAGGCGGGCTTCTTCGGCGTGGCGCCCGGCACCGGCGCGAAGACCAATCCCAATGCCATGGCCACGCTGACGAAGAACTCGATCTTCACCAACGTGGCCCTCACGCCCGACGGCGGGCCGTGGTGGGAAGGCATGACGGATGAGCCGCCCGCCCGGGCGATCGACTGGCAGGGCCAGGAATGGGTGCCCGGTTGCGGTCGGAAGGCGGCGCATCCCAACGCGCGCTTCACGGCGCCAACGCGGCAATGCCCGAGCGTCGATGCCGACTGGGAGAACCCCGCCGGCGTGCCGATCAGCGCCTTCATCTTCGGCGGCCGCCGTCCGAGCACGATTCCGCTAGTGTTCCAGGCCTTCAATTGGTCGAGCGGCGTCTATGTCGGCGCCACCATGGGCTCCGAGACCACCGCCGCCGCCGGCGGCACCGTCGGCAAGGTACGCCGCGACCCGATGGCGATGCTGCCGTTCTGCGGCTATCACATGGGTGACTATTTCCGTCACTGGATCATGATGCAGCGGCAGCTCAGCGAGACGCCGCGCATCTTCCACGTGAACTGGTTCCGCAAAGATGCCGACGGCCGGTTCCTCTGGCCGGGCTTCGGGGAGAACATGCGGATCCTCAAATGGATCGTCGACCGCGCCCGGGGACGCGCCCTGGGCAAGGAAACCCCCATCGGCTGGGTGCCGCGCTACGAGGATATCGAATGGGGCGGACTCGACTTCCCGCGCAGCCGGTGGGACGAGATCATGGCGGTCGATCGTACGGCCTGGCGCCGGGAGGTCATCGAGCATGAGGAGCTTTTCCTCGGCCTGCACGACCACCTGCCGAAGGAGATGATCTTCGAGCGGGAGCTGCTGATTTGCCGACTGTAGTTCGCGGGAGGCTGCTTGGGAAACAAAGATAGGGACAGGCCCCCCGGATGGCGCGCTTCCTACCGAGCGATTCCATCCCTGTAGAAAGTGATCGAGAGGCGATTCCCAGCCGGGTCAGTCTTCCTCCGGCGGGGTGAAGCCGCGGCGCAGCGTATTCTCGGCCACCACGCGGGGGAACAGGAAGTTCTCGAGGTAGCCGCGGCCGCCGGCCTTGGTGCCGCCGCCCGACATCTTGAAGCCGCCAAACGGCTGGCGCTCCACAATCGCGCCGGTGATGCCGCGATTGAGATAGAGGTTGCCGACGAACATCTCCTCCTTCGCCCGCTCCAGGGCGTGGGGGCTGCGCGAGAACAGGCCGCCGGTGAGCGCGTAGTCGGCGCCGTTCACCAACGCAAACGCCGCGTCGAGATCCTTCGCCTTCAGGATGGCCACGACCGGACCGAAGATTTCCTCGCGCACGATGACATGTTCGGGCCGGCAATCGGCGAAGACCGTCGGCGGGACATAATAACCGCCGCCCGCCAGGAGTTCGGGCGGAAGCTTGGCCTGCCAGGCGAGCCGGGCCTCCTTCTTCCCCTGCTCGATGTAACCGAGGATGCTCTTCTGCGCGGCCCCGTCGATGACGGGATTTACGATGGTGCCGGGTTGTGCCGGATCGCCGATCGGAATCGTCGGGCAAGCGGCGATGAAACGGTCCACGAACCGATCGTAGACGCCCTCAAGCACGATGAGCCGGGATAGCGCGGAGCATTTCTGGCCGGCGTAGCCAAATGCGCTGTAAAGCGCGGCGGGGATGGCCTCGTCAAGATCGGCGTCGTTGTCGATGATGAGCGCGTTTTTTCCGCCCATTTCACAGACCACCTTCTTGAGATTGAGCTGGCCGGGGTGGGTCTTGCCCGCGGCCTCCCAGATCCCGCAGCCCACGGCGCGCGATCCGGTGAATGCGTAAAAGTCCACCTTCGGGTGCGCGACAAGATGGGCGCCGGCGTCCGCACCGTTGCAGGGCAGGTAGGCCAGCACGCCTGCTGGCACGCCAGCTTCGGTCAGAACGTCCATCAGCAAGGCGCCGATGACCGAGGTCTGCCGGGCGGGTTTGATGATCATGCAGTTGCCGGCCACCAGCGGGGCGACCGTCAGACCGGTGAGGATCGCGAGCGGGAAGTTCCAGGGCGCAATGGACACGCCGAGGCCACGGGGCGTCCACATCTGGACGCAACGCTCGCCCGGCACCGGCTGCGTGACGACGGGCTTTGCGAGCCGGCGCATTTCGACCGCGTAAAAGCGGCAGAAGTCGATGGCCTCGGAGAGGTCGGCGTCCGCTTCGACCCACGGCTTGCCGGCCTCGAGAATCAGGAGCGCGTTGATCTCGAAGCGGCGCGACTCCATGAGATCGGCCGCGCGCTCGAGCATGCGGGCGCGATCGTCGGCAGGCGTGGCGCGCCAGGCCGGAAACGCCGCGATCCCGGCCGCGACCGCAGCCTCGGCGTCCGCGATGGTGCCGCGCGCCCAGGAGCCGACGATCTGGGAGGGGTGGGCGGGGTTGACCGACGGGACATATTCGCGGTCGGCGATCTTCCGACCGCCGATCACCAGTGGATGTTTCCGGCCGACGCGGATGCTGCCCGCCGGTCCTGGACGGTTCGGATCGCCGACCGCGGCCAGCGCGGCGCGTTGTTTTTCGCGGTTGGTCGCGATTGTGAAGTCGGTGTTGGCCGCGTTCCTGAATACCGGAGGGGTTTTCGAAGGGTCGGTCTTGCCGCTTTCCGGTTTCGCATTTCCGGCCTCAAGCAGTTCCACCGGATTACGCAGGAGCTGTTCCTTGGTGGCCTCGCCAGTGTTCTTGGCGCGGAGGAAGCCTTCGTTCGAGGTGTTCTCGAGGAGGCGGCGCACAAGGTAAGCCATGCCGGGCAGCAAGGCGCCGACGGCGCAATACTCACGGACGCGGTGCCCGCGCTGGATGAGGGCCGACTTGAGTTCGTCCGCCATGCCATAGAGCGCCTGGAACTCGTACGCGCGGGGATCAATCTTGCGGCGTTCGGCCTGGACGATGGCGTGGGCGCATGAGCGAACGTTATGCGAGGCGAACGCCGGGGTGAGAAGGTCGATATTGTCGAAAAGAAGACACGTGAGTTTCTCGTAGTTGGCGTCACTCTCGGGCTTGCGCGACCAGACCGGCACCGGCCAGGCGCGCTGCTGGGCAAGGATGGTCTCGTAGTCCCAATAGGCGCCTTTCACGAGCCGCACGGACAGCGGGCGCTGGGCGTGGCGCGCCCAGGCGATGAGTTCGCGCAAATCCTGCTCGCAGTCGCGCAAATAGACCTGGAGGGCGATGCCCACCTGCGGCTGCCGGCGGAATTCCTCCTCCTCGAGGATTGATTTGAACAGCGCGAGCGTCAGGTCCTTGAGCCTGTAGCTCTCCATGTCAAAGTTGACGAGGGCCCCGACCTCGGTGGCGCGGCGGAGGATCGGACGCAGGCGCTGCTTCAGCGCGCCGATGCTGTTTTCCGGATCAGCCGGATGAACGTCCGGCGTAAGGGCGGAGATCTTGACCGAGAGATTGAGGCGGGGAAGCGGTCCGGCGGGCCCGACATCGCTGAAGGCGGGGGCGGGCTCCTCCGCGAGCGCGGCGGAGACCGTGTTGAGCACGTTGAGGTTGCGCTGGAGGAAGCCGGCGGCCTCCGCCTCGTTGACCACGGTTTCGCCAAGCAGGTCGATGGTGGTGGCCAGGCCGGCCCGGGCATTCTTGCGCAGCTGTTTCACGAGGTCCTCAGGGCCGTCGCCGGCGACGAACTGCCGCGCCATGTCCACGACCTGCGATTTCACGGGGTTGGCGACGAGCGCCGGGGCAAAGGAGGCCGCGGCAAGGCCCGTCTTGAGGGCGGGATGAAGCTCGACGGCCTTGTCGCCGAGGTATTCCTGGAGATGCCGGACGATCTCCGCGGAAGAGTTCAGGGACGGCAGCACATCGACAAAGCGGAAGAGCTGCGTTTTGAATGCCGGATCCTTCATCGACCATTCCATGAGGCGCGCGTAGGCGCCTTTCTTGGAGAAGATGCCGGGAACAGGATGGGCATCCATGAGCGCGAAGAGCTTGTCACCCTCGGCGCGAACCGCCGCCTCGATCTGCGGATCAAGGGGCAGAAATCCCGTAGCCGGACCGCTTGATGCGATTGGGTTTGTCATGGCAAAGGAGAACAAAACTGCGGCGGATTGCCAACATTTCCCGGATGGTCTGCGGTTCACACCGCGCATCACGGACTGGAGGGCGGACCTCCCGGTCCGCCGCTGCCGTCGCATTCGTCACCGGCGCGGCTCGGCGGGCTTGCCTAAATCGGCCGTTGGTTATGGGCTCACCTGAACCCCATGGCCTCCACGAGCGCCAACGTCCTGGAGCAAATACTGGCAGCTGCTCGCACCCTCCGATCTGCACTTGGGCGGATGCATGCAATTGGGTGGAGCGGCTTGTCCACAAGACGGTCCGAGCTGGATCCATGCAATTGGAATTGTAGGGCGGGGTCGCCTGACCCCGCCTCGCCTCGGGAGAAATGGCGGGGTCAGACGACCCCGCCCTACACAATTTGGTTTCGGAAATCGCGAGCGAGATCATGGTTCAACTGCATCATTCCGGCTGAGCGCGTTGAGGACAACGTGCTCGACCGCTTTGTTTGCGGCAATTCAGCGCATGATCACAGTTCAACCGCCTGGTTCCGGCTAAAGCAGGTCGATGCCATTTTTCATTGGATCGGCCTGAGCCTGCCATGTCCCAAATTGGCAGGGGTTGGATCTCATAAGACATTAGAATACTTTGGTTTATATCATTGCATGGACTTGGACCGGATGCCTTCGGACGGTCGGGGGTCACCGCAATCGGGTCAAGAAAGCGAGGATTATTGCGACTCGGATGCGCGATCGGGTGTTCTGGACTCGAAAGCTCACAAACCAGTGCAAGCCACCGAAGAGGGGCCGGCCGCCCCGATCGAATTCACCACCTTCATGCACAACTATCAGAATATGGTCTATACGACGGCGGTGCGCCTCCTCGGCAACGAGGCGCAAGCCGAGGACATATCTCAGGATGTGTTCCTGAAGGCCTTCGAGCATTGGGACAACCTGTGCGGGAGCGTTACGGCTGGTGGCTGGCTGAAGACGGTCACGACCAATCTCAGCATCAACCACCTTCAGCGGTATCGGAAACGCTGGCGCTTCTTCTCCGAATTCAAACGTGGCGGCGACGACGAGGGCGAGGAGCAGCCGGTCGAGTTCGCCTCGCCGGACAATTTCGTCGAGGAACTCGGTCAGGCCGACCGCCGGGCCTGGGTGGAACGCGCGCTCGAGAAGCTGCCGGAACACCAGCGCGTGCCGCTTGTGCTCTATCATTTTGAGGACCTGCCCTACGAGGACATCGCCAAACGGCTCAGCGTGTCGCTCAGCAAGGTGAAGACCGACATCATGCGCGGGCGCGAAGCGCTGGCCCGGGTGCTGCAACACAGTGGGGCCAGCCACGAGAAATTTGAATTTTAACCGACTCGGAGAATCCGAAACTCGCCGATCCACCAGAGGATTTTTTATGGAACGCATGAATCCAGAGCAGCTCGAGAAGATGGTCCACTCCGCCCTGCGTTCGCTGCCCAACCGCCGCGCGCCGGCCACGCTCGAAGCCCGGGTGCGCGCCGCCATCGAGGCGCAGGCCGCTATCCCGTGGTGGCACAAGTCCTACGCCTACTGGCCCTCGCCGGTGCGGGTCGCGTTTCTTGCGCTCTGCGCCGGTCTCGCCGGCCTGCTGGTCTTTGCGGTAGTTTCGCTGCAGGCGGGCATTGATTCCGCCGAGCTCAATGGGACGTTCGCGCCGGTGCTCGCCTGGGGGAGCCGGATCGTCGCCCTTGGGCGCGGGCTCGCCGATTTCGTCGCTCTGGTCGGTCGCAATATTCCGACGCTCTGGCTCTACGGCACAGTCGCGTTTGTCGCCGGCCTTTACGCCATGCTCTTCGGTCTTGGCGCCGCCGCCTACCGCACCCTTTGGACGCATCGGTAAAACTCTTTCTCCCGAATCCGCAGCAACACCTTCCCCTTATGAAATCAAAACATCTCTTTGGCTTACTGGGCGCACTTTTCGCCCTCATTCTGACGTTCGCCCCGGCGACGCGCGGCGAGAATCCGCCGCCGCCCGCGCCCACGGCCACAGCCGTGGACAACCCGGCGCCGCCCCCGGCAGTCCAGCCGGCGAAGCCCGACGTCGCCGCGGCTCCAACCGCGACGGAGACCCCGGCGCCCACTCCTGCGGCTCCGGCTGCGGACAAACCGGCGCCACCCCCGGAGGCACCGCCGGCGAAGCCCGAGACCGCAGCGACCACGACTGCCGCCGAATCATCGGCGCCCGCTCCCGAGGCCGCCAAACCGTCCGCCGCCCCGGCGCCGGAAACGGAACTGCGCCGGCTCGACACGGAGGTCGCGCCAGCCAGCAGCGAAACCAGCAAGAGGATTCACGACAAGGTGAAGAAGGCCGTGGAAAGGCACGCCCGCATGCACCGGGGCGATGGCAGCGGCGAGCGCGTGAACTTTGGCCAGGACAGCACCGTCGGGAAGGACGAGAAGGTTGAGACGGCGGTCTCAATCATCGGCAGTACGACGGTCAACGGCGAGGTCAATGATGCGGCGGTGTCGATCATGGGTACCACCACGGTCGATGGGTCGGTGGGCGGGGACGCGGTGGCGGTCATGGGCAGTGTGCGCGTCAACGGCACAGTGCACGGCCAGGTGGTTGCGGTGGGCGGTGATGTCGATCTGGGTCCAAACTCGGAGGTTTTCGGCGAGATCGTTTCGGTGGGCGGAGCGGTGCACCGCGATCCCGGTGCGGTGGTGCATGGCAACGTGCAGCAGGTCTCGTTCATGAAGCATTTCCCGAAATTCGACTGGCTTTACGCGTGGATGCAGTCGGCGCTTTTCAAGGGCCGCCTGCTCTCGTTCGCCAGCGGCGCCGGCTGGGCGTGGCTCGTGGCGGGCGCGGCCCTTGGCTTCTACGTGCTGCTCGCGCTGATCTTTCCCCGGAGCATCGAGAAATGCGCCGTCACGCTCGAAGAGCACCCGGGCTACAGCATCCTGACCGCGTTTCTGACAATGCTGGCGATGCCGCTGGTGTTCCTGTTGCTCGCCATCACCGGCATCGGCCTGATCGTGATTCCTTTCCTGGGCCTTGGTCTGTTCGGGTGCCGGGTGTTTGGGCGCGCCACGATGCTCGCCTGGTTCGGCCGGCGCATCACCGGGATGTTCGGTGAAGGACCCTGGGCGCATGCCGCGGTCTCCGTGCTCATTGGCGGCGTCCTGGTGATGATGCTCTATCTGGTGCCGATCCTGGCGTTCATCGTCGCAATGCTGATCGGATTCCTCGGGCTCGGGACGGTGATCTACACGATCCTTCGTTCGATGCGGCGCAATGGAGCCAAGCCCGCTCCGGCCGGTGCGATCGCGCCGCCCGCGGCCGGCACGCCTGCCGTGGTTGCCGCGGTACCGCTCGCGGCCGGCAGCAGTGGCGACGTGGCTGGCGCCGCCGCCGTGCCACCCATCATGGCCGCCGCTCCGGGTCAGCCGGTGATTTCCGCCGCGACGCTGCCGCGCGCCGGCTTTGGAATCCGGACGGCCGCGCTGCTCATCGACGTCATCCTGTGCGGGATGGTCCTCATTTTGATCCCGTTCGTGCATTTCGGCTGCGGCGTGTTTCTGCTCATCCTGGCCGCCTATGGAGCGGTGATGTGGGAACTCCGCGGCACCACGGTGGGCGGAAGCATTTGTCACTTGAAGGTCGTGCGCATCGATGATCGTCCTCTGGATTGGACCTGCACCATTGTGCGGGCGCTCAGCTGCTTCCTTTCGCTGATCGTCGTTGGACTGGGATTCCTCTGGGTGGCATTCGATGACGAGAAGCAATCGTGGCATGACAAGATCGCGGGCACGGTGGTCGTGCAGGTGCCGAAGAGCGTGGCGCTGATCTGAGGCAAGCTGAAAGCTTTAAGCGGTAAGCGCGTTTCTTACATCATCGATGTAGGAGGTAATCCGTAAGCGAAAGACCTCCTCCTTTTCGTTTGCCGTGCCTAAAGCTTACCGCTTACAGCTTTATGCCTATGGCCATCGCACTGGTTGGCATCATCATGGGCAGCACGTCGGATTGGGAGACCATGCAGCACACGGCGCAGACGCTCGACCAGCTAGGCGTTGCCTACGAGAAGCGGGTGATCAGCGCGCACCGCACCCCCAAGCTGATGTATGAATGGGGCGCGTCGGCGCGGGACCGCGGGTTGAAGGTGGTGATTGCCGGGGCGGGCGGCGCGGCGCACCTCGCGGGCGTGGCGGCGGCGCTCACGCCGGTGCCCGTCCTCGGTGTGCCGATGGAATCGGCGTCACTCAAGGGACTCGACTCGCTGCTTTCGATGGTGCAGATGCCCGGCGGCGTGCCAGTGGCGACTTTTGCCATCGGAAAGCCGGGCGCGATCAACGCCGCGCTGTTTGCCGCGGCCATCCTGGCGCTAAGCGACGCCAGGATCGCGCAGGCCCTTGATGCATTTCGCGCTGCGCAGGCAAAGAAGGTCGAGGACGCAAAGTTGCCGTAACCAAGAACGATGTATCTGTAGGAAGATGGTAGAGGAAAGACCGGCTGCCAGCGGGCTTCCGCCAAGTCGGCGCTTAGCTGGGTCCGTGCATTCGGGTGTAGGGTCGCGCCTTGTGCGCGGACCATCTTCGGATCGCGAACCGGCCCGGACGCAAGGTCCCGCCCCACATTGTCAGATCGTAGGGCCGTCGCTCAGCCCGTCCCCTATAGGCTTGGCGGAGGAGGATCGACGTGCCGCTTGCCGAGCGCAAACGGTCCGGCCACAAGGGCTGACTCCCTCTGCAATCGCGCGCGAGCGCGCTTCCTACAAAGGCACGGTCCCGGCTCAGAGTTTGGCTTTTTCCTCTGGTTTCGGCGGCGGGGCAGGCTTGTCAGCCGCGCCATTGTCCATCACGTAACGCCAGGTGCCGTCGGGCTGACGCTTCCAGATGGTGAGGAAGAAGCCGGTCCGGACGCGTTCCTTGCCGTCCGGGCCCGGGCTGCGCCATTCGTAGCGCCCCCAATTATAGCCGAGCGTGCCGTCGTCAGAAACGTCGGTGAACATGGCGGACCAGTTCACCGAGACGCCGGGCTGGTCGGGTCCCATGCGTTCCCGCACGGCGGCCAGGCCGCGGAGTTTGCTCGGATCAGTGTCAACGAAAGCCACATCAGGGGCGGCGAAATACTCGAAGGCGGCGAGGATGCCCCTGTCCTTCGCCATGGCGCAGAAGGCGTCCTCCATTTTGGCGACTTCGGCTTTCAGCGCCTCCTTGCCAGCCGCCTTCGCGGAAGCTCCGTCCGGCAGAACCGGTCTGGCTGGGGGCTCTCCGGCGAGCACGGTGCAAGAACCGCACAGCAGCAGGGTGGTAGCGATCAGAGTGAGACTGGGCGGGGTTTTCATGGGCTGGTGCTGGAGGAGGCGTTGGTCGGAACGGATGGTCCAGTTTCCAATGTCCGCTGGAAACTGGCATAGTCTTCTGGCGTATCGAGGTCGGCCGCGAGTTCCGGAAGGTCAACCATGGCGACCAGGTCCGCGTGCCGGGCCAGCAGCGGTCGGGCGCCGCCCGGACCACGCAGCTCCGTGAGTTCCTGAAAATGACGCCGCGCGAACAGCGCCGGCGGGCCGGAGTGGTCGCCATACCGGGCCGCAACAATCGTCTTCCCGCTTTCGACCGCAACATCGGTCAGGCGGGCGATGGCTTTCGGGGACAGATTGGGCTGGTCGCAAAGGACCAGTAGGGCGGCATCAAGGGAAAGCGAGAACGACGCCAGCATGCGCGCGCCGGCGCGGATCGACGATGCCAGACCCTCCTCCCACGCGCTGTTTTCGACGACAAGCACCGGCAACCGGACGACTTCAGGCCGGATCGCGTCCAGATGGGCGCCCAGCACCACCACAACCGGCCAGGCGGGCGAGGCGAGGACGGCATCCACCGTGCGCCGCAAGAGCGTGCGGCCGTCAAGCCGGAGCAGTTGCTTGGGCGCGCCCATCCGCGTCGAGGCGCCGGCGGCAAGGACGACGGCGCCGAAGTGGAGGGACTTAGTCTTCACAGGAG
>Ga0182019_10000112_pt1 | contig 38280 bp, 34 predicted proteins | sample 812E2MmetaG_FD_120483 | JGI IMG/M metagenome (GOLD analysis project Ga0182019, IMG submission 120483) | Permafrost microbial communities from Stordalen Mire, Sweden - 812E2M metaG | ecosystem: Environmental > Terrestrial > Soil > Wetlands > Permafrost | place: Sweden: Stordalen | collected...
CGGGAATAACTGTAGGGGATGATCTCATCGAGGAACGGGTTCCCCTCCAGGAGCGCAACGGCATCCCGTTCCCCCATGTAGGCGATGCGGGCGTCCGGGCATGCCGCGCGGACGCTCCTGATGAGGGGTGTCGTCAGGACGATGTCCCCGATGAACCTCATCCTCGTGAGAAGTATGCGCTCGTAGCGCGCGCCCGGTTCAGCGTCCATGTTCTTCCGCCCAGTCGCATCGATCAAGCCATGTGTCTACTTTTTCTTCAGCGATATCGGTGTCTTCGGCGTTCAGCGAGACCCAGAAGGCGGTGCGGGCTTCACCGAACCTTCCCAGGCGGAAGAGGGCCTGGCCGAGGTACCGGAGGCGGATGGCTTCCAGTGCGACGTCGGCCGACGTCAGGTCGAGACCCTGGAGCGTCGCCACGACCTCCGTGAATTCCCCCGCGCGGAGGAGTGACCGGGCCTTCATAAATTGCAGCATCCTGTCCCCCGGGTCACGCCGGAGGAGCGAGTCAATGACGACAACGCGGAGAGAGTCCGTGTAGTCGCTCAGGAACAGGGAGAGCAGTTTTCTCCCCCGGGGGCCGGCGTCCATCGCCATGAGACGGAGCGCGGCCGCCTCGGTGTACCCTTCCGTGAAGTCGGCCTGGTAGACGCGGTTGTACAGGGCGTAGGCCTTCTCAGGTTCTCCTGAACCCCAGAAGGCATCCCCGATCGTGATGAACAGCGGGAGGTACCTTGCGGGATGTTCGTCGGCCAGTATTGTGGTATCGAGCGACGCGGTGAGGACGGACATGTGCCCGTTCTTGAGCGCACTGGAGAGGTACCCCGCAAACGCTTCGTAGCCCCCGCCGTCGGCGTACACACCCGCATACAGCGATTCCGCGACTCCGAATTCCTTCCGCGCGAATGATCCGCGAGCTTCGAGGGAGCGGCGTGCAAGGACCCGGGCGCACACCTTGCGGAATATCGCCGGGCGGCGGAAGAGCGCATCGACTCCGTCCTGGTCTTCGTCGTCCAGGGGAACCCTGTCGAGGTATGCCTCCCACTCGAGTGCAAGCTGTCCGAGCGTGCGGCCGTAGACCGCGCGGTAGTCGAGCGACCGGTACAGCAGCATCAGGTTTCTCATCCCGTACCTGTCGATGAGGTACCGGCAGAAGGATCCCGCCAGTACGTAGCTCACGGAAGATTGATGGGAGGCAAATCCCCAGAAGCTCATGATGCCGTCGATGGGGGGGGCGATCTCCGCCCGGCGGAGCGCTGCGGCGTATTCATGCAGCGTCCTGTTCCCCCACTCGCCATCCACCGCCATGGCAACTCCTTCCACAAGCCCGGTGCTGAGGCTCGCGCGGACGATGGGGAACCCGAAGGGGGCGGCAGCGGCGTGAACAAGTTCATGCTTCAGCGAACCTTCGAGCGACTGGCGGGAAAGGTGGATTTGCCCGCTCCACGGTTTTGCAATGTCCGTGTTCCCCGCCCCGATAAGGCGCTGCTTGGCCTCCGGCGACGGGTAGATGTACGATTCGAAGTAGACATTGTCCGGGAGGGAAAACGAGGCGAGGACCTGGCTGAGTCTGAATTCGTGTTCCCGGGCAGCCTGCCGGATTTCCTCGGCGGTGAACGACGAGGGGGAGTAATAGAGCACAAAATGCTCCGTCCTGAGCTCGGCACCGAGCGTCCGCCGGATGAACGACGACGTCGATTCAAACCCTAAATCGCAGCGGAAGAAATAGAACCCTGCCAGCACACATGCGATGGCCGCCGCACGGATCCTCCGGTCTCCCGAGACGAGCCCCGCACCGAGCGTGCCGAATCTCCTCCAGCTGACCCCGGTTGTCCGGGAGCCGGCCACGGTGATCATCCCCGCCCAGAGAAGGACCGCGGCCACGAAGAGCGTCAGCAGGCGAAAGAGGACGAGCGTCCGTGATACAAGGATGACCTCGTCATACGTCAGCCCGGGAAAGTATCCGTAGAGGAAGTTGTATGAAAAGACCGCCGGGGTGAAGTAGCCGAGCCCCGCGCTGTAGGCAAGGAGAACGAAGCACAGGAGGAGGAAGAGCGTTCGCGGGTGGGCAAAATGGACGGCACAGAAAAAGCCGAGCGACACGCCGAACAGTGCGCTTACCGGCGCGAGCAGCATGAAGAACGCCATCCCCTCAGCCATGGAGCAGTTCCGGACAAACAGCGCGTTCCCGGACACTATGACGAGCGGGAGGGCAAGGAGGAGGAGATTCGCCGCCGCGGAAACTCCCACCGCACGGGCCGTCGCCCGGGGGTCCGGAGTGTCCCCCTCTCCGTGGGAGGCATCTTTCACCGGCCCGAGTGTGAGGAGCCCCGATACACACCCCGCGAGGAGCGCGAAGAGCGCGGAGAATTCGTAGCCAAGATAATTAAGGAGGGGAATCCGCGTGCAGACCAGCGCAACGCTTCCGTACAGGAGCGCGGCGGACCCGGCTCCCGGGGAAAGGATGAGCGTGCGGATTGTCACCGTTTTCATCGGCCGTTCGCAGGGGAAGTGTGCCGCGTCCCCCCGGGGGTATTCCCCCGGGCGTTCTAGAATTCTTCCCCGGCTTCGCGGCGGATCTCCGCACCCAGGGATTGCAGTTTCTTTTCTATCGCCTCGTATCCCCTGTCGATATGATAGACGCGGAGCACTTCGGTCGTCCCGGATGCAACGAGCCCGGCGAGTATGAGCGACGCGGAGGCACGGAGATCCGTCGACATCACCTTCGCCCCCGTGAGGCGGGTGACCCCTCTGATGACCGCCGCGTTTTCTTTCAATTCGATGTCGGCGCCGAGCCGGGTCAGTTCGGGGACATGCTTGAACCGGTCGAAATAGATCGAATCGGTGACGACGGAGGTGCCCGACGCGACCGACATCAGAGAAGTCCACTGTGCCTGCATGTCCGTGGGGAACCCGGGGTATATGGCCGCTGTGACATCGACAGGCCGTATGGAGGGGGGAGCCGAGAGCGAGAGGGTGTCCTGGCCGCTGCGAATCGTGCATCCGGCGTCTTCCAGCTTTGCCGTGATCGCGGAGAGATGTTCCGGAACCACATGCTGGAGCGTCACACTCCCCCCGGTGATCGCTCCGGCGATGAGGAATGTTCCCGCTTCGATGCGGTCCGGGATTGTGACGACATCGGCCGGATGGAGTGCATCCACACCCTGTATCTCGAGCCGGTTCGTTCCTGAACCGTCGATCCGGGCCCCCATGGCGTTCAGAAACCCGGCAAGGGCGATGATCTCCGGCTCCATCGCCGCGTTTTCGATCAGAGTTGTCCCCTCTGCCAGGGACGCCGCCATCATGACGTTTCCGGTCGCCCCCACGCTGGACACATCGAAATGAATGCGCGCTCCGTGCAGGCGACCGGCCTTCGCGATGATGTACCCTCCTTCCAGCTCGATCTCGGCGCCGAGCCGGCGGAGCCCCTCGATGTGAAGGTTGACGGGACGGGGACCCCACGCGCATCCTCCCGGGAGAGAAACCTTCGCCCGGCCGTACCGTGCAATGAGAGGACCCAGTACGTAGATCGATGCGCGCATCTTCTTCACATGCTCGTAGGGGGCCTCGTACCTGTCGATGGCGGTGCTGTCCAGCGTGAGAAGATTGTCCGTGAAGACGATTCGCATCCCCATCGTACGAAGGAGGCTGGTCATCGTCGTGACATCGCGGAGGTCGGGGGTGTTGCGCAGATGGGATGTTCCGGAACCGAGTATGGAGGCCGGCATCAGGGCAAGCGTCGCGTTCTTCGCACCGCTCACAGAGACCGTTCCGCTGAGACGTCTCCCCCCCTGTATGACGAACTTGTCCACTTCCTCTATTGGCGCGTAATGTTTGAAAGACGAATGAGCGCAAAAATCGAAGGAAAGTCAATCTTGATTCTGGATGACGCCGGCGCTATATTCCTCCATGGTGTTCTGCAGGGTCCTTCTCTTCGCCGCGATCGCGCCAATTCTGTTCTTTCACCCCGGACTCCGCGCCCAGGTCAACGTCGTGGATGACCTCCGGCGAACGGTCAGTCTCCCCCGTCCGGCGGAGCGGATTGTTTCCCTTGCACCGAGCATTACGGAGTGCCTGTTCGCCCTGGGGGCTGCGGACCGTGTGACCGGTGTGACGGATTTCTGCAATTATCCTCCGGAAGCCAGGCTCAAACCTCGCGTCGGAGGGATGATCAACCCCAGCATCGAGGCGGTGGTCGGGCTGGAACCGGATCTGATCGTCCTGAGCATGGAAGGGAATATACGGGAGGATTTCAGGCGCCTGACGTCGTTCGGCACACCGGTGTTCGTGAGCAATCCCCGGACTCTGGAGGGGATATACGGTTCCCTGCGTGCGCTCGGGAAGCTGACCGGGAGCGAGGAGAGCGCCCGGCACCTTGTCGCGGGACTCGAGTCAAGGGAGCGCGCGGTACGGAGCGCCGCCGCAGGGAAGCCGCCCGTGCGCGTGCTTCTCATCGTCTCCCTCCAGCCCCTGATGTGCGCCGGGAGCAATACATTTATCGATGAGCTCCTCCGCATCGCGGGCGGGACGAATCTCGCATCGCGTGCCCGCGGGACATACCCGTCGTACAGCCGGGAGAACGTGATCACGGATGACCCGGAAGTGATCATCGTGATGTCTGACATCCTCGCCGGGGGGGCGACGCTTGAGGGATTGTTCCCGGAATGGGGATCGGTCGATGCGGTCCGGAAGGGGCGGGTGTTCCGGATCGGGGCCGATGTTGTGTCCCGCCCGGGCCCCCGGGCTCTCGATGCACTGGAAGAGCTCTTTCATATACTCCACTCTCCACAATGAAAAAACCGGAAAAGTTTTTCATCGCCGTCGCCGGCAATATCGGCTCGGGAAAATCATCGCTCACCCGGATACTCAGCGAACGGTTCGGATGGAAACCGTATTTCGAATCGGTGGAGGACAACCCCTACCTGACGGATTTCTACGCCGACATGAAGCGGTGGTCGTTCAACCTTCAGGTCTATTTCCTCTCGAACCGGTTCAGGAGCCACAAAGCGATCACCGAAGGACCTGACTCTGTGATACTGGACCGGGCCATATATGAAGATGCGGAAATTTTCGCCCGCAATCTCTACGATATCGGCAGCATGGAGAGACGCGATTACCAGAATTACGTGGCGCTCTACGACGTGATGACCGCGTATCTGCGGCCTCCCGATCTCCTGATCTATCTCCGCGCAAACGTGGACACGCTCGTCAGGCAGATCGCTCTCCGCGGGAGGGACTTCGAGCAGACGATCCGGAGGGAATACCTCGAGCAGCTCAACCGCCACTACGAGTCGTGGATCGAGCACTATGGGCGGGGTCCGCTCCTCGTGATAGAGTCCGACGCCGTCGACTTCGTGAACAGGCAGGAAGATCTTGTGAAGGTTGTGGGCCTGATCGGGAAAGAGCTGGGGATGAAGAGCGGGAAATGAACGGGGTCGGGGGGGGCGTTCCCCGGCCGCCCTAGAAGAAGAACATCCGGAGCGTGACGACAAGGAGCATGACTGCGTAGACAATCCGGACCTGAGGGGTGTCCGCCCGGGCAGACAGGCGGGTCCCGAGTATCGCGCCGGGAACCGCCCCGAGAATCAGGGGGATTGCCGGTCGCCAGTCGACGAAGCCGGGGATCCCCGGGGGGAGAAATTCGTTCCCCCATCCCCTGATGAGGTACAGTACCGCTCCTGAAGCGGCAGTGACGACGATCGCCGCGCTCGATGTCCCGAATGCCTTCCTGAGCGGGAAGTGAAGTTGTGTGTACAAGAGGGGGATCGCAATGAGACTCCCCCCGACCCCGGAGAGAGAAGAGACCATTCCGAGGAGGAAGCCCGTCCCGATCAATCGCGGCAGGGCAAGCTCCGGCTCGGGTTCTTTTCCCGGTTTCCTTTTCCCGGCGAAAAGCCTCGCGACCGCGACGAGAAGGACGAATCCGAATATCTTCCGGAGCGAGGGCCCCTCAAGCACCGCGGCAATACTGCTCCCGAGGAGCGCCCCCACAACCCCTCCCAGAGCGATCAGGACCACCCCCCGCCAGATCACCTGGTTGGCCCGCCAGTATCCCCATGCCTGGGCACAGGAGGCGAACATCACCACGAGGAGGCTCGTCCCCATCGCCACGTGCGTGGCAACGAGCGACGATACTCCCGTCACGTGGAGATAATAGAGGAGGACGGGAACAAGCACGATCCCGCCCCCTATTCCGAACACGCCGGCGAGGAACCCGGCAAGGAGGCCACCGAGCGCCAGGAGAACGGCGGCAAGTGTGTCCATCAGAGCCCGAGTTTCTTCGTGTACGCCTTCCGGTCCTTCAACAGTCCTTCGGCGGCAAGGAGCTGAGCGTCCTCTTTGAGCGAGGCCTCGATCCTCCCGTGGTCCCCGTGGAGCCGCGCCATGAGCTCGATGTTGAGCTCGTTCGTGATGTGATCTTTGTACCGCTCGAACCCGTGGGTCTTCTCCTTCTGAAGGTTGAGCTCCAGCCGGTCGAGGGTTTCGGAGACTTCCGTTGTATAATGTGACCGCTCGGCGACCTGGCGCAGATCGGTGATCTTCCCCTCCATCTCTTCCTGGTAGTCGAACTTCTCCCGGTCGAGGAACGTGCGGAACGCGGAGAGTATCGAGTCGCCGGCTGCGGTGATCTTCTCCCCCTTGTGTCCCGAGATGTAGCTGTTCGCGAATTTGAATATGAGCGCCCTCTTCATGAGCTCGCGCACCATCGGCCCGACGTCTTCGTCCCTGACAAGCGAGTCCGGCGCGATCCCGCCGAACTCGAATTCCTTACGTCCCCGCGATGTCTTGAACTCGCGTTTCAGGCTGTCCGGCACCGTGGCGAAGACCCCGTTCCTGTCCCTGTGCTGGTAGTCGATCTCCTGTATGCTCCGACCGCTGGGGATATAGTACCGGGCCGTGGTGATCTTGAGCTGGGCGCCGAAGTTGAGGGGGAGTATGGTCTGGACGAGCCCCTTGCCGAACGTCCTTGTTCCGACGATGAGAGCGCGGTCAAGGTCCTGCAGAGCCCCGGCGACGATCTCGCTGGCGCTGGCGCTCCCGCGGTCGGTGAGGACGACAAGCGGGGTCGAAGGAAGCAGCGGTTCCTCTGTGGACTGGTATATCTTATCCGCTTCGGGTTTCCGTCCCTTCGTGGTGACAATCGGGCTCCCGCGCGGAACAAACTTGCTGACGACGTCCACCGCCGCATCGAGGAGTCCCCCGGGATTCCCCCTGAGGTCGAGGACGAGCCCTTTGATGTCCCCCTGTATCTTCATTTCCTTGATCGCCTGCCGTACTTCATCCCCCGCCTTCCGGGAGAACCGCTCCAGCCTGATGTATCCTATGCCGTCGCCGACGAACCCCGCATAGGTGACGTTCTTGACCTGTATCTCTTCCCTGATCAGGACGTATTCGATCGGCTTCGCGACCCCGTCCCGCTCGATGACGACCTTGACTTCGGTTCCGGGTTCGCCGCGCGTGAGACTCCGCACCTCGTCCGGCTTCTTCGCGCCGACGGTCACCCCCCCGACCTCCATCAGCCTGTCGCCCGGAATGATGCCGGCCCGCTGGGCCGAGTAGCCGTCCATGACAGTGATGACCTTGAGCGCGCCGTCCCGAGCGCCGATCGTGACCCCGATGCCGCCGTATTTGCCCGTGGTGAGCAGGTCGACTTCGTCCCCTTCTTCCTTGTCGATGTACACCGTGTACGGATCGAGCGTGCCGAGCATGCCGTCGATCCCCGCCTGCATGAATTTCTCCGGATCTATTTCATCGACATAGTTGACCGTAATCTCCCTGTAGACGCGGCCAAAGACATCGATTCCCTTGTTGATCTTGAGATAGAGATCGGTGTCGGGGAGCAGCATGAACCCCCCGCCGAGCATAAGCACCACAAGAGCGGCCAGCAGTGCCGGCCGTTTCCCCCCCCTGATCGATTTCCACGCCGCCTTCATCGTCTTCACTTCTCCTCCCTGTGTGGTTGCTCGAGCCGTTCTTCCACCGCGCGGCGAATGTCCAGCGCAATGTCGTTCACGTTCCTCATGCCGTCAAAGACCGCAAACCTTCCGGGCTGTTCACGGGCGATCGTCAGATAGCCTCTCCGCACACGCTCATAAAACGCCCTCCCGGCGCTCTCCATCCGGTCCGGCGAACTCCCTGAAGCTCTCTTGCGGACTTCGATTTCGTCGACGGGGATATCGACGAGCACGGTGAGATCCGGATCGGTTCCCGCGGCGGCCACGGCGTTGATCCTGCGAACCGCGTCGAGATCCAGACCTCGCCCGTATCCCTGATATGCCGTTGTTGAATCGTAGAACCGGTCACAGACGACGATCTCACCCCGGGCCAGGGCGGGAAGTATGAACCGGGCAACAAGCTGGGCCCGGCTCGCCGAGAAGAGGAACAGCTCCGTGAGCTCCGACAGTTCGAGGTTACTCCTGTCGAGGAGGATCTCACGGAGCCGTTCGGAGATCGCTGTCCCTCCTGGTTCACGGATGAAATGAACAACGGCGCCACTCCTGGCACGCAGCGCATCGACGAGCAAGGCCGCCTGCGTCGTTTTGCCGCTGCAGTCGACTCCTTCAAATGTCAGGAACATGTGGTAACATAGCGATTTCTGATTCCTGAATCAACCCGGTGAACCGCGCGCCCCCGTTGGCTTGATAGTAAGGCCCCGTTTCTGTAGATTTCCCCCTCAATGTCAACGCCAACCCGGCCACATAAGGCTGCCCGACCCCAACAGTCCCCCCAACTCCTGCAGCGCAAACTCGATTCCCGTTCCGAAGATTCCACGATCATCGCCGATGCACTGGCGGGGCATGACCGGGCCTACCAGCGGCTGATGGACAAGTATCACGACGCAATTTTCAATTTCATCTACCGGATGGTGCGGGACAGGGAGCAGGTCGAGGACCTGACACAGGAGGCTTTCATCAAGGCGTTCGCGTCGCTGAAGAGTTTTAACGAGGAATACGCCTTCTCAACCTGGCTGTACAAGATCGCGACGAACAACAGCATCGACTACATCAGGAAGAAGAAGCTCCAGATGTTCTCGATTGACAAGCCGATAGAGTCGAAGGACAGCGACTTCACCTTCGAACTTCCGGACGATTCCTATGAAGCGGACCGTGAACTGATCAGCGACCAGCGTTCTGTGATGCTCAACGAGGCGATCGAGCAGCTCCCTGAAAAATACCGGCTGGTCATCCGGCTCAGGCACGTCGAGGAACGGAGCTACGAGGAAATCGCGAAGATGTTGAAACTGCCGATAGGGACCGTGAAAGCCCATATTTTCCGGGCCCGCGAGCTCCTCTACAAGCAGTTGCGAGGCAAGATCCGCCACTATTAAGCCCCCGCAACTCCCGGGCCAGATTTCCGTACAATCCGGGAGAGGGGAAGGACCGACATGAATCGCCTCCATGCACTGATAGGGTCCGCCGCACTGGCCGTGGCATTCGTTGCCCCGTCTGAGGGGACCGCTCTGCCTCAGGATGGGGGGAACAACCGGGAGGTCGGGAGGACCACGGAGAAGGAGCTGAAGGTAACGCTCACATCGTCATTCGGTTCCGTGAACATCTCCCGGGGGAAAGCGGAGAAGATGCTCCAGATCGAGAGCGCCTCCCGTGAAAATGACGACCCCAGGATCGCCATGGACTACGCGATACGCAACCGGGTAGGGTACATGGACCTCTCGCTCGGTGAGGGAAACCGCGACAACAACGGCAGGAGGGGGGGATTCCGGTTCTCGGGTTTCGAGGGGGGGAAGTGGTTCCTGAAATTCAGCGATGCCGTCCCCATCTCTTTTGATGTCGAGCTCGGGGTCGGGAAGGGAGACTTCGATCTCTCCGGTCTTCAGGTGAAGGATTTCAATCTTTCGACGGGTGCGAGCGATGTGTCTCTTTCATTTGACGAGCCGAACAGGGGTTCGATCGACAATCTGAGCATCGAGTCGGGTGTAAGCAAGTTCGACGGGCGAAACCTCTGCAACGCCAATTTCAAGCGGTTTCACTTCCAGGGAGGGGTGGGGGCATACACGCTCGATTTCGGGGGGGGGCTCTCTTCGGAGGTGGATGTGGACGTCGAGGTCGGGCTGGGTGTCCTGACGGTGTATCTCCCCGGGGACATCGGGGCGCGCGTCATCTACGATAAGACATGGGCCTCAAAAGTCGATACGCCCGACGACTTCCGTTCTACCGCCGACAACGCCTATACGAGTGACAACTACTATTCCGCCCCGGGAAAGATGAACATCAGGATCGATTCCGGGCTCGGCAGCGTGAAGATCCGCCGTCGCTGACCGCGAGACACCATCCCCCTTCCTTATCTTCCCCAGAGAAAAAACGGCGCCCAGGTGAACGGCGACGCGTAGTCCGCCGTCCTGATCATTTCCAGCTGTGCCTTGCGGTACGCTGCGCGAACGTCGGCGCCGGTCAGGAGCGTTGTGTAGAATATTTCTCCGAAGAACTTCTTCGCCTTGCGGGAGGGGACCGTCGACGTGAAGACAATCTCCTGCGTCCCGTTCGCAAGGAACAGATAGGGTTCGGACGGCCTGATACCCGTCCGGTGCTCGTCGAGATCCGACACAACGACGGCCGGGACAGGCGGCAGCGAAAGCAATTGTCCCAGCGGGATGTGCTTCATCGTTCCGGCGGACTCCCCGTCCGAGAGAATGAAGAAGGAATTGCCCGGCCGCTGGTCGTTGAACTGGAAACGGATTGCAAGGTGGAGAAGATCTTCATTCTCCTTCTGCAGCGTGGCCAGCGACGCCTGCTGGTCGAAATACAGGCGCACATCCTTGAAGAACGCCCTGATGTCCCGCAGCTCGTACTCCACATCCCAGGACGTTCCCCCCGGACAGCCGACCCCTACGACCTCCTTGACCTGTCCGATCCTGATCCGCGGGAGGAGGAGGGAACTCGCGGAGGGGAGGTAGCTGACGGCATGCTTTTCTGCAACGAACCCGCCGCCCTGCTGTATCCCCCGGGAGAGCGCGTGGAGGGGAAGCGCTGCGACCTCCCGCGGGAGGACGATATTCAGATCCGTCACCCCGGCAATCGCACCTTCGATCGGACGGATGAACGCTTCATAGAGAGGAGCGTTCAGCTCGCGCAGGCGCGCCTCAACAGCGGACTGCCGGGGCCTGGAGGAATCCGCGTATGTTTCACGAAGGCGGAGGAGATCGACAAATTCCCTGGAGAGGTCGAAGACTCTGTCTTTTTCAAAGGCCGCGACGTACACGCCTGAGTGTGCGTTGGTGACGACGAAGGCGTAGAGGGATCGGCGGGTCAATATGTGTTCGACGAGCGCCGTCCCCGGGGGGAGTCCCTTCGCGACCTCGGTCAACCCGACGCTTGCATTGCGTACGAAGGGCTCAAATGCCCTTTCACTGTGCGCGACCGCTTCGGCGGCGCCATTCATGACGCTGAACGCCTTTTCCCGCTCGGCGCGGGCTCCGGCTGCGAGTTCCGTCCCCTCACCGCCTTTCGAGTCAATCTCGAGGCACTGGCGTTCCGCGCCGATCTCCCTGGCGCGCGCGTCCTGGTATGCCCCCAGGAGCGTGCGGAGTGAATCGTTCCGGGGCTGCGCGTCCAAAGTACCGAGGATGCTGTGAAGCTCCCGGTTGTTCCGCCGGTCGGCATACCAGAATGCCTCGTCGTAGCGGCCGAGCTGGAGCAATATGTCGATCGCCTCATCGTGCCAGGGAGTACGGCGGGAGCCGAAGTAGGCCTGTTCGCATGAGAGGAAGAGGTCGTCGTCCGCCCGTGTAGAAATGACGGCCTCGCTCTGTTCGACCCCCCGTTTGAAATACCCGAGTGCATCTGTGGGCTGGTTGTTCCTGAGGAAGAGGTTCCCCAGGCAGAGGGAGGAGTACGCCATTCCCGCGGGGGACCCGATCGCCTGGAACATCGCCACCCCCGCTTTATAGTTCCGGAGCGCTGATTCACGGGAGGATTCGGCGTCGCAGTTCCCCAGCTGCAGGAGAAGGTAGCCCTCCGCAACCTTGTTTCCCGAGGCGTGTGCGGCGGAGAGGGCCGCCTTGAAAAACCGGACCGCCTCTGCAAACTTTCTTCCCCTGAGGTACAGGTTTCCGACCCGTATGAGTGCTTCAAGCCGGATTTCGGCGGCCCCGCGCGTCCTGTCCGCCCGTTTGAGGCATTCCCCGTAATTGGTGAGCGCGTCCCGCAGCCTGCCCGCCCCTTCAAATGCCATCGCAAGACGGAGCGCCGCCCGGACAGCGCGCATCGAGTCCCGTGCCTGATCCGCGAGCATCAGAGCGCGGAGATAATCTTCCGCTCCCCTGTCGAACAAACCGCGCGCGAATTTTCCGTCCCCCCAGGCGAGAAACACCGCTGCCTGGTGAGCGATGTCCCCGGCAGCCGTGTATCCCTGCAGCAGCTCCCTGATGATGTCCGACTCTTCCTCCTGCTCGTCGAGGACGCGCGCGCAGGGGAGCATCGCCCACTGTATCTCCCGCACTCCCTCGTCGTCGTGGAACACCCGGGCGAGCCGGCGCGCCTCCACGTACATGGTGAACGCCTTCCTCTCTTCGCCCATCCTGCGGCGCAGAGCCGCAACGCGGAGCGTGACGTCACGCGCTCCGCTCCGGTCTGCCAGCCCCCTGAAATCCCCCAAGGACACACCGTACCAGAAAAATGCGCTGTCGAAGGAGGCGCCGGCGGCCGCCATGTCGCCGAGCAGGCGTGTCTCTTCGGCCACCCGGGGCCGCCGGTTGAGGCCCCCGTCGAGAGCAAGCGCGGCAAGAACCTGTTCCTTCGCCGTATGGTAATCGTCGCGCAGGATCGCGGTCTTCCCCCGGGTGAGCGCACTGTCAGCCCGCAGCTCTTCCGGCGATTGTTCGTTGCCGCACCCGGCACATCCGGATGCCGCGACGATGACTCCTGCAACGCAAAGGAATGAGAATCGGGACATGGGCTCAGGTGCTCCTGATCGCACGGATGATCTGTGCTGGATTGTCGGTGATCACCGCGTCTACTCCCGCGTGTGAGGCCGCTGCGAGTGCCGCGTGCGTATTCACACCGTAGACTGCGACCGCGAGTCCGGCTGCACGCGCGTCCCGCATGTGGCGCGCGCGCAACTGTGTGCGGCTGCAGATGAACATTGTCGCCCCGGTGAGCCTCGCAATCTGCGAGGGAGACCTGAAGCCGTCACGGACCGGCACGTACAGCGCACCGAGGCGGAGCGATTGATCGAGATGGTGGAGCCGGTGGAGAAACTTGTGGTCGAACGAGGAGACAACGACGGAGCCTTCCCTGCGGGCTTCCCTCACGAGGAGCAGGACCGATTCCGGCAGTGCAATCCCGCGGCGTCTGTCGCCGTCGGTTTTCACTTCGATATCGAGACCGACGGACACGGGGAGTCCTTCGAGCACTTCACGGAGCGTGGGGATCCGTTCACCGGCAAATTTCTTTGAATGCCACGAGCCAGCATCGGCATTCCGCAAATCCTCGAGCGTCAGATCCCAGATCCGGCCGCTGCCGTCGGAGGTCCTGCCGAGACTCCGGTCGTGATGCACCACAAGCTCGAAGTCGCGGGTCATGCGCACGTCGAACTCGATCATGTCCGCACCCGCGGAGACCGCGAGATGGAATGCCGCCATTGTATTCTCGGGTGCGGATCCCGAGCTGCCGCGGTGGGCCACGACCAGCGGCCGTTTTCCCCCGGGAGGAGTCACGTCGGATGAGAATCGCGCAGCATGAGTCTTATTGCCCGGCTGACGGCGTCGACAGGCCCCGTCCCGTCGACGCTGAGCACCGCGCCGCTCACAGTGTAGTAGTGGATGACCGGCGCGGTGGTGCTGTGGTAGACCTTCAGCCGCTCGCGCACGGTCTGTTCCTTGTCGTCGTCCCGGTGGGTGAGCGGAGTGCCGCAGAGCGGACAGGGCGCCCCCATGGCGAGACCGTCAGTGTCCGCGTTGAATATGCGCCCGTCCTTCAGGCAGACAAGACGGTTGGACAGGCGCCGGATGATTTCGTCGTCATCCACGCTGATATCAACAACCGCGAACTCGCGGATGTGCAGATCCTCAAATATGCGGGAGAGCGCCTTCGCCTGCGGCAGCGTGCGCGGGAATCCGTCCAGTATGAAACCACGGGCCGCCCGGGCGGAGGCCAGGACCTCGCGCACGATGCCGATCATGATGTCGTCCGGCACCAGGTTCCCGGTGTCCATGATGGCTTTTGCCTTCCTCCCCAGATCCGTCCCCCCGGCTGCGGCCGCGCGCAGCATGTCACCCGTGGAGATGTGGGGGACGCCCAGCTCTTCAGAGAGAATTTTTGCCTGTGTTCCCTTCCCCACTCCCGGCGGCCCGAAAATAAGAACACGCATGTGGTGTGAGTCCTCGTGTAATGTGTGGTTGCGCGGTCGCGCTCAGTTATTTGCTGCGGCCTGCAGTACTGAGAGCGAGCTGCCCGCAGGCCGCGTCGATGTCCTCCCCCGCACTGGTGCGCACCATCACGGTCAGGTGCGCCCGGCGAAGCTCCCCTGCGATCTCCCCGGTACGCGGGGACGGGGAGAGAGATGCGGCGAACCCCGCGGGGTGCGTGAAAGCTATCGGGTGGAACGGGATGATGTTGATCTTCGACGGGACCCTTCGCGCCAGCGCGATCAGACGCGTGACGTGCACCTGACTGTCATTGACCCCATCGAAGAATATGACCTCGTACGTGAGGCGCTGCTTTGTCTTCCGATAGTAGTACTCCAGAGCCTCCATCAGCACCGGAAGTCCGAACTTCCTGTTGATGGGCATCAGCCGTGTGCGGGTCTCATCCACCGCGCTGTGGAGAGAGACCGCGAGATTGATCCGCTGCTTCTCGTCTGCCATTCTGCGAATTTCCTCCACCCTCCCCGCAGTGGAGACGGTGATCCGCCGTGCGGTGATGCCCGCCCCTGCGGTGAGGAGTCCGGCGGCCCTCATGACGGCCCCGTAGTTGAGGAGGGGTTCTCCCATCCCCATGAAGACGACGTTCGTGATTTTTTTCCGCGACCCGCTCCTGCCGGCAAGCACCTGGGCGACGATCTCACCCGCCGTGAGGTTCCGCCCGAATCCCATCGTCCCTGTCGCACAGAACGCACAGTCGAGCGGGCATCCGACCTGTGTGGAGACACACAGCGTCAGGCGTTTCTGTTCTTCCTTCCCGGACGCGTCCCCGTCCCGGGAAGCGGATGCGGGCGGAATCAGCACGCTTTCGATCTGCAGCCCGTCTTCAAGGGAGAAGAGAAGCTTCTCGGTTCCGTCCCGCTCTGAACGTCGCCGGGCCTGGAGCGTGACGCCGCCGATCCTGGCCGCATCTTCAAGGCGTTCCCTGAATTCCTTGCCGAGGTCAGTCATTGTGGCGAACGAGGTCGCCCCCCTGGCGTAGAGCCACCGGTACAACTGGGACCCCCGGTACGAGGCCTCCCCGATCCTTTGCGAGAACGCCGAGAGCTCCTCTTTCGTCATACCCAGCAGATTCGTCCGTCCATCGCTCATGGCGCCTTAATCTACGAAACGGGACACCCCTGCGCAATAGACGGCAGCGCCGTGGCGCCTTTCGGCGCCACGGCGCGCAGATATCGCGGGACGGCCGGCTTTTACTTGTGACCGGAAGCCTGCACGTACACGGTGACCGTAACGAAATCGGTGTTTTGGGTCTGGGGGGTCTTCGCGATGTTACCGCTGACGCTTAGTACAACTCTCTGACGCCCGGTGACGGCGCTGATGAGTGCGTCGACGCCAGGCTGGTTCCTGGTGATAAGCGGGCTCGTGATCAGTGATTGGGGCGTGTTGAACGCCGCCCACGCGCCGTTATACGTGAAGAGCGTTGTCTTCACGCCGTTCACCGTGAGTGAGACTGTCCCCGAGCCATTCCCCAGGTCCTCCCCCTTTGTCCCTACGGTGATATCATGCAGCGTTTCACCCGTAAGCGTGTAGCCCTCGTAAAGAAAGAGAGAAGCGAGGTCAATGGGCGGCGTGTTCCCCCCGTACGTCGTCCCCGAACCCGGGTTCAAAGGGAACGTCGCGGTGATCGGAGCGAGGTTGAGCGATACGGTGACGCTGCTGAAGTCGGTGATGCAGTCGAATGCCATCAGCGGCAGCACTGCGATGATAAGCAAAGCAAGAAGTTTCTTATTCATTCCGGTTCTCCCCAAGCGTTTGTCAATTCGTGATTGTGTCAGGACTCCGGCGCCATGCCGGTCAGCCCCCGAATCCTATCCCGGCGGAAAAATTCGTGACCGAGCCGAAGTTCGCGTCGGCAAATACCGAGAAGAAGATGATATGAAGTCCGAGGCCTATCGTCGCGCGGAAGTTGTTGGCGCCGTTCATCGTGATATCGACCGCGGGGATCGTGGCATCGGATGGCGTATACTTCAATTCCATGCTGCTTTTCTCCCACGCCAGACCTCCGTACACCCTCAGGATGGAGAGGCTTTTGCTGGCTTCCACGCCGATCGAAGTACCGTTGAAGCTGACAAGGTCTCCAAACCTGAACTGGCTGAAGAACACATGCGCCGCAATGTCGACGGGAACGGCCGGCACGTACTGGCTGATGCTGTGCTGCAGACCGAGCCCCCAGAGCGTCGCGCTCGGGAACCCCTTCATCGAGGGGGTGGCGACCAACCGGATGATCGCCCTGGTCCCGTAGATGTCGCCGATAGTGATCTGGGGGGCGCCGAGCGGGAATAGTGACGTGTTCACGAATCCGTCAGCAAGCCCGAAATATTTGAGCTTGGTGTTTGTGTCAACCACGGAATCCCGCTTCCCGCCGAACATGGTCGCCGTCGAGAATGTCGCCGGGTTGAATCCGGCCGGGGAATTCAGCGTGTAGTTTTTTTGATTGTCGCCGACCACGGAGCCCATGCCGACAATTTCAAAGGAAAAATGGAATCCGGCTCTGGGGATTTCCGCGTTATGAAACATCCCCGCGTTCATGTTGGCGCCGAAGAGGTCCGCAAGCGGCTGGATATAGCCCGTGACCTGCGTCGAATTGAACTGCTGCAGGGTTTTCTGCAGGTCTGACTGGGCATAACCCGTGGCGGCCACAAACAGCAGCGTGCAAGCCGCAGCTGCAATGGAACGGAGCCGTGGTACACGTTGGAGTGATTTCATTCGATGCGCCTCCTATGATGGTTTCGTGGGGGTACTGCGTAATAAATATAAAGAACGGGAGTCTTTGGCAAAAAGAAAGTGCCTCGAATCACACAAAAGAAAATGCCCTAAAAACCGCCTCAGGAGCCCCTAATTGGGGTGTTGGCCGATCTCAACAAATCCAGAAGTCCCCCCATATCGGCCGGGAGCCCGGTCTCGAAAAAGACCTCCCGCCGGGTCGACGGGTGTACGAACCCGATGGTTTTTGCGTGAAGGGCCTGCCGGGGCATCAGCGCCAGAAAACGCTGCACTTCGGACTTCTGAGCGCCGGCCCCGCTCCCCCAGACGATGCGCCTCCCGTTGTATGTCGGATCCCCGAAAACCGGGTGGTGGATGTGCGCAAGATGGACGCGAATCTGGTGCGTCCTCCCCGTGCGGAGCTTCAGGCGCAGAAGCGCGAGGTAGGGAAACTGCTCGAGAACCGTATATTCGGTGGCGGCGGCCTTGCCGCCGTCGACGACCGCCATTTTCTTCCTGTCGGATTTGCTCCTTCCGAGTCCGGCGTCGATCAGCCCGGAGGGATCCCTGAACCGGCCCCAGACGATGGCATGGTATTCGCGGCGAATCGTCCGGAGCGCAAATTGCTTTGCCAGCTTTGCGTGTGCAACGTCGTTTTTCGCGACGACCATGACCCCCGATGTCTCCTTGTCGAGCCGGTGGACGATCCCGGGACGGATCGGATCACGCCCCGGGCCGAGCGTCCCGCAGTGGTAGAGCAGTGCGTTGACGAGCGTCCCCGTGTAATTTCCGTATGCGGGATGCGTCACCATCCCGGCAGGCTTGTTCACGACGATGAGGTCATCGTCTTCGAAGAGGATTTCAAGCGGTATGTTCTCCGGGAGCGCTTCCGTTGGGGCCGGCCTGGGGAGCGTGATCTGTATGACATCGTCCGGCATCACGGTGTAACTCGGCCGTACCTGTCCCCCGTTCACGAGAACGGTACCACCGCGGATTGCCTGCTGTACCTTGTTCCGGGTCGCGTTTTCCACGTGGCCGGTGATATAGACGTCCAGCCGCTCTTTCTTTTTTCCCGGGGGGACGACGAGCTCGACGATGTGTGACATAGGGGGAGGGAGTATGGCTCGAGCGTACCCGTGAGTGGGCGAGCTTACTTCTGCGATTGCGTCCCCTGGCCGCCGCCGGAGGCCTCGCCGGCCGTCACGGACGTGTTCGGCGTGCGGGCACCGGCCCCTTCCCCCGCACCAACCGATCTGTGGAAGAAGAGAAGAAGCAACACGCCGGTCGTGACAGCGGCATCCGCGATGTTGAAGACGGGCCATCGCGTGAGCTGATACCCGAGTATGTTGACATCGAAGAAATTCATGTCCAGAAAATCGACGACCTTGCCGTAAAACAGGGGCGCATCGCCGAATATGACGCCGTAAAAGACACGGTCGATGAGGTTGCCGAGCGCGCCCCCCAGTATCATCGCGAGCGAGAGCCGGAACCCCAGCGATTCCCTCCGGGCGTGGTACAGGTATGCCACGATGGCAGCACTGGCGACGATGGAAAAGAGGGAGAAGAAGAGCTTCCCCCCGATATCAATCCCGAATGCCATCCCGGGGTTCTCGATGTACGTGAGGCGGAGGAAATTCCCCAGCAGAGGACGGCTGGACCCGTAGGGCACGCCTCTCAGCAGGATTCTCAGGGCGGGGAACGAGGCGCCTTTGATGAACAGCTTGGCGGCCTGGTCGGCGGCGACGATGATAAATGAAAGAATCAGCACCCTCACGCGCTACTTCCCCGCCTTCTTTTTCGCGAGGGCGACTCGCCCCTTGTCGCACGGGAGCCCCGTGTTCTTGTATTCGGCGCAGGTCTGCGCCGTGGGGACAGCATCAAGCCGCTCTTTAGGCACCAGGAGACCGCACGTCTTGCAAACGCCGTAGGTCCTGGCATCGATCCGCGCCAGAGCGTCGTCGAGCTGGTTGACAAATTTGCTGCCGCGCGAAGCGAAGAGGAACGTCTTTTCCCTCTCCATCGCATCCGTCCCCTGCTCCATGTGCAGGGAGTAGTTCGAGCTTTCGCTGATGTACTCACCCGTCGTCACATCCATCATGCTCTCTTTCAGGGAATCGAGCTCTTCGATGGTTTCTTTCCGCTTGGCGAGGATCATTTCCTTGAAGCGCTTCAGTTCTTCGGGAGGGTAGAACTTCGGTGCGGCGGCGACCTGGGCAACGAGCCGCGCGGTCGCGGCTTTCTTCGGCGCGACTTTGTCCGGCTTCGCCGCGACGGCCTTCTTCATGGTGGCGCCGGCCTTCTTGACCTGCTTGGACCGGGCAGCGGCCTTCTCCTTCATGATCTGCACGGTGCCCTTCACAACCGCCTTCGATCCTCTCTTTGTCGCCATCGCCGTGTGTTCTCCTATTGAAGATGAGTTAATTCCGTGGACGGCGGGTGATGCTCGCCGTGACCTCCTCGCCGTTCAGATCAAACGTCGCCGTGTACTCCCCTTCGCGGAAGAGCATGGACAATTCATCCGCCAGCGTTTCCGCCGCGATGTAGGCGTGCATGGCGCTGAGCGTCGCCGCCAGTCCCGCCTGCGCGCGGACGGCGACCGTGATATGGTCGGTCACCGCGAATCCGGCGTCCTTTCTCATGTTCTGCACGCGGTTGACAAATTCCCGCGCGGTCCCCTCGGCCTCGAGCTCCGCCGTTATTTCCGTGTCGAGCGCGACGGTAAGCGTGCCGTCCGATTCGACGAGCCACCCTTTGATGTCCTCCCGGAGAATCTCGACGTCTTCGCGGGCGATCGTGACCGTCGCGCCGTTCACGCCCAGGGGAAGGGTCCCTTCCTTTTCGAGCCGGGCGATCTCTTCGTCGGCGAGCTCCCGGATGCGCTGCGCGACATGCTGGACCGATTTCCCGAATTTCGGTCCGATGGATTTGAAGTTGGCCTTCGCCTTTTTCCTGACGATGCCCGAGTCGTCGCCGACATACTCGATTGCCTTCACGTTGATCTCTTCGAGTATCACATCCTCCATCCGCCTGACGTCCTCCCGTTCCTGCTCCCCCGCAATGGGGAGGATGATACGGCTGAGCGGCTGGCGGACCTTGAGATTCGATTTCATGCGCATCGCCCGGACGAGCATGACGATCCTCTCCGCCCGTTCCATCCTCTCTTCGAGCGCCCCATCGATCTCCTCTTCGACGGTCCCGGGCATCAGCGCCAGATGGACCGACTCCGTGGCTTCGCGCTGCGTGACGACGTTGAGGTCCTTGTAGAGCTCTTCGGCAAGAAACGGGGCGAAGGGAGCCATGAGCTTGACCACGCCGGTGATGCATTCGTAGAGCGTCTGGTACGCCGCGAGCTTGTCTTTTCCCCGTTCGCTCTTCCAGAAACGGCGGCGGTTCCTCCGAACATACCAATTCGAGAGCTGATCTATTGTGAAGTCGCTCACACTCCGGGCTGCCCGGGTGACGTCAAATGCCTCCATCGAGGCCGAATAGCGCTTTACCGTCGAATGGAGCTCGGAGATGATCCACCTGTCAATCTCCGCCCGTTCCCCAACCGGAATCCGGGGCTCTTCATAGGAGAAATTGTCGATGTTCGCGTACATCGCAAAAAAGGCGTACGTGTTTACGAGCGTGCCGAAGAATTTCCGCTGAACGTCGCCGACCCCTTCTTCGTCGAACATCGTCGGGCGCCAGGGGGGGCTCGTGCTCACCAGGTACCAGCGCGTCGCGTCGGCGCCGTAGTGCGCCATGACCGCGAAGGGGTCGACGGTGTTCCCCACCGATTTGGACATCTTCTGGCCGGTCTTGTCCAGGATGAGCTCATTGACCATGACCGCCCGGTACGCAGGCCTGTCAAAGAGGAACGTGCCGATGGCATGCAGGGAGTAAAACCAGCCGCGCGTCTGGTCGACTCCTTCGCAGATGAAATCAGCCGGGTATCTTTCGCCGGAATCAATGAACGCCCTGTTCTCGAAAGGGTAGTGCCATTGCGCGAACGGCATGGCCCCGGAATCGAACCAGACGTCGATAAGCTCCGGTACCCTCCGCATCGTGCCCCCGCAGGAGCAGCCGAACGTGACATCATCCACGAACGGTTTGTGGAGGTCGAGCGGCTCCTTCACCCCGCGCCCCTCCCTGTATTCGGCCACGCTCCCGACGCATTTCAGCGCGCCGCACTTCTCACACACCCAGATGGGGAGCGGTGTCCCCCAGAAACGGTCGCGCGAGAGGGCCCAGTCCTTGTTCTCCTCGAGCCAGTTGCCGAACCGCCCCTCGCCGATTTCGGGGGGAACCCAGGTGATCTGCCTGTTCAGCTCGATCATCCGCTTCGCGTATTTCGTGGTGCTGATGTACCACGAATCGCGCGCGTAGTACAGGAGCGGCGTCTTGCAGCGCCAGCAGTGAGGGTAGCTGTGCGTGATCGTCTCTTTCCTGTACAGGATATGCCGCTCTTTCAGCACCCGGATGATGTCCAGGTCGGCGTCCTTGACGAACTTCCCCGCAAAGTCCGGCACGTCGGGCCCGAATTCGCCGCTCCGGTTGACGGGATGGATCGTCGGGAGACCGTATTTCTTGGATGCCTGGTAGTCGTCTTCCCCGTACGCCGGGGCCATGTGGACGATGCCGGTGCCGTCATCGGTGGTGACGAACCCGGCTTCGATGACGTAAAACGCCTTCTCCCGGACCGGATGGTAGTTGAATATCCGGTCGTACTCCATTCCGGCAAGTGTCTTCCCCGGAAATTTCTCCAGCACCGTGTATTCCCCCTCGAGCACACCGAGACGCGCTTCGGCAAGTATGAGGTTCTCCCCCCTGTGCGAGACCTTGACGTAGGCAACGTCCGGCGCGACGGCGAGTGCGACGTTGGCGATCAGTGTCCAGGGGGTGGTCGTCCAGACGAGGAAGGACGTGTCCGGTGAGCCTTTGATCTTCATCCGTACGTAGACGCTCGGATCCTTGACGTCGTCGTATCCCAGGGACACTTCGTGCGAAGAGAGCGGTGTCTCGCAGCGCGGGCAGTACGGCTGAATCTTGTAACCCTTGTAGATCATCCCGCCGTCAAAGTACCTCTTCAGCGCCCACCAGACCGATTCGATGTAGTTGTTCGACAGCGTGATGTACGGGTCGGTCATGTCGACCCAGTACCCCATCTCCTCCGTCATCTTCTCCCAGTCGGCCTTGTACTTCCAGACCGATTCCTGGCATTTCGCGTTGAACTCCGCCACCCCGTAGCGGACGATGTCCTCCTTGTGCTTGAAGCCGAGCTGTTTCTCCACCTCTATTTCCACCGGGAGTCCGTGCGTGTCCCACCCCGCCTTCCGGTGCACCTGGAACCCTTTCATGGTTTTGTACCGGCACACGAGATCTTTGAGCGTGCGCGCCATGATGTGGTGAATACCGGGGCGGCCGTTTGCGGTGGGGGGGCCCTCATAGAAAGTAAACCCGGGGCGCCCTTCGCGCGTCGCGATGCTCTTCGCGAATATTCCCCGTTCCTTCCAGAACGCGAGGATCCCCTTCTCGATTGCCGGGTACGAAAGCCTGTCTGTCAGTTCCTTGAACATTGTTCGCTTGTTGATGGCGCAACTCAAAGCCGTTCGACGACGCCTTTCATGATCGCAGTCAGCCGCGGCTCAGCGCTGTTGGCAACGGCGATGATCTCTTCCACCTTCGCGGGCTGGAGCGAGTCGGGGAAGCACTCGTCGGTGATGATCGAGAACCCGAGCACCTTGAGCCCCATGTGGTTCGCCACGATGTTTTCCGGCACGGTCGACATTCCCACCGCATCGGCGCCGATGAGCCTGAGGAACCGGTATTCCGCCCGGGTCTCCAGATTTGGGCCCTGGACGGCAACGAACACCCCCCGCTCGACCCGGACTTTCAGATCGAGCGCGACCTGCTCCGCAAGCGCGATCAGAGGCCTGCTGTACGGCTCCGACATGTCCGGGAACCGGGGGCCGAGCGTGTCGTCGTTGGGCCCGATGAGCGGGTTGTCCCCCAGGAGGTTGATGTGGTCGGTGATGACCATGATGCTGCCCCGCGAGAACTGCGGGTTCATCCCCCCGGCCGCATTGGAGATCAGAAGCGTCCTGACTCCCAGGAAATTCATCACGCGGACGGGAAATGTCACCTGCTGCATCGTGTAGCCTTCATAATAATGAAGGCGACCCTGCATGGCGACGACCTTTTTCCCGCCGAGCGTACCGAATATCAGCCGGCCACGATGCGATTCGACAGTGGACAGGGGGAAGTGGGGGATCTCCCCGTAGTCGATGACCGCCTCCGGAACGATTTCGCGGGCCAGCGCCCCCAGTCCCGTGCCGAGTATGATGCCGATCCCGGGTTCCAGGGGGGTCTTCGTCCGGATGAACCTGACCGCTTCATCAATGTGCTTGCGAAGCTCTGTCATTGTCTATGTTTTTGAGTATGGTCTCGACCTCGACCGATTCCTTTCCCGTCCCGAGTGAGGATCCGACCCCCAGATCTTCCGCACCCCCCATGTCCAGCGTCTTGAGCAGGTCCAGTTCCGAGCTGAGCAACACACGGAGCCTCCCGATGAGCGATTCTTTCCGCGTATTCAGCCGGTAGAGCTCCCCGTGGAGCTTCGCGAGGTCGGCGTTGGCCAGTTCAACAATTTTTGCCCCGCGGGATTCCGCCTCCCGGAGTATGGTCTCTGCTTCCCGGCGGGCGGATTCGTATGTCCGGCCGGTGGCTTCCTGTGCCTGCAGGAGAGTCTGCTGAAGCGTTTTTTCGATCTGACGGTAGTCTTTGAGCTGCGTTTCGAGCTCGATAATCCGCTCGCGGGACTCTTTCTGCTGCTTCAACGCCTCTTCCAGGTCCGAGGCGATCATATCGAGAAATGTGTCAACTTCGACGGGGTCGTACCCCCGCATGATCTTCTTGAATTGCTGCTTCCGGATATCGAGCGGTGTGAGCTTCATGGCGTCCCTCCGCTAGTGATCAGCCCTTGTTCTCGGTCCAAAAACACCGGTCCCGATCCTGACAAGTGTCGCCCCCTCGTCGATTGCGACTTCAAAATCCCCCGTCATCCCCATCGAGAGATGGCGCATTGTGACATTGGCCTGCGCGAGAGATATGATCTCGTCTTTCAATTCGCGCAGCTGGCGGAACATGGGACGGGACCCTTCCGGGTCGGGGAGGAAGGGGCCGATCGTCATGAGTCCCCCGAGGGAGATATTGTCACAGGAGGCGAGACTCCTGACGAGCGCGGTAACTTCCCCGGGCGCCACGCCGAATTTTGTGTGTTCCCCGGTCGTGTTGACCTCGAGCAGGCACTCGATGACCCTCCCTGCCTTTGCCGCGCGACGGTCGATCTCAATTGCGAGAGCCGTCGAGTCGACCGCATGGATCATGTGGATCCAGGGGGCGACGTTTTTGACCTTATTGGACTGCAGGTGGCCGATGAAGTGCCACCGGACATCCGACCCGGAGAGATCCCGGCGCTTCGACAGGAGCTCCTGGACGTAATTCTCCCCTATGTCCGCCACCCCGGCCTCGACAGCCTCCCGCACTGCGGGTGAGGGAAATGTCTTCCCTACCGCAAGGAGCGTGATCTCGGATGACGACCGTCCGGCCCGTGCACATGCCCGGGAGATCTTCTCCCGGATCGAGTTGATATTGTCAGAAATCATTCAAAATTAAGAGTTTAATATAACCCATTGCCATCTGAAAATCAACGAAGCGGAACCCCTTCCTTGACTTACCCCTGTTTTTTGATTTACTTGATGAAGCGGGTTTTCAAGGAAGAATGCATGAGTATCCTCGATTTCGGCAGTTTTGACGACGACCCCGAAGACGATCAGGGACGGCGGGAGCGCTTTGAAGACGAACTGAAGAAGTACAGAGACTCCCTCAAAGACGGCTCTTCCGGGATCACGAACGCCGAGGCACTCGAGGAGATCGTCAACTATTACTTTGACAACGAAAAGTACGAGGATGCTCTTCACTTTGTAAACCAGCTCCTCACGATCGTGCCATACAGCGCCGATTTCTGGCACAGAAAGGGGCTTATCCTCGCCAACCTGTACAAGTACGAGGACGCACTTGAAGCGTACGAAACGGCACTCAGGCTGAACCCGGTGGATCCGGAGGTCCTCGTCAACAAGGGGATCGCACTCGACGACCTGGGACGCTTCGAGGAGGCCATAACGAGCTTCAACAGGGCGCTGGAGATCGACCCCGCACAGGAGGAAGCCCTTTTTAACAAGGGGATCTCGCTCGAAAAGACGGGGCAGTACGAAGAAGCGACGCAGCTCTTCAAGTTCATTCTGGACGGCAATCCGGACCACAAGGATGCCTGGTATGAAATGGGCTACTGCTTCGACTATCTCGATAAACCCGCCGAATCCCTCCATTGCTACGACGAGCATCTCAACCGGGACCCGTATAACTATAACGCGTGGTACAACCGGGGCATCGTGCTGAACCGTATGATGCGTTACAACCTCGCCATCGAGAGTTACGACACCGCGCTGGCAATCCATGAAAAATTCCCTTCTGCGTGGTACAATAAAGGGAACGCTTTTGCCAACCTCGGCAGGCTGCAGGATGCGATCGCCTGCTACCGCCAGACGCTCCAGCAGGACGAAAAGGACGTTCCGGCCTGGCACAACCTGGGGAATGCGTACGAGGAGCTGGCGGAATTCGAGGACGCGATCAAGTGCTTTTCCCAGGCGATCAAAAACGAGCCGTCGCATTACGAGTCATATTTCGGCCGGGGGAGCTGCCACGACGCTCTGGAACAGTGGAGGAAGGCGCTCGCGGATTACAACAAGGCGCTGGGGCTCTGCAAGGACTACCCGGAACTCTGGTATGCAAAGGCGGACCTCCTGTACAACATGGGGAGGCCCCGGGAGTCCCTGCTGAGCTACCGCATGGTGACAAAACTCGAGCCGAAGAACTACGAGGCGTGGCTCGACTACGGGGAGACGCTTTTCGAGCTGGGATATCTCAAGCAGGCACTGAAGTCGTTCGACCGCTCCGTCGAAGCCAACCCGTACGCCGCCGAGGCCTTCTACAGCAGGGCAAAGGTGCTCCTCGTCCTGAACCGCCTGTACGAAGCGGTGGAATCGCTGAAGAACTCGTTCCGGCTCGATCCCGAGAAGCGGAAGGAATTCGAAGAGGAGTTCCCGGGTGTCCGCTCGATCAAGGAGTTCAAGAGCCTTCTCCGAAGGTGAACACCGGGTTCCGGAGGTACATGCCGACCTTGTTCTGAGACATGGACGAGGTTTTTTTTTGGAGTCATGTGAGGAGGGACGATGCTGTCTGAAGCGCTTGCAGTGAAGTACGAGCGGCTCGTGGGAATCCTGCGTTCCATGGAAAGCGTGGCCATCGGGTACTCGGGGGGAGTGGACAGCACGCTTCTCCTGAGGGTGGCTGTGGAGACACTGGGCGCGCGCGCGGTCGCCATGATCGGAAGGTCGGAGACGTATCCGACCCGCGAGTTCGAAGAGGCGGTGCGGGTCGCTTCGGCGATCGGAGCCCGATCCATCGTCGTGCGGACGGAGGAAACAGATGACCTGAAATTCCGGGAAAACCCCGCCGACCGGTGTTATTATTGCAAGACGGAACTATTCGGGAAGCTCGGTGCGATTGCCGAACGGGAAGGCCTCCGCTGGATCGCCGACGGGACGATCACCGACGACGTCGGTGATTTCCGTCCGGGGATGAGGGCGAAGGCCGAGAAGGAGGTACGATCCCCCCTGCTCGAAGCGGAGCTTGGAAAGGCGGAGGTCCGCGAGATTTCGAAGCACCTCGGGCTTCCGACCTGGGACAAGCCTTCGTTTGCCTGCCTTTCGTCCCGTTTTCCCTACGGCACGGCGATCACACGGGAGAACCTCACAAGAGTCGACCGGGCGGAAACGTTTCTCCGTGACCGCGGCTTTCGCGCTTTCCGCGTTCGCTTCCACGATGCGAGCACCGCGCGCATCGAGGTGAACCCCTCGGAGTTGCACCGGTTGCTGGACGACGGCCTGCGCGGGGAGATCGTCGACCTGATGAAGAACCTGGGGTTCACCTATGTGACGCTGGACCTGCAGGGATACCGGACCGGATCGATGAACGAGGTCCTGAGCGAGGAGACGCGCTCCAGGTATTCCGCCGGCGCAAATGAGCGTGCGATATGAGCGTACCGCCGGTGGCGTACCGGAAATTCGACTCCGAGGTCGCCGTGCGGCCCGATGACATCGACATGAACAACCACGTCCACACGTCGCGGTACATGGACTACGTCCTGTATGCCCGGTTCGATCAGATGAACAGGTGTTACGGCATGCCCATGGAGAAATTCACGGAAAACGGGTGGGGGTGGTACGTGAAGTCATGCCAGATCGAGTTCAGGCGGCAGCTCCTGATGGGAGAAAACGTGATCGTCCGTACCTGGCTGGACTCTTTCGAGGGGAGCGACGCGCTCGTGCGATTCCGGATATTCCGGAAGTCCACGATGAAGATCGCCGCCGAAGGGTCCATCGTCAATACCATGATCAACGCCGCCTCCGGCAGGGCGATCCCGATCCCCGCATGGGTGATCACGCAGTACACGCAGTTCAGAGAACAGGAGTCCCCGTGAACAAGCGAATGAACAAGCATCTCCTCCCCCCCCTGATCATCTCCCTTGTGCTCGCTGCCGCGGGGTGCACACAGGGAAGCAACGGCATGATCGCGTTCCAGTCTAACCGGGACGGCAATTTCGAGATCTACACAATGGACGCCGGCGGAGCGGATCAGCGGAGGCTGACGGAGAATCCCTCCAACGACATCGCACCTGCATGGTCGCCCGACGGCTCCCGTATCGCATTCGCTTCGGACAGGGACGGGACCTGGGACATCTACACGATGCGGGCGGACGGCACCGACCTGAAGCAGCTGACGAAGGGCGCGGGGACCAATACCGCTCCCTCCTGGACCCGGGGGGGAGACAAGTTACTCTTCATCTCGACACGGGATGCGATCTACGGCGACGTGTACAGGATGAACGCAGATGGAAGCGGGACGGAACGGCTGACCGCCGATTCGCTTGTCAAGGACTCCCCCCTCCTTGCCCCGGACGGGCGCGCGGTGATTGTCACGTTGAACAATAAGGGCCGGTTTGCGATCGCCTCGATCGCACTCTCCGGCAAGACGGCGACACCGCTGACATCGGCGGGCCACAATGATTTTGCGCCGGCGCTTTCCGACGGAGGGGGGGAGATCATGTTCGTGTCCGACAGGGACGGGAGCCTGCAGGTGTATTCGATGACGCTCACCGGCGGGAATCAGACGAGGCTCACCACGGACGGCGTGGATGAGCGGACCCCTTCCTACACGGCAACTCCCGGTACCATTCTCGTCGCGAAAAAAGGAGGAATCTACCAGATCACGCTCTCCACAAAGAAAGAATCCGTGCTTTCGTTTAAAGGGGATTATGCCCCTGCCTGGCATACCCGCTGACCCTCACCGGAACCGGCAGAGAAGGAACGCGAATGACCTTCTACCAGAAGCTGCGCAGGATCCAGAAGAAGAATGACAGTCTCCTGTGCATAGGTCTGGACACCGATATCGACCGGATCCCCGAGTTTCTCTTCGAGTGGGGGGATCCGATATACGAGTTCAACCGCCGGATTATTGATGCCACGAAGGACCTCGTGTGCGCCTACAAGATCAACCTCGCGTTTTACGAAGTGACGGGTGAGCACGGCTGGTATACGGTGCACCAGACTCTCGCGCGGATCCCCGAGGAGATCGTGACAATCGGAGACGGGAAGCGGGGAGATATCGGGAGTTCGTCCGAGCGCTACGCGAAACTCCTTGTTGACGACTACGGGTTCGCGGCCTCCACGGTGAACCCGTATATGGGCGAAGATTCCGTGGCTCCGTTCCTGAAGCATCGCGCTCAGGGGGCGTTTGTCCTGGCCCTTACGTCCAATCCGGGCGCCCGCGATTTCCAGTATCTCCCCGTCCGGGGAAAGCCTCTGTACGAGCATGTGATCGCCAGGGCGAGGAAATGGAATACCCGGAAGAACTGCGGGCTTGTCGTCGGCGCAACCCGGCCGAAAGAACTGCGCCGCATACGTTCGCTCGTTCCCGACATGCCGCTGCTGATCCCCGGGGTGGGCGCCCAGGGAGGGGACGTGCGCTCGGCGGTCAGGTACGGCTGCGCTTCAGACGGAATGATGGCGATCATCAACGCGAGCCGGAGCATCATCTACGCCTCGCGTGGAGAGGATTTCGCCCGCGCGGCGCGGGAAGCTGCACTGGCGCTGCGTGACGAGATGAACGTCCACCGCCGCAGGTATTTCGCCGCTTAGAGCCGGCCTCTCCGGCAACCAACCCATCCCGGGGGATGGCATGAATGGAGCACATGGCGTTCCCCCGAATCCCCGAGCGGTTCCTCCGCTATGTCTGGCAGCGCCAGATTTTCGCTTCGTCGCCGCTCCGCACCCCGGACGGGGCCCGCATCGTGGTCCGTTTCCCCGGGTCCCTGAACCCGGACGGCGGACCTGATTTCACCGGCGCGTCGATACGGATCGGGCACGTGCTCTACCGGGGGGATGTGGAGCTTCACATACGTGCGAGTTCATGGCGGGCCCACGGGCACTCGGCCGACCCGCACTACAACCGGGTGATACTCCACGTCGTGCTTCTCCCCGGGAGGACGGCACGGCCGCCGCGGACCGCCTCGGGGCGCGTGGTGCCGCTCCTGGTCCTCTCCCCGTTTGTCGATCCCCTGCTTTACGGACGGTGGGTGAATACGTTCCGGAATGAAACGGTCTCTCCGGTTCAGTGCCGGAGGAGGAAGGGGGTCCTCCCGCCTGATCAGCTCAACAGGAGGTTACGCACGCTCGGGCGCAGACGGATCGAGGCAAGGGTGCGCGCTCTCGGGAATCGACTCAACTGGCTGATCGGAGAGAGCCGGGCCGGGTCGGGAGACCCGGGGGGGAATGCGGATGCCATCCGCCGGGCGGCGTGGGAACAGCTTCTCTACGAATGTCTTCTGGAAGGGATGGGCTACGCCGGAAACCGCCTGCCATTTCTGGCACTGGCCCGGTCGGTCTCTCTTCTCCTGCTGAAATCACACGGCCCCGGTGACGCACGGACGATGCAGGCACTCCTGTTCGGGGCGGCCGGCCTTCTCCCCCCGTTGCGCACGCTCCGGGACAGGGAAAGCAGAGCATACGTCCGGGCGCTGCGGAGGAAGTGGCGCGTGCTCCGCCCCGGCCTGAGGGTTCCCCTCCTGCATGAGGGGGACTGGATGTTCTTCCGCCGGCACCCCGTGAATTTCCCGACCGCCCGTCTGGCGGCGTTCTGCTTCCTCCTCCCGTCCCTTTTCACCGGCCGCCCGCTGAGCCGCCTTCACAGGATAGTCGGGGAGCAGGGCGCAACGCCGCTCGCGCGGCGGAGTGCGATCGAGTCTCTGTTCAAGGTCTCACCCGACAGGTTCTGGTCGCGGCACATCCATTTCGGCGGGGCGGGGAAGAACGGCGGGATCGCACTGGGGCGTGCGCGGGTGCACGAGCTGATTGTGAACGGGATCGTTCCGCTCCTCCTCCTTCACGCGCGCGTGTTTCACGACAGCGCGCTCCAGCGGGAGTCGCTCACGCTTCTCCGCGCACTTCCCGCCCAGGGGGAGAACGGAGTGACGCGGCTCGTGAAAGCCGCATTGAGAGGAGTGAAAGGGGGAAAAACCGGTCTCCGCGGTCCTGTGGAACAGCAGGGACTGCTCCACCTGTACGGCACCTATTGCTCACGCGGAAAATGCAGCCGTTGCCCGGTAAGAACGGGACTCCGCAGGGGGAAATCGCCGAAGCCGGCGGATGCAGCGCGCGGTGTCAGAATGTCACGCCGATGGTCACCGGCACGTATGTCGAGTTGCTCCCGTCGGTGAAGATCCAGGCGTATTTCGCTTCGACAAAGAGCGCGATCCCGATCTTGATGTCCACGCCGGCACCGACATCGACCAACGTCCTGCCGCTCTGTGACGACGAAGGGATCGTTGCCCCGGTGAACCCCGTGATGGAGGTCGTCACCTGGTCCCGGCTTACCCACGCGAGTCCGACGCCTCCGGTGAGGTAGGGGGTTATGACGGGGAGCGGGAGGACAGGCATCTTGCCGTTGACCGCCAGGGTGATGATCCCGAGTCCCCCTCCGTCGATGGACATCTGGTTTACGGCGTTCCCGAAGAACGGACGGAACGAGTCGCGGAATTTGTTCTCGTCGATCGAGTAGTGGAGGTAGTCGCCGCTCAGGCGGAAGCTGAAAACCATGAGATTGGCATCCACATGCACCCCTCCCCCCCAGCCGGCGCCGTACGCGCTGCTGATCTGCTGGTTTGTCCCGCTGACAGATGGCCCGGGGAAATTGCTCGTTGTGAAATTGGCATGGACGCCGAATGCGAAGCCCGGACCGAGTGCCAGCGCAGTGGACGTGATAATGATAAGAAGAGCACCCGCAAGCATGAGCCGTGTCATTGTCGATCCCCCTGAACTGTGAGGTTAGGTTTTCTGCTGCTTCTTCCGTGCCGCAGGGAAGAGGATGTTGTTGAGTATGAGCCTGTATCCCGGAGAATTCTTGTGCAGCGAGAGGTCGGTCGGCGGGTTTCCGACTGCGTGCTGGTAATCCTCCGGGTCGTGGCCGCCGTAATATGTGAACGTGCCCCGCCCGTAGTTGCCGTGGAGGTATTTCACCCCCTCGGTCCCCTGCTTTTCTGCCAGGATCGTGACGCTCGTCTTGATGAGGTTCTTCCTGAATCCGGTGGTCTGCCCCATGAATCCCTTGATGACGTTGACGTGGTTTTGCGTCAGCATGGTGGGGACGGGATCGAATTTCGCCGAGAACTCAAAGAGTGTAAAGTAGTCGGTCTCCGGGTTCTGTATCCCGAGCATGTCGCTGGGGGGTTCGTCGATGTCCGAGTATTCGTATCGCAGGGGATTCTTTTCGACCGTGAATCCCGTGAAGGCAAGGGTTTTAGAGAAGTCGAGCTTCTGCTGGAAGTCGGGATCGGGCGGGTCGCCGTCGTAGATTGCGTCACAGATGTCCGTGTTCTCCGCCGCGAGCGCGATGTCGAATGTGTCTGTGGCCGAGCACATGGCGAACATGAATCCTCCCGCGCCGATGTATCGCGCGATCGTGCGCGCCACCGCCTTTTTCAGCTCGGCGACCTTTCTGAAGCCGCGCTTGCGCGCCTCCTGTTCGAGCTGCGCCACCTGGGCCTGGTACCAGGCGGCCCCGGCGAATGACGCGTAGAATTTTCCGTACTGTCCGGTGAAGTCCTCATGGTGGAGATGCAGCCAGTCGTAATCGGCAAGCTTCCCGTCCAGGACTTCGTCGTCCCAGAGCTTGTCGTACTTGATCTCCGCGTAGTCAAGCGCCAGCGTGACGGCGTCATCCCACGGTTGAAAACCGGGGGGGACGTACACTGCCACGCGGGGAGCCTTCTCCAGCCGCACGACATCCATGTTGTTGTCTTCCCGCTGCACTTCGGCGTAGATACTCGCCGCACCGGCGGCGGACTCCCTGATGAACGCAACCCCCCGCACGAGACACTCGGTTGTAATGAAGTCATGCGCATCAAGCATGAATGATCCCCCGCGGTAGTTCAGCAGCCAGTCGATCTCGAGCCCGCGGGAGAGCGCCATGTAGGCGATTCCGTACGCCTTCAGATGATCGGTCTGTGAGAGATCCATCGGGATGAGGACCTTCTCCTGCGAGAGCGCTTGCGAGCCCTGAAGGAGGAGGAGGAGCGTGATCGCAAGACTGCGCGAGCGTTTCATCTTCAGAGCGATTCCCCTCTCAACTGCCTGATCCTCTGCCGGGCACGACCGGCGAGTATGGATTTCGGGTGATCGGCAAGGAGCCTTTCGTATGTCGCCTGGGCCCTGGCCGGCTCGTGCGTGCCGTATTGATAGACTTCCGCGAGATTGAACTCCGCCCTGTCGAGCTCGATGCTGCTCTCCCTGAACTCGGCGAGCAGACGCTCATAGGACGCAACGGCCTCGCGGAAAAGCCCGGCGGAGGCCTGCAGGGCTCCCACCGCCATGAGTGCATCGTCGACGAGCGGCGCCTGTGGATACGACCGGATGACCGCAAGGAGGAGGGGAACGGCTTCGGTGTTCTTTCCCTGCCTTGCAAGAAATTCCGCCGCGCTGAACTCTCTCAGCGCTTCGGGGACGGTTCCGGCATTTTCCTGCAGGAATGCCCCCAGGCGGAGAGCGTCGTTGGCGTAGTCAGCCTTCAGGTTGACGGCGATCCCTCCCAGTTTCTGCATCGCGGAATCGAAGCGCCCGGCAAAATAATCGATCTCCCCGAGCCGGAAGACCGCTTCATCGTGCGCATCGGGAAGGACATCCGAAGCCGCGACGACCGTTCTGAAGTACCCCGCCGCCTTCGCGGTGTCCCCCCGGGCGATGTGGACCTTCCCCATCATGAGCGTCGCATCATTGCGGAGAGAAGGGAGAGCGCCGGCCTCTTCGATGACATGGCGCAGCGAGATCACCGCACCCTCCCGGTCGCCAAACTTCTCGCTCTGGATGAGCCCGATCTGGTACCAGGATTTCGCGGAGAACTCGGTGTGCGGGTAGTCTTCAATGATTTTCTGAAAGAGCCTGACCGCACCGCCGTACAGGGGGACCGCCTCTGTGGCCGGCGTGCCCCGCACGGGGGAGGCAAACGTGTCGGCTTCGGCCTGAAGTTCCCCGACCGCCCCGGCATACCCGTACCGTGCATATGGTATCAGGGACGCCGGGAGCGGGGCCCCTATCGCCTCCTGATATGCGCGCGCAGCGACGCCATACGCCTTCTCTGCGGCTGCACGCGCGGCAAACTGATAAAGCTCGTTGCCGTGCGCGCCCGCAAGAGCGTCGATCTTCCGGTACACCTCGAACGCTTCCTCGAATTTCTTCCCCTCCATCGCGAGCCAGGCGAGGAGCTCCAGGAGCGGGAGATCCCCGCGGTCGCCAAGCGCCTCACGAATGACTTCCGTCGCCGCCATCCGCGCCTCCTCCCTCCCGGTCATCTGTGAGAGCCGGCTCTGGACGAAGGAGAGCTGCGCAGGGTTCTTCGAAAGCCAGCGGAGGTACTCGGCCGTCGCCCCGGAGTAGTTCATCGTCGAAGCAAGGAGCTGGGCGAGTTCGAGCGTGAAAAGATCCCCGTCGCCGGTCCCCCTGCGCCCCCGGCGGTATACTTCCGCGGCACGGTCGAGGAGCCTGTTTTCGACGAGCACTGCCGCAACAAGCCGGTATGTCCCCGGGTTCGCCGGACCGGTGGCGATCGCACTGTCCCATTCGGCGGCGGCGTCTTTTTCCCTTCCGGCCCTGTAGAAGACGCTCCCGAGCATCGCGTGGAGGTTCGGGTCTGAGGGGGTACGGGCAAGACGACTGTGCAGGAGTTCGACGACCTGATCGTACCGTTTCAGCTGCATCCACATCCGCTGCACGGCGTCGAGAAGGACGAAGTTCGCTGGATCTCCCCTGAGCAATCCCTCGTACAACCCTGCAGCGCGATCGTATTCCCCTGCCTGCTCCAGTCCCTGCGCGAGCCGAAACTTTGCATCCCGGTCGGACGTTTGAGAATGTACGCTCCGGAATCCCCCCGGGCCTGCCAGAAGCGCCAGAATTGCCCCGCGGACGAGCAGGCGGCGACCGGCGCCGGCACGGCATCGTTTCTTGAAAGCCAGATCTCTTTTGCGTACCTTGAAATAATGTATAGAGGGGCCTCCATCACACACGTGACATCTCCGCGCACCATCTCCATCCTCGGGTCGACCGGCTCGATCGGTCGCAGTTCTCTCGAGGTTATTGCGAGCTTCCCCGACCGGTTCCGCGTGGCGTATCTTTCTGCCAACAAGAATATCGATCTTTTGCTTGAGCAAATCAACAAGTTCCATCCGAAGGGAGTCGTCGTGTCCGACCCCGGGCGGGCCGGGAAGCTCCGCACTGCGGTCGGGAACGGCGTCGAGATCCTGTGCGGACCGGAGGGACTGCTGGACGTCGTCAGCCGGGACGATGTGGATATTGTCCTGAGCTCGCTTGTCGGATTTGCGGGACTCTCTCCGACGCTTCGCGCCGTGGAGGCGGGGAAAGATGTCGCGCTGGCGAACAAGGAGACGCTTGTCGTCGGTGGGGAGCTCATCATGGCGCTGGTGCGGAGGAGGGGCGTGCGTCTCCTTCCCGTCGACAGCGAGCACAGCGCGATATTTCAGTGCCTGCAGGGGGAAGATTCCCGCACCATCGAGCGCCTCGTCCTGACCGCCTCCGGCGGCCCCTTTCTGCATGTCGCCCGGGAGAAGTTCCCCTCCCTCACCGTCGCCGAAGCCCTCAAGCACCCGACCTGGCGCATGGGGGACAAGGTCACGATCGATTCCGCGACGCTGATGAACAAGGGACTGGAGGTGATCGAGGCGTACTGGTTGTTCGGGGTCCCGCCGGAAAAAATCGAGGTCGTGATTCATCCCCAGTCGGTGATCCATTCGATGGTCGAGTTTGTTGACGGCTCGATAAAGGCCCAGCTCGGCATCCCGGACATGAAACTCCCGATCCTCTATGCGCTGGCCTATCCCGACAGGCTCCCATTCTCCGCCCGGCGCATTGATTTCGGGACGCTCCGGGAGATGACGTTCCATCCACCCGACCTGGAAAAATTCGAGTGCCTGGGTCTCGCGTTCCGCGCACTCCGGATGGGGGGGACCGCCCCGGCGGTCCTCAACGCGGCAAACGAGGTGGCGGTCCAGATGTTTCTTGACGGGGAGCTCCCGTTTTCCGCCATCCCCTCCGTCATCCGTGACGCGCTGGATGCGCACACGCCGCTGCACGCCTTTACACTGGCCGACCTCGAACGGGTCGACGCGGAGACCAGACTGCGGGCGCGCAGGATTCCGGTTACAGCATCTTCCTGACGGGACTTCCATGCAATTTCTGAAAACGGTTCTCGATTTTGTAGTGACGCTCGGCGTTCTCGTGTTCGTTCACGAGCTCGGCCACTTCCTTGCGGCCAAACTGTGCGGGATGCGGGTGGATCGCTTCTCGATCGGTTTTCCCCCAAGGGCGTTCGGCAGGAAGTTCGGGGAGACGGATTACTGCGTTTCGTGGCTCCCGATCGGCGGCTACGTGAAGATCGCGGGGATGGTTGATGAGAGCATGGATGTCGAGTTTCTGAACAAACCGCCGGAACCGTGGGAATTCCGCTCGAAACCGATCTGGCAGAGGATGATCGTGCTCTCCGCCGGCGTGGTAATGAACCTCCTCCTCGCGCTCGTGATCTTCTGGGCTGTTCATTATTTCACGGGAAAGACGCTGCGCGAGACGACCGAGGTCGGTTATGTCACCGAGGAGAGCGCTGCCGCCCGCGCAGGCCTGAAGGAGGGGGACAGGATCCTCTCGGTGAACGACAGGCCCGTCATCGCATGGGAGCCGATGCTCGACGCACTTTTTGACGTCCCGGCGCAGGGGGACGTATCGCTCGCCGTCAGGCGGGGCGGGCGGGACACATCCCTCATCTTTTCGGGCCGAATCCTTCACGAACCCGGCCGCGCGGGGTTGGGCCTTGTCCCCGCCAATACCGAGATTATCGTCGTCGGCCCCCCCGAGCCGGGGAAGCCGGGAGAACGGCTCGGCCTTAAGATGCAGGACGTTTTTCTTTCGATCAACGGGATCCCCATCCGGGATCTTCAGAAGGTCCTCCAGATCGTCAAACAGAATGCGGGAAGAGAGATTACGATAGAATGGAGGCGGGAAGGCGAACGGATGAGCGGGACCGCCGTGCCGACGCAGGACGGGCATATCGGCATTCCGATCGGCGAAAGCTACACGGGGCCAAGGACGCATCTCGAGTACACGCTGCTCGGGGCGCTCCCGGCCGGCGCAAAGTACATGGTCTATGTCACGGTCAGCTTCGCCGATCAGATGTGGCAGCTCGTGACGGGAAAGGTATCGTTCGCACAGTCGGTGGGAGGTCCGATAAAGATCGCGCAACTCGCATCCCAGTCATCGGACCTCGGATTGCTGACCTACCTCAGTTTCATGGCCCTGCTCAGCATCAACCTGGCAATTATCAACATTCTTCCCTTCCCCGCGCTCGACGGCGGACACCTGTCATTTCTGGTCTACGAAGCGGTGTTCCGCCGGGAAGTGCCTCTGGGCGTCAAGCTCGGGCTGCAGAAAGTGGGGATTGTGGTGCTGCTGGCATTCATGGCTTTCGTGGTGATCAATGACATCATTCATTTCTGATGGCATTTTTGAATCACGCTACAGGCGCAGGGCAGCAATGAACGTCTGCAGAACACCGAAAATCTCCCTCGCAGCCCCGGCCGGGGCTGTGCCGTTGACGAGTGCGGTGAGAGCGTAGAGGCGCCCGTCGGCCGCAAGCAACACTGTCCTGGTTCTGTCCCCCGATCCGCTGTACCCGACATCGTATGAGACCGCTTCCCTCCCGTTGACGGGGTAGCGGTCGGGCCCCCGCACGAGCATCCCGGGTTTACCCGAAGTTTCCAGCGCCGCAGTCAGGCGCGCAACCTGCAGAAGTCCTTCTCCCCCCAGGTCAGCGTTATCGACGGAGCGTATGTGCAGCTGCCGTACCGTCAGGCTCCCCGCATAGTCGTCACGCACGAGAAAAACGGCCCTGTCGGCGGAAAGGGTGTCCGGCATGACGTCAAACCACCCCGCGGGAAGACGGTAGTGAATCGCGCCGTCGCGCGACAGGAGGTATGCGGGGGGAGGGGCGGAGGAGGCAGCGGGACCCGGGGTCGCGCACCCGCCACAGAGGAGCGCGGCACAGAAGGTGGAGAGCAGGAGAACTATCGGCCGCGCCGGGCGAAGAGAGATGCCGAGTGTCACAGACACGCCCCGGAAGCCCTTACTCGCCGGGTCTCTTGAACTGCTCGGCTTCCAGCGTGAACATGATGGAGATGCGGTGCGTGTTGTCGAGCTGGTCGGCTCCTCCGAATCTGGCAAACGAATAATCGATGTTCAACTTCGGGAAGTGCACACCGGCGCCCAGTGTGAGCTGTTTCACGTCGCTGTATCCGGCCCGGAGCGCGATCAGATTCCTGAATTCGTATTCCATCCCGCCGTGAAAGTCAAAGCTCACCGGGCCGATGTGGGCTTCGGAGGCCGACCTCCGATTCTCAAAGCGGATGTCGACGTCGGCGGCCGGCGCGATACGCCCGCCCAGGAGGTCGATGAAATAGGCCGACCCGAGTTTCACCGTGGGGGATATCA
>Ga0182019_10000114_pt1 | contig 37954 bp, 21 predicted proteins | sample 812E2MmetaG_FD_120483 | JGI IMG/M metagenome (GOLD analysis project Ga0182019, IMG submission 120483) | Permafrost microbial communities from Stordalen Mire, Sweden - 812E2M metaG | ecosystem: Environmental > Terrestrial > Soil > Wetlands > Permafrost | place: Sweden: Stordalen | collected...
ACACCGCAGTCCGGTGTACCGCCTCCGCGGGAAACTCCCGAACGAAGGCCGGGCCGACGCGAACAATCGCGACGCTCCCGGCATGGCGCCAGGTCAGGCTATACGGACAATCGACACCGACGACGCATATGTGTCCTTCGCCGACGCGCTTCTCTTCCTTCCGTCCGGACTCTCCGAGCCAGGTCAGTTCACACTCTGCGGTGCCGAACGGCAGGATGATGGCGACGTGCGGAAAACAGCGTTCCCCTCGGCGGGTGGTCGGCTGAGGCCCTGCCGAAACGGTGACATCACGGCGGCTGCGAGGTCCACGCGCCGACACCTGCGAAGGCTGGCCGGTGACCGCCACCGCACGCCATTTCGAGTTTTTGGATTCCGCTGACGGGAAGGCATTCTGAGGCATTTAGGCAGAGCGCCTCACACGTGGGAATGCGGACGTCTGCTCGAAGCCTAAACAGCTGCACCCGAAACGGATTGGACGTTACTGCTGTTTCGCAGGACGTTATTGCTCTTTCCTTGGAAGATCCGCGCATTCCGGCCGTGCTGATGCCAAAATTAGAGTAATCGGCCAGAAGGAGAATCCGGCCAAATTCCGTCGCGGCTTTTTCTCAAAAGCTGGCGTCTTTTCCCCTTCGAACTTCAAGAAAGAGCCCCCGACGGAACGCTGAGCACCCCGTCCGGACGGAGGCGGGCTGGGGTTGAGGGCGGTACTGGGTGCGGGGTGCAACGGCCCTCTTGACGTCGGGAACCTACTTGCCGCTGCGCCCGGCCTCGGCCGCCGCGGCGTTCTGGTCGTAAACCCGCAACTCGCCCGACCCGAGGTACTCCTCGACCTTGGGATTGCCCAATCGGACGCGAGGCTTGAGCTTGTCGGCTGCGTTCACCCAGACTGGAAGGCTCGTCGCGCGTCCGATAAACGGCGCTGCAATCACGACCATCATCGGCAGCGTGTCCGCCATCACAAGCCCGGTCGCCGGGCAGCTAATCTTTGTCTTCCAAAGCAGCTTCGGATGCTTGGGCTCCGTCTCGAAATATTCGTAGCCGGCCAGCGCCACCATGTAGAGATCGCCCCCCACAACGCCCCAGATCGCCTTTGTGCTGGAATCGAACGCGAACCGGGACTGGTAGCGAAGCAGCGACTCCACCTCGAAGTCATCGGGGTGCTGGGAGACCAAGCCGAGCTTTTCGCCGCCGAGAAACCGCAGCATTTGCGTACGGTTAATCTGGACGTTGGCGTCGGGCATCTGGGGATCCCACTTGGGCAGGATTTTGGGGTAAAGCGTCCCCCAGGTGAAAACAATCCACTGGGTCGGTCGATGCTGGGCATCCGCTGGCAGATAGCCCACCGTCGCCAGCACCTGCACGATGGTCCGGATCATCTCCTCCGGCGCGGGCCGCTTGTCGCCACCTATCGCAGCGCCGAAGTCGCGGTAGCCGATGTTCAGCGCCTTGTAATAGACCGGAGCGGACGGCGATGGTATGCGCAGCAGCAGGCCCAACGGGGTGGAATCGGTCGAGGTGATCACCTGCACGTCGCGGTGAAACAGCCATCCAAGCAATCCTGCCGGGAAGGCCGGTGCCGCCGCGAAGAGAAACACGCAGGCAACCCGCACGGCGCACCAACCGGCCCGGCCCGTCCCGGGGTCAGTCGGTGGTTCGGCAGAGGTCGGAAATGGCCGGTGAGGCACGTTATCGGAAAGCTAGCGTTTCCGCCGTCCTGACGCAACCGGGAATGGGTGCCGAGCGCGGCGAGTCTTGGTTTTCGGGGAAGAAGGTGTTCCCAGAAAACGCACACGAAACCGTGCGCATTGCGCCCCCTTTCCCGGGTTGAGAGGATGAGGGGTATGGGGTGCGGCAGCCATCATTCAATGGATCTGCTCCACCACACTGGAGAACCTCACCGGACATCGCCCCTGGAACAGAACTGCCGCTACAATCTTCCCGCGTTACCAGCCAGATGCCAGAGACGGGAATTGGCACGGGCATGGCCAAGGACAGTACCGAAGCGGTCAATGGAAAGAGAGTGCGGAGGAGCCATTGGTGCGCTCAATGCCCGGCATCCGTTTTATCGATTAACACCCCGGCTGCTGGATGGAGTATGCTCGCGGTAAGACAAAGCCGACCAACTCTCATCAAGTAACAATCTAGGAGGCGGTTTATGAACGCACGTAATCTCTGGGCACGTATTCTGATCATCGCCGGAAGTATCGCCATGCTGATAGGAGCCATTGACCCCATGGAGGGATCGCTCGTCATCCTGCCAGGCAGCGGGTTGGTCGCGCTCGGCACCTTCCTTGGCCAAAGCGAACGCCGGTTGATTGCCTACCGGGTGTGGGTTTTCGTTCTGATTGCAATCGGGGTGGGTGCGCTGTGGGGGTTCAGCATGGTCGGAGGCTTTGGAGGCAATACTGGACGATCTATGTGGTGGGGTGTGCTGATTCTGCCCTACCTGATTGGCTGGTCCATGGGGATATGGGGGCCGGCGACCCCGCGCTGGGTGCCGGTGCTGGGCATCGTGGTTGGACTCTGGTATCTGGTGATTCCGGTAATAATCCTGATGCAATCGAGATCGGATCCGAGGCGGCCCGTTGTCCCTGAGGCCCTCATTGTTATCGGCATAATCGGCTTGCTGACCATCGGCGGGTGTATCGGCCGACTGAGAAAACGAGTCTCCGGGTAACAACTGCCTGCAGTGGCCGCCGCCGGCTCCGTTCCCACCGGCGTGATCGCGTACCATGGATACCACAGTCGGACTCAATTTGGGCTCGCTCTTACACCACTTCGTAACAAGTAACCGCGCAGTTACCCCCTCCAAATTCGGCGGGAAACGACAGGGAGTGAAACTACGCACAACATGAGGAAATCAAGGTAACCCGGAAACCTTCAGGGCGTTTGAAAACTGAAGAGTTTAACAGCAGCGGCGGTGGGGAGGGCGGGAATCGGAGGTGCGAAGTCAGGGCCTCAACTTAAGCTCCGACTCAAACCTGATTTCTGTTTTGCGGTTACTCCGTTCGCAACGCGACGATCGGATTCACCTTGGTCGCGCGCCGGGCCGGAATATAGCAAGCAAGCAGGGCCATCAGTGCCAGGGCAGTCGCAACCGCCGACAGCGTAACGGGGTCGTAGTTCCCGACGCCGTACAGCATGGATGACAGGAACCGTGTCAGACCGAAGGCGCCGGCGATTCCCAAGACAAGCCCGATGGCGGTCAGCGTGATCCCGGAGCGCAGAATGAGGCCGAGAATATTCGCGGCGTTGGCGCCGAGCGCCCCGCGGATACCGATCTCCCGCGTGCGTTGCACCACGGAGTAGGAGATGACGCCATAGAGGCCGATGCCGGAGAGCACGAGGGCCACGCCGGCAAATATGCTCAAGAGGATCGAGCGGAACCGGTCGGCCCCCACCGATTCGGACTTGATCTGCTCCAGGGTCTTGATGTCCGTCACGACCTGATCCGGGTCGATTTCGTGGATCGCCTTCTGGATCAGGCGCTGGATGGAGCTCGACTCCACAACTCCGCGGACGACCAGCGCCTGTCCCGTCTGGGTGCTCTGGTCGGCGGTCACATACATCCCGGGACTGTAATCGTTGTTCGAGCCGAGTCCGCCGACTTTTTCGTCGGCGATCACACCGACGACTTCCCACGGGATCTCGGGGCCGAGGGCCGTCTTCGCGAAGGCGATCTCCTCGACCAGGATCCGCCTGCCGATCGGATCCTCATTCGGGAAATACTTCTTGGCCATGGTCTCGTTGATCACGGCGACCGGCAGGGCGCCCTTGACGTCATGCTCGTCGAGGAACCTCCCGCGCTGGAGCCGGATTCCCAGGGTCCGGAAATACGGGGAGCTTACCATCTTGAAGAAACACGCGGGGCGGTTGGCTGGGTCGACCACGTTCGCGCCGACGACTTGGAACGGCATGCCATAGCCCCAGCCCTGCATCGGGAGGGCCGAGGTGAGCGCCACGTCGCGCACGCCGGGCAGCGCGCCGATTCGATCGGCGATGCGCCGCAGGTAGATCCTGAATTCGTCGGCCGTAGGGAAGCGCTTGCCGGAGATCGGCAGGTACGCAGTGATCACGTTTGTGGCTTCGAACCCGGTATCGACCGCCTGCATCTTGAAGAAACTGCGGATCAGCAATCCGGCACCCGTCAGTAGCACAAAGGCGAGGGCGACCTCGGCCACGACTAGGGCGCCCCTCAGTCGCTGGCGGGCCAGGCCCGAGCTTGCTCCAGGGCCGCCTTGCTTGATCGCGGTCGTCAGATCCGGTCGGGTCGCCTTTAGGGCGGGGAAGACTCCAAACACGACACCGGTCAGGACCGAAACGCCCAGGACGAACAGGAGGACCCGGGCGTCCATCGCAATATAGACGTTCGGCGGGATGATTCCCGGAGGGATGCCGCGCTTGAGCGCGGCCAGGCCGCCGTAGGCGACCAAGAGACCGAGGGCGCCGCCGATCAGGGAGAGCACGAGGCTCTCAGTCAGAAACTGGCGCATGAGTCGCCAGCGTCCCGCTCCCAAGGCGGCTCGTATCGCCACCTCCCGCTCCCGGGAAATGCCCCGGGCCAGGCTCAGATTGGCCAGGTTCGCGCAGGCGATCAGCAGCACCATTCCCACGGCGCCCATGAGAACGTAGAGGGACTGCCTCACTTCGGGATTAACGAGCACCTCGCTGAAGGCATCAATGCCCACGCCCCAGCCCTTGTTCGATTTGGGGTAGTCGTGCGCGATCCGCGCTGCGAGAGTGTCCATTTGCACCCGCGCCTGTTCCAACGTGACGCCGGGCTTGAGCAGGGCCCAGGCACCGAACCAGTGAAAATCGCGGGTCATGTTCTCGGGCGCGAAGGCCAGCGGCCGCCAGATCTTGGTCTCCGTCCGGTCAAAAATACGGGCCGGCATGACGCCGATCACCGTGTACGGCTCGCCATCGAGCGAGATCGTGCGGCCCACCGCGCCGGGATCGCCTCCGTACCGGGAAATCCAGAACTTATGGCTGATCACCGCGACGTGATTCCGGCCGACCTGGTCCTCGCCCGAGGCAAATACCCGGCCCAAAGCGGGCGCCTCTTTGAACACGTCGAAGAAATGCAAGGACACCTGTTCGCTGTACACCTGCTCAGGATTTTCGACTCCGGTCAGGGATACGGTGCCCCAAACCTGCGCGGTCATGAAATCGAAGACCGTGTTCTGCTTCTCCCAATCGAGGTAGTTCAGGGTCGAGATACCGTTCCGACCGCCTTGGGGCGGCTTCTCGAGGACCCGCACCATCCGGGCGACATCCGCGTAGGGTGAAGGCCGCAGGAGGATTCCGTCCACATAACAGAATATCGCAGCGTTAGCACCGATGCCGATCGCTAGAGTGGCGACGGCGACGATCACGAACCCCGGACTCTTGAATAGCGTCCGGATTCCGAATCTCAGATCTTGAATCAATTCGCTCATGAACGGAACCGGCACTCTGGCGCGACCGATTACCTTTGGGAAGAACATTGCAGCTTTGATACCCAACGACCGGACGGATTCTCGACGCGGGATCGCCTTGAAACCGGGCGCCCGCGTGGTGGACCGAAGGGCGATGCGATGTCCCTGCCGAGGCTTCTCTCCGGCTCCGGCGGTGAGGTTTGAATTGTCGCCGGCTGGCCCCTGCGCACTACCACGTTCCGGGCAGGAGGGGGTACTGCGGGCGGGCGTCGGCACTGATCCCATCGTGGCTCCACACTTCTGCTACACTAGCCGTTCTTAGCTCTGGAAACGCAGGTCGGAATCGAACCGGCGCCAATACATTGCGGGGGAAAAGTAGCTGTAAATGGCAGCATTTGGGAGCGAACGGCAGCATCCGGTAGCAAAGTGTGCTCCACGCTGCTGCACTGGTTGTTCAGGCGGACAGCCAGCGCGCTGGCGAAGACGAGGCACGTGCCCCTCGGCCAGGGCCGGGTCGGTCAGACGTGCAAGCACGCTGACCCACGACGAGAGAAACCCCGGGCGAGGGCCCGCCGCACCGAGTCGGAGGCAAGGCACCGGGAATTTTCCATTGAAGATGCGGCGTGCTCCAGCTAGTTGTCGGGAACATGGCCAGCGACGAGGATCCGACGCGGCGGGGTGTTCCCGACGACTATCAGACCCGGGCGGGTCTGGCGGTGGGCCAGCGGGTGTTTGGGCGTTTCACGCTCGAGGCGCTCGCTGGCCGGGGCGGGATGGGGGTGGTGTGGCGGGCGCGTGACGAGAAGCTGGAGCGGACGGTGGCGCTCAAGTTCTTGCCAGAGTTGGTGACGGCAGATGCGGAAGCCGTCGGCGACCTCAAACGCGAGACCCGTCGCGCCTTGGACCTTACGCACCCCAATATCGTCCGCATTTACGACCTTGTGCAGGACGAGCGCTTTGCGGCCATTGCGATGGAATATGTCGATGGCAAGTCGCTCGGTGCGCTGAAACTCGAACAGCCGAACGGGCATTTCGAGGTTGATCAGATCAAGGATTGGGTGCGGAGCCTTTGTCAGGCACTCTCCTACGCCCATGAGAAGGCGAAGGTCGTTCATCGTGATCTCAAACCCGCGAATCTGATCATCAGTTCGAAGGGTGAGTTGAAGATCACGGACTTCGGCATATCGGCCACCATCGCTGACTCGGCGACGCGGGTGAGCCGCATAGCCAGCACGAGCGGCACGCCCGCCTACATGAGCCCGCAGCAGATGTTGGGTGAGAAACCAACGCCAGCCGACGACATTTACTCGCTCGGTGCAGCGCTCTACGAACTCCTCACCGGCAAACCACCATTCCATACCGGAAAGATCCCTCTTCAGGTGCAGTCCAAGACACCACCCCGGATGATGGAGCGCCGGGCAGAATTGGGGGTGGCGGGACAATCGATTCCCCCAGCGTGGGAGCAGACGGTCGCTGACTGTCTGTCGAAAGAAGCGGCGGCACGGCCCGCCAAGATTCGGACCGTTGCTGAGCGCCTGAGCTTGGAAGAAACCACCCAAGATCCGAAGGACACGAAGCAGCGCCCCATTATTCCTGTCGCGCTTCAATCCGCGGCCGAACGAGATTCGCACCGGATCCCCGAATCCGAATCGAAAGTCTCCAGCCATAAATCAAAAATTCCAGTCGTCGCCGCGCTGGCCGCAGTTGTACTCCTGGGCCTTGGCGCGTGGTGGTATTTCGGCTGGCATGTGCCCGCCGTCGCGGCGGAGCAGGCGCACCGCGAAGCCTTGGGCTGGGTGACTGGTTTGGCTTTGACGGCGTCAGACAACGAGATGACCGCCGTGCAGGAGAGGCTCGAGCCCTATGCCCGCGCCGCCGCACCAGAACGAGCGAGGGAGGTTCGCTCCGCATTCGACAAGCAGCGCGGTCTAATTGCGGCGGAACGGGAGCGGATTCATTTGGCCAACGCCCGCGGCGGGATCATCGTGCGCACTGAGCCGGCGGGCGCGGAGGTGTTGATCGGCTCATTAGAACACGGCAAAAGTCCGATCACCCTCAAGGAGGTGCCGCTCGGGCGCTATCCGGTGATCGCCCGGTTGGACGATTACGAGGACCGGGTGGGCGAAGTCGTGGTGGAGGAGAATCGGTTTTCGGAGCTGGACGCGCGGCTGGTTCGCTCGACGGGAACGCTCCGAATTGTCACGGAGCCTTTGGTGGTGGCCTGGCAGGTGAGAGGCGCCGAAACCGTCGAGAAGGGACAGGGAGCCCAGGAACTCAAGTTGCCGACGGGACATTACGAAGTGGTGTTCTCTCGCGAGCGATGGCCGGAAAGTCGTGCTCAGGTGGAAATCAAACGAAACGAGGCGATTCAACTGCTGGGTGATTTGGCCGGAGGGATGCTGTCGTTGGAAACAAGCCTTGTTGGTGTGGCGTGGGAGCTGCGCGACGCAAAAGGCATCATCCTCGGCGCCGGCAAAACGCCCACACCAAGAATGGAGCTGCCGGCGGGGCGTTATGGGGTTATATTCAAACGGAGTGGATGGCCTCAACAGAGCCGGAGCGTCGACATCAGCAAGAATGAATCGGCCCTCGCGTTCGCCGAGTTTCCCGCAGGGCGGATGCAGGTGGTATCCGATCCGGCAGGGGCAGAGGTTTGGATCAACGAGGGGTTGGCCGGAAAGACCCCATTATCGATCCAAGAATGTCCGGCTGGCGTGGATTTGGCGGTGCAAATCAAAATGCCCGGCTACCGTCGCTGGGAACAAATCGTGCGGCTCACGCGTGATTATGAGGTTACGGTAAATGCGGGTCCGCTGATCCCGTTGTCGGGTGCGATTAGACTTCGCTTTGCCCATCCCGACTTTTGGACCGATGCTGCGCCGCCAGCCTTGCTGCTTGATGGAACACCGTTGCGCGACGTTCGTTTCGATCCGGCGGTCACGACTCTCGCTGGCATCAAACCCGGGCGCCATACGCTGACAGTTCACCACCCTGATTTTAGAGATTGGACTCAGATGCTCGAAATCGCCGATGGTGATAGATTGGACATGATGGCGGATCCCATCCCCAAACCGGCACATCTCATCATTACAGTGAATCCCCCAGTGCCGTGCACCTCCAAGATCGATGGCAACGCAGTGGCTTTTTATCCCACTCGGGCGAACGATTTTGAGCTTCCTTTATGGAGGAACGTTAAAATCGAGATCAAAGCGCGCGGGTATGCCAAGGCGGAGCGGAACATCACACTAAAGGCCAATCAACGTGAGGCGTGGAATGTACAGCTCGCCGCCCTGCCACCTGGTAGGATTAAAGTTGCTTGGAATACCACCGGCCGCTCGGTGCTTACGGCAGTCAATGTCCTAGGTCCCACCGCATTGGTTCCTTTATGGGGACGGACGAGAGGGATAAATCACATATTGCTGGATGGGCGGGAAGTGGGGTCTTTTTCTGGAGCACTCGGAGATATGTCATGGACTTCCAGCGACCTTACGGAAGGAGAATATCGGCTCGATGTATCTGCCGATAGGCCTGCCAATGTGCCTCCGCGTATAACAATTTCTTTTGGAGTAGTCGAAGTGAGGCAGGGAGAGATTGCTTTGATCTATTTGGACAGAAAAGAAATCACCTACGAAAAGATTAGGTGACCAGAATCCAACGGCCATGACGCGCTCCATTCAAGAAGTGGTTGCGGGATGTGCTTCCTGATGCCGAAGTAGTCAGCCACGACGCCAACGCGAGATGGTTTTTGGGGCGTTACTTGGACAAGGAATCTGGGATGACCTGAAGGAGAAACAGAGGGCAACCGCGTCCTTCTGAATCATTCGGTGGCGCCTTGCGTCAGGCGAATCACGCGGTGGTTGGGCGGGTATTTGCTGGCGGATTTGGCGGAACTCCTCCTCGAAAGCCGAACCTCATCCGCCGGGGAACGCGGCGTTCATTTGAAACTCGCTGACGCGAATTGGAGGCGGGTCAAGGAAATCGCCAGGGACGGGCGCGTCGGGGATGAACCTTGAACAGGCAAAGCGAGAGGCCAAGGGGAGCGTCAGGGCACGCACCCCAACCGCAGCAAGATGAGGACGTCAGATACAACGCATCAGGCGCAGCGAGATTGCGGCCCCGCCGGCGCGGTTACGGGGCGGCTGCGAGCTCGATGGCCTCCAGGTTCTGCGGGCCAAGGAAAGAAAGGCCCTCGGCTTCGAGGTCGTGCACGGCGAGCTTGACGCCCGCGGGCGAGAGCAGGGGTGAGCGGAGAACGAGTGTGATGATGGTGTGGCGGGTACCGGACTTGGGATTAGTCTCAACGCGGACATTGCTCACGCGGTCGACCTGCACCGGATCGGGCCCAAAGTCGTAGTTGGCCAGATTCATCGCCGTCGGTCGGGCCACTTCTTCCTTGATGGTAAGGGTGACGGTATTGTTCTTAAGCATCGGGCGCCCAATCCACTCAAGCACTTGAGCGGAAGTGGCCATGGGCACGCCGACAACAGCGACAGGCCTCGCCAGGCGCACCGGCTGTTCCTGTTTGGTGCCAAATATGTCGGTGACGTCAGCAGCCGAGACCACCACAAGGGTGCCGGGCGACGGATCCTTGGAGAACGTCAACAGTACCTGCGTGGGATTTTCTGGCACGCGCTGAGCTTGCGCAATGGTGAGATCACGCAGGGGCCGCTGTCGATCGTCGTAAAGCTGAAATCTCGTCCGATCGTTGGCGTCGGCGCGCTGCAGCACGCGATTGAACTCGATCTTGAGCTGGTTGCCGATCACTTTGCCAGCCGCGGTGATGGTCAGCGGCGAACGATCGCCCATGTCGGAGAACTCAAATTGAACGGGAGTTTCATCGATGACGTTGCCCTTGGCGTCGCGGACGTTCTTGGCGGCGATCTGGTAGCGGCCAGCCGCCAGCCGGTCGGAGTCGGCGAAGCGGAGTGTCAGCACGTTGCCCTGCTCGTTGAAGCGGGCGGAGCCCGGGACGAGTGCGAGGTGTGATTTGTCGGGCGCGGTGACCGTGTAGTTGCTGACGTTTTCGGCGATGCCAGCGTCCTTGTTGACGGGCTTGCTGAACGTGAGCGTGATCTCCAGTCGACCCGCGCTTCCGGCGACGCTGAGAATCTGCGGCGGCATGATGTCCGCGAATTCGAAGTCAAACCCCTTGGGCGGGAGCTCGACGAAATTGCCCTGCTTCTTCGTGTCCTTCACCCCCGAGATGCTCGCGATGCGATAGGGCAGGCCGTCGCTGAAATCCTTTTCCGCCTCGAGGATGATGCGCGTGCCGTCCTTGTCAGTCGGATCGAGGCTGGCCTGCCGGATGCGAATATCCGCCCCGTCGCTCGTGGTCACCGAGTAATGGCTGACGGGGGTCACCGTCTCGGGTTTGAGCGTCTTGGAGAAAATGAGCGTCACCTGGTTCTTGTTGGGTCCGCCCGACACCTTCGTGAGCACCGGAGGCGCGGTATCGAAGAAATCGAAGGTGATCGGCGCGGTGGCGGGCAACTTGTTGCCGGCCATGTCGGCCAAGCCGCGGACCACCAGTTCGTATCGTTCGCCGTCGACGAGTTTCGAAGTGGTGATCTTGACGGTTGCAGGATTCTTGGCGTCGACCTCGGGCTGGCCCTGGACCATGGCCTTGTCGTCGCCAAATCGGAAGGAGGCCTCCTTCGCGTCGGTCTTGACCGAAGCCGGGTCGATGGCCTTGGAGAAGCGGACAATCACTTGGGTATCGCCGGGCAGACCAACATTCTGGTTCTTGTCGAAATTGATCAGCTTGGGTGGCGTACGATCAATAACCGCCCTGGCGACTAGTAGACCGCCGATGGCCAGCACGAATATCGCGGCCGCCGCGAGGGCCGGCTTCAGCCACGGGGAGAGCTTCCGCGCGGAGAGTTTGGCGGCGACGGTATCTCCGCCGGGGCTGGCGACGATCACGGCAACATCGCCCAACGCCGGCGAGGCCGGCGGGGCCTCCGGGGCAATCGCGGGGTGTCGCGTCAGCGGCAGGGTATTCTTCTGCGTTTCCCTGCCGTCGACGAGAATGACCAGACTCTTGCCGCGCACGAAATATGAACCGGGCAACTGGTCGGGGTCGGGCAGGCGAAACGCCCGGCGGATCTCCTTCTCGTAGGCGGTCACATCCGCGGCCTCGGTCCGCGCCTTGTCGTAGAAACGGCTGGCCGCCTTATCGAAAGCGACGCATTCGCCGGGCCAGACTCGCCTGAGAGGTTTCAGTTTTTTCGCGGGGATCGTTTGTCCCTGAAGCGCGACGCCAACAAACCGTCCCGAAGGATCGAGCGCCGGGCGGGCGAGAAAACGCGCAAGGGGCTCCGCGGAATTGAGAGCCATCTTGAACGCCTCTCGCTGGCGAGTTTCCCACGACATGACATGGGCTTGGAGTCGGTCGAGGATCGTGCGGCCGGCGGGAATCTTGAGTTCTTCGTCGGGCGCGAGCGGCAGGGAAGTGCCGGCTTTCAATTCGCAGCCCCACAGAATGAGCAGGCGGCGGTCGTGCGCGGGGCCGTAGACCCAATAAGCGTCGGCTTCGAGTTCCGGGTCGGGCAGGCGGAAATGAGCGCGCAGGCGTTTCTCATAGGGCACGATGCGCTGGGCGGCTTCATGGGCCTTGTCGTAGAAGGCGCGCACCGCCTCGGCAAACGCGTCGATCTCGCTCTGGGGCAGAAACTCCATTGGCCGCGCCGTGTCGAGCGGGATGGCGGCCAGATCGTACGTAATCGACCGCACGCCTCCGGTCTCGACCACCCGCGCCGGCGCGAGGAAACGCGACAGCGGCTCCTTGGGCGACAGCACAATCGGCAGGTTCTCCGCGGTGAAATACGTGCCCGTGCCGTCGAGGGTGCGGAAGATGAAGTAGGGCGACCGCAGATCGCGACGGGTGGGGGCGGTGAGCGGGGCGGATTGGGACGGATTCATAAGGGATCAGGTGGTAGCGACGCGCGCGCGATGCAGGACTTTCGGCCGCTCGCCGGACAGGTCACGGATGACCCAGGAATACACGGCGGCGACGGTGAGGTGATTGCCGGAACCCTGCCGCACGGTTTGCATCGTGTCCGGGTCAAAGCGAAAGGCGGGCACGACCTGTTCGATCGAAAGCCGCGATGCGGCCACGGCGATCATCGCGCGGACCGCGTCGATCCAATCGCCGCTGGCCTGAACTGCTTCGTCCTCGGTCAGGCCGGGGAGGCTCTGCCAGTAATGATGCAGGGCTTCGGACAGCGCGGTCACGGCGTTGCCCACGTCCGCGGCGCCGGGCGCCGGGCGTCCGACCACCACACGCAACGCGAGCAGGGCGGCGACCACCGGCAGGGAGGAGTGGGCGGAAGAGGAGAGATCGGACTCGAGCGCGGTGCGCCAGCGCGCCAGCGGCGAAGCAGGGTCGCGGAACGGCTCCGGCCACAGGGCCGCCGGCGCCGCCGCAGTTTCAGCGGTCGCGATCGGCGACGGGGAGACGGATTTCGCCGGCGGCGCCCCGGCTGCAGGTTCCGGGGCCGTTGGCGATGCTTCGAGTCGCTCAACCAGACTCTGCAACCTCGTGATGGTTTCGTTCAGCGGAGGGTCGCCGGGCGGCGCGGGCCGGACGGTCTGGGCGGCGAGGTGTTCACGGATTTGCCCGATTTGTTGTCCGAGCGAGGCGACCGCGAGAACGGCCTCCGTCTGGGGGGCCTCGCGCGGTTTCAGGCCGAAGTAAAACACCAGACCCCCGACGAGCAGGGTGGCAACGGCCACAACCGCGATCATCGTCCCAAGGTCGACGCCGGCGGGAGCGGCGACCGCCGACGCCCGGGCCGTGAGGTCCTTCTGCCAGCGCGCGAGGTCGACGGCAAGCGATGCAATCTGTTCCTGCAATCGCGCCGCCTGGGCGGACGCTGCCACCAGTTTTCCTCCGGTGTCGGCACTGGTCTTATCCAGTGCTTCAGCGAGCTGCGTTACCGCCGTGCGGGTTTCCCCGACGCGGGCGACCAGCGTGCCCATGCTCTGGCGCAACGAATCGAGGTCGGAGGGCCGCAGCCCCTGGTCGAGGCGGGAACCAAGTGCCGACAGGCGGCCGTCGAAGCCTTCCAGAATCCTCGCCTGGTCCTCGAAGCGCTGGTGCAGACCGATGATCGTCTGCCTCAGTTGCTCGACATCCGCCGGCGACAGAACGTTTTCAGGCCGGACGCCCGGTAGCGGGGCCGTGGGGGCGGCGGGCGACTGCGGGTTCGTCGCGGCCACAGCAACGGCTGATCCCGCGAGCACGACGCAGGAGAAGGTGAGCAGGGCGAAGGTCAGACCGCTCAAGCGCACGGGGAAAATGACTCACGCGTTGAAGATGCCCTCAGCGTCAAAACGCGGTTCGTCCAACCAGAAGCTCTCGTCGAGCATGGTGGTCAATTTGAACCGCACCTGGCTGGGATCGACCTCGACCGGCTGGCCCGGCAGGGGATCGATACTGACCAGTTCGAGCCGTTCGCCTTGGCCGAGCGCGGAACGCCAGCGCAGACGCGCGCGGACAAAGACGGGTCGACCGTCGTGAGGCTGGGACGGCGTCCACTCGAGCCGGTAGACCGGTTCGGGGCGCACCCCGGAGACCCGGCGAATCTGGCGGCCGATGCGGCAATTCAGCGGCAGGTCGAATTCCCGCTCCAGCACGAGGGAACCCTCGACGTCGGGGTCGGGCTTGGCCCCCGAATAATCGGACGGCCGGAAGAGCAGGCTGTCGGACTTGTAGAAGTCCGCCGGCGTGCCAACGCGGGAGAGCAGGCCCCAGAAGTACGTCTTCGAGTGGGAACTGACAGCGGTCTGCTCGATGGTGAAACCTTCCAGGTTGCCGTTGAGGATGTCCTGGTACAGGGCGGCGCCGGCCACGGTGCACGTCTTGGCATCGTTGATCCTGATGCCGTCATCGCCCACGAACGGATACCAGTCGCCCGCTGGAAAGTTTTTCACCTGGGCGATCCGTTGGGGGAGGATCGGCAGGTTGCGGACCAGGAGCTTGCGCATGTGTGGCAGCTCGGACGGCTTGCCGGAGACGACGACCAGGTCGCAATTGTTGCGCGCCACGAGCATTCCCAACGAAGCGAACATGTCCTCGAACACGTCGGCGATGCAGGCGTCGAGGGCGGCGGTGTCGGCGTGGAGCTGGGCGCCCAGGGGGAAGGGCACCTCATCGCGTTCCCGCAGGCGTTCGAACCATTCGGCGAAATGGCCGGTGTCGCGCAGGCGCAGGAGATTGTTCTCGACGCCCCAGTGCTCGCTCTTGGCCACGATGACTTTCAGCGCCAGCTCGTTCAGGTCGCCCAGGCAATCGGGGTGGACCAGATCCTTGACCACCAGCGGCCGGCGCGGCGAATCGGGGTACATCTCGGCCAGCGTGAGCTGCTGCAGCCATTCATTGACCAGGGGAATGAACACGAGCCGGACGACGCGGACGAGCTTGATCGTCGCCTTGGGATCCACCTGGGCGATGGCTTCGCTTGCGGGCGACTTGAGCAGCGTAAGCAGGGCGCGCCGCGCGGACGGATTGTCGTCAAACTTGTCGTAGCCTCCGGCGCGGAGCCAGACGGGGAGCAGCACCTTTTCGACAATGCGTTTGACCAGCATGTCGCCGGCGGTGGAGTTGCCGTCGCGGAACAGCAACGTGGATTGCACCACGGTGGTCCCGCGGTGACCCATCAAACGGCGGGAATTCGCCTGGGCCGAGGGCTTGAGATCGTAGCGGATGATGGAAATGTCCGTGGTGCCGCCGCCGACATCGACGTTCATCACCGTGGCGGAATTCTCCCGGCCGTACGTCTGGAACCAGTTCAGCCCGTCGCTGCCGAGGAACGAAATGTCGGAATAGAGCACTGGCAGCTGGGAGCAGACGGCTTCGTCGAGCGAGGTTTCAACGAGCAGGGGTCGCTGGCCCCCGTCGCCCGCGGCCAGGGAGATCGGCCGCGGGTCTTCGAAATGGGTCAGGGCAAACAGATTGATCGCGCGCTGCCACTGGGCGAGATACCGGCTCTGCTCCTCCCAGGTCCAGCCCGAGGGGTAGGTGACGCGAACTTGGCGGAGCCGGCGCGGCAGGCTTTCGCGGCCAATCATCGTCAAGTAGCCGGCGGCATTCATCTGGCGGTACGCGCACTCGATGATCGACAGCGCAAACCAGCAGATGGCATCGCGCCGCGGGTACTCCGGCGGCGAGTCGACCAGCGGCTTGCCGCGAAAATCCTCCACCGTCGGCTGGTGCTCCCAGTGCCAATCCACCCCGCCCGGGTCCATGTAGTAGCGGAAGAGGCCCCGCAGATCGTCGAAGGCGTCCGGGATCGCGGGGTCGGTGTCGTTGGGAATCTGTTTCCAATAGGTGCCGCCGCGGTGGCCGACCAGGGCTTCGTCCCAAGCGTACCGCTTGGGGCTGCTCAAGGAGAAGCGCGCATCGGTGTTGAGCCGGACCTGCGCGAGAATGCGGGACGCGCCCTCGGGCGCCTTACCGCCGCCGATCAATGCCGGCGACAGTTCGACAAAGGTCTGGGGCAGACGCTGAATGCGCAGCACCGGGGCGCCGGGGGCGTCGGATTCGATCTGCCAGTGCTCGAACACCTTCTCCTCGGAGAAGGGCGGCTCACGCGCGGCGAAGATCGAGCGGTGCAGGATCAGCCACGAATCGATGATGGCGAAGTCGTCGTTGGCCTTGCCGGGTTCGGGCAGGGTGAACGCTTGGGTGAACGGGCAGCCGCGTGGGATGAAACGCAGGATCTTCACCCGACGGCCGAGCGGGATGCGCTCCTGCCCGGGGTCCTCGAGCAGCAACGCCACCGTGCGGGTGTTGCCGAGATCGACGATCAGATCCACGTCCACCGGATCCACGCCGGCGGGCTTCTTCCAATGCACGGCGAGCTGCCCGCGCGGCAGCGGAATGGGCTCCGAGGGATTCTCGCCCGCCCGGCGGCGCACCGGCAGCGTGGCGCTCAGCTGGTCGAGAAACAGGCGCCGCGTCGGGTAGTCCTCCCATAGCTTGGCCTTGTCGAGGCTGGCGTAAGGATAAACCAGGGTGTCGTTCGCGCGGCCCTTCTCATAGGCTTCGTACCGCTGGTGCACCTCCTGCGCGACGCGGTCCTTCTCGAGATTTCGGAAGGTGAGTCGCTCCACCCCGAACAGCAGCCCCCGCTCCGGCAGGCCGAGGTTGGTCTCGATCGCGAGCTTGATGATCGGCGTCTCTTCGCCGGTGTAGGGCGACACCTCGACCGCATATTGGTAGAGCAGCCACGGGGCGAACTCGCTCCAGGGCTCCCACGGGCCCCGGTTCCTGTAGACGAATCGCTTCCACTCCTCGTCCGTCTTCTTCGGCGCGAGGCTTTTCAGGGGCACGTGAAAGAACTGGTGACCCGTGTTGGGAAATACTTCGAGTTCGATCATGACAGGAGCACCATTACCCGGGTCGCATGTGGTAGCGGTCGCAGAGCGCGACCAGTTCCGCGTCGCCGGGGAGGTTGTCAGGCCGGCGCAGCGGATCGAGCCGGAGGTTGATCAGGGCCGCGAGCTGCCCTTCGACGAACGGGCGGATGAACGCGCGATAATTCAGGCAGTCGCGTCCGGCCAGCGGGGCCAGCCGTTCGTCGTCCTCGGCGGCCTCGTCGGCGTCCGGAAATTCCAGATCGCCCGCGCGACTGAAGACGAGCTCGTTGGCCATGCGCACCGCGAGGTGCCGGCGCAACTGGGTGTTCCGCAGGTCGGTGTTGGTGGTGACGGTCTGCCCGGCGAGGCGCGCCAGCCATCCCGCCAGTTCGGCAAAGCGGTTTTCTACCGACAGCCGCAGGGCGTCCAGGAATTCGTTGAAGGTTTCCCGGCGGTCGAAACCCAGCGCGCCCCAATCCGGCCGCGACCTGCCCCCGGACCGTTCCCACTGGTCGAAGCGGGCCATCTGCCCTTCGATCCATTGCCGGTATTGCCGGGAAATGAACTGCCGGTCGATTCCCGTCCCGTCCGTCGGCGGGGCCAGCAGCACCTGGTAGTTCACATCGAGCAGCTCGCGCAGCGCATGGTTGATCTCGCGCATCTCCCTTTCCGATTTGCCCGGGACGGCGGCCAGCAGGGTCTTGCGGAAACGCTCGAGGTGTTCGCGCCGCACGTCGACCACCTTGGCCGGTGGAAACAGCTTGGGCGCCTTCAGGAGGTCGGCGAGATCGGTCTCCAGCGCGCCGATCTTGGCCTCGAGGAAGGCGAGGCGGTTGGTCGCCGGGTTGCTCCGCGCGGTCTCGAGCTGCTTCGTGATCGTGGCGAAAAAGAAGGAGGCGCCTCCGGTCACCCGGTCCTTGACCATCTCGTCGAATGACTGGCGGCTGACCGGATTGTTGAATTGCCGCTGGAAATCGGGCGAGGAGCAGATGCCTTCGTACAGCTTGCCGCCGATCTCGAACGGGAAATCGACCTGGCCGCGGGGGAATTTATAATAGTTGAATGCGAAGGTGTAGCTGACCGCCGGGTCGGCGAGCGGGCCGAGTTCGCCATAAATGGGCACAATGGCCTTGAAGATGCGTTCGGGCGTGCCCCGCGACTCGACCAGGCGCGACGCCCACCACATGAGCCCGAGGTTGAGCGGCAGCGGGCTGCGGCCCTGCGGGCTGCGGCAATACTCGGGCACGAAATACTTCCACCAGGTGCTCACGCCGTTGATAAGCTGCGGCGCATTGATGGGCGGATACTTGTCGATGTTCTGAAAGATGTTGAAACCGTCGATCGTGAGCCGTTTCGCGTAGGTGGACACGATGCAGGCGGTCTTGCCCCGCTTGAGGATCTGTTTGAAAAACAGTACCGGTTCAAACCGCTTGCTCTTTTGCGGTCCCTCGTCGCGGCCCGGTTCGAGGTCGATCTTGGAAACGTCGCTCTTCGGTTCGTTGCCGACACCGGCGAAATCGAGCAGGTCCGCCTCGCGCAGGTACGTCTTGAACGGGCTCTCGAGCAGATGATCGGGATTAAGCGGGATCACCAGCTCCCAAAGCAGGCCCTGAATGCAGGCAAAGCGTTCGGCGGAGCCCGCCAGCCGCTGGGGATACTCGGGGCCGCAGCCGATGAGGATCGCGCTCTTGTCCTCCCGCCAGCCGAGTCGGGAGATGGAGTCGTAGACAATGCCCTCCTGCGTGTCGGGCGCGGCCGGACGCGGCTCGAAATAGATGCGGCATGCCTCCATGTTCAGGAAGACCGCTGCCGCCTCCAGCGACGCCAGCGCCGGCTTGCCGCCCCATTGCTCGCGGCAGGCCCGCAGCTCGTCGCGCATGCGCTGGAAATATTGCGTCAGCACCGGGTAGCCGTCCCACAGGATGTCCGCGGCCAAGTCGTCCACGACCTTGGCGCCGCCGAGCAACACCGGGTCGGCGAGCAGGGAGGCGATCATGCTGTGCCAGTTGGCTTCGCCTTCCTCCAGGAGCTTCTTGAACCGTGGCAATTCGGCGACCACCAGGTCGTTGATCACATCGCACAGGGCGAACAGCGCCTGGTACGCCTCCCGGCTCACCGCCCTGGCCGCGCCGGTCTGCTTGCGCTTGAACTTCGCGAGGCGGGATTCGAATTCGGAAATCGTCCAGATCGTGGCGTCGCGCGTCCGGGTCGGGCCGAGACATTCGGTGTCGTAACCGCGGGCGACGACCTGGAGCAGGTCCTTTTCCGTCACGAGATGGATGCCCACCGGATGCCGCGGATCGCTCACGAAATGCAGTCCGTCGACCCCCGGTTTCGTGACGCCGTAGACAAACCGGCTCATCACCGACGAGCCGTCCCATCCCTGGTTGAACGGGTTTAGGACGTAGCGGTTCATGTACGGCGGCGGCGCGGCCTCGGGGGCCATGAAGAACATGGGCGAGCCGCCCTCCCAGTGCAGGGCCGAGCCGGAGCCGTCGACGCCTTCCTTCTTTTCGTAGGTCGCGTTGGCGTCGATGTAGGCCGACACGAGCGTGGATTTGCCCGTCTGCGACGGTCCCCAGATGGCCATCGCGGGGCGCGGGTGTGCCAAGGCGTCGTCGATTGCGGCGAGCTGCTGCTCCGCTTCGTACAATCTCTTCAGCCAGCTACTCGTGGGGATCGCGTAGTCCTCTACGCGCTTGCAGCCCGATGCCCAAAACCAACTGATCAGGTCCCTCGTGAACGCAAGTTTCTCCATGGCATCGGAGGCAGTAAGCGCCTCCGTCTGGTGGCGCGCAACATAGAAATATTGCCCGCTCGCTTGAACCACCCGCCCGGGGCGCCGGTAAATTCCCGTTGAAGGCATGGCGCGTTCGCGTCAGATGTCTGGGGCATGCCGAGCGACGACACCCCGACGCGGCGCGTCGAATCAGACGATTACCTGACTCGGAAGGGGCTGGCGGCGGGGCGGAAGGTGTTTGGGCGCTACGTGCTCGAAACGGAATTGGGGGCGGGCGGGATGGGCGTGGTGTGGCGGGCGCGGGACGAAGAACTGCGCGATCCGGTGGCACTCAAGTTCCTGCCGGAGGTGGTGGCGCGGGACGACGCGGCGCTGGACGAACTGCGGGAGGAGACACGCAAGGCCCGGCATCTGACCCATCCGAACATTGTCCGCGTGCACCAGTTCGAGCGCGATGGCGCCTCGGCCGCCGTTTCGATGGAGTTGGTGGAAGGGCTGACGCTGTCGCAGCTGCGGCTGCAGCAGCCGGGCAAGGTGTTTGCGGTGGAGAAGCTGGTGCCGCTGGTTGCGCAGTTGTGCACGGCGCTCGATTATGCGCACCAGCAGGCGAAGCTGGTGCACCGGGACTTGAAACCGGCCAACATCATGGTGACGTCGGAGGGTGTGGTGAAGGTGACCGATTTTGGGATTGCGCGCAGCTTGAGCGAGACGGCGACGCGGCTGACGGGCAAGGGTGGCGCCACGAGCGGGACGCTGCCGTACATGAGTCCACAGCAGGTCCTGGGGCGGAAGCCGACCGTGGCAGACGACATTTATTCGTTGGGGGCGATGCTCTACGAGCTGCTGACCGGCAAGCCGCCGTTCCACCGAGGCGATCCGTATAGCCTGACGCTGCAGATCCGGGAGAACGCGCCGCTGTCCTTGGCCGAGCAGCGGGCGGAGTTGGAGACCAAAGGGGCTCCGATCCCGCCGGCGTGGGAGGAGACAATTCTCGCCTGCCTGGCCAAGGAGCCGGAGAGGCGGCCGCAATCGGCGGGCGAAGTGGCGGCCCGGCTCGGAATCGCCGTTGCCGGGTTCGAAGAGGCAGAGACAACCGTCGAGACCAGCGTCACGGCGCCGCGGGCTGCCATCGCCGAAGCAGATCGATTGGGCTCACCGCCAGCGGCTCCCCCGCCGGAAAGTGGCGGCGAACACCAGCGCTTGGAGTCGGGGAAAAGCAGCCGCGAACCTTTGCGGGAGGAAGCTCCGCGCTCACGGAGGCGCTGGCTGCTCGCCGCCGCGGCAGCTGTGATCCTGCTCGGCCTGGGGGGCTACCTTTTCCGGCCGAAGGGCGGGGCAATATCACCGGAGGAGTTGGCCGCGGCCAACCCCGAAACATCGGCTGGTGCGAAGAAACTCCCGAAGCCGCAGGGGGGCAGAGCCTGGACGGTGCCGGATCTGGATCTGCAGATGGCGTACATCCGCCCGGGCACGTTCACGATGGGCAGTCCCAACTCGGAGGAAGGGCGGTCTGATAGTGAGAGCCCGCAGACGCGGGTGACACTCATCAGGGGATACTGGCTGGGGAAGACGGAGGTGACTCAGGGTCAGTGGGAGGCACTGATGGGGAGCAATCCCTCGAACTTCAAGGGGGCGGATCGACCGGTCGAACAGGTTTCGTGGACCGAGGCGATGGAGTTCTGCCGCGAGCTGACGCAGCGGGAACGCTCGGCGGGGCGTCTGCCGGACGCTTATGCCTACACACTGCCGACGGAGGCGCAGTGGGAGTACGCCTGCCGGGCGGGGACCACGGGTCCGTTTGCCGGGAGCGGAAACCTCAATGCGATGGGTTGGTGCTGGAGCAATAGTGGAGGCCAGACGCATTCGGTGGCACAAAAACAGCCGAACGCTTGGGGGCTTTATGATATGCACGGCAATGTCTGGGAATGGTGCCGGGATTGGTACGGCGATTATCCCGGTGGCTCGGTGCGCGATCCGACAGGTCCCGCTTCGGGCTCCCACCGCGTCTATCGCGGCGGCAGTTGGGGCGGCCTCCCCCTGCGCTGCCGCTCCGCCTACCGCTCGCTCGACCCGGGCGTCCGCGGCTTCGGCCTCGGTTTCCGCCTCGCCCTGGCGCCTTCGTTGTGAACTTCGGCGACGCAGCCTTGCCCCCGCGTGGAAACAACGTTGAACGGGTGATCCGGAGCGCTAACCTCACGCTGATTTCCTCCTGATGCACTCAACCCGCCGGCTGTGTATCGATGGACTCTCGGACCTTGGCGTCCGCCGCCGCAACAACGAGGACGCTTGGTGGGCGGGACAGCTGGGCGGAGAGCACCGGTTCATGGACCCCGGATCGGATCCATTGCGCCTCCCGTCCGAGACCGGCGCTCCGCCGATCCTGCTGCTCGTCAGCGACGGCGTGGGCGGGGCCAACGCCGGCGAGGTCGCGAGTCAGATGGCGGTTACCCTGATTTCCGCGGAGCTCACGCGCGCACCGGCGGCGCTGGCGCGACCCGAGTCCGCCCCGCAGGCCATTCATCTAGCCCTGCAGGTGGCGGACGAGGCGATCAAGCGCAAGGCCACCGAGCCGGAATTCGAGGGGATGGGCGCCACGCTCTCCCTGCTGTGTTTCGTCGGCATCGAGACGGCTTATTGGGGCCAGGCGGGCGATAGCCGCGTCTACGTTTGCCGCCGCGGCGAGTTGCGGCAAATCAGCCGCGATCATTCGCCGGTCGGTCGCTTGCGCCAGGAGGGTCGAATTACCGAGGAGGAGGCGCGCCGCCACCCGCAGCGCAATCAGATTGACCAAAGCCTCGGCGACCCGATCAAGCCGTTTCAACCTGATGTTGGAGCAGTGCAGCTCCGGCCCGGCGATGTGTTTCTTGTCTGTTCGGACGGCTTGAGCGACGGACTGTTTGACCGGGAGATCAAACAACTGCTCGCCGGCGTGCGCAGTGCCGGTGACGTCCGTCCGGCGGTGCAGCAACTCGTTGCTCGTGCCAAGGAGGCATCCGGCCGGGACAACATCACCGCGGTCGTGGCCTTGGTGGAGAATACAGATGGGGAAACCGCGGGCGCCAAGCGCGGGCCTTCGAGGAAACTAGCGCATTTATAACGGTGCGTTCTTGGTGGCAGAAGATCTTGGCGTCAGCGCCTTTGGCTCTGCGCGCGACGCCGCGGCGGGGGCAGACTTGCGCGTCCAGCCCGGTCATCCGAATGAGCCGGCCCGCCGGTTTCCATTGGGAAACCCGAGATGAGTGCCGGCGCTCCGGCCGCGTTAGGATTTCCGCGACGCACGCCGCCGGGGATGGGTTTTCGGGCGCGCACCGGCCTCCGCACACAGTGGCAGGAACTTCTTTTGTGTTGAAGTCGCTGCGCAGTCTGCATTCTTACTCTACACGCGCCCTAGGGTTCAACCTCTCGGCAAATCATGAACATGCACCACAAGTGTCGGTTGATTTCAGCGGGCTTTATAGCCCTCGTCGTGACGATTCGCGGGTTCGGCCAGGCCGCTGGCGCTCCCGCTCCGATTCCCACCACTTATACCAAGGGCCAGCTTCTGACCGAGCAGCGCGTCATGCAGGCCTACATCACCGATGCCAATTTCCATATCGACCGCGGGATCAAGGCGGTCGGTGCCAGCCTGCCGGACTCGGCGAAAGTGAGCCTGTTGCGCGCCACCAGCCGCGTGGCGCAGGTCGATGAGACGATGAAGGCCCACCCCGAGCGCATTGAGCACCTGGCTTTTTCGCTGTTGTACACCCGGGAAGGGATGCGCAAGGAACTGCGGGCCTCCTACGCCAAACTGCGCGACGAATTTGGCGCCGTGGAAGACGCCATGTATGCGCTGCGCCGCGACATGTTGCGCAAGGGGTTATTCGGCGAGGCCCTGAAAGGCCAGGTCGCCGTGCTGGACGCGGTGTCCAAGCTGCTCCCGGAGATCCAGCAGAACGACCCGGCGCTGGCCGGGAGAATCCGCGGCGTGGTTGAGGAAATCAACAAGGCGCTGGCCGCGGACGATCTCGCCAAGGCGGAAGAGCTGATCACACAGTTGAGAGACATGCTCGAAGCCGCCGGCCACAAGCGGGATATTCAGAATGCCAAAGATAAGATCAACGAGACCGCCACCGGCGGTGGTGAGGGCTTGAGCGCCACGCAGGCGCTGGAAGGCGGCGGCTCCCTCGCACCCGCAACCGGAGGTGTCTTGGTGACGGGGAAAGACGGTCAGATGAGCCTGATTCCAGGCGCCGTTTCGATTGGCGCCGGCAAGTTGCGCCTCGCGGACGGCACTGAAGTCGATCTGAACGGCTCGAAGGTGCAGCCTGACGGGTCGATATTGCTGGCGGACGGTCGGGTAATCAAGGGCAACAAAATCACGGGGGCCGCCGGCGTGTCGGGGCCGGTCACTCCGCCCAAGGGAGCCACGTTGGTGGACGCGGAAGGCAACGAGATCCTTGACGAATACGTGTGGGAAAACGGCGAAGGCAAAGGCGTCGACAAGATTTATGTCGGTGGCAAGGGCATGCGGCTCACCCGCGAGACAAAGGTGACCGTGCGCGCCACCCTGAACGCCGCCAAGGCGAACACGTATGCGGTCGCCAAGATCCCCGGCGAATCGCGCACTTGGGCGTTCGTGATTGCTCCGGTGGCGGGTTCGGAAAAGAAGGCCACCGGCCATCTCACGCTCGCGCTCGCGCTGAGCGACCGCAATGGCGGCACGGGATTCACCGCCAACAAGTGGGACATCAGCAGTCCGGCGGGCGCGCCTTCGATGGGCGAGAGTTCCGGGCCGCAGGTGACGGCGACTTTCGACGCCTCTGCCACCTATGCGATCCAGGTCACCGGCACGACCGACTGGGGAAGCCCGTTCGTTATCAAGGCAAACCTTCCGGTTGGCGTGGAGTAGGCGTACCCGGGCTTGGCGTTGCCGCTGGTCGCCGCGGGAAACCGGCGGCTGGCCGCACCTGCCTGAAGCCCGTCACGAACCCCTGCGTCCCGCACGTACCATTTCCACGGCATGACGCGGGAAGAACTCTGCCAAGTTCTCGGTCTGCCCGCCGATTCGTCGGCGGCGGCGTTGGTGCGGGCCCGGACGGAGCGCATCGCGGAAATCAGGCGCGCGTTGAATGAAGGGATGTTGTCCAAACCGGTCAGGCTCAAGTTCCAGCAAGAATTGAGTCGCCTGGAATCAGCCGGGGATTTGGTGGCCAAGCTGGATTTTGCCAAGCGCGTCGACGGATATCTGGCCGAAATCGCCGCGGAGTTTGCCAAGCCGAGCCCGATGCGGGGCGTCATCCGCCTATGTCTGGGCAAGCTCAAGCCGCTCGTCGCGCAGGTCGACGATGAGGCGGCGCGCTTTGAGATTGAGAAACGCATCATCGAAGCGGAGGAGCGCCTTGGACCCGAGCGCAAGCCGCCGGCCCCGGAGCCGGTGGCTGCGCCTTCAGCCAAGCCCCCGTCCGCACCGGTAGTGCCACCCGCCCCGACGGTGCCGCTCGAGCCGGCGGCGGTATCTCTGCCGCGGGTGCCGTCCGCGCCGGGTGCGAAAGCGGCCGTTTCGGCGCCGGCCCGCGGAACCCTGCTGCAGCTTCTTCCGCTCCACCGCGAAGGTGCGCCTCGCCCATCCGAAACGCCCATCCATATCGTCGCCCGTCCCCGCTTCATCCTCGGTCGCCGCCGTGCTGCGGTGGATTTCGTGACGGCGTTCCTGCCCAACAATGAGGAGAATCGGCAGAAGAACGAGACCATTAGCCGGATCAACGCCACCCTGTTCATCAGGGACGATCAGATCTGGGTGCAGGACGGGGGAGTGCTGGCCGACGGAGAATTCAGACCCAGCGAGAACGGCACGGTCGTAGACGGCCACCAGATTACGGCGGCGAGGGCGTTCAATTTCTACCAGGGACGCCGCCTGACGGTCGGTCTGTCCTACGAACTCACCGTGCTGCACCTGCCGGCGGTGTCGTCGGGAGGGCCGGGCCTTGCGCCTATTGAGGGCACGCTTTCGCCCCAGCCGATCCCCGTCGTGCGGATGGGGATGGTCGGCTGTCTTCGTTTTCAGCCGGTCAGCTGTCGCGAGGTCGCCGTGCAGGCCGTATGGCTTCTCTCCGAAGCGGCGTTGGGCGCGGATGCGCAATGCGCCGTGCGCCTCGAACAGGCCGGTCTGCCGCCGGTGGCCGCGCGCATTCACTACCGGCAGGACGGCTTCTGGCTGGAAGTGCCCGCAGGCGGCGGGAGCATCGTGATGCTTGACCAGCGCGGGCTGGCAGCCGGCGAGGTGATGGCATTGCAGTCCACTCACAGCGTCCGGCTCGGTGACCTCAGTTACGAGCTGCGCATTTCATGACCGCTGGGCGCCGGCCGAGCGCCGGCTGCGGGGAGTGAAAACCTCATCGTAGCCGACGTTGCTAGCGTCTCATAAATGCCCGTCCCTATGCCGAGTTGATTATGGCTCTAGGCAAGGTGCGGAAAGGGGAACGGCCAAACCCACCAAATTCGGTGGGAAGCCATAGGTGGTGTAACTGTACATAACATTAGCAGGGTGGGGCCTCCGGTCGAGCCGGCGCCGGAATTCCCGCGCATTTCGGGAACTCGGATCTTGTGGCCGAAGAGTCCCCCGGAGGCCGGTCGGGGGCTGCCCGCGCTGGCTTTAGGGATATGGTTGCGTCGAGAAGAGAGGCAAACCACAAGTATTCCACGGTCACCGCTTCGTTCTTTGCATCTGGTCATGTGATTGCGACCAATGAAGGGAATGTTTGCGACGAGCTGCCGACACTAGCCGGTATTTCCGTTGCGTAGTTGATTTGGACGCCTCGCCGAACGCCGTATGCCGAGCGGGAACCCGTTAGCCAACCAGGACGGGCAGCCACGGACGGAACCAGCGTGGAAAGCGGGAGCTTTTGTCGACGGGGCAGGGACGCTGACCGCGCCGATCAATGAGCCGATGGTCCGGATCTCGCACAACTCGATCTGCCGGCAGCCGCGGACTTCCCAGCAAACGCGCCGGTTGTTCGAAACGCTCGAGGCCGGCTCGCGCAGGGAGCGACCAAGAACCCCGCGAGCGTGGCGTCGCAGAGGTAGCGCAGACCCGGTTCGAGACGCACGCTGCCACGTCCGAGCGGGCCGCGGGCGTGCTTTCCAAGGTTGTTTCGGGGAGGCCCTACAATTGGTAGGGGAATACCGTATATCACTCCCATGAGTGGGGAGGTATTATCCTGTAACGAAAGGCTGACGCCCGCCGTCAAGTACCCCCGCTACATCCTCTTGTCCGGCTCGCAACCGACAACCCGGATTCCGAACCGATTTCTATCAGCTTGGATCTCATCATGAAGAACGCCTCCACGGTTGCTGTCTCCCACCGGCCTTTCCCTCTCCGCGCGATCAACGTGGTAAGGGGAAACCAGGAACCCGCCTCGCCCGGCGATACTCGGTTGACCGTTCCGTTCGCAACTGAACGGCCGTCGATCCGCGCAGAGCCGCTGCGCGCCGCGCAGGCCGCGCGAGCCGAACCGGGTGAAATCGATCACCGCGATGAACGGTCGATGCTCCAACTCTACCTCAACCAGATCCGCCAGACTCCCCTCCTCACGCTTCAGGAGGAGACCAGGCTCGCGGGGCGCATCAAGCGCGGCGACCCGGCTGCCCGGGAGCAGATGATCAAGGCCAACCTGCGTCTGGTGGTCAAAATCGCCTACGACTATAACAAACTGGGCCTGCCGCTCCTGGATCTCATCAGCGAGGGCAACCTCGGCCTGATCAAGGCCGTCGAGCGATTTGACCCCGGCAAAGGTGGCAAGCTGAGCACCTATGCCTCCTGGTGGATCAAGCAGTCCATGAAGCGCGCCTTGGCCAACCAATCCAAGACCATCCGCCTGCCCGTCCACCTCGTCGACAAGATCGCGTGGATGCGAAGAGTCGTCCACCAGTACATGGAGAAATTCGGCCGCGAACCGGACAACGAGGAGCTGGCCTTCGAACTGAAGGTCCCCGTGGCGAAAATCGCCCTTCTCAAGACCGTGAGCGTCCGGCCGGCCTCGCTCGACGCGCCGCTCGGGGAGAACTCCGATGCGGGGCTCCTCGGCGATATTGTGGAGGACGAGAAAGCCCTCAGCCCCAGCGAAAGCCTCGGCGACCGGAACCTCCTCGAGGACCTGCGCGCCATGGTGAGTTCGCTTGAACCGCGCGAGGCGGAGATCCTCACGTTGCGTTACGGCCTCGACGGCGGGGAGGAGCGAACGCTTGAGGTGGTCGGCAAGAAGTTTAGCGTCACGCGCGAGCGCGTCCGGCAGCTGCAATACCTGGCGCTTCGACAGATTCGCCAGCAGCTGCAGAGGCGCAGCCGGCAGCGTTCGTGGGACGAAATCAAAGCGGAGGCGAGCGCCGAGCGCCGGAGCAAGGTCTTCCGGGAGTTCGCCGTCAAGCAAAACGTCCGGCGGGCCGCCAGCTAGACTGCGAATCAAACCGGCGCGGCCGGCAGCGGTGAATTGGCGGAAGTGAGGCCCCCAGTCAGCAACGCAGCTTTAACTCGTGCCGGGGTCATCGGCAGCTGGAGGAGGCGGGCCCCCGTGGCATCGTGGATGGCATTGGCGATCACCGCGCCCATCAGGATGATCGCCGGCTCGCCGCCCCCCTGAGGTGGAAACTCGTTCGCCTCGAGGATGACGGTGTCGATCTTGGGCACCCATGAAAAACGCGGGATCGTGTACGTGTCGAAATTCGTGTCGAGGATCTTGCCGCCCTCAAATTGGATCTCCTCGGTGAGGGCATAGCCGAGGCCCATCGTGATGCAGCCTTCCATCTGGATCTTGGCGCCTTCCGGGTTAATGACCACGCCCATGTCTTGGGCACAAAGGACGCGCTTAACCTGCACGGCGCCTTTGGACGCATCGACCGCGACCTCGGCAATGGCGGCCACCCAGGTTCCGGCATCCATGCCACAGGCGACGCCGTATCCGCGCCGGCTGGGTGATTTGGCGGGAGTCCAGCCGAAGTGGTCGGCGGCCGCCTGGAGAACGCGGATCATTCGCGGGTCGCGCAGATGGTTCAGACGAAACTGCACTGGGTCGATCCCGGCGGCCGCGGCCATGAGGTCGATCTGCGACTCCCGCGCAAAAGTATTGGTATTGTTGCCTGGGGCCCGCCACGCGCCGACGGCAAACGGGTGCAATCCCGGCGGACCCTGAAAGCCTCCAGCCGCGGCGGTTCGATGATGCGGGATCGTGTAGAAGTGCGGCGCGCCGCGATCACCGGCGCAAAACACCGTGTAGTCCCAAAACGTCATCTGGCCCGCGGCATCGATTCCCGACTTGATCTTCACGACAGCCGCCGGCCGGAACGCATCGTAGTAGAACTCCTCGGCGCGGCTCCACATCACCTGGACCGGGCGGCCGGTGGCTTTGGCCAGACGCGCGGCCTCCACCGCCTGCGTGTTCACCGTCTTGCCGCCGAACCCGCCGCCGACAAACGGCGTGATTACCCGGACCTTTTCCGTGGGAAAACCGAGCGCCCGGGCGATCTCGTCGCGCGCGCCGAATGGATTCTGCGTCGAGGCCCACACGGTGGCCTTGTCGCCCTCGATGCTGGCCAGGGCCGCATGGGGCTCCATGGCCGAGTGGGCGACATAGCTGTTCAAGTAGGTCGTTTCAAAACTGCGCTGCGCGAGCCGTTTGCCCTCATCGAGGTCGCCGCCCTTGCTCACCACATTGGCCGCCGGCGCTGCCGCCAGCAGATGTTCGAAAATCGTCCGGTCATTCGGTTCCCGCGGTTGGATGGTGAACTCGGCTTTGATTCTCTCCAAGGCCTGTTCGGCAACATCGGGGAGTTCGTGAAGCACGGCGACCAGTTCACCGTCTTGCACCACCTGGACTCCTGCGGTCGCCTTCGCGGGGGTGGTGTCCACGCTGGTCAACTTCGCGCCGTGGGCCGGGGGCCGGAGGATCTTCGCGTAAAGCATACCGGGCAGCCGGATGTCGGCCGAGAACTGAGCCTTGCCGGTGACCTTATCCCGTGCGTCGCGTCTCAGCAGCGGCTTGCCCATCAGCGCGAACGCGGCAAAATCCTTGACCGATGGTTTGACCTTGAGGTGACGCTCGATCTTCCGCCCCTTGGCCAGCTGGCCGTAGGTGATGCGGCGGGTCGGATCCTGCCGATCAAAGATCACGCCATCCCTGGCGGTCAGCCGCGCCACGGGAACCTGGAGCGTTTCCGAAGCCAGCTCGAGCAGGACGGCCTTTGCTTCGGCGGCAGCGGCGCGAAACGCCGGACCAAACTGGCGGGTCGTCAACGACCCCCAGGTGCCCATGTCATAGGGGCAGAGATCGGTGTCCCCCATCACAATGTCGACCGAATCCAGCGGTGCGTCCAGTTCGTCGGCCAGCATCTGGGGCAGGGAGGTGATCGGCCCCTGACCCATCTCGATCTTGCCGGTGAAGCAGGTCACGTGGCCGTCCTCCCCGATGTGCAGAAACGCGTTGAAATCAGTCGGCAGCTCCGGCCGGGCCATCCGGGGCCGGGCGGCTTCATTCGCCGCCTCCTGGGCGGCGGCCAGGTCGCCAAACGCGACGAAGACGATGATGCCCCCGGCAACGCGTTTGAGGAATTCCCGCCGGGTCGGAGGAACCAGCCCGGCGGAATCGGCCGCATGCTGAAGGTCCGGCGCGAGAAAGTCGTTGGCGCTCATTTTAGTGTTCTCCTCTCATTTCCGCGGCCGCCGTCTGGACCGCCTGCACAATGCGGACGTGGGCCCCGCAGCGGCAAAAGTTCTCCTCCAGGCCGTGAATGATCTCCGCCGCGGATGGCCGGGCGTTGGATTGCAGCAGGCCAAAGGCGCGCAGGATCATTCCGGGCGTGCAAAACCCGCACTGCAGCGCGTCGTGGGCCATGAAAGCCTTTTGCAGCGGGTGCAGTTGGCCATCCTTCTCCAAGCCCTCGATGGTGAGCACTTCCTTACCCTCAACATCCTTGGCTTTCAGCAGGCAGGAGCGCACCGCCCGCTGATTGACCAGCACCTCGCAGCAGCCACAATGGCCTTCTCCGCAGCCATATTTGGTGCCGGTCAATCCCAAATCGGTTCGCAATACCCACAGGAGCGGGCGGGCGGCGTCCGCTGGCAGGCGAACCGGGCGATTGTTCAGGCGAAAAGAAATCGTCGTGGGCATGAATCCTCCTATCTGCAAGCTGACGTGAACTTCATTATGAACCGGGCGACGGCAGGTACCGCGCACGCCGGATGGTTTAAGCGGAACCGGCCTCGTTCCCAAGGAAAATCCCGCGAAAATCGCCCGCGGTCAGTTCGGTCCGTGCAACAGGCTGGTGGAGACCTCGCCCTTCCCGTCCTCGAACGGGCCGGAGATGCGCCGGACGAGAAGATCCCATTGCGTCGCCGCCGCTTCCCGCCGCTTGACCGCGCGATATTCGAGGTCGCCGGCCACGAAGATGAAGCTGAAGAGCAGGGCGCCCAGATAGTTGTGCACCACGAAGACCCAGACGCCGATCCCGACGACCGCGAGCACCTTGCCGACCGTCGCCGCCCAGAAGGTGGCCTTCAGGTAGGGCCAGCGCATCGCCAGAAGCGCCCGCAGGATGCGCCCCCCATCCATCGGAAACACCGGCAGAAGATTGAAGCATCCCATCAAAAGATTCATCAGCCAGACCTCGAGGGCGAGCCCGGTCAGGTTCAGCGGGATATCCCCGGTGGTTTGCAGGGAGGCGAGCAACGACGACAGCGGCAGAAACGGTCCCGCCATCAGCGCGATGGCGAAATTGACCGCCGGACCCGCCAGCGTGATCAGGAGCTCGCGACGAGGCTGGCGGGGAATCGAGTCAAATTCCGCCATGCCGCCGATCGGCAGAAGGAGGATGCGGGAGACGCCAATCCCATACCGCCGCGCCGTCAGCGAATGCCCGAGCTCATGCAACACCACGCAGGTAAAAAGCGCCAGAACCGCGGCCCCGCTCCAGGCCGCTCCCAGCCAGCCGGCTTCACTCCAGCCGCTCCACGCCACATAGGCCAACAGCAGGAAAAAGCTGAAGTGCACGACCAGGCGGATGCCGAACACGCGGAACAAGTTAATTGACCATCCAAGCATTTGCCTTAAGTAAGGCCCGTTTCGGGCGGAATGCTAATTGATTATCACCGTCCGCGATTGTTCCCGAATTCTCCCACATGGCTGCCACCAAGCCGACCATCCTCGTCATCGACGACGATTCCGAGATCCGCTATTCGCTGACCCGCGTGCTGTCGTCGCGCGACTATGCGGTGACCGCGGCGGGAAGCGGCGAAGAGGCCGTTGCCGCCGTGAAGAAAAGCGCGCCCGACGTGATTTTCCTCGACATCCGGATGGGCGGCATGGGGGGCATCGAGACGCTCCAGCACATCCGCTCAATCAATCCGCGGCAACTCGTCATCCTCATGACGGCCTTCGGCACAGCCCAGACGGCCATCGAGGCGATGAAGTACGGGGCGTTCGATTACATCATGAAGCCGTTCGCCCCGCAGAAGGTGCTCACCCTCGCGGAAAACGCGCTCAAGACTCACGCCGACCTGCGGGCGGCCGGCGAGTACCGGCCGAGCCTCAACACCGAGGATTACAAGGAGGGGATCGTCGGCAGTTCCGCCGCCATGCAGGAGGTGTTCAAGATGATCGGCCAGGTCACCGCCAGTGACGTCACCGTGATGATCACCGGCGAGAGCGGCACCGGCAAGGAACTGGTCGCGCGGAGCATCTTCAAGCACAGCCACCGCGCCAACCGGCCGTTCATCGCGGTCAACTGCGCGGCGATTCCCGACAACCTGATCGAGAGCGATCTGTTCGGACACGAAAAAGGCTCCTACACCGGCGCGACGGCCCAGCGCATCGGAAAGTTTGAGCTTTGCGACGGCGGCACCATCTTTCTGGATGAAATCGGCGACATGGCGCTGGCCACCCAGACGAAGATCCTCCGCGTGCTGCAAGAGGGGGAGATTCAGCGCGTCGGCGGCACCGAAACCATCAAGGTTGATGTGCGCGTGATCGCCGCGACGAACAAGGACCTGGAGGAGATCGTGAAGGCCCGGACCTTCCGCGAGGATCTCTATTACCGCCTGAATGTCGTGCGCATCCGGATGCCGACCTTGCGCGAGCGCCTGGAGGATATTCCGCAAATCGTCGATTATATGCTGCAGACGCTGGAGAAGCAGAAGAAAACGCGGGTGAAGAAGGTCGCCACGGAGGCGCTGACGGTGTTGCTGCGGCATCCGTGGCCGGGCAACGTCCGCGAGCTGGAAAACGTCATTCACCGCAGCGCCATCATCGCCCAGGGCGACACGATCCTGTGGAAGGACCTGCCGCCGGAGATCCGCGAAGCCGCTGGAGCGGGGGGCGGCACATCGGCGGTCCCAGCTGGCCCCGCGGCGATACCCCTGGCTCCGGCCGCGTCGGACGAGGTGCCGGCGGCTAGCGCCGTACCGGAATCCGCGACGGAACCGGTCGCCGGCCGGAAGCGGGAGGAACCGGGACCGGAGGTGCCCGCCGTTTCCCCGCTCACGCTCAATGACGCGCTCGATTTCGTTTACGCCCGGCTGAAAGCGGAGGACAAAGAGCCGGTGCTGGAACGCTTGGAGCGTGAAATGATCGCCCGCGTGTTGAAGGACGAGCGTGGCAACCTTGTGCGCGCCTCGGAGCGGCTTGGCATGACCCGGACCACTCTCCGGAAGCGGATCGATGCGCTGGGACTGAGAATTTGAGGCGAGTCATCCCTAACCCGCCGTTCCACTAGCTGGCAATAAGCCGCGTAGGGATAACGCGCCCCACCTCAACTGCATCGTCCCAGCCCAGACTGCCGGCTGTTTCAGCGGTTCCGATCGCCGAAGCCCTTCGGGTGCGTGGAATGCCACTTCCAGGCGGTGTCGACGATCGACTCGATGTCGCCAAACTTCACTTTCCAGCCAAGTTCGCGCCGCGCGAGCGTGGAGTCGGCATACAGCGCCGGCGCATCGCCGGCGCGGCGCGGCGCTTCGGCGAGCGGCACTTTTCTTCCGGAGATCCTCTCCACCGCGCGGATGACCTCGCGGTTGGAATTCGGCGTTCCGGTGCCCAGGTTATAAAAAAGACCGGTCCCTGGTTTGGTCAGACGGTCGAACACCGCAATATGCGCCCGGCTGAGGTCGTCGACATGCACATAGTCGCGCAGGCAGGTGCCATCCGGCGTGGGGTAGTCCGTGCCGAAAAGCCGCAGGGGAGGGCGCCGGCCGAGCGCGGCGTCGATCGCGAGCGGGATCAGGTGCGTCTCGGGATCGTGGTCCTCGCCGATCGAACCGTCCTCGGCGGCACCGGCAGCGTTAAAATATCGGAACGCAGCGAAGCTCAGGCCGTAAGCCCGGGCGAGGGCTTTCAGCACATTCTCCACATCGAGCTTGGTCTGGCCGTACGGATTGATCGGCGCCTGCGGGAGGTCTTCGGTCATCGGCAGCCGGTCGGGAACGCCAAAGGTCGCGCAGGTGGATGAAAAGACAAACTGTTTCACGTCGACCGCCAGCATCGCCTTGAGCAGCTGCAGCGTAGCGCTGACGTTGTTCAGGTAATACTTGAGCGGATCGGTGACCGATTCGCCCACGTAGCAAAAGGCGGCAAAATGCATCACGAGCTCGATCCGCTCTTTTTCCAGGACCGAGCGCACCGCCGCCTCATCGCCAAGGCTGATTTCGTGGAAGGGAACGGATGGCGCGACCGCGCCCCGGTGCCCATAAACAAGGTTGTCAACCACCACGGGCCGGTGCCCGGCAGCGGCCAACTGCCGCACGCAGTGGCTCCCGATGTAACCAGCCCCGCCAGCAACGAGTACATTCATCAGGCCAGACTTGTATTGATTTTCCCCGTGTAATGGCTAGGCAAAACTCTCTCGCGCCCCCGTTGGGCGCCGGGCAGACAGCCTAACCATCCAATGAAGCAGTCGCGCATCGTCATCACCGGACTCGGTCTCACCGCGCCGAACGGCAACACGCTGGCGGAATACCGGCAGAATCTGCTGACCGGCGTCTCCGGCGTTGAGCTGATCGAGTTACGATACATGGGCGCGCAGCCGGCGGGCGTCTGCCACTTCGATCCGCTCAAATACCAGAAGAAGAAGGACGTTCGCATCGGCACCCGCGCCGGCAGCATCAGCATCCACTGCGCCCGCGAAGCGGTGGTTGACAGCGGCCTCAACTGGGAGGGCTTCGACAAGTCCCGCGCGGGCATCTACCTCGGGATCACCGAGCACGGGAACGTCGAGACCGAGAACGAGATCTACAACGTCTCGCTCTTCAAGCACGACATGAAATTCTGGTCTCATCACCACAACCCGCGCACGGTCGCCAACAATCCGGCGGGTGAGGTTTCCCTCAACCTCGGCGTCACCGGCCCCGCCTACACGCTGGGCGCCGCCTGCGCCGCCGGGAACCTCGGCCTGATCCACGCCGCCCAGATGCTGCGACTCCATGAGGTCGACCTGGCATTCGCCGGCGGCGTCAGCGAGAGCATCGGAACGTTTGGGATTTTCGCCGCCTTCAAGAGCCAGGGCGCACTCGCCTCGCATCCGGACCCGACCAAGGCCAGCCGTCCATTTGACAAGAAACGCAACGGCATCGTGGTGAGCGAGGGTGGCTGCATTTACACGATGGAGCGCCTCGAGGACGCGCGGGCGCGCGGCGCCAGGATCTATGGGGAAGTGGGCGGCTATTGTGTCAATTCCGACGCCACTGACTACGTGCTGCCCAACTCGGTGCGGCAGGCTGAATGCATCCGCCGGGCGATCGCCCACGCCGGACTGACCCCGGCCGACATCGACATCATCAACACCCACGCCACGGCCACCCCCCAAGGCGACATCCAGGAATGCCTGGCGATCGGCGAAGTTTTCGCCGGCTGCCCGGATGTGAACATCAACAACACGAAGAGCTTCATCGGCCATGCCATGGGCGCGGCTGGCGCGCTGGAACTTGCCGGGAACCTGCCGTCCTTCAACGACCTGACCGTGCATCCAACCATCAATGTCGATGAACTCGATCCGCAGTGCGATCTGCCCGGGCTGGTGCTCAACCAGCCGAAAAAGGCAAAACGGGTTGACGCGATTCTGAACAACTCCTTTGGTATGCTCGGAATCAACTCCACGCTGATCATCCTCCGCTACCGACCCTGACCCGCACCTCCACATGACGAAAGACGAATGCAAAAAGCTGGTCACTGAGATCATCGCCGACATCGCGCCCGATGAGGATCTCAGCAATCTGAAGCCGGACGTGCGCCTTCGCGACCAGCTGCAGCTCGATTCCATGGACTTTCTCGACATCGTGATGGAGCTGCGCAAATGCCATGGCATCGAAGTGCCCGAAGCCGATTATATCCAGCTGGCATCCCTCGACAGTTGCGCGGAATACCTCACTCCGAAATTCAACGCCCTTGAGGCGAAGCGGTAGGCAATAGGCTATCGGCTGTGAGTTCTAGGCGTTGAGCAGCCGAAACTATTCATCTGTAGGAAGCGCGCTTCAGCCTTCGCATGAAGCTACGGCCGACAGGCGCGCGCGACCTGTCCTCCGTAGGCCGGGCGGAGGAGGATGGCAGAGCCAGAATCGCCCGCAAGCGGGCTTCCCACATCATTCACCGAACGGCTTATGCTCCTCTGAAGGCGCCCGCGGTTCTATTGCATGGCTACAAGCTCTGATCTGCTGGCGCCGGTCTAGGGTTGCGCGCGTCAGTCTTTCGACGCCGTTCGGGGGAAAACGCCGCCGTTCGTGGCGGAATTTGGGAATCTGGTTTGCGCTTGTTGCCCACGCCTTATCGCTTATGGCTTCCCGCATACGGCCCTCAGCTTCACGATGAGTTCACCCAGCCATTATGATGTCGCCATCATCGGGGCCGGGATGTCCGGTCTCGCCGCCGGCATCCGGCTCGCGCATTTCGGCCGGAGGGTCTGCATCTTCGAACGACATTACGCTCCCGGCGGTTTGAACAGTTTCTATGCGATCGGCGGCCGCAAGTTCGACGTCGGGTTGCATGCCCTGACCAACTTCGTGCCGGCCGGGGTCAAGGGCACCGCGCTTGGAAAGCTCCTGCGTCAGCTCCGGATCGAACGCGAGGAATTCGCGCTCTGCCCGCAGAAGCAGTCACGCATCGCCTTCGGCAGCCAGGGCGGGGCGACCCTGCGCTTCACCAACGATTTCGCCGTGCTGGAAGCGGAGATCGCCGCGCGGTTTCCCGGGCAGATCGACGGCTTTCACCGGCTTACTGAGGAAGTCAAAGCCCACGATGCCATGTCTTTCGCGGGAGCGGCCATCTCGGCTCGCACGGTCGTGCGGCGGCACCTCGGCGACCGTTTGCTCGAAGACATGCTGCTCTGTCCGCTGATGTACTATGGCAGCGCGCAGGAGCACGACGTGGATTTCACCCAGTTCGCCATCATGTTTCGCGCGGTCTTCCTGGAGGGCCTCGCCCGGCCGTTCGAGGGGGTGCGCGCGATCATCCGCGTATTGCTGGAGAAATACCGCGCGGCGGGCGGGGAGCGGCGGATGAACTGTGGTGTGGCGCGCATTGTGGAGCGGGGCGGGCGCGCCGCGGCCCTGCTGCTCGACAATAGCGAGGAAATCACCGCCAGCCACGTGATTTCCTCGATCGGGGCGGCAGAGACCCAGGAACTTTGCCGGGCGGGTTCGAATCCCGTCCTGCCCGAGACCGCCGCCGACTGGCCGATCGTCCCGCCGGCCGGATCCGGCCGGCTCACCTTCATCGAGAGCATCCGGGTTCTCAAGATGCAGCCGCGGGAGCTGGGGTGGGGAGACGATACCATCGTGTTCTTCAACGACTCGGAACGTTTCGAGTACGCCGAACCGGCTGCGCAGGCCGATCTGCGCAGCGGCGTGATTTGTTTCCCGAATAATTTCGAATTCGGCCCGCGCGAACTTCCGGAGGGTTTGCTGCGGATCACCTGCCTGGCGAACTACGACCAGTGGGCTGGCCTGCCGGAGGAGCGCTACCGGGCCGACAAACTAGCTTGGCTGGACGCGTCCATCTGCGCGGCGCGCCGGTTTCTGCCGGAAGTGGCCGACGAGGCGCTCGCGGCCGGAACGGTCGCGACGGACATTTTTACTCCGCGCACCATCACCCGGTACACCGGCCATCTCCGCGGGTCGATCTACGGGGCACCCGAAAAAATCCGCGATGGGCACACTCACCTGCAGAATCTATACCTGTGCGGAACCGACCAGGGACTCTTGGGGATAATCGGCGCCATGCTGAGCGGCATCTCCATGGCCAACCTGCACATTTTGCAACCCGAGGTGCGCGGGCGTGGGCCAAGCTGAAAGTCCCGTAGCCAAACGCGTGAGCAGCCTGTCGGACTTAGCACGGTAAATGCTACGGGAAGGCATGGCGACAAAACTGGTAAATATTGACCGGCGGACGCCGCTATTGCTGCCGGTGGATCTGCGCGACTGGGTGGCCGA
>Ga0182019_10000115_pt1 | contig 37833 bp, 28 predicted proteins | sample 812E2MmetaG_FD_120483 | JGI IMG/M metagenome (GOLD analysis project Ga0182019, IMG submission 120483) | Permafrost microbial communities from Stordalen Mire, Sweden - 812E2M metaG | ecosystem: Environmental > Terrestrial > Soil > Wetlands > Permafrost | place: Sweden: Stordalen | collected...
GATACATGCCGCCAGTACTCGCGCAAGCGCCCATCGCGATCACCCATTTGGGGGCTGGCATCTGATCGTAGATGCGGCGCACCTGCGGCGCCATCTTGTAAGTCACCGTGCCCGCCACGATCATGCAGTCCGCCTGCCGCGGGGAAAAACGCATGACCTCGGCTCCGAAGCGGGCGATGTCGAAACGCGCCGCGGCCACGGCCATGAGCTCAATGGCGCAGCAGGCCAGCCCCATCGGCATGGGCCACATCGAGTTGGTGCGGATCCAATTGATCACCGCGTCGAGGCGGGAAACGACCAAGTCCCCCTCGATCTTGCTGTCGTAGGAGATTTCGGTGTTCGGGGAGACCATGGCAGATCGGCGAAAAGCGAATCACGCTACCACCCACCCCCGGTCGCGCAAGGAGGTTTTGATGCTGGCGCTTTTAAACTCGGAACACCGCAACCCGCGCTTGACGCCCGCACAACCTGTGCGCTTGTAGCGGCCTGAAGGTGGGGCATGGGCCGCAAAGTCTGGTGAAACGCAATTCGAGCAGACTCCCCGGATTAACCCCTTGACCCGTACATCTGGTTTCCGCTCTATTTGGCCGCTTCACCACGCAGCCGGCGACAACGCCAACGCGCCGGCCGGGTCTCCGGAGAGGTGACAGAGTGGTCTAATGTGCATGATTGGAAATCATGTGTACTCGCAAGGGTACCGAGGGTTCGAATCCCTCCCTCTCCGCCAGCCTTCGCCAAGCCTACGGCTGGCAGGCCATCCGTGAGCCGGCGACGATCGTTGTCAGCACATAGCCTCCCCGCAGATCCGAAGCGAAGGCTGCGCGCCGTAGGCGCGACCACAATTCACCATTGCAGAACTTGACGCACCCAACCTGCACGGGACACAATTCCCGGCCACTGCCGGGTTCCCCTCCCCGTCCCCCTGCTCCGCAACTTCCCTGACTTTTCAATCATGACCAAGCTATTGGCTGGATTGCTCCTCATCTCCGCGACGGCCAGCGCCCAGAACGGCGCCCCGCTGGCGCCCTATGACGCCGTCGATCCGTTCATCGGCACGGCGGCTGATGGCAACACTTTCCCAGGCGCGTCCGCGCCCTTCGGCCTGCTGCAGTGGGGGCCGGATACGAGGGCGGACGGGTGGTATCATTACGCAGACAAGACAATCCGCGGCTTGAGCCTCACGCACATCAGCGGCGCCGGGTGCTCCATCTACGCCGACGTGCCCATTCTGCCCTGGATCGGGGAAGTCACCGGCCCGGGCTCCGCCCCCGACTATGCCCTGGCGTTTTCCCATGCGCGCGAACAGGCGCATCCGGGGTACTACGCGGTGGAATTCGACAACGGCGTGAAGACGGAGCTCACGACCACAGCGCGGGCTGGGATCGGCCGGTTCGTATTCCCGGCCGGCACGGCGCGGACCCTGCTGATCAAAGCCGGCAACAGCGCGACAATTGAGGACGAGAAACGCAAAGCCGACGCCAGCGCGGTGGAAGTGCGCGGCACGGACACGGTCGTGGGGTCCGTCCACAGCGGCGGCTTCTGTGGCAGCGACAGCAACTACGTCCTCTATTTCGCCCTGACGTTTGACCGCCCGTTCGCTTCCGCGGGCACGTGGACCACCACGGTGAGTCCCGGGGGCACGTCCGCTGCGGGACACAAAGTGGGTGCGTACGTGACCTTCCCGCGCGGCGCGGAGCCGATCATGGCGAAGGTGGGCGTGTCCTTCGTCAGCATCAGCAACGCCCTGGCCAATCTGGCGGCCGACATACCCGGGTGGGATTTCGAAGCGGTCCATACCGCCGCCAAGGCGGGTTGGACCGATCTGCTGGCGCGGGTCCAGGCGGACGGCGGCACGCCCGAGCAGCGCACGATCTTCTATACCGGGCTTTACCACATGCTGCTGGCGCCGAACCTGTTCAGCGACAGCAACGGAGACTATATCGGTTTCGACGGCCAAGTCCGGCGCCTCGGACCGGGGGAGGCGCAGTTCGCGAACTTCTCCGATTGGGACACCTACCGCAATGTGGTTCCGCTTCACGCCCTACTCCTGCCGGAACAGACCAGCCAGATGATGCAGTCGCTGATCCGCGACGCGGAACAAAGCGGCTGGCTCCCCCGCTGGCCGGTGGCCAACGATGTGAGTTACGTCATGGGTGGGGACTCCCCGGCGATCCTGGTCGCGGAGGCTCATGCCTTCGGGGCGCGCGCATTCGCCGCCAGAATCGCACTGCAGTTCATGCTGAAGGGCGCCACCCAGCCGGGGACGGGCCCGCACGGCAAATCGCAGCGCCCGGATTTGGCCGAATACCTCAGCAAGGGCTATATCTCCGTCGGGGACAATAACGAGAGCTGTGCCTCGGTCACGCTTGAGTATGCCAGCGCCGACTTCGCCATTTCCCGGTTTGCGGCCGCCCTGGGTGATCAGGGCGATGCCGCGAAGTTGCTGCGCTCCGCCCAATCCTGGCGAAACCTGCTAGACGCGGAGACGGGATTCATCCGGCCTCGCACGGCCGACGGCAAATTCATCGGCGGTTGGGATCCCGACCATCTCCTGCCACATCACAAGAACTGGGATCAGGACAACCAGTTTGGTTTCGAGGAGGGTTCAACCTGGCAGTATACGTGGATGATTCCGCACAACTACTCCGGCCTACTGGCCGCGCTGGGCGGGGAAGAGAAGGTCGTTCCCAAGCTCGACCGGTTCTTCCAGAAGCTGAGCGGTTGGGCACTCCCGAATTTCACGGTGACCAACGAGCCGGATTTCTGCGCGCCCTACGCCTATGTCTGGACGGGGAACCCGTGGAAAACCCAGGAAGTTATTGACCGCATTCGCCGCGAGACGTTTACCACAAAGCCGGACGGTCTGCCCGGCAACGATGATCTGGGCGCCACGTCGGGAGTCTATGTCTGGAATGCGCTCGGCCTGTACCCGGTGATCCCCGGCGTCGGCGGGATGGTGCTGGGAACGCCCATGTTTCCCCGCGCAACGCTGCGGATGGGGAATGGATGCACGCTGGAAATTCTCGCCCATGGCGAAGGAGTCTATGTGCAGTCAGTGAAGCTGAATGGCCGCGTCTACGACAGCACGTGGCTGCCTCTCGACACTCTATCCGCCACGGAGAACCGCTTGGAGTTCCTGCTGGGCACACTGCCCAACAAGACTTGGGGGGCGGACCGTGCCAGCCAGCCGCCTTCGTTTGACGCCGGGGACAAGTAATTCGTTACGCAGCGTCAGCCGATGACAATGTTCCTCCGTCATCTGCTCGCGATAGCGATCCTTCCGTTCACCGTCGCCGGTCTGGTTCCATTTTGGATCGCCCAGCGGTACGGGGTGACACTAGTCCTCGGCCATTCAGTCGGCCCCGATTGCCTCCAAGTGGTCGGCCTCGCTCTGCTCAGCCTGGGTCTGATCCTCTTTGTCGCCTCAGTGTGGCGGTTTGCGACCGAGGGGAAGGGCACGCTCGCACCTTGGGATCCTCCACGTGCGTTCGTCGTTCGCGGACCGTATCAGTTCGTCCGTAATCCGATGATTTCCGGAGTCATTCTGTTCCTGTTCGGTGAGGCGTGCGCGCTGCAGTCGCAGCCTCATGGTATTTGGGCAGTCTGCTTCGTGGTGCTCAATCTCATCTACATTCCGCTCGTCGAGGAGCCGCAGTTGGAGCGACGATTTGGTGACTCCTATCGGGAATATCGCCGGCATGTTCGGCGATTTATCCCACGCCTTCGGCCGTGGCATCCAAGGTCGTAACCGGCACGCGCGGTTCTGCTGGCACTCGTTACCGTCGTCGTCTGTGTCGGGGTGAATCGACGGAGACGGTGGGGGGGCGGAGTCACCAACTCAATCTGCTCAGCCCGCTCGATACCTATTGAAGCCGTTTCACCAACTCCGCCGAAGGCGATCCAAATCGTCATCCGCAGCAGGTGCGAGAGTGTGTTGAAACGGAGTCGCTGGAGATCAGGTGCACTCGCAAGGGCGGTTCACGGCACCACGCCCAGGGACTTCAGTTCTCCGATCTCGACCTTTCCTTCGGGCAGCGGTTTGTGAGTAAGTCCGTTGCTGCTCTGGCCGAAATAGGGCGAGGCATTCAGCGCCATTGCCGGCAGGCGGTAGTCAAATGCATTGCGGCGTTCCGGGATGCTGAAGCGGGTCGTCCAGAGCAATTTGTGCTTCTTCTGTTTCCATAGCAACTGGAAGTCATACGCCATCAACACAACGAAGTACCGATTGTGTTGAAGCTCGTCCATCGAATCCAACGAACGAAATGCGAGCGCGGTGCCCCTGAGCATGCTGCTCTCCGAGCGGACTGATTCGTATCCGAGCATCCGCGCATTCTGAGTATCAAGGAGCGTACTGTTACCCTGGGAATCGAGAAAAGAAGCAAGTTCCGAGCGAGATCCCCCTCTCGGGGCGTCAGCAACGCCATTGCTCATTCCCCAGTAGACCATGATCAACAGCTTGGTCTGATCGGGATCTTTTGCGGGAAGGTAGTTCTGATTCGCCAGCGGCGCGGCGATCGTTCGCGCCACATCCGGAAATCGCAGGTGATCGATCGTGGCGTCGCTCAGCCAGCCCCTATAGTAGCCGCCTCTACCGAACGCGTAAGCTTCAGGCTGGAAGGAGCCATCTGGTAATCTCGCGCGGATGTAGTCGGCGCTCACCGTGGACGACACCGCAAGATCCCCGGAATTTTCGTCGGCCGCGCGCACGGTCGTTCGGGTGGCTTGGACTACCCCGCAGACCAGCACGAGGAAAACCACCATTTTCAATCTCGGCCAGAGATCAGTGATGTTTGGGCGGTTTTTCATGATCGCAACCAGTTCGGTTTGATGGACGCGGGCCAGAAACTAAGAAGATCTTGCTCCAGATTAGCAGGGAGCCAATCGCAATGCAAACGATCAACTGGGTGCCTGTCGGACTGCCACGGGTCCGAGCGGCTTATCCAATGCGTACGCGCTCATGGTTGTCAGGATCTCCGTCTCGGCCAAAGAAGCGCCGCAGAGCAACGCCTCCGCTTCCCTCCATTTATGGCACCACCGGGCCGGATGGCGTTCTCAACCACACGTTTTTCAAAGCCTCGTTCGTGCGGCCCACCGAATGACGATGGAAAAACCAAGCTCATTAACTCCGGGCCACGCAGGCTCCGCCAATTTATGGCAACCTCAGGGCGTCCGTTCTTGGTGTCTTCGCGTCTTTGGGCTTCATTCGGTTCTTCCTGTCATTTGCTGCAAAAAAACCGTCCAGCCTCGCAAAACGGCCGCGCATTCGCATTGTTGGGTCCTGCCCGCAACCCGCAATGATCGCGCCTAGTCTCAGCACCGGAACGCCGCCAGCCGCCGCCGAGTTCGACCTCGAGCTCGTCCGGAAATACAACGTCCCCGGGCCGCGCTACACCTCCTACCCCACCGCGCCGCAATTCACGGAGGCGACGACGGCTGGGACGCTCGTCGAGGCGATCCGCCGGGATAATCGCGACGCCGCGCGGCCGCTCTCGCTCTATTTCCACCTGCCGTTCTGCGAAACCCTTTGCTGGTTCTGCGGCTGCACCACGGTCATCACCCTGAAGCGCGACGCCGCTTCGGGCTACCTTGATTACCTCGAAATGGAATTCGCGCTGATCCAGCCGCTGCTCAGCCCGGATCGCCGTGTCGCGCAGATGCATTTCGGCGGGGGCACTCCGACGTTCCTGCCGCCGGCGGTGATTCGGCGGCTGGGCGACGCCATCCATTCCCGGTTCAAGTTTGCCGGCGATTCCGAGAACAGCGTCGAGGTCGACCCGCGCCGCATCACCCGAGACCACGTCCGCGCCTTCCGCGAACTCGGCTGCAACCGGGCCTCGCTCGGGGTGCAGGACACCAACCCGGAGGTGCAGCTGGCGATCCACCGCCTGCAGCCGATGGACATCACCCGCCAGGCGTTCGAGTGGATGCGCGAGGAGGGGTACCATTCCATCAGCGTTGACCTCATCTTCGGCCTGCCGCACCAGACCGCCGACTCGTTCGCGCGCACCATCGACGACGTGCTGACCCTGAAGCCCGACCGCCTGGCCGTCTTCAGCTACGCGCACGTCCCGTGGATCAAACCCTCGCAGCGGATTTTTGAGAAGCAGGCGAACCTGCCGTCCACCGAGGAAAAGCTGAAGATGCTGGCCACCGCCGTGCGGAAACTCACCGCAGCCGGCATGGTGTACATCGGCATGGATCATTTTGCGCGCGCGGAAGACGAACTCGCCGTGGCCCAGCGCGAAGGCACGCTCCAGCGTAATTTCCAGGGCTACAGCACGCACTCCGGGGTCTCGATCTACGGCTTCGGCATGTCGTCCATCTCGCAGACCGAGGATTCCTACCGGCAGAATCTCAAGGAACTGCCGGACTATTACGCCGCGCTGGATGCCGGCCGCCTGCCGTTCGAGCGCGGCCTGATCCTGAGCGATGAGGACCGCATCCGCCGCCAAGTCATCACGCGCATCATGTGCGACCGGCGCATCACCTACGCCGACCTGTCCCGGCGGCTCGGCGTGGATTTCCCGGCGAAATTTGCCGGTGAGATCGAATCCCTGGCCGATCTCGAGGCCGACGGCCTGCTGCATCGCACTTCAGAGGGTTTTGTGGTCACGGGCGTGGGGGCGCTGCTCATCCGCATCATCGCGATGCGCTTCGACGCGTACCTGGAAAAGGGTCCGCGCCGGTTCTCGAAGACGGTGTGACCGCGGGCCGCGTATCCGGCGGCGGGAACGAAGCCCGCCCACCGAGGAGGCACCAGGCTGCGCGCGGCAGACTGGGAATCCCCAGGTCAGACTATGCATCCGCCCTACCGCAGGCGCCCTTCGGCACCATGTCAACTAATAGTTGACAAGTTGTCCCGCCTCCCCGCGCTTGCGCTTTGACCGATTTCTTGCGGCAATCGCCGCGTCCATGCCGTTTCGCATCTGCAAGACCTTCGAAATCGAGAGCGGCCACCTGCTGTCGAAGCATCCCAAGAAATGCCGCTTTCCGCACGGCCACAGCCGGAAGGTGGAGGTGGTGCTGGCCGCGGACGAGCTCGATGCGAACGACATGGTCTGCGATTTCCAGACGGTCAAGGTGGCTCTGACCGCTTTTCTTGAAACCTGGGACCACGCCCTGTGCCTCAACACGAGCGACCCGAATTTCGCATTTTACCGCCAGACTTACGGAGACCGCATCATTCCGTTTGAGCAGACCGATCCCACCAGCGAGGTCATGGCCCGGACCATCTTTGCGGTATTAAAGCGCCGGCTCGCGGAGCCGGCGGAGAGTCCGGGTGCCCGCGCCACGGGGCCCTCCGGTGTCCGGGTTGAGCGGGTGCGGGTGACTGAAACCAGCACCAGCTGGGCGGAATATTCCGAGTAGGCGCTGGAATGGCGTCGACTGCAGGGCGGGATCGCCCGATCCCGCCGTTCTACTGGACGAGGCGGGGTGCGGCCGCCGAGGCTGGCGCACTCGTCGTGACCCTGCCCGATAGCACCGCGCGGCCCAATTTGGATCTGGGTCCACAGCCTCACGGCTTTGGCTACGATTTCGTTGCCGCGAGTCGGGACGCAAAGTCCGGACAGTCCCTACGGAATCTTCAATTCCATGCCGGCGCGCACGGCGTTCTCGTTCGTTAGCACGTCACGATTGGCTTCAAGGATCTGGGGCCACTTGGAGCCGCTGCCGTAGTAGCGCTGGGCGATTTTGTAGAGGGTTTCGCCCTGGGAAACCACGTGCCTGCGGCCGACGGTCGGCAGCGGTTTCGGCGGCGGGTTCGCGGGCTGCGAGGTGGCCGGGGCGCTGGCTGCCACGGCGCCGGGCGTCCCGGTTGGCAGCGGATTGAACAGCGGACTGCGTTTGACCGGCCGGACCGGCGCGGATTCCGCCGCCGGCAGTGCAGCGGAGTCGGGACCGCCGGCCGGGATCGCCCCGCCCTGATGCAGCCTGGTGAGATCCTCCTTCAGTTGAAGATTCTCCTTTTGAAGTTCGTCAATCCGGCCCATGAGCTCCAGCCGCGCGGCCTGGCTTTCCAGCGGCTGCGCCGGCAGTGACCGGGCAAAATCGCGCATCGCGGCATCGACGCGCTGGCGCACGAGATCGGCCTGGCGGGAGTTGGGCTCCAATTCGAGGTATTTGCGGAAATGGTAGATCGCGTAGACCGGGTCCTTGATGTATTGCTGATAAATCAAGCCCGCCTCCAGGTGCGACTCCGGCGCATCATCGTGACGTTTCTCAATAACCTTGAGGTAGGCGCCGAGCGCATCCTGGTAGCGACCCTGGCGTTTCAATTGGTCGCCCTGCCGGTAGTAGGGGTCGTTGCTCTCGGTGCCCAACGCCAGCCGGTCGCCGCGATCGCAACCCGCCGCCAGGAGCAGGAGCAGCCACAGCAGTCCGCCGGGTAGGTTCACGGTGCGAAACAGACTCCGCATGGAGATACGGGAATGGGATTGAATGCGGGAAATTGAGGGCTAAGTTCACTCCACGCGCTTTTCCAACACAAATCCTAAATGACTCCCGATGCCCAATCCGCCCTGACCCGCGGCCGTGAGTACATCCGGATCGAGATGGAGGCATTGCAGGCCACGGCGGAGGCGCTCGACGCCTCGTTCGCGGCTGTCGTGACGGCGGTGGAGACCGCGGTGGCGGCCGGCCGGAAGCTCATCTTCAGCGGCGTGGGTAAGTCGGCCCACATCGCGCAGAAACTTGCCGGCACATTCAACAGCACCGGCGTCACCTCGTGTTTCCTGGACGCCACCCAGGCGTTGCACGGCGATCTCGGCCTGTGCGCGCCGGGAGACCTTGCGGTGCTGCTCAGCAACAGTGGTCAGAGCGCCGAGCTGCTGCGGTTGCTGCCACTGCTGAAGCGCTTCGACCTGACCATTGTCGCCCTCACCAGCAACCCCGACTCGGAGCTCGCGAAGGACGCCGATCTGCGACTTTTCTACCGCGTGCCCCGGGAGGCTTGTCCCCTGCGGCTGGCGCCCACCGCCAGCACCACCGCCGCCCTCGCCTTAGGTGATGCGCTGGCCATGGTGCTGCTCGAACGCCGCGGTTTCACCCGGGATGATTTCGCCCGCCTTCACCCGGCGGGAAATCTCGGCACCGTCCTGCTGCTCAAGGTGAAGGACATCATGCGCACCGGCGACCGCCTGCCCGTGATGCCGGATCAACGGACGGTTCAGGAGGCCATCCTCGGCATGACCAAGGCCAAGGCCGGCTGCATCGCCCTCGTGGATGAGCCCTCGGGCAAACTCACTGGCATCCTGACCGACGGTGATTTTCGCCGCCACATCCTGACCAGCCCCGATTTTCTTTCCCAGCCGGTCCACCGCTTTATGACCCGCTCGCCCAAGACGGTGCGCTTTGATGGACTGGCGGTCGAAGCCCTGCGGGTTTTCGATCATTATAAGATCGATGATCTCATCGCGGTGGATGAGGCCGGACGGCCGGTCGGTCTCGTCGATGTCCAGGATATGCCCAAGATGAAGTTGCTTTGAGGCTGGTGTCCCCGGACCTGGCCCCGAGGCAAATCATCAAGTTCCCGATCCGGCGGAGGTCCCTTGCGGCCGGTCACGGCGCCGTTGGGGGCCGCTGCCACCCGATAATTTCCGCTCGCCCGCGGCGGTTTCCACCGGATTATGAGCGCCGGCCTTTTGCCAAACCTTTGCCATGCCCATTCCTCCGTTTCGCTACCAAGAACCGTTCCCTCTCGGCAAGGATGAGACGACCTATCGCCTCCTGACCAAGGATTTCGTTTTCCCCGCCACGTTTGAGGGCCGGGAAATCCTCAAGGTCGACCCCGCGGCGCTGGCCTTTCTCGCCAGCCACGCGATGCGCGATTGCTCGTTCCTGCTCCGCGAAAAGCACCTGAAGCAGGTCGCCGCCATTCTCGACGACCCGCAGGCATCGGGGAACGACCGCTTCGTCGCGCTGACCCTGCTGCGCAATGCCGAGATCTCCGCGGAGGGCATTCTGCCATTCTGCCAGGACACCGGCACCGCCACGGTCATCGGGAAGAAAGGTCAGCAGGTGTGGACCGGCGCCAATGATGCCGAGTTTCTCTCCAAGGGTGTTTACCAGACCTACACCGAGGAGAACCTCCGCTACTCTCAGACCATTCCCCTTGATATGTACCAGGAGGTCAATTCGGGCACGAACCTCCCGGCCCAGATTGACCTCTACGCTACCGAGGGCGCGAGCTATGAGTTTCTCTTTGTGGCCAAGGGGGGCGGCTCAGCCAACAAGACGTCCCTCTTCCAGGAAACCAAGGCGCTGCTGAATTCCAAGAGCCTGGAGGCCTTCATCGTCGACAAGATGAAGTACCTCGGCACGGCCGCCTGCCCGCCCTACCATCTGGCCGTCGTCATCGGCGGCACTTCGGCCGAGGCCTGCCTCAAGACGGTCAAGCTCGCCTCGGCCAAATACCTTGACGCGCTGCCGACCAAGGGCAACGAGCTGGGCCAGGCCTTCCGGGACGTCGAGCTTGAAGCCCGCATTCTCAAGGCAGCCGAGCAGTGCGGGATCGGTGCGCAGTTTGGCGGCAAGTATTTCGCCCTCGATGTGCGCATCATCCGCCTGCCGCGGCACGGGGCCTCCTGCCCGGTCGGCGTCGGCATGTCCTGCTCGGCCGACCGCAACATCAAGGCCAAGATCAACCGGGACGGCGTGTGGCTCGAGCAGCTCGAGACCAACCCCGGCCGCTTCATTCCCGCCCGTGACCGCATCATCCGCGAGGACAACATCGTGAAGCTGGATCTCAACCGGCCGATGGCCGAGATCCGCGCCGAGCTGTCCAGGTTTCCCGTCACCACCCGCCTTTCGCTCAACGGCACGATCATCGTCGCGCGCGACATCGCCCACGCCAAGCTCAAGGAACGCGTGGACGCCAGCCAGGGGCTGCCTGAATACTTCAAGCGCCACCCGGTTTATTATGCGGGTCCCGCCAAGACGCCCAAGGGCTATCCTTCCGGCTCGTTCGGCCCGACGACGGCCGGGCGCATGGACAGTTACGTTGATCTCTTCCAGTCCCTGGGCGGCTCGCTGGTCATGATCGCCAAGGGCAACCGCAGCAAACAGGTGACCGATGCCTGCCAGAAACACGGCGGATTCTATCTCGGCTCCATCGGCGGCCCCGCGGCCGTCCTGGCGAAGGAGAACATCACGAAGGTCGAACTGCTGGAGTATCCCGAACTGGGCATGGAGGCGGTCTGGAAGATCGATGTGAAGGACTTCCCGGCCTTCATCTTGGTCGACGACAAGGGTAACGATTTCTTCACCAATGCCTGCGCCGCCGCCCAAGCCGCACCGAAGAAATAGCACCGCCCGGGCAAAGCGCCCGGGCTTGACGGGATTTGTGAAGTCGGGTGGAGCGGCTGATCCACAAGCCGCTTTAAGCGCGTTGAGGACAACGCGCTCCACCGTCTTGATCGCGGCGATTCAACGCCGGATCGCAATCCAACTGAATGCCCCCGCGCTTATCCGCCCCCCGGAGCCAGTGAATCACCGTCCGGCTGGGTCATCGATCGCGGATCGAGCGCCCGGTCGAGGGTGGCGGCATCCATGAGTTTCTTCTCCAGCACGACTTCGCGCAGCGTCTGGTTCTTCCGGAACGCCTCCTTCGCCACCGCGGCGGCCTGGTCGTATCCAATGTATGGAGTGAGCGCCGTGACCAGCATCAGCGAGCGATCCGTCAGCTCCCGGCAGCGGGCGGCATCCGCCTCGATTCCGCCGACGCACTGGCGCGCGAAGAGGCGGCAGCCGTTGGCCAGGCAGGCGACCGACTCGTGCAGCGCGTAGGCGACGAGCGGGATCGTCACGTTCAACTCAAACTGTCCGTCGCGGCCGCACAGGACGACCATGTTCGCGAGACCGACGGTGTAGATGCAGGTCTGCACGAGCATCTCGCTCATCACCGGATTGACCTTGCCGGGCATGATCGAGGAACCGGGCTGGGTGGCGGGTAGACGAATCTCCGCCAGGCCCGCCCGCGGGCCGGATCCCATCAGGCGGACATCGTTGGCGATCTTCGTGAGACTGGCGGCAATCGTCGCCAGGTGGCCGGCCGCCTCCACGCAATCGTCGCGGCCGCCCTGCGCCTCGAAATGGTTGCGCGCCTCGCGAAAAGCCAGCCCGGTGCGCTCGGAGAGGAGGCGGCAAACCCGCGCGGGAAACTCCGGATGGCAGTTGAGTCCCGTGCCGACGGCCGTGCCGCCGATGGCCAGCTCGCCCAGGGCGGCGACCGCCCGCTGGACGCGCTCGCCGGCCTTGCGGACCTGCATCGCATACCCCGAGAATTCCTGGCCCAACGTGAGCGGCGTGGCGTCCATCAGGTGCGTGCGCCCGATCTTGACGATGTCGCGAAACTCGGCGGACTTCGCCTCGAGGGCCGCCGCCAGTTCATCAAGGGCGGGCCTGAGCCGGGAGCTGAGCGCAACCGCGACGCTCACATGCAGCGCGGTTGGGATGAGGTCGTTCGACGACTGGCCGAGGTTGACATCGTCGTTGGGATGAAGGGGATTCTTCGATCCGAGGGCCTGACCGCTAAGCTGGCTGGCGCGGTTCGCAATCACCTCGTTGATATTCATGTTCGACGAGGTGCCCGAGCCGGTCTGGAAGACGTCGACGGGGAAGTGGGCATCCAGCTTTCCATCGATCACCTCCTGCGCGATCTGCTGGATCAGGCGGCTCTTCTCGACGCTGAGGATCCCGAGTTCCTCGTTGGCCACGGCGCAGGCGAGTTTGACGAGGCCAAGGCCATGCACGAACGCGGCGGGCATTGGGCGGCCACTGACCGGAAAATTGACCACGGCGCGCTGGGTCGAAGCGCCGTAAAGAGCGTCGTCGGGAACCAGCATTTCTCCCATGGAGTCGTGTTCGATCCGCATTGATGAACCTTGGAACACCAAGCCTAGGCGAGTTCGGCCGAAAAGCAAAGCCCTGCGCCGAGGCGCAGGGCGGAGGGAAAGGTCAAGGCCTTCGCGGCGCCCCGGGGGCGCCCCGCGGTCAGAATCGGATCGACAGACGATCAGCCCCGGCTTCGAGCCGGCTGATGGAACGATCCCATCCATCCTCGGCCAAATAACGGATGCCGTTGCGCTTGGCATGCTCGGGGGCGGAAGGCTCGGGCGAGTAGGCAAAAGCCGTTCCGAGGGCGGCAACCAAACGGGCGCGGCGCGGTTCCGTTGCCGCCGTGGCGGTGGGCAGGGCCTCGGCGATATGGCGCACGCACGCGGCCGGCATGGCGCGGTCTTCAAAACTGATCGACCGACTGGCAGCTTCCAGCAGTTCTGGCTCCATGGCGGCGGAAGCGGGGAGTTGGATCGCGATCGAGTGGGCCGACGGAATCAGCTCCGGTGGATTGGCCCGATTCTCCAAAACATCGCCCAACCGCGGGATCAGGCCGGGAATCTCCTCTGCAACCGGCTGGGCCGCCTGCGCCAGAGTCGCCCCATGAACATTCGTAACGGACGGGGATTGCTCGGGCAGGTCAGCCGCGGCGGGAGCCGCCGTAGTAACGGCCGCCATGACCGTGGGCGAGGATCTTGGCAGCTGTGTTTCCGGTTGCACGGGCACATTGCTGCGGACGACCACCGAAGGCTCGCTGCCAGAACGGGAATAATAGTGAACCGAGAGCATGGTGACCGCCAGCACCGCGGTGGCGCCGACGGAAACACGCAGCCCGCCGAACCGGCTGTACACGGCGGCAAACTCATGCCACCACGACTTCTTCTCCACCAACGCGGCCAGCTGTTTCTGGCGCAACTCCCGCTCAAACTCGCCCCAAAACTCCGGCGGCGGGCGTTCGGCCCGCTTCAGTCGAAGCAAATCCTCCAAGGTAACTCGAGACGATGAATTGGAACGACGGTCGGGCATGATCAGCTAGCGAAGGTACGGTTGAAGTTCGGCCTGCAGCAACTGCTTGGCATAGTGCAGGCGCGATCGCACGGTGCCCACTGAGCAACCCATGATCTGAGCAATCTCATCGTGGCTCAGTCCGTCTATCTCAAATAAAGTAACCACTGTTCGATGGTTGATAGACAATTTTTGCAGCGCTTCGTTCAATTTTTCCTGCAGCTCTTTTACAAATGTCTCCCGGTCGGCACCGGTCTTATCCGTCAGTGCATCGATGATTTCCGATGATTTATCCTCCTCGGTGACGCGTTCAAAGCTGAAGAACGTGCGCAGCCTGTTTTTACGAAGATGGGTCAGCGTCGCGTTTACCCCGATCCGATAAAGCCAGGTGAAGAACGATGCTTGTCCTTGGAACCGGTTGATGGATTGGAAGGCCTTGATGAACGTGGTTTGAGTGAGGTCGGCGGCATCCTCCCGGTTGGCGCAAAGGTTGTAGATGACCGAGTAAACCCGCTCCCGGTACTTGAGCATGAGCTGGTCGAAGGCGGTGACGTCGCCCGCCTGGACCTTCTTCACGACGTCCAAATCGGCATCCGCCTCCAGTTGTCGTTCTGGAGTCGCCACCAGCGTCTTGCTGATTGCCTTGGTGAAGCCCATGCGTCTCAAAAAGAAATCCTAACCAAATGCCGTTGCAACCGGATTCTAGGGGCCTGTGGCCGGCCTGAGACCATCAACCTGCTCCCGGAGCAGGCCGATCAACTGGCCCAGGAGCAAGGCAGGCTCCAGGTGCGACCATGGGGCGAGCGCCTTGGCTCCTGCCTCCAGCTCGACCTGGACTCCTGCAACCACCTCGGCGAACACCCCGTGCGCCTTCATCTGGGCGCGCCGGCGTTCCAATTGCGGAACCCGGCCTGTCCGGATCTCGTCGAGCAGATCCGCCTGCTCGGCCGCCGGCAGCCGCTGCAGCAACACGAGCATTGGCAGGGTGACCTTGCCGCCGGCCAGGTCGGTGCCCAGGGTCTTGCCAATGCGCTTCTCCTCGCCAAAAAAATCGGCGAGATCGTCGTACACCTGATAGGCGACCCCCAGGTGCCGGCCAAACACGGTGGCCGCGTCCACATAACCGTCTTCAAACGCCGCCAACCGGCTCCCGAGCCGGCAGGACAGGCGGAAAAGCTCCGCGGTCTTCAGCTCAATAATCCGGCGGTAATCGGCCAGCGTGATTGCCGTGTCGCCCTTGCGCAGGGTTTGGACAATCTCGCCGGCACAAACCTGGCGCGTGGCATCGGACACCACCCGGCAGATCTCGGTCGATGGAAACTGCGCGGCAATGCACACCGCATGGGCGAGGAGCGCGTCGCCCAGCAGCACCGCGGCATCGCTGCCGTACCGGCGCGCTGCCGTGGGCTGATTGCGCCGCAATTCCGCACCATCCATGATGTCGTCGTGCACCAACGTGGCCAGGTGCACCATTTCCACGACGGCGGCGGCGCGTACCAACTCCGGCGTGACCTGCTCCGCCCCGCGCCAGCCGCTGAAGAAAACCAGCGCCGGCCGGATGCGTTTGCCCGAGACATCGAGGCAATACTCCACCAAGCCGCGAATCTCCGGCTCGAAACTGCCGAGCTGGGACCGCAGAAACCTGTCCAACTCCTGCATATGCGGCTGGAGGCGGACAAACAACTGGTTGAATCCTTCGCGGGGTAAGCCTGCAGTCAGGGCACTGCGCACGGTCATTAGGGATGAAGGCTAGAGGGTTTCTCAGAAATGGCTAACCAATAGTCGCCGCCCCCGCCGCCCGGCAGGCAATCCGCAGATGGGCCCTGGCAACTCCGGGCTTTGACCGGGCGTTTTTTTGCGGTGGTTCGAGGGGGTGCGGCCAATTCAAAGCGCCGGCGGGTCAAGAAAAAGGGCGTGCCCATTTCGGAGCACGCCCGATGATCTGTCAAAGGTCCCCGTCACGATGCCCGCATCGCGGCACCATGCCGACCGGTTATTTCTTCTCGTCGGGCTGTTCCGAAGGAAGGAAGGGATCGGGGCCGCCGCGATAACCCGGCAGGTCCTCGCGCCGCATCTCCAGACCACGGATCTGCTCCCGACCGATAATGTCCTCGGCAGGGGATCCCTGGGCGCTGAGCGTCTTTGCGGTGATGAAGATGATCAGGTTGTTAACATCCTTGCTCTTCGTGTCGGATTTGAACAGTCGTCCCAGCAGCGGAATGCTACCCAACACCGGCACTTTCGAGCCGCCATTGGTGGTCTGGGTTCGGATCAGGCCGCCGATGGCCATCGTATAGCCGTCCTTCATCGAAACCTGGGTCTTGGCCTTGCGCGTCGCAATGATCGGGATTTCCGCGCCACCCGCGCCGCCAAAGCTGACGGTCCCGTTCTTCTGGCTGACTTCCGGCTCCAGGTTCAACTTGATGAAGCCGCTGGCGTTCACCTGCGGGGTGACCTTGAGGATGATGCCGATCGGTTTGTAAATGAATCCGCTGACCTCAAACGAACCATGCTCCTGGTTATAGGTGTAGTTCGGGATGGGATCTTCCTCGCCGACATTGATGATCGCCTCGGTGTTGTTCAGCGTGACGATCGTGGGATTCGAGACGACCTTGGTCAGGTTCTGAGTTTGCAGCGCGCTGAGAATGACCTTGAAGGTGTCGGCACTGAAGACCGCCGAAGTCACGCGCTGAAGGGCTCCAGTATAGTCGTTGGTGCTGTTAGATGCATCGTATACCTTGTGGAAATCGTTCGGATCGGTGGAGTTTGCGAGCGAGGGCAGGTTCGGCACCATTGTGTAGGTCGGCCCCAGCGGGTTGCCATTCGCGGCGGAGAAATTCTGGCTCGTACTCTTGGTGTCCGTGTTGTTGGTGTTCGACGTGAACGGACCCGCACTGAGGCCGTAGCCACTCAACGAACTCCAGTTAATTCCAACATTCTTCAGATCATTGGTGGTGACCTCGACAAACTTGGATTCAATCATCACCTGCTCGGTGGCCTTGTCGAGCTGCGTGATGATCGGCCGGATCCGGTTCAATCGTGACGGCCGCTCGGTGATGACCAGGGAGTTGCTGCGGGCGTCGACCACGATCTTGCCGCCGGCCGCACTCTCGACGAGCGAGGAGACGATCGGCAGGATCTCCGCCGCCCGGGCATAGTTGAAGATGAAGATCTCGGTATTGACCGGTTCCTGGGCGAGGCTCTCCAAGCTGACAATCTTGATGATGCTCCCCTGCTCGATGTAGGTATAGCCAATCGGCGTGAGAACGACCTCGAAGATCTGCCGCCAGGTCACGTCGCGCAGCTTGATGGAGGTCTTGCCCTGCATCGTCTCCGGAATGACGAGATTCAGTTCAAACAAATCGGCGACATTCCGCAGGATCGTCCGGATGTCTTCATCCGGAAAATCGACGGAGAGTGTGTCCTTGGTGCGGCTGGCGCCAGTGCCGGTGGGCTCGGTCCCCTGGACGGTCACGGCCGGTTCAGTGGCTTTGACCGCCGGGGCAGGAGTGGGGACGCTGGCGGCGGGAACTGCCGGCGCCGGCTGACTCCGGAGGAGCGCAGCAGAGGCGAGCAGGATGAGCGCAAACTGGATCGAGCGAGTTCTCATGGGACCTTTACTGGTTTGATGGGGCGAGTGATTTCCTCGTGATTCAGGCTGATCTTGAACGAGGTCGTTTCGATGCCGGTAATCACTAGGGCATAATCGTTCCCTTCGAAAGCAATATTCAGAGTATCACCAACTTTGAGTTTTTTTTCACGGAAGAGGAGCAAGGGCTCGCCGTGCATCATCAGCATGCCGGACGGCCTGATCTTCTCGACGAGTTTCAGGAGAATTTCGTGATCGGAGCCAGCCGACGCACGGGGTGCGTTGTTCGTTGCCGCCTGGGCGCCAAACCGCGAGGGATTGAAAAGGTCGACGAGGTCGGCCGGCAGTTCCGCAGTCCGATTCTCCCGGGGAGCGAGGACTTGGGCGGCCAGATCGAGCGATTCCAGCCGCTTGGTCGGACTGGAGACCTGCGCCAGGCCAATAACCGGCCCGCAAAAGGCCAGGATGCAGACAAGCCGGCGATACGTTTTCATGGCAGACCGAGCAGTTCGAGATTGAGCGTGAGCGTGATCATGGCCGCCGTGCCACCCGAGCCGCGCTGGCCCGCGCGGGAAACGGACCCAGTGACCAACCGGTAAAAATGCGGCCCGGACTCCATCCGGCCGAGAAAACCGAGTATCTGCCGGTAGTCACCCTGGACAGAAATGGTATAGCCGATACCTGCATAAAGCGACTTGGCTCCCTTTTGCGGACCGGTACTGCGGGCCCCCCCCGGCTGCAGACTGATCTCCCTGACGCCGATCTCCGACTCGATCCGGTAAAAGTATTGCTGATTTCGCGCCCGCTCACTGCTGTGCACCAGCCTCGATTCGAGTTCCTTGGTGTGGCCGGCCAAGGTCTCGTATTGCTCGGCGAGGTTGGCCCCATCGCGGATATCCTTCAGGATCTTCTTCCCCTGCTCCTCCCCCTCCTTCGACTGTTTCACCAGCTCGACCGTCCGGTCACTGCGAACATAGGAGCCCGCCAGCAGGATCACGCTCAGCACTCCGCAACCAATCGCGATCGGATAGCGCTTGAGAAACGCCGCCACATCTTTGGATGAAAGCGTCATGGCTATTTCTTCGGCGCCCCCTTGAAACGCAGGAACAGTTCGAAGGTGAGCCGCACATTCCCCTGATCACGCCGCACATCCTGACTCACATCCTCAAAGATACCGCTGAAGTACTTGTCCTGTTTGATCAGCTCGACGTAGGCCAGGGCGCGACCGCTCGCCTCGTCGGGCGAACCCGTGGCCGTGCCGCGGAGATTCACGCCGTCGGCGCGCACTTCCACCGTGTCAATCGCCAAATCCGCCGGCAGGGTGCTTCCCAGGTGCAGCAAGAACTCGGAAAGAGCCAGCCGCTGCTTGAGGAATTCGTTCAGTTCATTGATCTTCTTTTCCTCGTCCGCGAACTTCCTCGACAATACGACGGCCTGCGCCGCGCTCTTCTTGTTGGTGTCAATCTGGGTCTGCCAGTCCGCCACCAGTCGGTTGAGGTTCTTGATCCGGTATTCCTGGTAGGAAAAATAGACCAGCAGGCTGGCGGCGATCATGATCGCCGCGAAATTGACGAAGAAAAGCGTCCGCACCACCTTGGTGTCCGGCAACTGTCCTCGGTTGCGGAGATTCGGGTGCCAGGCTGGAATCAGCGGCGCCTGGGTTTGATCACTTTTGGGTCGCAGCGACAGCATCGTGGTAGAGCATCAGGCTAAACAGTCCCAGCCATTTGGCGCCAAAGTCCGAAGAAGCCGTCGGGCTGGAGAAAGTGATCGCGCGCGATTTCAGCCAGTTCGGAAGGTCCAGCTTGAGCGGCTCGACGCCGACTTCCTTGGCGATCGTGCCCCCCAGCCAGACCAGCTTTGAGGGCAACTGCGGGCAAAACACCTGCCCGATCGACTGCCCGGTCTGCACTTCATAGAAGCCGATCAGCGACTGCAGTTCCTTGAGCAGCTTCCGGATGAGCAATCCGCCCATGTTGGTAAAATCGAAGGTGTTCGAGAAAAATAGCTTCCGCGCCGATTCTTCATCCTTCAGATTCAACTCCTTCTGGACCACGGAAGTCATCGCCTCAAGTCCGTGGGGAATCGTGCGGCTGACATCGAGCCCGCCGGCGTTAAGGATAAACGACTGCGTGCTGTCGGCATCCATTTCCAACACCAGCGTCGGGGTCTTCAGCTCGGCAAAGACGTGGTAATCCGCCAGGGCCCCTAGCGTGGCGATCGTGCCCAGCTCCAATCGCTCCGGGAAAACGCCCAGCGCCAGCAGATGCTGCTGCGCCGCCAGTAATTCGTCATTGTGCGCTCCCACGAAGACCACTTCTTTCTGCGTCGTCGCCTTGGCCGCTTCGTAATCGGTGCCATCGACGGCGTTCAGTACGGCGATCGTGTATTTGTCAGTCTCGATGCGAAACTGCTGCGTGCAGACCTCGTGAAAATAACCCGGTTCTTTGACGCGCTTTAGGTCGACGCTCATTCGCCGGATCAGCCGGCGCGGCGGATAAATTCCGCAGCGCGCATGCACAAACCCGCTGCCACCCTTCTTGCCGAGCAAGTCTTTGACCGCCTGTTGCACCGCCGCCTCGTCACCCGCCGGCACTTCCTTCGTATCCTCGACTACGAAGGGGGCCTTGGAGGACGACGTGCGCGCCATCAACGCCGTTTCTTCGTTGATTTCGATGAAAAATGCTTCCGGTTTTTTCGAGAACGAGAACATGCGGGCACTAAAAAATGGAGGGCGTTAAGCGGGACTGATTGATTAGCGGCGACATCAGACTGGTCAGGATCAATGAAAAAGCACCCGCCTGCTGATCTCGGGGTAATCCATTAGAATAGGGTGTTGGTTTTTACAAAAAGGCCTGCTTATGACAAGACCAAAGGCGCACCTTAGTTCCGCGCTGATCGCTATTTACATTTTCTTGATGGCGCTTCCGGCGACTGGGGCAGCCACGCCTAACCTCTTCTTTTGGGAGTGGCCGAACCCGCCCCAAGCCACCTCTTCGGCACCGTGCTTGGCGCCGATTCCATGGTAAAGGTGATTGCGCCGGCGGTGCCGCCGAGACCCGCCTCAGGGCAATCGCGGTAACCGCCCAACAAAAACCCGCCGCAATCCGGGCGGCGGGTGAGGTCTTCGCCAGAGGCGGCCGCGCGAAAGCCGGCGGCCTATCTCTGCCAGGTGCGCTTTTGGTGGCGGTGGGATTTCAAGCGCTTGCGGCGCTTGTGCTTGTTCATCTTCAGCCGGCGTTTCTTCTTCAGGTTGCCCATAGGGTTCAGGTGTTTGCGGGAACCGCACCGTGCGGCGCTTTTTTCCCTCTGTAAAGCAGAATTTAGATCGGCGCCGGCACCGGCACGGCCCGCCGCAATCCCGTGAACACGAGCTGGCAGGTCACCCGCGAGACCGACACACCTGCCAGCACCGCCGCGACGCGCCGGTAGAGGTTGAGCTGTTCGGCATGCCGGTCCCTCGCCCGTGCGATCTCCGCCCCGTCCGCCGCGCGATCCGTCTTGAAGTCAATCACCGCGACCCGCGCCACCTGCCCGGTGGCGCTGCGCTCAATCACCACCCGGTCGAACACGCCGGTGATCCAGTTCTCGTCAAGCACGACCTCGAACGGACGCTCGCGCCAGACTTCCGCAGGGCCGGACGGGTGCGCGAAGACCTCCGCCAACGCCGGCTCGCTCAGACACCCGAGCACCTCGGCGACCACCGGCTCGGGCTCCCCCGCTCCGCGTCGCGCCGCCGCCCACGTTGCTCTGTCGGCCGGGTTCCACCACTCCACAGCTGAGAACAAAGCGTGCACTTTGACGCCAAAATCAGCCGCCTGTCCGCTCTCCAGCGAAAACAGCGCGGCGCCCGCGATCCCGCCCATTCTTGGCTGGGAAGGCCTCCGCGCCGGCAGGCGCCGGCTGCGGGTGGCCGGCAGGGTTGCCAGCGGCAGAATCCCGTTTTCGCCACGGTCCGGGGCCAGCTTGGTTTCCGCGCTGTCATACCAGTTGGGTTCACCCGTGGCAAAAGAGCCGGGCAGGTTCTGCCGACCCACCTGCACAGTGGTGACCCCGCCATCAAGCGTCGTCGCGAGCAGGCGGGGAAAATTGTTCGACGACGAGGTGCCCGGAGGTTTGATGATCAGATACATCGCCCGCCGGGCGCGGGTCATCGCCACATACAGAAGGGAGAGGTTTTCGTAGCAGGCCTCGGCCTCGGCCATTCTGATGTGGGCGGACAGCACTTCGTCCGACCCGGAAATCTGTCTGGGTGGCAAATCGAGAACCCATTCCACCGACCGTTCGGCCGACCTCTGCACCGCCAGGCCTTCGCGCCGCTGATCGAGCTTGTTGCCCTCCAAGTCGGGCAGGATGACCAGATCGAATCCCAGGCCTTTCGCCTTGTGGATCGTCATCACCCGCACGGCGGAGGCTGACTCCGCCTCCCGTTCGGTGTGCCTCTCCATGAACCGGATGAATTCCATCACGTCACGGCCGCCTGATTCATCGAACCTCCGGGCCGCCGCCGCGAACTGCGCGCCGCGTTCACGACTGAAGGCATCGTCCGGCGCGAGGTGCGGTTCCAGCCGCCGAAGCCAGCCTTCGATCGTGCGCTCAAAGCCGTCAGCGTGCAGCTCCCCGAGCACGCGCAGGGTCAGCGCATCGGGATTTGTGAGGCCCTCGGCCGTGAGCACGGCCCCGAGCGGGGTCATGCGCACATGCTCCCATGCTAGGGCGTCGCCGGGGTATGCGGCGGCCTTGGCCAGCGCCAGGAGAGCCGTGCCGAGGGGATTGTCGATGCACACCTGCAAGTCCGACTCAGCCAGCGCCGGCAGGCCGCCCTCGCGCCGCAGGTAGTCCGCCAGCCGTGCCCCGGTGTTGTTCGTCCGCACCAGCACGGCACAGGTCAGCCCGCGATCCAGCGGACGCACCTCGCGCAGCACTTCCAGTGTCCGGGCAAAGCGGCCGCCTTCGTCCTCGGCCTGCAACAGCGCCGCCTGACCGCCGAGTTCCGGGTGAGCCGGGGTGTGGTCGCGCCATTCGCGCGTCCAAGCTTCCGCTGCCGCCGCCGGAAACATCGCGCGCAGTGCTCCCGCCGCCCCAAACACCCGGTTCACCGCCGCGATGACCGCCGGACCGGAACGGAATGACCTGTCGAGGCGTTCCTCCCGGATCGTGCCGGGCGCTCCGTGGTTGTAGTGCTCGAAGATCTCCCGGAACAGTCGTGGATCGCCTTCGCGCCACGTGAAAATCGCCTGTTTTACGTCCCCTACATAAAAGAAACTCCGCCGATTTGTGGGATCTTGCACGGCCTCGTCGATCAGGTTTCGCAGCACGCTCCACTGTCCAAAGCTCGTGTCCTGGAATTCATCGAGTAGCCAGTGGTCGAAACGGGCGTCGAGCCGAAAATCGATGAACAACCGGGCGGCCGCGCGTCCCCCGCCCGCGTTCGGGTCACCGGCCAGCAGCGGCGCCCCCGCCTCCGGCAGCAGCAGCCGCTGCACGTCGGCAAAGGTCAGCCGGCCGGCCCGGCGGACGAGTTCGTGGTAAAACGTCTCGTATCCGTGCAGGACGGCGTAGATGCCGCGGGTCATCTCCAGCCGGCGCGTCAGCTCCGCGCCGATGATCGCGCTCACCAGCGCCACCAGCGCCGCGCAGGCGGCGGCGGCCAGCGGTAACCGGCGCCGCTCGACGGTCATCTCGGCCGCGCCTCGCTGCAGATCATCCCAGATCTTGAGCGCGTTCTGGACGATGTATTCGACTGGCGCCGGGAGCACCGCCCCCGGCGACCACTCTTCGATCGCCACGAAAAAATCCTCCCAGCGCCGGCGTTGCCCGTCCGTGAGCGCCTCCCATGGCACCACGGCGCGCAGCGCCCGCCCGGCGTCTTCGCGGCCCGCGGCGGCCTCCAGCCATGCGCATCCGCGGGGCCAGATACGCCGCGGGTTGCCCCAGCAGTCGCCATTGGGGGCGGCGAGGTGGATTTCCTGATGTTCATCCAGAAAACTGTCGAGCTGGCGGCCGAGGCGCTTCTCCTCCCGTCCGAAGGTCGCGCGCTTGAACGCCTCGATGAAACCCCGCTGCGCCTCGGTCAGCGCGCCGGCGCCGGCAAACATGTGGCGCAACACCCGCCGCCGCTCGATCCGGGCAGCGTGCTCCTGGAGGATTTCAAAGTCGCCGCCGAGCCCGAGCTCGAGCGGGAAGTTGCGCACGAGCCGCGCGAAGAAGCTGTCGAGGGTGCCCAGGCTGAGCCGGTGCATCGCGTCGGTCATCGTGCGCAGCATCCGGAGAAAGTCGTCGCACCCGAGGCCGCCTTCGCCGGTGTCGCGCGCGAGCTGGGCCGCCCGGACCGGATCCCGGGCCGCCGCGGCGAGCTTGTTGAGGATCTCGTCGAAGAACTCGCCCGCCGCCTTGCGGGTGAACGTCAGCGCCACGATGCGTTCCGGGGTCGCTCCGCGCGCCAGCAGCTTCACAAAGCGGTTGGTCAGCGCGTAGGTCTTGCCCGACCCCGCTGAGGCGAGGATCATTACGTGTCCGACCGGTGTCACGGCCGCGCCTCCCCGGAATTCATAAACTCCGACCCCACGCTTTCCGCGGTTCCGCGCGGAAACAGCGCGGCGAATTCGTCGAAATCGACCGTCTCCGCCGGCGGCCAAAAGCGCCGCGCGCCGATGGCCGCGGCTACGGCCCCGGCGCAGCGCCGCGCAGCCACCCGCCACTCCGCCGAGTAACCATCCCACAACTTCACGCCGGTTTCGCCGACCGCCTTGGGCAGGTGGAAATAACCGCACGTCACCTCGCCGGAAAGAGCGGCGCCGCCTCCCTCCTGTTCGAGCGCCCAAAGATAAAGCGGAAGTTGCAGGTCGATCCAGACATGTTCGCGACCGTCCGCCGTGAAGCGCGCGAATTCCGGAATGACTTCGCCGGGCGGCACGCGGCCCGGCCGACGGCAGTGCGCGTCGCGCGGAGCCACCGGCGAATCGGAGGTCTTGTAGTCGAGCACCCGGCGCGCTCCCGTGCTCTCGTGGCGGTCAATCCGGTCGATCTTCCCGCGCACGAGGAGCCCGCCGAGCTCATAGGCGGCCTCCTTGGGAAACCGCCACTCGACCCGTTCAATCACCCACCCTTCGGCCCGCTCGCGCGCCTGGACTTCGGCGGCTTTCGCCAGTCGCTGCCGGGCCGACTCAAGTTGCACCACGAGCGGCAGGGCAAGCTCGGCCCCGTAGCGGATGCGCACCGTCCGTTCCAGCCCGGCCAGCAGGAACTCGCGCAGGGTCTTCGCGTCGGTGCAGTCGCGCAGCCCGGGTTCGCGGCCCATGGTTTCGAGCGCCAGATGGCACAAATCGCCAAAATCGAGCGCGTCCCACTCGGTCTTCTCCGGGTCAACCGCCTCCATGCCGAGCACGTGGGCGAGATAAAAGCGGAACGGACACCGCAGGTAGTCGCGGAAGGCGGTTACCGAGATCTGCCGGGGCGCCGCCGCCGCGCGCGGCTGCAGGCGCCAGGCCCGCCGCCAGGGCAGGCTCGCCCGGGCCGCCTCGGCCGGCCGAAAGAGAAATGCCACCCGTTGGGGCAGCCCGGCGTCAGGACAGCGCAGTAGCAGCCGGGACGGTCGCAGGGGATCCCCCGCAGCGGAGGTCTTGCCGAACAGCAGGTCAAGCCGGCCGTCACGCGCCCGGCTGGCGGCGAGTGCCGACAGCAGGTAGGCGTCGCGGGCGAAGCGGGCGGCATTGGTCTTGAGGCTCAGCTTTTCGCGCAGCGCCTCGGGCAGGAAGGGATCGCCGACGACCGCCTCGGGCACCCGCCCGTCGTTCAGGCCCGCGACGAGCAGATGCGGGGCGTCCTCCCAGAGCAGTTCCAGCCATCCCTGGAGTTCGATGGCGCCGGCCGGTTTGTCATCAAAGCGGCGGCCCTCGCCGAACAGGCGCAGCACCAGCTCCCACCAATCGTTGGTGGAGAGACCGCCGGCCAGGGGTGCGGCGGCTGCGACCTGCCGAAGCATCTCCCCCCACGCTTCCGCAACCTCCGCCAGCCGCGTATCCGCCTCGCGGGCGAAGTCGAACTTGCGGTGTCCGAAAACCGTTCCGAGGGCCTGCACCGCATTGGTCGGAAAAGTGCCTCTTGTGAGCATCGCTTCCAGCGCGGCCAGCTCGTCGATTGCCGCCGGCAGCTCGGGAAACTCCTTCGCCAACTCGTTCCGATGGGCACGGGCCATGGTCAGCGTCGGCGGAAGATGCCGGCGGCGGAGTTCGTCGAGTCCCTTTAAAAACCGCGCCGGTGAAAAACTTCTTCCGGCGGTTTCCGCCCGGCCAGCCAGGAAGGCGAGTGTTTCTGGGCAGCGGGCCAGCGACGCAACCGCCTCGTAAGACTTCTCTAGCGCCAGAGTGGCGAGCGCCTCCAGCAGAATGAAAAACGCCTCGCGGCGAAAGGCCCGGCCCTCGGGATTGAACGTCGCAAAACCCGCGCGGGCGAACCCGTTCTCAAGAAACGGCAGCACGTCGGGGTCGGCGACGCCCACGGCCACCAGTCCATCCGGGTTGCCGTAACGCTGGGCGCCCGCCACCATGCGCCCTGCTTGGGCCAGAGGATCGGAGCAGGGGTGCACGTGTCGCTCGAAGTTGGCCAGCTCCAATTCGCGTCCGGCCCAATCTTCAGTGTGAGGTCGCCCCCACTCATCAAAAAGCGCTTCACCTCCCGGCGGTCCAAAAACCACGACATCGACTGGCAGCACACGGGCACAGGCCGCCAGCACGGCCACGGCCAGCGGCAGCGGATCGGGGGTCGCGAGCACGACGATGCGGCGCACCCCGGTTTCCAGGGTGGGTTCGCTCGCAGCCGCCAGCTGCAGATCCTGAACATCACTCCGGCCGAGGACCGCGAGTCGCTCCGTGTACCGACGCTCCAGCCCGGCAATCTGCCGCCAGCGCGCCGCCTCCTCGAAATCTTCCCCTGCTTTTTGCGCCACGTCAGCCAGGCGCAGCCCCGCCTCGCCGAGCCCGGATTTGAGGTGGGCGAACTGACCGGCCAGCCGCAGCGCCCATGTAAATGTCCGGGAGGGCGGATCGATCGGGAAAACCTCCCGGAATTCATCCAGGTCGATTTCCAGAAAGACATGGATCCATGCCAGCAAAGACTCGAATCGCGAGGCAGCGCCGGCCTCTGCTCCGCTCCGGGCGAGGAGGCTCTCCGGCAGCACGACCCTGGGTGGGAACACCGCCTGGCCACGCCCGGCGGCGTAGACGGCCAGGGTCTCACGCAAGCGCCGGCCTGACTGGCGCGTCGGAACCACCACCAGCATCTCGGAAAGATCAAGGGGCGCATTGCCCTGCCAGCCATCAGCCAGCCATGCCACCGCGCATTTCAGCAGCGGCTGATCCCATGGTAGCAAATGAAGCCGGGGAGACATGCCGGACAAGAGCTTGCGCACATCTCCCGCCCGGCTTCAACCCCGCAAGCAATGGGTCTTTTCCGGATACCGCCAAAATAAAAACCCCCGCGACCCAGAGGCAGCGGGGGCAGAGATTTCGGACCAGCCCGGGACTTACTTGGCGAAAACCAGCTTGGCGGTGTGAGACTTCACCCGGGAGGCGGCGTTTGCGTGGACGACGCCGCTCCGGACGGCCTTGTCGGTCGCGGCGACATACGCGATGGCCGCGCTCTTCGCCGCCGCCGCATCGCCGGACTTCGTGGCGGTCTCCAACTGCTTCGCCAGCGTCTTGAGGCGCGTCTTTACGCCCTTGTTGCGCAGCATGCGCCTCGTGGATTTGCGGGCGTTCTTGATGGCAGATTTGGTGTTGGCCATGGGAAAGGCAGAGAGGGTGTCGGCGGCGCGAGAAAGGGTCGAACATCCCAACGCACCCCGGCAAGTCAAGCGGTTTCTCCCCCGGCATTTCCCGAGGTGTGGACACCGCGCGCGACAGAGGGCAGGCCTTGGTCTTGGGGCCGTAAGCCGGATTCTGTGCCCCGGCTCGCGCCGGGACCACCGTCATTTCTCTCAGATCCCTTGCGGGACCCGCCCTCCCAAGCCCGCGGACGGGCCCAGGAGGATGCGACATACCCGGGACTGTAGGACGGGCCGTCCAGTCCCCTATTTTGTCTTGCACCGGATTGGGTTTTCCCTGCCACCGGCATCGCTGCCGGCGCGGTGGGCTCTTACCCCACCTTTTCACCCTTACCTCGCGGGAGTGAAAGTGAGGGTGAAAGTGAAAGGGTTTCCCCTCTCACTCCTCCCTTTCCCTCTCACTGCAACCGCGGGGCGGTATCTTCTCTGTGGCACTGTCCGTCGCGGCGGCTTGACCCGCCGCGCCCCGGCTTGAGCAGAAGCGCCTCCGGCCGGCGGCCTTGCGGCCAACCGGGCCGGCGCGACAGCGTTTCTCGCCGGGAATCCTGCCCGAGGGTGTCCGGACTTTCCTCTCCGAACCGCCTGCGCAGCTCAAGTTGCCCTGAGCGGCAGGCGCACTTGGCGCGGGTTTACCCGCGCCGTCGGGATGTTTCCAAAGAACGGAGCGACGATCTGGCCCCAAGACCAAGGTCTGCCGCCGCCCAGCGGCGGCGGAACCGCCAAGATCGGTCATTTCCTGATCCACCGCAAGCTCGGTTTCCGCGGGCTCCGCTCCCGGGGTCATCCGGCGTTTTCCGGTTCAAGGCTCTCCGTAGACGATCCGCCCGCACTGGTCGCAAGTCACCAGTTGATCGGCCTTGCGCCGCTCGCTGTCCACATTGGAAGAAATCTTGAGATGGCACCCGCCGCATTTGCCTTCCTGGATGGCGACAACCACGGGCAGGCCGGGCTTGGTGGCGAGCCGGTCATAAAGCCGCCGCACCGGTTCGTCGAGTAGGCTGCGCGCAGCAGCCACCGCCTCCTGCGCCTGCTGCAGTTCGGATTGCAGGCTAGTCTCGCGCTCGCGAAGCGCGCCGATCCTTGCCTCATGACCGCTGGTGGTGCGTTGCAGCTCCTCCCCCGCCGCAGCCAGTTTCTGTTTCGCTTCATCGATGGCATACATCACCCGCAGCTCCTCTTCTTCGAGCGTTTCGATCTCGGATTGGGTGTGCGCAATCTCGACCCCCAGCGCCTGGTACTCATCGTTCTTCCGCACCTGCAGCTGCTGGCTCTTGTATCTCGCCTGCCGCTCCGCGGCACTGCCGATCTCGTTTTCGATCGCCTTCTTTTTCACCTCGAGCTGCAACAGCTCGCCGTGCGCGGCCTCCCGCGCGCTCTGCCCGGCGGCGATCTTCTGTTCGACGGCTGCGATGTCGCGGGGAACCGCCCGAAGCTGGCTCTCCAAGGCAAGCCGCCTCTGGTCGCGATCCTGCAACACCAGCAGCTTTTCGATCATGGGTGTCGGCATGAGTGCCTCACTGTGCCGCCGCGTCCAGCCCGGTCAAACGAAGACTGTGGCAAAAGTGGGACCACAGGACCACGAGACAACAAGCCCATTGACCCAATGCTACCGAATTCAAGGGACTTGGGAACAGGTGGGCGTCTCTTGGTCCGTAGTCTCGTGGTCTTGTGGTCTGCCGCCTCAGATGTAGTACATGTCACCGGGCCCGCGGGGCACCAGCATATCCAGCGTGTAGCTCTTGCACTGAACCTCCAGGGCGGCGCGCACCTCGTGCCATACCTGTTGCACCCGGCGGCCGGACTGGCCGTCGGCGGTTCCGCCGAGTTCCAGCAATTCGCCTTCGATCAGCTTTACGATGTCGTAAAGCGTAATCTTCTCCGGGGAACGGGAGAGCACATAGCCGCCCTGTTTGCCCCGCCGACTGGCGATGAGCCCGCCATTGCGAAGCTCGCTCAAAATCTGCACCAGGTAGTTCGCCGGAACCCCCTCGATTTTGGCCAGTTCCTCGATATGCGCGAGTCGTTTCTCGCCATGGTGTCGAGCAAGTTGAGCGAGCACCCGGCAGGCATAATCAATCTTGACTGAAAGTTTCACGATGCCAGTCACTTACACCGTTATCTTTGGCTGGCAACCTAAAATTGATTGGCATTGGAAATTGAAGAAGAAAAACATTGTCCGAAGGCGCGTTTTCCGAGACAGTTTTACCTTCATTTCCGCCCGTAATTTCCCTCCTGCATGCCCGACCAAGAAGACGCGAAAAACCTCAGCAGAATCCAGGCTGGTGCCGCCGCATACGACGCCTCCAAAATCCAGAAGCTCGAAGGCCTCGAGGGTGTCCGCAAACGCCCGGACATGTACATCGGCGACACGATGGAACGCGGTCTTCACCACTGCGTCTTCGAGGTCGTTGATAACTCCATCGACGAGGCTCTGGCGGGCTTTGCCTCCCAGATCACGGTCAGCATTCACCTCGACGGCTCGTGCTCGATCGAGGACAACGGCCGCGGCATCCCGGTCGATCTGCATCCGGTGTACAAGATTCCCGCGCTCGAGCTGGTGCTGACCAACCTCCACGCCGGCGGCAAGTTCGGCAAGGGGGCTTACCAGGTTTCGGGCGGCCTGCATGGGGTCGGCGCAAAATGCGTCAACGCCGTCTCCGAATGGTTCGAGGCCGAGGTGCGCCGCAATGGCAAGGTCTACCACATGCGTTTTGCCCAGGGCAAAACCGCGCAGAAAATGACGGTGATCGGCGAGACCAGGAAGACCGGCACCAAGATCACCTTCAAGCCCGACCCGGAGATCTTCCTGGTGACGCGCGAGTTCAAATATGAGATCCTCGCCAACCGCCTGCGCGAACTGGCCTTTCTCAACCCCGGCGTCTCGATCGACCTGAGCGACGAGCGGGCGCAGAAGAACGAGCGGTTTCTGTTCAAGGACGGCATCACCGAGTTCGTGCGGTTCCTCAACCGCAACAAGAACGTCCTGCACGACAAACCCATCACGTTCAGCGATACCGTGCCGAACGAGGATCCGACCAGGGCCGGCACCGTGGTGGATGTGGCCATGCAGTACAACGACTCCTACAACGACCAGGTCTTCGCCTACGCCAATTCCATCTTCAATCTCGAGGGCGGCACGCACCTGTCGGGCTTCCGCACCGCGCTCACCCGCGTCATTAATAATTTCGCCAAGGCCAACAACCTGATCAAGGAGAAGGACCCCGGCATCACGGGGGACGACGTGCGCGAGGGGCTCGTGGCCGTGGTTTCCATCAAGCTGTCGGAACCGCGCTTCGAAGGCCAGACCAAGACCAAGCTTTCCAACTCCGAGATCGACGGCGTCGTCCAGAAGATCGTCGGCGAGAAGCTAAAGTTCTTCTGCGAGAAGGAGACGGCCATCGCCAAGCGCATCATCGACAAGTGCCTCAACGCCGCCCGCGCCCGCGAGGCCGCGCGCAAGGCCCGCGAGACCATCCGCAAGGGCGCGCTCTCCGGGGGCGGCCTGCCGGGCAAGCTGGCGGATTGCTCCGAACGCGACGCCGCCCTCACCGAGCTCTACATTGTCGAGGGCGACTCCGCCGGCGGCTCCGCCAAGCAGGGCCGCGACCGCCGCTACCAGGCCATCCTCCCGCTCCGCGGCAAGCTCATCAACAGCGAGAAGGCCCAGCTGGACAAGGTGCTCAACAACGAGGAAATCCGCACCCTCATCACCGCCATCGGCACCGGCATCGGCACCGGCGAGGACGACTCCGCCTTCAACGGCGACAAGGCCCGCTACCACAAGATCATCATCATGACCGACGCGGACGTTGACGGCTCGCACATCCGCACGCTGCTGCTCACGTTCCTTTACCGACAGATGCGGGGCCTGCTCGACCGCGGCTACGTCTACATCGCGCAGCCGCCGCTCTACAAGATCAAGCGGAAGAAGCGCGAGCAGTACGTCGACAACGACGAGCAGCTCAACCGCATTCTGCTCGAACTGGGCTCCGAGGACGTCATGCTCACGCGCCTGCGCGACCAGACGGCCTTCGCCTCCACCCAGATCGACAAAATCGTCGAGGCGTTGGCCGCACTGGAGAAACTGGGCGCGGGCGTCACCCGCTACGGGGCCTTGCTGGGCGAATACCTCGACCTGCACGACTCCAAGACGCACGAACTCCCGCGCTACGTCGCGCGGATCCGGGAGGGCAACAAGGAGTCGCACGAGTTCCTCCGCAACGATGAGGCCCGCGCCGGGTTCTTCCAGCGCACGGGACTTGACGCCGACCTCTCCGACCAGCCCCTGGGATCGACCCCGCCCAAGGCCGCCGAGGGCGGCAGTGCCAACCCCTTCGTGTCGCGGCGCATCACCGTCCCCGAGATTTTCGAGTCCACCGAGATGACCAAGCTGCTCCGCGCGATGGCGGCGAGCGGCCTCGACATTTCGCGTTTCTCGCCCACCCCTGAGCCCCGCTACCTGATCACCGAGAATCCCGGGCAGAAGACCGAGGCGAAAACCGAGTTGCATGCGCCGTTCGAGATTCTCCACCACATCCGCAACCTCGGCCGCCGCGGCCTCTCCATCCAGCGCTACAAGGGACTCGGGGAAATGAACCCCAAGCAGCTTTTCGAAACCACCATGGACCCCGACAAGCGCCGCCTGCTGCGCGTCTCGATCGACGACGCCGCCAAGGCCGACCACCTGTTCACTCTCCTCATGGGCGACGAGGTCCCGCCCCGCCGTCAGTTCATCGAGGACAACGCGCTCAACGTGCAATACCTGGATGTGTGAACCACAGAGGAGTCAGGAGACAGCATCCAGGAGCCAGAATCCTCGCATCGGAAATAGACCGGCTTTTGCTCCGGAATTCAGCTCCTGACTACTGGCTCCTGACTCCTAGCTCCTGACTCCTTTCCCCGTGTATACCGCCAACGAAAAGCTTTCGACGGCCAATATTACCGACATCATGCAGACGGCCTACATCGATTATTCGATGTCGGTGATCATTTCGCGCGCCCTGCCCGATGCGCGCGACGGCCTCAAGCCGGTCCAGCGCCGCATCCTTTACGCGATGCTCCGCCTCGGCCTGCTGCACAACCGGGCCTATAACAAGTGCGCCAAGGTCGTCGGCGAGGTGCTCGGCAACTACCATCCGCATGGCGACGCCTCCGTCTACGACACGCTCGTGCGCCTGGCGCAGTCCTGGGTCGTCCGCTACCCGCTCATCAACCCCCAGGGTAATTTCGGCTCCGTCGACGGCGACCCGCCGGCCGCCTACCGCTACACCGAGTGCCGCCTGGACCAGGCCGCCGAGGAACTGCTCCGGGACCTCGACGAGGACACCGTCGATTTCGCCCCCAATTACAACGAGGAGACCACCGAGCCTACTGTCCTCCCCGCCGCGCTGCCCGGGCTGCTGATGAACGGCTCGACCGGCATCGCCGTCGGCATGGCGACCAACATCCCGCCGCACAACCTCGACGAGCTGATCACCGCCATCTGCGCCGTCATTGACCGGCCCAGCATCTCGGTCGACGAGGTGGTCGAGATGATTCCGGGCCCCGACTTCCCGACCGGCGGCGTCATCGCCGGCCGCGAGGGCATCATCTCCTATCTCAAGACCGGCAAGGGCATCGTCCGCGTGCGGGGCAAGGCCCACACCGAGGAGCTCAAGGGCGGCGGTGAGCAGATCGTCATCACCGAGATCCCCTACAACGTCAACCGCTCCACCCTCGTCACGCGCATCGCCGACCTGGTTTCCGACAAGCTGATCGACGGCATCCGCGACCTCCGCGACGAGTCCGATGAGAACACCCGCATCGTCATCGAGCTGAAGCGCGGCGAACAGGCCAAGGTGGTCATCAACCAGCTCTTCCAGAAGACCGCCCTCGAGTCCTCGTTCGGCGTCATCCTGCTGGCCCTCGACCGGAAGCGGCCGAAGCAGATGAACATCAAGGAGCTCATCGAGTGCTATATCGAGCACCGCCGCGAGGTCATCACCCGCCGCACCCAGTTCCGCCTCCGCCAGGCCGAGGACCGCGCGCACATCCTCGAGGGCTACAAGATCGCCCTCGACAACCTCGACGACTTTGTCCGCATCATCCGCAGCGCGAAGGACCGGGAGGAGGCCAAGGTCAAGTTGATGGCCCGGTACCCCCTGTCCGAGCGGCAGACCAACGCCATCCTTGAGCTGCGCCTCTACCAGCTCACCGGGCTGGAGCGGGACAAGATCGAGGCCGAATATCTCGAGCTCATTAAGCTCATCGAGGAACTGCGCAGCATCCTCGAGTCCGAGGCCAAGCTGCTCGCCGTCATCAAGGTGGAGCTGCTCGCCCTGAAGGAGAAGTATTCGCAGCCCCGCCGCACCGAGATCATCGGCGCCATGGGCGAGTTCCGGATGGAGGACGTCATTCCCAACGAGGGCTGCGTCATCACCGTCTCCCACCTGGGTTTCATCAAGCGAACCCCCGTCGCCGAATACCGCAGTCAGCGGCGCGGCGGCAAGGGCGTGATCGGCACCGAGACCTATGAGGAGGATTTTGTCGAGCACCTCTTCACCGCTTCGACCCACGACTTCATCCTCTTCCTGACCAGCACCGGCCAGTGCCATGTCAAGAAGGTCTATGACGTGCCCGAGGGCACCCGCGCTTCCAAGGGCAAGTCGGTGTCGAGTTTCCTCCGTCTGGCCGAGGGCGAGAAGATTGCCGCGATGATCTGCGTGAACGATTTCCTCGGCGAACTGCATCTCGTCATGGCTACGCACAACGGCGTCGTGAAGAAGACCAACCTCGGCGACTATGCCAACGCCACGCGCGAAGGCGGGCTCCGCGGCATCAAGCTCGAAGCCGGCGACCACCTCGTCGGCTGCGTGCTCACCAGCGGCGAGAACGAGATCGTCCTCGTCAGCCACAAGGGCCAGGCCGTGCGCTTCACCGAGGACGACCTCCGCGACCAGGGCCGGGACACCGTCGGCGTCACTGGCATGCGTTTCAAGTATGCCGGCGACCACGTGCAGGCCATCGAGGTCTGCGACCCCGCCGCCCGCCTGCTCATCGCCCGCGAGGACGGCATCGGCAAGCGCACGCCGTTCGAGGACTACCGCCTCATCAGCCGCGGCGGCACCGGCGTGATCGCCATTGACCTGCCCGAGGACGGCTCGGTGAACGTCAGCGGCGCGCTCAGTGTGCGCGACAGCGACGAGGTCATGCTGCTCACCGCCAAGGGCCAGAGCGTGCGCACCCGGGTGAAGGAAATCCGCGAGACCGGCCGCGGCGCCAAGGGCGTGAAGCTCGTCGACCTCGCCGAAGGTGACAAGCTTCTCTCCATTGCCCGAGTCGTCGAGATTGACTCCGACGAGGAGCCGGGCGAGGAACCCGCGGCGACCTGAACCCCGCCCCGCCGCCGTTCTGCACAAACCTGGCCGTCTGCTCTTCAACCCCGGATACCGTCCATGGCCGGCAAGATCGCCCAACTGCTCGACCCCGCGCGGATCACCCTGGATATTCGCAGCGCGGAATCCACCGACGCACTCCGGGAGGTCGCCGGGCTTCTTGAGGGTCATCCCGACGTGACCGATTTCGCGGGATTCTACCGCGATCTCCTGGCCCGCGAGCGCCTCGATTCCACCTGCCTTGGCAACGAAATCGCCGTGCCCCATGCGCGCACCGAGAATGTCAGCCGGATCGTCATGGCCGTCGGCCGCAGCACCCGGGGAGTGCTGTTTGAGAACGGCCGGCAGACCGTGCGGCTCATGTTTGTGCTCGGCACGCCTGTGGCCGACCCAGGCGGATATCTCCAATTGCTGGGCGTGCTCTGCCGCATTTTCAAGGACCCGTCCAACCGCGCCGCGCTCTTGGCCGCCGCCACTCCGGAGGATTTCGTCCGAGTGATGCTTGTCGCCGAGGCCCGGCTGCTGGCGCCGGTCCAAGGGGTCGCGCCGGCCCGGACTCCGGTCACTTGATTCTCCCCCCGCAGGCTCGGGGTGGAACCGCTGGTCCCCAAGCGGCTGAAGCGCGCGAGGGAAAATGCGCTCCGCCATTTTCGCTACCCAACGCCATTGACCTTTGTGCACGGCGTGGAGGGCGAGGCTCCCGCCGAGCCGCGTCATCAGCTCATCCGCCTGATCTCCCACCGCGCTGCAATTGCGGTTTGCCGCCGGATTTGCGCCGGCAAGTATGACCGGAAGATCGGGAAGGTCACCGACCTCGTTTTCCGCCTCGCTGAACCCTACCCGGACGCCGCCGGCCTTTACGTCGAACATGGTGGCGGGCAGCCCAACGAGTTCATTCCGTGGGACAAGGTGATCAAGATCGAGGATGACGCGATTTTCGTCAACCGGACGGACGGCGACGCTCGGTATCCGCCCTTTGTCGATCAGAAGGGCTGGCTGCTCCTCAACGACCACCTGATGGGGCGGACCATTCTCGACATGGACGGCCGGCGCACCGAGGTGGTAAACGACATCCAGCTGTTCTACTCCAAGGGCCGAATGATCATCGTCCACGTCGACACCTCCTTCAACGGCTTCCTGCGCAAAAGAAGACTCGGCCGGCCGACATCAGCTCATCTCGTGGCGCTACGTCCAGCCGCTCTCGATCGAGGATGCCGCCGGCTCCGACGTCGTTTCGCTCTCCATCACCCGCAACCAGATCAAGGAGCTGCCCGGCGAGGACCTGGCCGACGCCCTCGAGGAGCTGTCGGGCAAAAAGCAGCAGGCCATTTTCTCCGCCCTTGATTCCGAGAAGGCCGCCGAGGTCCTCGTCGAGGCCGAGCCCCGGGCCCAGCATCAGCTTATCGCCAATGTGCGCCGCGAGAAGGCCCGCACCATTCTCTCCGAAATGTCGGTGGCGTAGCTGGCTGATCTTTTCTTAGTGCTCCCGCACGACCAGATGATGAAGATGATGGACTTGCTCCCGCCCGACCAGGCGGGACGCATCGGCGCGATCATCTCGGATCGCGAGTCCACCGCGGCGGCTCTGATGACCACCGACTTCATCACCGCCGCCAGGGAAACGAAGGTCAGCGAAATTCTCCAGCAGATCCGCGCCTCCCGCCGCACCCACGACAGCGTGTCCCACATTTACATCGTGGCCGGTGAGGAGCGACAGCTCGCCGGCGTCGTCGATCTGCGCGACCTGGTCCTGGCCGCCGATGCGGTCGCCCTGGAGGACCTGATGGTCTCGCTGGTCGTCACTGCGCAACAGGGTGACATGCGGGAGGATCTCGCGGAGCTCTTTGCCAAGTACCATTTTCGCATGCTCCCCATCGTCGACGCCAAGGACCATTTGCTCGGCGTCATTCACTACCGCGACATCATGCGCGGACTCATCACCCGCGCCCGCGCCTGAGGTCGTTCCATGGCCCGCATCAAAACCACCCGGACGGTCCGGATCGCCCTGTGGGCCGTCCGCCTCTACCTGCTTATCCTGCTGACCCTGATCGGGCTGATATTTCTCCGCCTGTCCAATCGCCGCCCGATGGAAGCGAAACCCGCCCCGGCGGCGCTGGCGGCGCCCGTCGCGCCGTGAAGGCGTGAATCAAAGAGGGGACGGAACCCCCTCACTTGCCAGCGGTCTTTTCTCTAAAGACGAAGCCGCGGGCCTAGTCTGCGCCAGCCTGCAGTTCACGCGCTGGATTTCGCTCGAAACCCCTTTCTAATCATGCCAGCCGATGCAGCCCGCCAGCATCGTTCGAATGCGCTATGGACGATCGTGGCGTTCGGGTGCAGTCTGCTGTGGAGCCCGCCCTGCCAGGCCGAAGACCCAGCGCCCGCGCGGTCAGCCATGCGCGCCGAGGCCATCGCCGGCTTCAGTTACACCGCCCAACCTGATTCTGGCCCTCCTCGGGCGGACGCGGTCCACCCCCAGCCTGCCCACCGGGATCCTCTTGATCCGGGCCTTGTCGTCATGGACCCGCTCGTCGTGCACGCCGACCGGGGGCTGGCGCCGCGGCAGTTTCGCGCCTTGGATTTCAGCATCCAGCAGCAGGATCAACGCCCCCCGGCCTCGAGGTTCTCGATCGTAAAGGTGCATGACATCAAACTCAACCGGAAGCTCCATTTCGGATATCTCACCATTTTCGGCGTGCCGGTCGTCGCCGGCTTTTCCTGGTGACGATCGGCTCGTCGATGGATCGGTGTCGGAGCCTGCCGCCGGCGATGTTCTCAACCGGAACGATGCAGCCCCCACGGCAAAACGCGTTTTGCTTCGGACGGGAAGAAACTCTCGGACCTTGTAGCCGGGGTCGGCGACCCCGGCCCGGCCTCACCGAGGCCGGCTACAACGGAAGCGCCGTTTCCTAGGAACCATGAATCTGCAGGAAAACGTTCGCGCCCATCCAGTGAATGTAGGGTCGGCCCTTGTGGCCGGACCGTTTGCGCTCGGCAAGCGGCCCGTCGACAAGCGGCCCGTCGACAAGCGGCGGCCCTACACTCGACTGCCTGGACCCGGCTCAGCGGCCACCCTTTATCGTCGAGGCGTCCCCCGCGAATCGGCCGTTCGCACGAACCTGCGCCCGCTGGTTACTTGATCTTCGCCGCCTCGGTCTCGAGGAGAGACACCAGCTCGTCCATCTGATCCACCACCGATTGCACGGTGGTGC
>Ga0182019_10000121_pt1 | contig 36660 bp, 19 predicted proteins | sample 812E2MmetaG_FD_120483 | JGI IMG/M metagenome (GOLD analysis project Ga0182019, IMG submission 120483) | Permafrost microbial communities from Stordalen Mire, Sweden - 812E2M metaG | ecosystem: Environmental > Terrestrial > Soil > Wetlands > Permafrost | place: Sweden: Stordalen | collected...
AACCGGCTCGGGCGAATACCATTTCGCCTATGCGCTCGGAGCCCGGGCTGGCCGGTAGGCATCGGCTCGCGTGCGACGATCCCACGTCCGGATCTTCCCCGGTTATTTTCCGCTGGAGGAGTTCGCGAACGCAGTGAGTGTGGCCGCCGGCAGCTTTGGGGCCGAAACAGTCAGATGGATCTCGCCGGCCGGCGCGGTTGATTGAACTGTGGCGAGGAGCCGTCCCTGGTAGGCATCGCGGGTGTCCACCTTGAACCGGCCGCCGTAGTTGAGATCGCCGGTGTCGAGGCCGATGAGGCGCCCGGCGCCCGCGACGTCCACCTTCACGGCGGGGTTCGCGTCTGTCACGGTCAGGCCGGCCGCATCAACCACGGTGATTTCATAGACCGAGAGGTCGCTGGCGACGGGAATCGCCAGCGGGGTGATCTGGAGGCGCGCCGGGACACCCGCCGTGAGGATCTCACTGGTGGCGACTTTCTGGCCGGCGCGATAAGCGACGGCCGAGAGCACGCCCGGGGTATAGGGCACCGTCCAGTTACTCGCATAGACATCGTGGGAGACGGCATGACGCCCCAGCGACCGATCATTGAGAAACAGCTCGACCTCGTCGCCATTGGTCACGGCGCGGACGGTGAGCTCGGCGCCGACCGGCCAGTTCCACTTGACGAAGGCCGGCGCGGGTCGCCACGCGAACTCGGGTTTCTCCCCGGTGGTCACGGAGAGCTGCAGCACCGGGTCGTTGCGCCAGTAGGCGGAGCGACGGTAGAACTCGGGCTTCCTGCCGCCGGCGAGGTCGAGGAAACCGGAATCCGAGCCGCGGCGGGGAAACTGATGCGCCTCCCCAAGGTAATCGATCCCCGTCCAGATGAACTCGCCGATGACGTAGTCGTGGTTGCGCACGCCAAGCCAGTTATGGACCTGGTTGCTGGTCTCGGTGCCGAGGCAGAGGCGGTGCGGGAAGCGTTCGCGCTCGGGCGCATAGGTGCGCTCGGCGTACAGACGGTCGATGTAATTGTAGCCGGCGAGGTCAAGCGTGTCCATGAAGCCGTTGCGCGATGAGACATGCGACTGATCGCAAGCAGAGGTAACGGGGCGCGTCGGGTCCTCGTCGTGGCAGATCGCCACGAGCTCTTTCGCAATCTTCCAGCCATCGGCGTCGAGCTGGTTGGGGACTTCGTTGCCGATGCTGTAGAGGACCACGCTCGGATGGTTGCGATCGCGGCGCAGCATGGCGCGAAGATCGGTCGCGTGCCACTGATCGAAGTAAAGGTGATAGCCGTATTTCGATTTGCCGCGCGGGTTTTCGGTGTAGTTGTACGGCCAGTCGCGCGTCCACTCGTCGAATGCCTCGTCGAAGACATAGAAGCCGAGTTGATCGCATAGGTCGTAGAACTCGGGCGCGAACGGGTGATGGCTGGGGCGGATGGCGTTGCAGCCCATCTCCTTCAGGCGGGCGAGGCGCCAGGCCCAGACGGCGATCGGGACGGCGTTGCCGAACGAGCCCGCATCCTGGTGCAGGCAGACGCCCTTGAGCTTGGTCGGCTGTCCGTTGACGAACAGCCCGCGGTCGGGATCGAACTCGAGCCGGCGGATGCCGAAGGTCGTGGTTGACTCGTCGAGGGTGCGACCGTCGAGTTCCAGCGTGTGGCGCAACCGGTAGAGTTCCGGTGTGCGGTCGGACCAGAGCCGGGGCTGCGGCACGATGACCCGCTGCGTGGCGCGCTGGCCGGGACGCATGCTCTCGAGAGAGAGCTTGGCCTCGGCACTCGCGACTACTGTCCCATCAGGGGCCAGCACCGTGCTGCGCATGACGACGTCGCGGGTCACGGGCTTCACGTGCCAGCTGTCCTTGAGCCAGGCCTGCCGCTCCTCCTCCGAAAAGAAATGCGCGTCGATGATGGCGTCGGTCTCGACGATGGCCTGCTCCGGCGCAATCTCCGGCGTGGTGATGCGGATGCCTCCATCAAGCCGGAAGTGCGTGTAACTGGTGGCGATCAAGCGAACGTGCCGGTAGATTCCTGAACCGGCATACCAGCGAAGGGACGGCTCGAGCGAATCGTCCACCCGCACAGCCAGAACGTTGGGGGTGCCGTCGGTTTTCAGAAACTCGGTGAGATCGTAGCGGAACCCGATGAACCCATAGGGCCGACGGCCGAGGAACTGGCCGTTAATCCAGACCTCGCTGTTCATGTATACCCCGTCAAACTCGATGACGACCTTCCTGCCAGAGGTAGAAGCGGGAAGTGCGAAATTCTTCCGGTACCACCCGATCCCGTGCGAGAAAAAGCCACCATCTTTCTCTCCGTCCGGAGGCGGGTTGAGGGCGCCTTCAATGCTCCAGTCGTGGGGCACGTCGAGCAACCGCCAGGAAGTGTCGTCGAAGGCGGGCTGCGCAGCCCGGGGCTCGTCTCCGAGGTGGAAACGCCAGCTGGCGTCGAAAGGAATGATCTCCCGCGGGCCGGACACCTGCGCGGCGACAGCCGGGGTAGTGAACGGGAAGCCAAGCAGCAGACTAAGCCTGAGGGCGTGCAGCAACGATGCGGACGGGGCGCGGTTGTTCATGACAAGGGAGGATTCCCGGGCTGAACCAAATCAACGGAAGAGCCACCCCGGGGTGCGTGACTCGAGGAGTTGGAGAAAGGTCGAACCGGAAGATCGAATGGCCGCCACCGACGTTTCGCAATCTTCAATCGGTCGGGGATTGCCGCCAATGTATGCCTCGTGTCAGCAACCGCGCATCACGCCAACGCACATGCGGTTTGATGACACCCGCCCGCCGCCCACGGAAATTTCTGTTGCGGCAGGCCGGACGCGCCGGGATGCTCCAAGCGCGGCATGCGAACCCCGCTCAGAGCTTCCTGGAGGATGCGACGCCCTGGTCAGCCGGGCGACCCAAGGCAAACGCGCGGAGCCGGAATGTCTCCGCCGGCATGACACCTCAACACACCGAGACGTCATCTTGCGCTTGCTTCTCGCAACAGCCGGGAAAATCCACGTTCACCGCCACTTCGCCGGAATTGCCGGCAAGTGTCCCCTAGTCCCAACCAACTCGGTCGCGTTGCGACCTTCCCCACCATGAAACATCGGTATTCCCTTATTTTTGCTGTCGGCCTCGCGATTACGGTGGCGGGGGTGGCGGCGCAGACCAAGCCGGTGGTGTCTCCGCCTGTCCTCCAGCAACAGGGCACCGCCAGGCAGTTGATCGTGGACGGCAAACCCTTCCTCGTCCTGGGCGGGGAGCTGAACAATTCCAGCGCGTCCAGCCTCGACTACCTGAAGCCGCTTTGGCCGCGCCTCGGGGCGACGCACCTCAACACCGTGCTCGCCACGGTGAGCTGGGAATTGATCGAGCCGGAGGAGGGCAAATTCGATTTCAAAATCGTGGACGGCGTGATCGAGGGAGCGCACGCGAACAACCTGCACCTGGTGGTCCTGTGGTTCGGAAGCTGGAAGAACGGCAAATCGACCTATCAGCCGCTCTGGGTCAAAACCCACCAGACGCGATTCCCGCTCGTCCAGAATGAGCAGGGCAAGAGCCTGAACACCCTGACCCCTTTGAGCGGCGCCAACCGCGACGCCGATGCCCGCGCCTTCGCCGCGTTCATGCGGCATTTGCGCGAGGTGGACGGCACCAAGCATACCGTCCTCATGATCCAGGTGGAAAACGAAGTCGGCCTCCTCGAGGATTCCCGCGACTACAGTCCGACGGCGAACCAGGCGTTTGCGGGACCCGTGCCGAAGGAGTTGATGGACCATCTGCAGCAACACAAGGACGCGCTCGTGTCGGAATTTCGCGACGTGTGGGCGGCCAACGGTTTCAAGACGGCCGGTACCTGGACGGAGGTATTCGGACCCGGCAAACCCGCGCGCAAAGAAATTCCCGTGCGCACGTTGACCCCGCCGATGACCCAGGAGGAGCACGAAACCGCCTGGCGGAATCTGTACTGGCCGGCGGACGAGATTTTCATGGCGTGGCATTACGCCCGCTACGTCGGCAAAGTGGCCGAGGCGGGGAAGGCGGAATACAACATCCCGATGTATGTGAACGCGTGGCTGCAGCAGCGCGACCACGCCTGGCCGGGCACCTATCCGTGCGGCGGCCCGGTGCCGCAAGTGATCAATGTCTGGCAGGCCGGCGCGCCCGCGGTGGACATCCTGGCCCCCGATCTCTACGTGCCGGAGTTCGAGGAGCTGTGTGCGCGATTCACGCGCGCCGGCAATCCGCTCTTCATCCCTGAGTGCCACGCAGAGGCGCGCGGCGTGGCCAACGCGATCTACGCCTTCGGCAAGCACGACGCCATCGGCTATTCGCCATTCGGGATCGACCGTTCCGCTGGCGGGGAGACGGAATTCGCCCGCGGTTACGAATTCCTCGCGCAGCTTGCGCCGCTGATTCTGGAGCACCAGGGCAAAGGCACGATGACCGCCGTTCTGCTGGAACGCGACGGCAAGCCGCAGATGGTCCGACTCGGGAACTACCAGATTGAGGCGCGGTACTCGGGCCGCTCGTTCGGTCCGGCCACTGCCAGCCCGGCCCCCGATTGCGTCGCCGGTCTGTTCATCGCGGCCGGGCCGGATGACTTCGTGATCGCGGGCCGGAGCATGAACGTCTTTTTCACTGCCGCCGACGATCCCTCCACCAGCGTGGGCCTGGGTACGGTCGATGAAGGCGCCTATGAAGGCGGGCGATGGGTTCCCGGCCGCCGGCTGAACGGCGACGAAACGCCCGAATGGAAGGCACTACGCTTCCGGGCCGACAATTACGGCGTCCAACGCGTGAAACTCTACCGCTACAAATAAAGTCCAGACCATGAAAGGATGTTTCCAATGAAAGAACGCCTGCGGACCAAACTGGTCGCACACTCGGTGGTGAGCCTCGGATTCCTGGGCCTGGCGATGCTGGCGCTCGGGCGCGTTTCCGCGTTCGCGGCCGGTTCGGCCGACGCCCCGGTCGCGGCCGGCAAAAACAGCTACCAGAACTTCGACTTCGCGCTCTTCGTGGAGTTGGCGGATATGCGCCGCATGGCCTCCAACCCCCAGTGGATGGAGGAGAGCTGGAACGTCATCAGCCATTCCCTCAAGGTGAACAAAGTATGGCTTGAAACCTACCGGGACGGCCAGCAAACGGCGGAAGCGGATGTGCGGAAGGTCAAGGAGTTCTTCACGAGCAAGGGCATCAAGACTTCCGGGGGACTGATGTGCACGAAACCGGGTCGGCCCGGCGACCGCCTCACTGGCTTCTGCTACACGAACCCGGACGATCGCGAGCAGTTCCGCAAGATCGTGGCCTACACGGCCGGCCTCTTCGATGAAATTATTTTCGACGATCTGTGGATCTTCAATTGCCGCTGCGAGCTGTGCCAGAAGGCCAAGGGCGACCTGAGCTGGACCGAATACCGTTTGAAAGTGATGAAAGAGGTCGGGGAAGACCTCGTGGTCAAGAACGCCAAGACCGTCAACCCCAAGGTCAGTTTGATCTTCAAGCCGCCGAACTGGTACGAGCAATACCAGTTCGCTGGATACAACCTCGAGGCGCAGCCCAAGGCGTTCGACCTGATCTACGCGGGCACGGAAACCCGCGACGGGGAAAACAGCAACATGCACCTTCAGCCGTACCAGAGCTACGCCATCATGCGCTACTTCGAGCACATCAAGCCGGGCAAATTTGGCGGTGGATGGTTCGATCCCGGTGATCTCCAGAGATTCAACCGGTACACCGAGCAGATCGAAGACACGTTGTTCGCCAAACCGAAGGGGGTCACCCACTGGTGCTACGGCAACTTGCTCGAGACGCTGCGCCAGGCGGATGGAACCTCGAAGATCACCAGCATCCTGGCGGCGGCGGCGGGCGACACCTGCGAGAAGGTGGACGCGTTCCTCGGCAAGCTGGGCGAACCTTACGGCGTCGCCACCTATAAGCCCTACAACGCCTCCGGCGAAATGTACCTGCACCATTACTTTGGCATGATCGGCGTGCCGATGGACATCTTTCCGGAATTCCCGGATAAGGCCGGGACGATTCTCCTGACGGAAGCAGCGAAGTCCGACTCAGGTCTCGTCAGCAAAATCTGGAAGCAGCTGAACGACGACAAGACGGTCATCGTCACCTCTGGTCTGTACATGGCACTGCAAGGCAAGGGCATCGAGAAGGTCGTCGAGGCGGAATTTACCGGGAGGACGGTTCCCGTGAACAAATTCACCTATCGGGAAGTCATGGATTCTGAACCGTCGAGCATGTACTTCTCGGACAGCGATATTCCGATTCCGGAGCTGGCCTACGGCCTGGTGGACGCGGAAGAAATCGCCCAGGGCGTTTACAAGGACAACAACCGTTACTCCCTGCTGCTGCAGGTGCGGGGCCTGACGAAGGGCCGGTTCTTCATCCTCACCATTCCGGAGAGCTTCGACGATCTGTATCACCTCCCGCAGCCGATTCTCTCCCAGATCCGCCGCGAGCTGATGGGCGATATCCCGGTGTATCTCGACAGCCCGGCGAAAGTCTGCCTGTTCACGTACACGAACCATACGTTCATCGCGAAATCGTATCTGCCTTACGCCGCGCGTGGCAGCATCGTGATCAAGAAGCCGGGCGCGAAGCTGATCAACCTGGTGACGGGGGCCGAAGTGCGCGGCGGATACACCAAAGGCGACACCACGGTCTTCGATGTGATTCACCAGCCGAGAACCTACAACGTGTATCGCTTCGAATAACCCGCACTGGAACGGGCGACCGTCATGGAACACCCTCAACTCTCCGCGCGGGAAAAGACCGGCTATGGGCTGGGCGACGCCGCCAGCCACATTGTTTTCGACAACGTCATGTTCTACATGCCGTTCTTCTACACCGACATCTTCGGGCTCCCGGCGGCGTTCATCGGGGCCATGTTCCTGATCGCCCGTGGTCTGGATGCTGTCAGCGACCCCATCATGGGCTTGCTGGCGGATCGCACCCGTTCCCGCTGGGGCCAGTTCCGTCCCTATCTCCTTTTCGGGGCCGTGCCCTTCGGACTGAGCTGTGTCCTCGCGTACAGCACCCCGAGCCTGGGGCTCACCGGCAAGATGATCTTCGCGGCAGTCACCTACACGCTCCTCACGCTGATGTACACCGTCGTCAACATCCCGTATTGCGCACTGGGCGGCGTGGTCACCGGTGACGACACCCAGCGCATCTCCCTGCAGTCCTACCGCTTCGTGCTGGCCACCGCGGGTGGAATGCTCAGCACGGTCCTGATGGTGCCGCTGGCGACGTGGATCGGCGGAGCGAACAAAGCCGTGGGCTACCGGGGCGCAATCGCGTTGCTGGCCGTGGCCGCGGTGGCCATGCTGCTCGCCTGCTTTGCGACGACCCGGGAGCGGGTCATCCCCAAACAGGAGGCGGCGGCTTCGTTCTGGGCGGACCTCAAGGACATCGCCGGCAACGACCAGTGGCGCGTCGTGGGCGTTCTGACCGTGCTCAATATTCTCGGGGTCGCGACCCGGGGCGGCGCGATGATGTACTACGTAACCTACATCATGGGACAGGCGGGTCTGTTCACCGCGTTTTTGGCAACCTATTCGGTGGGCAACATTCTGGGCTGCCTGCTAACCAAACCGCTCACCGATCGTTTCTGCAAAGTGCGCGTCTTTACCTGGACCAATGCCATGCTGGCCGCGCTCAGCGTGGTCATGTTCTTCGTGCCGCTGCGGCAGAACCTGCTCATGTTCGCGCTCATTTTCGTCATCGGCGTGCTGCACCAGATGATCACGCCCATCCAATGGGTGATGATGTCGGACACCGTCGACTACGGCGAATGGAAGCACGGCAAGCGCCTGACCGGAGTCAGCTTTGCGGGCACGCTGTTTGTGCTGAAACTCGGTTTGGCGCTGAGCGGAGCCGTGATCGGCTGGACCCTGGCCGCCTGCGGGTACCTGGCAGGCGGGGCGACCCAGGCGCCGCCGACCCTGCGCTGCATCGTGGCGTTGTTCACCCTGTTCCCCGCCGCCTGCTACGCGCTCAGCGCGCTTGCGGCCGGAAAGTACCGTCTCCGCCGCACCGAAATGGCCACCATCGCCGCCGCGCTCAACTCCGGCGCGTGAGAACGATGGCGGTGCGCCAGCCTTCGCTGACGCTTCGGCCCGGCAGGCCGTCACCGCCGCCGTTCGATTCGCTGGCCCGGACAGCGCCGGGTTCCCCAAAAGGGTTCCGCCTTACGGCAGCGCAGCACGCAAGGTCGCCGGTCGGGCCGTGATGATGCTCTCGGCGGCAGCCAAGCCATCGGATTTCGCCGTGAGGCGGATTTTGCCGGGTTCCCGCGTGGACTGCACGATGACCTGCGCCAGGCCGTTGAACAGGCTGCGCCGCGCCGGCGGCGCCGGCGTGAAGGCACGCATGGAACCGAGCTGCGTAAGTTCGGGAATGTGATTCAGCGGGTCGTCGAAGGGCTTCACGATGAGCTGCACGCGGTTTACGCCCGCGATCAACTGCGTCTGGTCGATCCGGAGCGCGGGACCGACCGTCGCGGTGTCGATATCGCGGGCCAGTTCGCGGCCGTTGAGCCAGAGGGTCGTCTTTGAGCCGAGCGTCGGCAGGTGCAATTCCAACGTGCCGCTCGGCACCGCCGGAAGGGTGAACACGCCGGACAGATCGTAGACCTCGCCGCGCTTCGGGAGCGGAGCCTGATAGTAGCCCATCACCGGGAAAGGCTGCAGTGACTCCGGCCCCGCGGGGGCGACCGTGCCGGCCGGCGCGATGCGACCGCGCCAGTCTTCCACCATGAACAGCGCGATCGTTTCGGTGAACTTGTCCGGCTCGTGGCAGCCCGGATCGCCGTTGCCGACGCCGATGATCCGGCCGCCCGTGACCTCGAAGTTCACCAGATTGCCGGCGGTCGGAACGGTGCGCCCTTGCGCGTCGTGCGCGGTCACGGTGAAAGCCACCGCATCGGCGCCGTCGGCGTTGATGACGGCGCGGTCGGGCGTGAGCACGAGTTGCGCAGGCGCGCCGGTCGTCTCGACGCGGGTGGTTGCGACCACCTTGCCGCCGTGGTAGCCGCGGGCCTCGAGCACGCCGGGCGCATAGGCGACCTTCCACTCAAGATGGCCGTTGCGCGGCATGTCTTTTTTCCCCAGCGATGTGCCGTTGAGGAACAGCTCGACCGCCTCGTGATTGCTGAAGCAGCCGACGGTGAACTCCTGGCCCTCTCTGCCCGCCCAGTTCCAGTGCGGATAGAGGCGGAGCACGGGCTCGTCGCTCCACCAGGATTTGATGTAATAGGCGGTGTCCTTCGGGAACCCGCACGCGTCGAGAAAGCCGAAATGCGAGACGACTCCGGGCCAGCCGGATGGCCACGCCTCGCCGCGAAGATCGAATCCGGTCCAGTAGAACAAGCCCGCGAGGAAGGGCCGGCTGGCGTAGTAATTCCAGCCCTTCTCGCTGTTGCCGCCGGTGTCACCCTTGAGCTGCGGCGAAAGCAGAGCGCGCGAGGGGTCGTCGAAATAGACGCCGCGGGTGCATTGGGTGGTTGTCTCCTCGGTGCCGACTCCGGGATGGTTCGGAAACTTCGCGTGCTGCTCGTCGGGATTGGACTGGTTAATGTAGTTGTAGCCGACGAGGTCGATCACCGTCGAGATACCGCCCCACCCGCCGCTGTTGGCGTAGGTGGTGCGGCGCGTCGGGTCGAGCCGGTGCGCGAACGCCTGCATCGTGGAGGCGACGCGGGCGCCCTTGATGTTGCCCTCGAGCGCCCATTCCTCGTTGCCGAGCGACCAGGCGATGACGCTCGGGTGGTTGCGATCGCGGCGGATCATGCTCTCGAGCTGGCCCAGTTGCTCCGGGCTCACCCCCATGAGGCGGTTCTCGTCGAGCACCAGCAGGCCGAGGCGGTCGCAGGCGTCGAGAAACTCGGGCGTCGGGGGGTTGTGCGAGGAACGATAGGCGTTCACTCCAATTTCCTTTAGCCGGGCAACGCGGAAGGCCTGCAACGCGTCAGGCAGTGCCACGCCAACGCCGGCATGGTCCTGGTGGTTGTTAGTGCCATGGATCTCGACATGCCGGCCGTTGAGGAAGAAGCCGTGGTCGGGATCGAACAGGACCGTGCGGATGCCGAAGGGCGTCTCATAACGGTCCACCACGGCGCCGCCGGAGCGGAGCGTCGTCACGAGCCGGTGGAGCGCGGGCGACTCCAGCGACCAGAGCCGCGGCTGCGGGACGTTGAGCGCGCACGGAAATTCGCCCGTGCCGCCCGCTGCGAGCGAAAGCGTGCGCATCGTGCCAGTAGCGACGACGCGACCGTCGGGATCCATGATATTCTGCTCCACGTCAAAGGTCGCAGCCTCCATGCCTTCATTGGCCACAGTCGTGCGCGCTGACACGCTCGCGGCGTCCCCGACCACCTCGGTGGTCACATACGTGCCCCATTGCGGCACGTGCAGCGGCGCAGCTTTGGTTAGCCAAACATGCCGGTAGATGCCCGCGCCCTCGTAAAACCAGCCCTCTTCCATCGTCGCGTCCACCCGGACGGTGATGACGTTGTCGCCGCCGTAGTTGAGGTAGTCGGTGAGGTCGTAGCTGAAGCCAGTGTAGCCGCACGCGTGGCGGCCGAGGTAGAAGCCGTTGACCCACACGATCGAGTCGCGAAACACGCCGTCGAACTCGACGCTGATGCGCCGGCCGAGGTCGGAGGCCGGGATGGCGAAGATCTTGCGATACCAGCCGATGGAACGCCCGGGAACGTCGAGCCCGCTGGCCTTGTATCCGTGGCTGGAACTGGCTTTGGCGTCGAATGGCGCCTCCACGGCCCAATCGTGCGGCAGATCGAGCTGCCGCCACCCGCGGTCTTCGAATGCCGCGGCGGCCGGACCGTCGGCATAACCGGCCTTGGTCACATAGGAGAATTTGCCGGTCCCGTGGAAAAAATCACGGGCCTTGTCGAATGGGTGCCCAAAGGCGAAACGCCAGCCGGCGTCCATGAGCAGACGCTCGCGTGGCAAAGCTCGGACCGGATCGGCAGCGGCGAAAGCAGGCGTTGCGAACACCGCAGCGAGCAACAGAGTGCGAATGATCGGATTCATGGGGTAAACCGGAAAGCATCCGTCTTACACGAATCCGTCCGCAGGTCGAGCCGCCACCTGCCGCGGCAGCGTGCTGCTGAGTCTCGCATTTCGGCCTGACGACGGGGACGGCGCCGGGTTCTCCACGGCCGCATCTAATCCCCCGGGAGTACGAGGTTCAGGGCACGGCGGCGCGCATGGTCGCGGGCCGGGCGGTAACGGTGCTTTCGGCCGGAGCCAGCCCGTTGGATTTCGCAGTGAGCCGGATCTCACCGGGCTCACGCGTAGACTGCACGATGACCTGCGCCAGGCCGCTGAACAGGCTGCGCCGCGCCGGTGGCGCGGGCGTCAAGACATGCACGACGCCGAGCCGCGTGAGCTCGGGGATGTGGTTCCGCTTGTCCTCGAAGGGCGTCACGATGAGCTGCACGCGGTTCACGCCCGCGACCAGTTGCGCCGGAGCGAGCCGGAGCGCCGGACCGACCGTCGATGTGTCGATGTCGCGGGCCAGCTCATGGCCGTTGAGCCAGAGCGTGGTCTTGGTGCCGAGCGCGGGCAGGAACAACTCCACGCTGGCGCCGGCGGGCACCGCCGGCAGGGTGAACGCGCCGGCAAGATCGTAGATTTCGCCGGGCTTGGGGAGCGGGGCGAGCCAGTTGCCCAGGCGCGGGAACGGTTGCAGTGCCTCCGGCGCCGAGGGCGCGGCCGTGCCGGCGGGGGCGATGCGACCGCGCCAGTCTTCCACCGAAAGCAGCGTGACGGCCTCGGTGAACCGGTCCGGCTCGTGGCAGCCCGGGTCGCCGTTGCCGACGCCGATGATCCGGCCGCCCGTGACTTCGAAGTTAACCAGGTTCTCGGCGGTCGGAACGGTGCGTCCCTGCGCGTCGCGGATGGAAACTGTGAAAACGGCCGCGTCGGTGCCGTCGGCGTTGATGGCGATGCGATCGGGCGTGAGCATGAGTTGCACCGGCGCGCCGGTCGTCTCAACGCGGGTGGTTGCGACCACCTTGCCGCCGTGATAGCCGCGGGCCTCGAGCGCGCCGGGCGCGTACGCGACCTTCCACTCGAGGTGACCGTTGCGCGGCATGTCTTTCTTTCCGAGCGAAACGCCGTCCAGGAACAGCTCGACCGCCTCGTGATTGCTGAAGCAGACGACGGCGATCTCCTGGCCCTCCCTACCCGCCCAATTCCAGTGCGGATAGAGATGGAGCACGGGCTCGTCGGTCCACCACGATTTAAGGTAATAGGCGGTGTCCTTCGGGAATCCGCACCCGTCGTGGAGGCCGAATTGCGCGTAGATCTCGGGCCAGCCGTACTTCATCGGCTCGCCGCGGTAGTCGAATCCGGTCCAGAAAAACAGTCCCGCGAGGAAGGGCCGGCCCGCGTAGTATTTCCAGCCCTTCTCGAGGTTGCCGCCGGTGTCACCCGGGGACTGGAAGGCAATGTGGGTGCGCGGCGGGTTGTCGACATAGATGCCGCGCGTGCCTGGCGTCGTCGCCTCCTCGGTGCCGACTCCGGGCTGGTTCGGAAACTTCGCATGCTGTTCGTCGGGATTGCACTGGTTGATGTAATTGTAGCCGACCAAATCGATCACCGTCGAGGTGCCGCCCCAGCCGCCGCTGTTGGCCACGGTGGTGCGGCGCGTCGGGTCGAGCCGCTGCGCGAACGCCTGCATCGAGGCGGTGATGCGGGCGCCCTTGATGTTGCCCTCGATCGCCCACTCCTCGTTGCCGAGGGACCAGAGAATGACGCTCGGGTGGTTGCGGTCGCGGCGGATCATGCTCGCCAGCTGGCTGAGCTGCTCCGGGCTCGGGCCCATGAGACGGTTCTCGTCGAGCACGAGCAGGCCGAGACGGTCACAGGCGTCGAGCAGCTCGGGCGTTGGCGGGTTGTGCGAGCAACGGTACGCGTTCACTCCCAGTTCCTTCAGCCGGGCGACGCGGAAGGCCTGCAGTGCGTCGGGCAGCGCCACGCCGACCCCGGCATGGTCCTGGTGGTTGTTGGTGCCGTGGATCTCGACGTGCCGGCCGTTAAGGAAAAAGCCGTGGTCGGGGTCGAAACGGATGGTGCGGATGCCGAAGGTCGTCTCGTAACGGTCCACCACAGCGCCGCCGGCGCGGATCGTCGTGACGAGCCGGTGCAGCGCGGGCGACTCGAGCGACCAAAGCCGCGGCTGCGGGACGCTGAGCGCGTCGGGAAAATCGCCCGTGGCACCCGCGTCGAGCGAAAGCGCACGCACCGCGCCAGTCGCGACCTCGCGGCCATCGGGATCCATGATGCTCTGCTCGACGTCGAACGTAGCGGCCTCGATGCCCTCGTTGGCAACGATCGTGCGCGCGGTGACGCTGGCCGCGCCCTCGCCCACTTCGGCAGTCACGTACGTGCCCCAGTGCGCCACGTGCAACGGCGCGGTCTTGGCCAGCCAGACATGCCGGTAGATGCCCGCACCTTCGTAGAACCATCCCTCCTCCATCGTGGCGTCCACCCGGACGGCGATGACGTTGTCACCGCCGTAATTGAGGTAGTCGGTCAGGTCGTAGCTGAAACTGGTGTAACCGCTCGGTTGGCGTCCAAGGTAGAAGCCGTTGACCCACACGATCGAGTCGCGGAACACGCCGTCGAACTCGACGCTGATACGCCGGCCGAGGTCGGACGCCGGGATGGCGAAGGTCTTGCGGTACCAGCCAATGGAACGCTCAGGAAAGTTGCGCCCGATGGCCTTGAATCCATGGCTGGGGCTGGCTTTGGCGTCGAACGGCGCCTCCACGGCCCAGTCATGCGGCAGGTCGAGCCGGCGCCATCCGCGGTCTTCGAACCCCGCGGCGGCCGGACCGTCGCCGTAGCCCGCCTTGGTCACGTAGGAGAAGTAACCAGTCGCGTGGTCGAAATCACGGGCCGGATCCGAGGGATGCCCAAAGGCGAACCGCCAGCCGGAGTCCATGAGCAGACGCTCGCGGGCCGCGGAGGGCGCGGATTCATTAGCGGCGAGTCCGGGTGCGGCGAGCACCGCGGCGAGGAAGAGGGCACGAATGATCGGATTCATCGGGGTGAACGGGATGGTGTCAGACATATACAATGCCGAAAGGAGGTCGAGCCTACCTCGCTTTGGGTGGCTGGCGGCGGCATCGGCAGGATGGAGCGCTTGCAAGCGTGGCTCCGGCCTTCGCCCTCTTGCGCTCGTGGTTAGGTCGGTGTCCGGCATCGATTGGGAGGCCAACGAACGGCGTGTCCCAGGGTCTGTACAATACCCCAGGTCACCGACTCTCATCGCTGCGAGGGCGGGTGGCCTTGCACCCGCTTGAACACCCGCGAAAAATGGTAGGGGTTGGCAAAACCGAGGGCGGCGCTAACCTCCTTCACGCGCTGGCCGCGGTAACGCAGCATTTCCTCCGCATGGCGCAGCTTGAGTTGGAGCAGGCATCGGGCGGGAGCTTTCCCGAACATCCGGATGCACAGCGTCGTGAAATGGCGGGGACTCATCCCCGCCGCGGCCGCCAGCTCGACGACCGAGGGATTGGCCCTTAGGTGCCGGGAGAACACCGCGGCGATCAACTCGCGCTGCGCCTCGGCCTGCGGAAGCCGCCGGAACGCGGCGCTCAAGTCCTCCGTCGGCAGACCTCGGGCGATTCGCCAAAAAAGCGTTTCCAGCAGGCTGTCCTGGACGGCGGGAGCATGTGGCTCCCCCTTTTCCGCCTCCCGCCGCAGCTCGCGCAAAAAAAACGTGTCGTGCGAATAATTCCCCTGGCAGACCTGCCCGGTTGGTGGCACTTCGGATCGAAACAGCGGCGTGCCCGGTTCGCCGGATATCGGGTCGACCAGACGGAAGTGGAGCACGTAATGCCGCTGGCCGTCACGCAGGTGGTCCTGATGCCAGTCACCGGGCTTGATCACCAGCACCTGGCCTTTCTCCAGGGTGAGCTCTTCGCCATTGAGCTCGCACCGGTAGGGCCCGCGGTCGATCAGGATCACCTCGTAATTGGTATGCTGGTGGCGCGGATACTCGTAGTCTCCGTCCATGCGTAGGAGATGGAAGTCCTCAAACACGGGCCGGATCCGGGTTATAAACCCGGCCAGCTGGGGACGGCGAAACCGATTTTTGATCATGCCCATGGGTAGAAATCCAACCGGACTTAAATCGATACCCTTCACTCTGTCGCGGCAACTGCACAAAACGATATGCTTTTGCCCTTACAGACATGGCCTCCCGCCGACCGCTTTGCTATACTTAATCTCAATCCAACCACTGCCCAGCCTCCTGTTCCTTGATTCTCATGAACCCAGCCGCCTCTCAGCCCTCGGTAATCGATCTCGCCAAGATGATCGACCACTCCCTCCTGCATCCGACGATGACGGACGCCCAGCTCGACGCCGGGTGCGCCGTGGCCGCCCGCTACGACGTGGCCACCGTCTGCGTGAAGCCATATTACGTGCCGCGCGCCGCCGAGCTGCTCAAGGGCACCGGGGTCCTGGTCTGTTCGGTGGTCAGCTTTCCCCACGGCAACAGCCAGACTTCGATCAAGGTCCGCGAGGCCGAACTGGCGATCAGCGAAGGGGCGAGAGAGATTGACATGGTGGCGAATGTCGGCCGGGTGCTCGGCGGTGACCTGCGGTATGTCGCCGGCGACATCCAGCACGTCAACGATGCCTGCGTCGCCCGCGGCGCCATTCTCAAGGTGATTTTCGAGAACGACTACCTGCAGGACACCCACATTATTCAGCTGTGCGAGATTTGTACGAACATCGGCGTGGCGTTCGTCAAGACCTCCACTGGGTACGGCTTCGTCAAGATGCCGAGTGGCGACTACAATTACCGCGGCGCCACGGTTCCACACCTGAAACTCATGCGTGCCCATTGTCCGGAAACGGTCCGGATCAAGGCCGCCGGCGGCGTGCGCACCCTTGACGACCTGCTGAAAGTCCGCGCACTCGGCGCCACGCGCATTGGGGCGACCGCCACGGAGGCGATCATCAACGAGGCCGTGACTCGCGGCTTCCCGGGGCCCTATCCCTCTGGCAACGACCAACGCAGCTGGGTCGCCCCGGCAACGCCCGGGTATTGAGGTCCCTGTTCGCCCGCCTCCCTCCCCCATGAGAAAGCCCGGCCCGTTTCTCCGGCACCGGAATCTGCTTCTGGTTCTTTTGCTCGGCGCCCTGGCCGGTGGCCGTTCCGCCGCGGATTCGCCCAGCGGCCCCATCCGCCTCCTCCCGGAGAATCCCCGCTATTTCGAATGGCAGGGCCGGCCGGCCGTCTTGGTTGCCTCGGGTGAGCACTACGGCTCGGTCGTCAATGCCGACTTCGACTACCTCAAGTACTTAGACACGATCAAAGCCGCAGGCCTTAATCACACCCGGCTGTTCCTGGGGGATTACGTCGAGGCCCCGGGAGCTTTTGGCATCGTGGACAACCCGCTGGCGCCGGCCGAGGGACGTTTTCTTGCACCCTGGGCGCGTAGCTCGGTGCCCGGCTACTCCCTAGGGGGGAATAAGTTCGATCTCGATCGATGGGCACCGGAGTATTTCGCGCGCCTGCACGGCTTTTTCGAGGCGGCTGCCCGCCGCGGCATCGTCGTCGAGGCGGTGCTTTTCTTTGCGGGTCCGACCATGGTGAACCACCCCCTTGTCGGAAAGAACAACGTTAATGGGACCCCCGAAATCGAGCCGCGGACCTACTTGAGTCTGGAGCGCGGCACCGTGCTGGAGCGCCAGGAGGCCTACTGCCGCAAGCTCGTTTCGGAGTTGAACCAGTATGACAACCTGATCTTCAACCTCTGCAACGAGCCGTGGTTTTACAACCAGGAGAGCCCGAGTTTTGCCTCTCAAGCCGCGGCTCCCGTGAAAGCCTGGATTCAAAGGGCGTCGGAGTGGGTGCGAAACGAAGAGGCGAAGCTTCCGAAGAGGCACTTGATCAGCGTCGACCTGATGAACCAGGGCGGGCGCATCCGGGTCGCCGACCTGCAGGGCGTGTTCGGGAATATCGACGTATTTAATGTCCATTACGATGCCAACGCCGCAGTCGTCAGTGACAATCCCGCGCTCGGCCGTGCCCTCGCCTTCAATGAAACCGGCTTCAACGGCACCACCGATGAGGCCTATCGCGTCCAGGGCTGGCGGTTTCTCCTTTCGGGCGGCGCGCTTTACGGGAATCTCGATTTCAGTTTCACGGTGGGCCACGAGGACGGCACCGTAATTCCGCGTTTTTCGACCGGCAGCTATGATGCTGGCGGTGGCGCCGACCTTCGGATGCAGTTGCGGGTGTTGTTGGACTTCATGCAGCCGTTGCCGCTGGCCCGCCTGCAGCCGGATAGCAGCATTGTTGTGGGCGGAGCCGACTCCTGGACTGCTCTGGCGAGCCCGGGAGAAGCCTACGCGGTCTGGTTCCCGGGATCGGGGCCGATCGACCCTTTGATCAATCTGCCAGCCGGAGAATGGACCTATGAGTGGGTGGACATCCTGACGGGCGCGATCACCCGCCGGGTGGCGAGCCATAGTTCCTGGGTGGCCAAGGCGCACGGAGAGCGTCGCGGCGGCGGGGTCGCTCTCCGGATCACCCGCGCCGACCAGGCTCCCGTGCCGGGCGCGCGCGTCGCGCAGGAGGGCAGTGCCGGTGCAACCGGAGGTGTCCTTTCTGCAGGGAGGGCCGTTGAGGCAGACGATTTCGTGGCGAAATCAAGCAAGGCGCTGCGCGCCATGGAAGAGAAGGCCCGGGAACTCCACGTTGGTGGAGCAGCCGTCATTGCCTTCTTCAAAGGCTCCGAGCTTCGCTCATGGACTTCGAGAATGAGCGTGGTGGGCCGTTACAAGGACGCCCCTTCCGCGGGCAATGCCGGTGCAAATCTCCTGGCCATCGCCTACGCCAAAGCCGCGGAGATGGCGGACACCTTCAAGAACAGTGGACACGCCGGCCGCCCGGCCCTCACAGGGGAACTGGGCTGGCAGGGCGGAGTGGTCAGTGCCTGGAACGGCGGGTATTTGATTGCGGCTTTCAGTGGTGGGAAGTCGGACGACGATGTCGAGGTATCGAAGGCCGGCATTAGAGCGCTGACGGCTGACAACTAGCCTCGAGCAGCCGATCCCAGCGGGTGCCTCACCGATGGTGCACCAGGCTGTTTTTCGCGTAGGAAACTCAATACTCTCCAAAAACAGCCCACAACTCTCCCAACAATGAGATTTATCTTCGGTCTGGTCGTCTGCGGCACCCTGTCTGCCTGGGCGCGCGAGCCGGCTCCGGCCTTCGCGCTTCACGACGGCGACCGCGTCGTGTTTTATGGCGACAGTATCACCCAAGACGGCGGGTACGCGCGGTTGGTGGAGGAATATACGCGCAGTCGCCATCCGACCTGGGATCTCCGTTTCTACAACGCTGGCGTAGGCGGTGACACCACCAAGGGCGGTTGGGCCGGCGCCCTCGCGGTCCGGCTCGAACGGGATGTCGTTCGCCTCAATCCAACAGTCGTGACGATTATGCTCGGGATGAATGACGGCGGCTACCAGAAGCTGTCGCCGGAAACGCTCTCCGGATTCACGGAGCGCCTTCGCGCCATGGTTGTGGAACTGAAGACGGCACTCCCCGCAGCGCGCCTCTACCTGATCCGGTCGTCGCCCTTCGACGATATCTCCCGTCCACCGAATTTCGATCCGGGTTACGATCATGTGCTGCGGCAGCTCGGTAACGCCGTAACGGTGGTCGGCCGCGAACAGCACGCCGCGGTGATCGATTTCGGCCGCTGGGTTGACGATGGCATCAAGGCTGTTTTCGTGGAAGATCGTGCGCTCGCACGGCAGATCCTGCCTGACCGGGTGCATCCGGGTCCGGCGGGCCACCTCGTGATGGGCGCAACGTTGTTGCGCGCATGGCAGGCGCCGGCGCTCGTGGCGCGGATCGCCATTGACGCGAAGCGCGGGGCGGTCGTGGAAGCGGAGAATGCGGTAGTCAGCGCGCTGGCCGTGGCCGACGGCAAGATTACCTGGGACGAACTCGACTATTCCCTTCCCCTGCCTTTGGGCTGGGAGGATGCCGATACGGAGCTGGCGCAGAAGGCGGGAGCCAACTTGGAGGCCCTCGATGACGAACCGCTGATCATCTCCGGGCTCCGGCTGGGTCGCTATGAGCTGCGGATTGATGAACAGCTGGTCGGGGCGTTCACCTCCGCCGAACTGGCGCGTGGCGTAAACCTGGCGCGGTACAATACGCCGATGCGCTGGCAGGCCTACCAGGTAAGGTGGGGCGCGGAAAACGGGAATCAACTGCAACGGGTGCGGCGCGAACTGCTGGTGGCCGCGGCCGGCAGTCCGGCTCTGGGTGCCGCCGCCGAGAGCCTGGCGACCCGCGATGAGTCCCAACAAAAAGCGTCCTCACTTGCCGTGCAACCGCAGCAGAGGCATTATGTGGTCTCCTTGGTTCCGTGATGGCTGTTCCGCCCATGAAACGCCCGCGCTTCTCGCCGCTCAGCGCCTTCCCCCTGGCCGCCCTGCTCTTGCTCAGCCTCCACCGTTCGCCGATCAGCGCGAGCCCCGCCACGATCAAGCCCGGCGCCATCTGGCCGGATGACCAGGGCCGGCATGTGCAGGCGCACGGAGGCGGGATCATCTTGGTGGGCGATACCTACTACTGGTTCGGGGAGGACCGATCCCAGGGGCTTGATCCGAACAAGCGCCATGTGGCGTGCTATTCCTCGCGGGATCTGGCGCATTGGCAGTTCCGCAACCGGGTTCTCGAACTCGACGATCCGGACAACCTCGGGCCCACGCGCGTCGTCGAGCGGCCCAAGGTGTTTTTCAACCGGAAAACCCTGCGGTATGTCATGTACCTGCACGTCGACGGACCCGTGCCGGGAAAGAAAGGTGACTATAATCTCGCGCGGGTGGGCGTGGCGATCGGCGAAACGATCGACGGGCACTACCAGTATCTGAAGAGTTTCCGGCCACTGGGGCATGAGAGCCGGGACATCGGGCAGTTTGTCGACGATGATGGCGCAGCCTACCTGATCTTCGAAGACCGGCCCTTTGGCTTCCGCATCGCACGGCTGGCGGATGACTATTTGTCCGTGGAACGCGAGATCTGCCTGATCCCCAAACACCTGGAGGGAGGCGCAATCGTCCACTATGACGGATTGTACTACGTCGTTGGCTCGCAGCTGACGGGTTGGTCTCCAAATCCCAACAAATACGCCACGGCCGCAAGGCTGGAAGGGCCCTGGTCGGAGTTCCGCGATATCGCGCCTCCCGCGACGAACACCTACGGCGCCCAGTCCACGCTTCTGCTCAAAGTGACCGACTCGAAGACAGAGACGGTGATCTTCCTGGGCGACATCTGGAAGCCGGAAACCCAATGGGACTCGCGCTATCTCTGGATGCCGCTGCAGATCGGGCACGGGGAGATGGCGTTGCCGGCACCCCAAGAATGGAGCCTCGATGCACAAACCGGCGAAGCGTTCATCAAGAGATAGGCCGCCGCCTGTTCTTTCGGTCCGCGAAACATCTGCCGCATCGCAATCCAAGATCTACCATGGCCCCCTGCCCCAATACTGATCCTAGGCGGATTACCGGAACCTCGTTCTTGTTCCCGGCCGGCATCAGACCCTGCATTCTCTGGCTAAGCGCACTGCTTGCTCCGCTCGCGATGGCCGCCCAGACGCCTCGCTCACCCGAGTATGCCGCGGTGCAGCAGAGCCTGGCGCAGGGCTGGAATACGTGGGACGTGTATAGCGTCGCGGCGCAGGTCTTGCTCCCCGAAGGATTCACGATTCGCGTCGGGCTCAAACATAACTCTGCCCTGAACTCCGACGCGTTTCTTTGCGACCTGCTGATCGGACGCCAGGGCAAGGGTGAAGAAGCCATTATCCCGGGCCCGCACACCTGGAATGGCAGCTACACCGAGCTGCGCCTGTCGTGGCAAAAGCACGAGATGCTGCTGCAGACCGCTCACGACGGCGAGGATCTGGTGATGTTGGCGACACCAGTCGGATTGAACGCCGGCCTTCCGCCCACGCTGGTAATCTCGGCCGGCGTGCTCTGGAACCGTCCCGGCAGTTCCCGGAAGTCGGGCGATCATCTGCAATTCGAAAATGCCTCCCGCAAGATTGGGGTGTACTGGACCGGAGAAGACCAACCGCCCGCTGCCCTCCCCGTTGCCACGCCGTTTTTCGCGGGCCTCCTTCAAAGTGCGATCGGCATCAGCACCGGTCACTCGCGGTCCGTTGACCAGATCCGCACGATCCTGAAGCGCCAGCGACCGTCGGGCGAGGGCGTCTCACAGGCCATCGAAAGTGTGATGGGCTGGGATACGTTTTTCGACCCGTCAAAGTCGCGCGTCGTCTCACCGGTCAGCCGGCTATGGTCAACCGGTTGGGGTGGCTATGTCCTCTTTGACTGGGACACATTTTTCGCGGCCTCCATGGCGGCCGTGGGCGCCCGCGACCTGGCGTATGCCGACACGATCGAGACCCTGCAGGAATCCACTCCGGAGGGCTTTGTCCCAAACTATGCCCGCGCGGGCGGCTGGAAGAGTTCCGACCGTTCCGAGCCCCCCGTCGGGGCGATTACCGTACTGGATCTCTACCGTAAATACCGCGACGGCTGGCTCTTGCGCGACACTTTCGATCCGCTGCTCCGCTGGAATCGCTGGTGGGATGAGCATCGCGCGCAGGACGGATATCTCGTCTGGGGGACCGACGCGGGCAACCGGCCGGTGAACCCCGACGACAACGCCATCGGCACCCTGCAGGGGGCAAAGTACGAATCGGGCCTCGACAACAGCCCCATGTATGACGGGGCTCCGTTCCATCCCGAAACCAACCGGATGCATCTGGCCGATGTCGGCTTGATGAGCCTGTACGTTGCCGACTGCAACGCACTCGCCGAGATCGCGATCGTGCTTGGGAAACATCCGGAGGAACAGGAACTGCGGACTCGCGGTGAACGCTACAGCGCCAGACTTCAAACCCTCTGGGATGAGAAGACGGGGATGTTCCTGAACAAGAACCTCGATACCGGCGATCTCAGCCCGCGCCTGTCGCCCACGAATTTCTATCCCCTGCTGGCCAAGGCCGCCACCCCTCGGCAGGCCGCTCGCATGGTCAATGAGCATCTGCTCAACCCCCAGGAGTTTTGGGGTGAATGGGTGATCCCTTCCATTGCCCGGTCCGATCCGGCATTCCGCGACCAGGACTACTGGCGCGGTCGGATTTGGGGTCCGATGAACTATCTCGTGTACCTCGGACTGCTGAACTACGACCAGCCCGCCGCGCGCAAACAGCTCGCCCAAAAGTCGCTCGCCCTGTTCAACCAAGAGTGGAGGCTAAACGGTCACGTGCATGAAAACTACAACGCCATCACCGGGATGGGAGATGATGTCGGTTCGAGTGACCGATTCTACCATTGGGGAGCGCTGCTTGGCCTGATCGACTACCTGGAAAACGGTGCAAGAATGGACCGCTCTGCGGCGCCAAAATGAACCCTCGACGCGAATCAGGAGCGTTGCCGTTGAGCCATCTCGCCCATTGCCAGCTCGGCTATCGGCCCGCCTCGCCGAAGCGCCTCACGCTCGTGCCGGATCCCACGGCCGTTGCCGCGCTGCCAGAGCGGATTCCATTCTACCTGCGGGCGCTGTTCGACCGCATCCCGCGCGATCAGGCGCCGCCGCTAGAGTGGAACGCCCGCTTCTTCAACTGGCCGTTTGACCTCGCGCGCGGCGCCCTCCAGCCGGAACGGGGCCGCATCGCCTTCACGGGCGAACTCGCGCGAACGGGATCGCGCTGGGGTGTGGTCTGGCAGGGCGATTTCAGCGCGTTTGACAGCGAGGGCAACTGGCAGATCGAGACCGACCACGGCAGCACCTATCCGATCGCGATCAAGGCCAGCCTCTACGACCGCCTTCAGCGCGGTTATCTGCACTACCTGTCGTGCCAGCGCTCCGGCTGCGATGTCCCGGGCATCCGCCGCGCGGAGCATCTCGACGACGGCATCCTCGATACCACGGGGCAGCAGATCGCCGCCGCCGGCGGTTGGTACGATGCCGGCGACCTGCGCAAATGGCTGTTCCTGACGCTACCTAATCTAGCAGCCCTGGCCGCGATCGCCCGGCAGGGGCACCCCGGCCTGCGAGTGTCCGCGATCGAGGAGATCCGCTGGGGCAACCGTTACTTCCACGCGATGATGGCGCCCGACGGCCAGCTTTGGGAGGACCTCGCCGGCGGCACGTTCAAAGCGGGCCTCGAGATGGAGAAGGACTGGTGGTTCGAGAACCACCCCGGCTGCAACGCCGACAACTCCGGCGGCCGCTACACCGATAACATTCCGGGATCCGGCGATGAGCGTCTCATCCGAACCACCTACAATCCGGCGGTGCAGTTCCTGTTTGTGCGTACGCAATGCCAGGTGGCCGGCCTGCTTAACCCCGCGGAAGCTGCTCAATGCCGCGAAATCGCCGCGAAGGCCTGGTGCTACGGGCGGGCACGCCGGCACGACCGCCGCACGTTGTTCGTGGCGGAAGAGCTTTGGGCTGCGCTCGAGCTCCGAGGCCTCGGGGTCGCGGCGGTGAGCACTGAGGAAATCCGCGCCCTCGCGACGGAATTGCTCGACCGTCAGGATCCGGGTGGCAATGGGTTGCAGGGCTATTTCATGGAGCGCGGGGGCGCGGAGGCCTTTCGCTGCATTGCGCTCTCTTGTGAACCCACTCTCGCACTCGTCCGCCTGGTCGAACTCGTACCGACCGACCTGGCCGAAATCGTCGTCCGCGCGCGGGCTGCGATCATCCGCTATATCGACGGCTACCTGCTCGCGGATGCGGCGAGCAACCCGTTTGGGGTCGGCCCGTACGGAGTGTACGTGAATCCGCCGTCGCCGGAGCTGCAGCGCTTTCGCGACGCCGGCCGCGGTCGCGGGGTGCGCACGTTCATCCATCCGTTCAACCCGCAGCAGATCGTGCACGGGACGGGCGGTGTGGTCATGCACCAGGCCGCGCTCTGCGCGAAAGCCGGTCGCCTGCTCCAGCGACCCGACTGGCTTGCCGCCGCCGAGCGCATGCTCCAGTGGACGCTCGGCCATAATCCTGAGGGACTGTGTCTGCACACGGGCGTCGGCTACCGGCATCCGACCCAGTTCTCCGGCTACGTGACGCAGGTGCCGGACGCGATCTGCGTCGGCCACATCGGGCGGCCGGACGACACGCCATATCAGGAAACGTCTCCGTTGATCGAGTGGAGCACCCAGGAAATCTGGGACATCCCGCACGCCCACATGACCGAGGCCGTGCTGTGGCTTTGAATCCAGGTTCCCCGCACCCCTCATCGATGGCCGATTCACCACTCAGAACTATCCCCATGAAGTTCCAACTCCGCCTCCTGCACTTCTTTTCTCCTGCAGTTCGCGCCCTGGCCTGTCTGGCCGTCTCGCTGCTGGCGCCCGCGGCGCGGGCCGCCATCCTCAAATCGCCCGATGGTCGCATCGAACTGAAGGTCGAGCTGTCGTCCAAGATCTACTATTCAGTGAACTTCGGTGCGGTTGCCTTGCTCAAGCCGAGCCCGTTGACCCTCGAACTCGGCGACGGCACGATCCTCGGTGCGAACCCAGTATTGAAAGACGCCGGACAACGGGAGCAGCGCGGGGAGATCCGTTTGCCGTGGGGGAAGAACAAGGTGCTGGCCGACGCCTTTAACGAGATCGAGCTCCGCTTTGCGGGCGACTTCTCCGTCGTCTTTCGCGCCTATAACGACGGCGTCGCCTACCGGTTCCGCACGGCCCGCAGCGGCGAGCTGGTGGTGCGCGCGGAGGAATTGCAGTGGAATCTCGCCGTCGGTGGTCAGGTGTGGGAGACCGACTACAACACGATGGCCGGGTCCTTCGAGGCCCTCTACGCCAAAACCTCCTTCGCCGATTGGAAGGCCGGCAGCTACGCCTACTCGCCCATCCTGATCGAGCATCCCGAGGGACCGCGCCTGCTGCTCTGCGATGCCGACCTGAGCGACTATCCCGGACTCTATCTTCAGAAGGTCGGCGAGACGAGCTACTTTGAGGTGAAGGGGCTGTTTCCGAAGTACCCCAAAGCCACGCGCAACGGAGGCTGGTGCCATTTCAACCGGCTGGTGGCCGAGACGCAGGACTACATCGCGAAGACGCCGGGCACGCGGGATTTCCCGTGGCGGGTAACCATCATCGCGGCGTCGGACCGCGAACTGCTCGACAGCGAATTGGTGATGAAACTCGCGCGGCCCTCGCAGCTCGCGGACACGAACTGGCTGCAGCCCGGCCACGCCTCTTGGGAGTGGTGGAACGACTGGAACCTGGCCGGGGAGGATTTTCGCACGGGCATCAACACCGCGACTTATCGCCGCTACGTCGACTTCGCGGCGGAGAACAAGATCCCCTACCTCGTCGTCGACGAAGGCTGGTCCAATCCCTCCGACATGGCGTTGCTCAATCCCGATCTGGAGATCAAGGCGGTGATCGACTACGCGCGCAGCAAGGGCGTGAAGATCGTGCTCTGGTGCGTCTGGAAGACCCTGGTTGACCAGTGGGACAGCGCCTTCGCGCGGTTCAGCGACTGGGGCATCGCCGGCATCAAGGTCGACTTTTTCGATCGCGACGACCAGGTGGCGATGGCGAGCGTGGAGGCGATCGCGAAGGAGGCGGCGGCCCGGCATCTCGTAGTGGATTTCCACGGCTGCCGTCCGCTCCCGGGCCTGGCGCGCACCTATCCGAATATCTTCAATTTCGAAGGCGTTCGGGGCAGTGAATACAACAAATTCAGCAAGGAGCCACCGTACCCCGCCTACAACGCGACGCTGCCATTTACTCGCGGGATGGTGGGCACGATGGACTACACGCCCGGGGCGATGCGCAACGTGCTGGCCTCGGAGTTTGTGCCCAGCAACAGCAACCCGATGGCGATCGGCACGCGTTGTCACCAGCTGGCGATGTATGTGATCTATGACGCCCCCTTGCAGATGCTCTGTGATTCGCCGAGCGCGTATCGCCAGGCGCCGGACTTCCTGCGCTTCCTTTGCGGCATCCCGGTGACGTGGGACGAGAGCCGGGCTCTGGAGTCGCGAGTCGGCGAATACGCGGTGATCGCGCGGCGCAGCGGTTCCGCCTGGTATGTGGGCGCGCTCGGTGGGGCGGCGGGGCGCAAACTCAGCCTCGACCTGAGCTTCCTCGGCGCCGGCCCTTATCGGGCCACCCTGGTGAGCGACGGCGTGAATGCGGACAGGCTGCCGACCGATTACCGCATCCAGACGCTGAATTTCGAGGCCGGCAAACCGCTCGAGGTGACTCTCGCCCCGGGCGGCGGGACCGTACTCGCGATCGAAGCCGGACATTGAACCCGCCCGAGCGGTTCTGTCTTCGCCGCAAACGGAACAAAGCCCAACCCGCACCGTCCTTCCGAAAATGCGACTGTCCGTTCCACTCAGCACCGGCCTTTTCCTCGCAGTCGCGCTCACCTGTCATGGCGGCGTTTCCTTCCCGCGCAGCATTGTGCCGATGCCAAGCGAGGTCGAAGTTCGGGAAGGCACGTTTCGGCTGAATCCCTCCACTGTTTTGTATACCGCAGTCGCTCCGACCGAGTCCTCGGTGCGCATGCTCTCGGAGGAGCTGGGAATTGCGGTGGTGCCCTCGGGTTCGCCAGCCAGCACGGCCCCTGAAGCCAACACGGTGTCACTGTCCGTCGATCCGAACGCCGTGCCCGATCCGGAGGGCTATGTCCTCACCGTTGCGCCCGTCGCCATCACGGTCACCGGCCATGACTCGGCCGGACTTTATTATGGATGCCAGACGCTGATGCAGGCGATCCCGGCCGATTTTCGGATGCAACAGTTTGCCTCCATTCCGGCTGGGGTGATCCGCGACCACCCACGGTTTTCGTGGCGGGGCATGCACCTCGATGTCTCGCGTCACTTCTTCCCCAAGGAGCGCATCCTTGAGTTCATCGACTATCTAGCGCGCTATAAACTCAACACGTTTCACTGGCACCTCAGCGACGACCAGGGCTGGCGCATCGAGATCAAGAAACACCCCCGGCTCACGGAAGTGGGGGCCTGGCGGGAAGACACCCGCGACCGCCCTTGGGACTACCGCCAGCACCCGGTGGTGAAAGGCAAGCCAGTCTATGGCGGCTTCTACACGCAGGACGACATAAGGGAGATCGTCCGGTACGCCGCCAGCCGGCACATCACGATCGTGCCTGAGATCGATGTGCCCGGCCACTCCTGGGCTGCGCTGCTGGCCTACCCGCAGCTCTCCTGCTCGGGCCAGCCGTTCCAGCTGCCGGCCGATGTCCCCTTCGCCTTCACCGATCCGTTCTGCGCCGGAAACGAGGAAACCTACACTCTTCTTCAGGACGTCTTCGGCGAGATCATGGATCTGTTTCCCTCGGAGTACATCCACCTCGGCGGCGACGAAGCCAAAAAAAAACCGTGGGAACACTGCCCCAAGTGCCAGGCCGCCATCCGCCGGGAAGGCCTGCACGGTGTCGAGGAATTGCAGAGCTACTTCATCCGGCGCATCGGAGCGTTCATCAAAAGCCGGGGCCGCAAGTACATCGGATGGGAGGAGATTCGCGAGGGCGGACTGCCTGCCGGGGCGGCGGTGATGTCCTGGCGGGGCGAACAGGGCGGCATCGACGCGGTGGAGGCCGGACAGTCGGCGGTGATGGCTCCCAGCGAGTACCTCTACCTCAACCAATATCAGGTCGACCCGGCGATCGAGGATGCCTCGGAACCCGGAATCCTCGCCCTGAATACCGTCTACGAATACGATCCACTGCCTCGCTCGCTGACGCCCGAGCAAGCACGGAGAATCCTCGGGGTGCAGGGCTGCCTCTGGACGGAACACGTGCAGACGTGGAGCCGCGTGCAAACGCAACTCTTTCCCCGACTACTGGCGCTGTCCGAGGTCGCCTGGTCCAGTCCGTCCCGGAAGCAGTATGCTGGCTTCGTCCAGCGGCTGGCCGGCCAGTTTGAGTGGATGGCCCGCCACCATATCGAGTTCTTTGTTGCGCCGCCCTCCGGTCTCGAGGCCACCGCCTCGTTCCTCCGCGGAACTCGCGCGCGATTGCAGCTCACCAACCCATTGGGCGTTGGAAAAATCGTGGCTTCCCTCGATCATACAGCGCCAAATGCTGGCTCCAAGGTGTGGGACGGTCCGCTCGAGGTGTCCGAGCCCTGCACTTTGGCGGCCGCGATCGTCCTGCCAGACGGAACCATGAGCCGAACGAGATATTCCGAAATCCGCTTCCTCGATCCCCACGCACCCGCCTTTCGGGATCCACCTCCGACTCTGCAGCCGGGCATCGATTTTGCCTACTACACGGGCAATTTCACCACCTTGGAGGGCGCCGCCTGGCCGAAGCCGGCGAGCACGGGCCATCTGGACTCGGTGACACTCATCGCTGGCCGGGCCGCCGAGCAGTATGCTCTGGTGTTCTCAGGATTCATCCGGGTTGAGCGGGAGGACGTTTTCACCTTCTCGCTGACGTCCGACGATGGCTCGCGGCTATATGTGCATGATACCCGGGTTATCGACAACGACGGTGTTCACGCCCGCACGACGATCCACGGGAGCATCGCCCTGAAACCCGGGTTTCATCCGATCCGGATCGAGTACTTCCAGGGCACCGGCGGCGAGGCGCTCGAACTGGCCATCCGAACCAACGATTCCGGCGTGATCATTCCTTCCAGCGTACTCTACCGCATCCCTTCCGCCGCCATCCATTAGGCCCGGGTACCGCGATCGCCTGTATCCGCAGTCCCGAGGCCCCAGCATTCGACCCTCGTCGCCCACGAACTCCTTCCTCTGTCTCCCGCGTTCGTGATTGACCCCTGGCGCTCAAGCAACCCGACCCCGCTTGTTTCTTCCACCATGATCTTGTCCCCCAATTCCCGCCGGGAATTCCTGATCAAGTCTGCCTTGCTCGCCTCGGGAGCCGCCCTGCCGGCTTTCGTGCGGGCCGCCGAGCCCAAGCCAGGCAAATCCCCGTCCGCGGAACCGACTGGCGAACTGGTCTTCCCTGATGATTTCCTCTTCGGCGTAGCGTCCGCTGCGTACCAGATTGAAGGGGCGTGGAATGCGGACGGCAAGGGCGAGTCGATCTGGGACCGGTGGAGCCACGAGGGGAAAGGCGAGGTCACCGGCGACGTCGTCACCGACCATTACCACCGGTACCGCGACGACATCGGGCTGCTGCAGAATCTCGGGGTGAAGGTCTACCGCTTCTCGATCGCGTGGACGCGTATCTTCCCTTCTGGCAAGGGCCCGGTGAATCCCGCAGGCGTCGCCTTCTACCAGGATCTGGTCCGACGCCTGAAGACGGCGGGCATCCGGCCCGCAGTGACGATCTACCACTGGGATTTACCCCAGGCGCTCGAGGACGAGGGCGGCTGGGCCAACCCGGCGATGGCCGACCATTTCGAAGCCTACGCCCGGCTGCTCTTCCGCGAACTCGGCGGCGAGGTCTCCCACTGGATTACCTTCAACGAGCCCTGGGTGACGGCTTTCTGCGGCTACTGGCTGGGCAGCATGGCCCCCGGGAAGAAGGATTTCAACACGGCCCTGGCGGCAATCCACACCATCCTGCGCTCCCACGGTCGCGCGGTGCAGGCCTTCCGGGAGATGAAATGCCCGGGAAAGATCGGCATCACCCTCGACCTGTTCCTGGGACTGCCCGCGAGCCAGAGTCCTGACGACCAGCGCGCCGCCGAGATGATCAACCAGTCGCATCATGGCTGGTTTGCCGATCCGATCTTCAAGGGCGCCTACCCCGAGATGGTCGTCGCCCAGTATCGAAAGAACGGATATGCGGTCCCCGAGATGACGGCGGCGGATCGCGCGCTGATCCAGCAGCGGATTGATTTCCTGGGGCTCAATTACTATAACACGGATACTTGGCGCTATGACCCGAAGGGCTGGGCCCCCTATGATGCCACCAAGGTGGAGCCAGAAGAAACGTTGCTGCTGAATCCAGACTGGCGCCCAGATGGTTTGTTACTGCTGCTCAAGCGCCTTCATCGCGACTATGCCGGGATCGATATCATCATCACGGAAAATGGACTGGAATCGGAGGATTTCGTGAATCACCGGGGGAAGATCAACGATCACGCCCGGATCGAGTATATCTACCAGCATCTCGCTGCCTGCCGCGAGGCGATGAATTCCGGCGTCAACCTCAGAGGCTACATCGTCTGGTCGTTCCTAGACGATTACGAATGGGGAAAGTTCGGCCGCATGGGGCTCGTGCATGTGAATTTCAAAACCCTCCAGCGCACCGTCAAGAAGAGCGGTTATTGGTATCGCGACAGTATTGCCCGCCACCGATTCACGCTTCCCTGATGCCGGCCGATCCCCCTTTGTTCCTCAGCTCCTTTCCCCATGAAACCCACCCTTCGATCAATCGTCCACCTTGGCCTCGCTCTTGCCCTCGCCCCCATGGTGGGTCTGGCCGGTCAACCGTCCCCAGCGCCCACCCTCCTTCGAGGGAACGCCGATGCCCCGCCGGTCGCCCTCGGCACCGTGGCGCCGTTGACCGGGCTGACCGTCCTTGCTCCGGCCGGAACCTCCGTCGAGGTACGCGACGGGGCGGGCCGGACCTATGTCCAGGCGTGTTCCACCGGTCATGTGGGCTTCCTTGCCGGTGGCGCGCTGGGGGAACAACAGGTGCTGCTGCGCGACGCCAGTGGGGCCGAGACCGGTTGCCTGAAGTTTGTCCTCGAAGCCGAGACTTCCATCGACGACGGCGGCCCGTACCGGGACATGTTCACTCTTTTCCGCCAGGGCATGAGCGTCGATTTCCCGGGGGGGGTCGGCCGCGTTGATTGGAACAGGAAGACTTACCATTTCTTCGAGTCCTGGGGCCTGGACCATTACCACACCATGAAAGGCATGAAGTACTTCAGCCCCGTGGGTGCCGAATTTGTCGACATGATGCGCGAGGCCCAGCGCGAGGATGGCATGATCTGGAGCCGCGTGCTCGACGACAACCGGGACGCCGCGTACTACAAGACCTGTTACGGCCCCTTCGGTTACGTGCGTCTCTACGGTGACCGCTTTTTCGTCCGGCAGCCCACCGAGAACCACCCGGAGTACATTTACGCAAGCTCCGTCTACCAGTGCTGGAGGCGGCAGGGGACGATGCCTGGATGAAGCAGCACCTCAGCTCGGCCGCCCGCGCCCTGGACTACGGCATCACCGACCCCGCCCGCTGGAGCCGGCGTTTCCAGCTGCTGAAGCGCGTCTACACGATTGATTCCTGGGACTTCCAGGTCGACGACGCCTACACGCCAAAGATCGGTCTCACCGACACCATGCTGATCGACCCCGGGAAATCCAAGTTTGGCGTCTTCTTTGGCGACAACACCCACTACGCCGCCGCCTGCGAGGAACTCGCGGAGATGTTCGACCACGTTGGCGACGCCCCGAGCGCCGCCCGGTACCGCGCGCGGGCCGACGAAATCCGGACCCGCCTTGACCTGCTGTCGTGGAACGGACGGTTCTTCACGCATTTTATCGACGAGGATCCGACGGTGAAGCGAGACCTGGGGGTCGACGAGAATGCGCAGATCGCGCAAGGCAACGCCTACTCGCTCAACCGGGGCATCGGTCGCGAACACTCCGAGGCCATCATCAAGACCTACCTCGATCTGAAGCAGCACCTGCCGCCCGGTTCACCCGGTGAATGGTATGCGATCTACCCGCCCTTCGGCCGGGGCTTCGGCCGCCACGATGCGGCGTGGCAATACATGAACGGAGGCGTCGGCGGTCACGTGGCGGGCGAACTCGCCCGCGGGGCCTTTGAGAACGGCTACGAACCGTACGCGCTCGACATCCTGGAGCGCCTCGCCGACCTCGGCTACAAGCACGGCAACAAGATCTGGTTCTGCTACACCGGCTCGATTCCGCCGCCCCCGCCCCCGCCCCGCTTCACCCCGGTGAGCCTGGCGGCCTTCGCGAACATGGACATCACGGACCAAGGCGGCCCCGCTTCCGCACCGTGGATGCGGCAGGGCAAACCGGGTGATGACCTCCGCGGACTTCCCACCGGGCAGCAAGTCTTCGCGGGCATTCCTTTCGACGTGACTGACCCCGCCACGAACCAGCGCCGAACCGTGCTCGCGGTTTCCCGCCAGAAGGGTCTGGCCGCCTCGGCGGAAATCCCCGTCAACCGCCAGGCCGGCAGTATCTATCTTCTGCACACTTCCTCCAAGCCCACCTCTGAGAACGTCTGCGGCAGTGTCTCCTTCCTCTACAGCGACGGCTCCCGCCATACCCAATACCTGATCATGGAGAAGCACCTGACCTTCTGGTGGTTTTCCCAGCTCAAGACGGACACCTCTGGCATCGCCTGGCACGGCCCCAGTCCGGTCGCCGACGATGTTGGTCTGTCCTGGTGCGCCATCGACAATCCGCATTCGGACAAAACCATCCGATCCCTCTGTTTTCAGTGTCCCGACGACGACGGGATCTACACCTTGGTCGGGCTGACGCTGGCCGACCGCGCCCATTACGTGGCGCCCAACCCTGTCTCGTTTGGCGGCCCGGACGATTGGGCGGCCGCGACAGCGATGGCCGCCCTGATCGAGGGCCTGGCGGGGGTGAAGGATGGTCCGAAGAGCCAGGCCTATGCGCACCCGCAGCTTTCGCCTCGCTGGGATCTCACTGCCGCTGCCCCGATCAAGACCATCGTTCGCTATGCTGCATCGAGGGGCTATGTGGCCTACACCTATGCGCACAATCCAGCGGCCCGCGAAATCCAACTCACGGTCACCGGCAGCGGGGACGTGATTGACTGTCACTTCCTGCTGCCCGCCGCGCCGGCCTCAACGCTGACCGTCCAGGCTGGCGGCACGGCCATTGCCCATCAATTGAGCACGACCGGCCCTTCCCACTACGTCGACTTCACCCTCACCACGACCAGTCCACAAACCTTGCGGATTCACTATTGAAGCCATCTCCGGCGTCTGGCCAAGCCCGGTGCCACAGGATCGATGACGCCGCCTTCGCCCTCCCGCCAGTGCCGTTTCACTCGCGCGTCTATCCATGAACATGAAATGCCTGCCCGACCTCTCGCTCGAGGCGATCCTCGCGGGCACGCCCTTTGGCGAGCGCTACGCTGCGCCGCTGTCGTTCGAGCGGCATCTGACCGAGGTCCATCGGGTCCACGCCGCGGCACACCCCGCCGAGCGCGAACTGGCGATGCTGCAGGCGCAGTTTCCCGCGGTGCTGCAGCCCATCGCAGATGACGATCTTCTTGCCGGCCGGATCTTCTATCCGCTGGTCAGTTTCAGCCCGGAACCGGGCGGTCTCGGCTATGCCTGCCGGGAAGACGCGATCCGCCAAGTGGTGACTGAGCGCGCCCTGCCGGCGAGGGACGTGGCGGAAGTCGAGGCGATGCTCGAATACTGGCGCAGGCGGACGACCACCGCGCGAACTCGCGCTGCTTTTCCCGCCTCGGTGGCAGCGGCGCTGCCGTCGGATGACTGGTCCGGCGAGCCCGGCGTGGGTTTCCCGCTCTATCGCATCGCCGGCACTGTCCTTGACTACGCAACATTGCTGCGCCTAGGCCTGTTCGGGCTTCGCTCCAAAGTCCTGGCGCGCCTCGACTCGCTGCCGCCGGCGCCTGAGTCGGGGCCGTTTTTGCGTGGGGTGCTCGGGGCCTGCGACGTGCTGACTGCATCGTTGCGCACCTACGCCGCCCAAGCCCGCGCGCTGGCGGCCGATTGCGGCGAGGCCAACCGCACCGTTGAACTGCGCCGCATCGCCGCCACCTGCGCTGCCCTGATCGACCGCGCCCCGGAGACGTTGTTCGAGGCCTGCCAGCTCGCCTGGCTTTACGCGCTCCATGCCGGCACGTGGAATTATGGGCGCATGGACGTTTGGCTCGGCCGCTTCCTGGCGGATGATCTCCGCGCCGGGCGTACGACCGAGGACGAAGCGCGGCGCCTCCTCTGTAGCTGGTGGCGCCTGATGAAAGCCTACGACAACCAGTACAACAACCGTGTCATCATCGGCGGATTGGGCCGGGGCGCCGAGGAGGAGGTCGCCGCCGCCGACCGGTTTGCCCTGCTCGCCATCGAGGCCACGCGGCGCCTGCGCCTCAACCAGCCGCAGCTTTCGCTACGCTTTCACCGCGGACAAAACCCGGCGCTGATGGACCTCGCCCTGACGGCAATCGGCGAGGGTTGCACCTTCCCGATGCTCTACAACGACGATGTCAACGTGCCGGCCGTGACCCGGGCGTTCGGTGTCTCCTCGGACGAAGCGGTGCACTACCTGCCCTTTGGTTGCGGCGAGTCCACGCTGGCCGGGCGCGCCGTGTCGTCGCCCAACGGCGTCGTCAACCTCCCCAAGGCCCTCGAACTGGCGTTGCGCAACGGCTGCGATCCCGTCGCCCGCCGCTTCGCCGGTCCGCGCACCGGTGATCCGGCCGGCTTCTCGTCATTCGACGATCTCTGGCACGCCTACGCCGCCCAACTCGCCCACGTGGTCGCACCGCTCGCCGAACACCAGCGCATCGAGTACGCCATCGCCGGCGGCGAGGCGCCGTTTCTCTTCCTCAGCGCGCTGACCGATGACTGCCTCCTGCGCGGACAGCCGCTGCTTTCCGGCGGCGTACGCCATCTTGCGGCAACCCTCGAAACCTACGGCAACACGAATGCCGCCGACGCCTTGCACGCGATCGACCAGCTCGTCTTTCGCGAACGCAAGTTGACGCTGCCGCAAATCGTCGCCGCGTGTGACGCCGACTTCGAGGGACCACCGCACGCTGCGGTCCGCCGCGCCCTTCTGGCCGTGCCCAAGTACGGCAACGACGACGGCGGCGCCGACGCGATGGCGTGCCGCGTGCACCAACACATCTGCGGGCTCACAGCGGAGCAGGCGGCGCGCGTCGGGCTGCAGGCCCACCTTGTCGTCATCATCAACAACTGGGCCAACGTCGTGCTGGGATCGCACACCGGGGCGACGCCAGACGGGCGCAAGGCGCGCGAGGCCTTCGCCAACGGCAACAATCCCGCGCCGGGCGCCGACCGCCATGGGGTGACGGCCTTTCTCAACTCGCTCGTCAAGCTCGACCCATGCCTCCATGCCGGCGCGGTGCAGAACATGAAGTTCTCGCGCGAGCTCTTCACGCGCCACCGCCCGAAGCTGGAGGCACTGCTCGTGGGCTACTGGGCCAGCGGCGGCACCCAGGCCATGATCACGGTCGTGTCGCCCGACGACCTCGCCGCGGCGATGGTCGAGCCGGAGAAATGGGGTCACCTGATGGTGCGGGTCGGCGGATTCAGTGCACGGTTCGTCGACCTGCCCCGTGGCGCGCAGGAGGAGATCCTCCGCCGCACCTGTTACGAGTGAGAAAAGTGGTAAGTGACGAGTTCCAAGGACCAAGAGCCGCGGTGCGAAAATCCCAAACGCCAAAGATCCAAATTCCAAAGCGCCAAGGAACAAGCAGCAGGAGGTGAAACGCAAGACCGGGGGCAGCGGATAAGCTCTTTGGCTTTCGGAGAATCGCTCCTCGCACTTGTTACTTGTAACTTGGACCTTGTTTGCTGGAACCTGATGCTTCTCTCCTCTTTCCCATGCCTTCTCCGACGGGCATGATCTTCGATCTGCAGCGGGCGTCGATGGACGACGGTCCGGGGATCCGCACGACCGTTTTTCTGAAGGGCTGTCCGCTCCATTGCGCTTGGTGCCACAATCCGGAGTCGCACCGACCGGGGCCCGAGCTCGCGTTCGATGCCACCGTCTGCACGTCCTGCCAGGCTTGCGTGGCGGCCTGCGCCTCGGGCGTGCACACCTTCGACGACGCCGGCCGGCACGCAGTCGCGTTCGACCGGTGCATCGCCGCAGGCGCTTGCATAACCGCCTGCCCTTCCGGCGCCCTGCGGCTCTACGGCAGCGAGCGATCGGTGGAGTCGGTGATGGCCGAGGTGGTGAGGGATCGCGCGTTCTATGCCGCCTCGGGCGGCGGACTGACCATCTCCGGCGGTGAACCGACCGTGCAGCTCGAGTTCTGTCTCGCGCTGCTCCGGGCAGCGAGGGCGGCCGGCATTTCCACCTGCGTCGAGACCTGTGGCGTGGCCCCGCGCGACAGCTATGCGCTGCTCCTGCCGCTCACCGATTTTTTCCTCTTCGACTATAAGGCCACGGATCCGGTTCGGCACGCTGCGCTCACCGGCGGCTCCAATGAGCTCATTCTCGGCAATCTGCGCTGGCTCCACGCGCAAGGTGCCGCGATCCGACTCCGTTGTCCGCTTATCCCCGGAGTGAACGACGACGCGGCGCATCTTCGCGCGGTCGCTGCGCTCAGCACGGAGTTGCTTGGGCTCCGCGGCGTCGAGATTCTGCCCTACCACGAGAACGGTGCCGGAAAATACGAGCGCCTCGGCCGCGCGCGGCTTTCCCTCTCCGCAGTTGCCCCCCTCCCGACGGTTCAAGCCGGATGGCGGGAAATGCTCGCGCTCCACGGTTGCCGCGGACTGTTGGAATAACGCGATCCCGCCCTACAACCGACGAAATCATTCTGCACTAGAGCACTTTCTATTTAGATAGTCTCAGGTCGTTTTTTGTGGTACCATGGTTTCCCATGGAGGCGAAACCATGAGACCATTGAGTGAGGATTTACGGCGTCGGATCATTGAGGCCAGGGAA